>Ga0179591_1280580_pt1 | contig 10849 bp, 8 predicted proteins | sample CZOMad2_1_08_16f_FD_182891 | JGI IMG/M metagenome (GOLD analysis project Ga0179591, IMG submission 182891) | Vadose zone soil fungal communities from Angelo Coast Range Reserve, California, USA - CZOMad2_1_08_16fungal (PacBio error correction) | ecosystem: Environmental > Terrestrial > Soil >... | reverse complement strand
TCCCTCTCGTAATAGGGGGGGTGATCTTAAAAGTTTTTGGATCCTCAATAACCTCTCACCGACAGGCGAGCCAAACCCCCCCTTTTGTATTCAAGCAAAAACTTTAATTGTCCCCCCTTGAGTTCTAGAAGTTTATACGAGAATTAATACGAATTTCAGCGCACTATATTTGTGAAGTTCCCCCTTTTCCGCGCTGAATCTCCCCATAAAAAAGGGAAGGCCTTGACCGTTAGGGCTCCCTTTGGCGCAAGAGGGATTACGCCCCTCCGGGTTTTTTTCCTTTTTATATTCCCCGTTTCTGTTTTTTCTTTCCCCCCTCGTGAAGGAGATTAGGGAGGCCAGAAGTAGTCGCGACTTTTTTTTTTTCGACGCGGACGGTCGGTTCCTAGGAACCCTCCTTCGTCGAATCTTCTTTGTTCCTTCCTCCGGTGGGCGATATTTTACCTTCGTGAATCTTTCGCCTTTTTTTTTCCCTTTTCCCTTCGGAAGGTTTAATGGTACGGACGGTCCCTTTTTTCCGAGAAAATCGACTTTGGGCGAGGGTCCTGTCCCCTCTTCCCCGAAAACGTCGTGGCTTGCCGTCCCCTCAGGAAAACGTCTTTTTTCCCATACGGCAGAGTCGAAAGATATCCAGCGCTGTTGTCCTCCCCCCTCCTCGACTCGAAGAAGACTCCCGACTCCAGACATTTCGATACTCTTTTTCTCCTAATTTACTGGGTTTCCCTTTTTCTTCTCGCGGACAGAAAGAGAGAGTCAGTTGAGGTTGAATGTTTGTCCCCTTTTTTCGTCTGGACCTAAACCTCCTTTTAATACCGGACAGAGTCTTTTTGAAATAAACCTGTGTCTTCCCCTCAGAAGCACCCACCCGAAAGTATCTACTCTCAGTCCTGGACAGAGAGAAAAAGGACTTGCCTTGTGATTCTGTCCCCCCCCTCCCCTTCCCAGAAGTAGTGAACTTAGAATAGCGCCTCTCCCTCGGGCACTGTGGCTTTCAGCCTCTTGAACGTATCGTTTCTTCAGCCCCTCAATGGGAATTTTTCGAAAAAGGTGCTTCTTTTGCATTGAATTTTAATTCGTCGCGGAATATTGCTTGGTTCAAGGGCGACTTTTTTTGTCGACTAAATTGCGAGAATTTGCTCCCTGCCTTCGGAAAAGCCTTTCCTTCTTATTGACCCTTTCTGGCGTGATAAGTGGAAGGATTTTACCCCCTTCTCTACAGTGGCCAGGCATCGCCACTGTCAAGATCTCTTCTTTCGAAGTAGAGACGGCCACGCTCCCTTCTTTTACAAGTAGCAGATTTTTCCAGAAGAAATTCCGCCGCTCCAAATTCCAAGCCAAGCCGGGAACTGCCCCCCTGCTTCGGGGCTGGAGGCCTTCGGGGCTTCTTTTCCCAGGAAGTAGATTTTTACCGACCTTCCTTCGCGAGCTACAAAGTATGCACTAGTCCCATTTTAAATTTGGCCCCTTTCCGTTTCTTTCGATCTTTCAAGGTCTCCCCCCCGAGATCAGGGGGAGTGTTGCGCTCGCCCCCCCCCTGGCCAGCAAACAGAGGTGATTTTTTTTTATTCAAAATTAACGTTCGGTTTTTTCCTTCTTCTGCTTAACAGAAAAGCTGCGCGCTGGCGGTCTATATACGGTCTTCCTTCAGAATCCTGGGAGGTAGCGCCAGCGGCCTCTTAGTGTTTCTACCCTCTATCCGTGTTTCCGTCGATCTTTCCTTTCGGACTTCCTTGATCCTCGGCCCGACTTGTTCTTCCAAAACGCAGACGTCGCCAGTCGCTGGCCGCTTTCTTTCGGACGGCTCCCCCTGGTTCTCGGCAAAAAAGGCGGCCTTGCCGGTGGAAACAGTCCCAAGCTCTCAGATTTCGGGAAATCCCGCTTCTACGTCGCCAAGCGCGGCGCGCCTTTTTCGAACCGAGCCGACCCCCGAGCTTCGACGCGGCTCTTTCTTTCTCCCGGAGAGCATTCTAATATGTTCAGAGGCAGGGCCTCTACAGTTGCTCCCATCGGCATCTCGTGCGCTCACGTTCTGACGGTTAGGCCTTTCCTTTTTCTCGTCTTTTTTGCGGCCTGGAAATATCTTCCAAAGGACTAGTCCCGTTTTTTCCTCTTTTCGTATAAAAAGGATTTTTAAGGGCAGTTACAAGTGTTTTTTCGAGACGTCCTTTCGAGAGTTGTTGGGATCCTGACGTAGGTTCGCGTCGCTTTTTTCCCCTAAGAGCAAGGCGCGATTCTCCGGAAGAATACCTTTATTCCCTCCTCCTTTTTTTGTTGGGATCTCTCTTTTTTTTCTTGTTGGGAGAAATAGAGCCGTGATCTACCCCCTTTTTTTCCCCTGTCGGCCCAAACAAAGCGCGCCTCTCAAGAACCAATTGATAACTGCCCTTCTTCTTTCTCCTCCGTTTTATATTTTTTTTACCCCTATTCCGACAGAGCGTCTCTTTGGGAATCCCTTACTTTTTTCCTACCAAGGGAAGTCTCTTCTAAGGAGAGCCACTTTTTCCTCCTTTTGCAGGCTTCCTTTTTATAGCACAAAGGTCTGAACATTTCTGGAGGAAAGAAGTCGGCTCTTCAGAAGAGAGAGTTTTCCGTCGAAGGTCTGCCTCTTAGAAACGGAAGTAAAGCACATCTCTCTCGGATTGGAGACTTTGGTCGGTATTTTCCCTTCCCCTTCGGAGAGATTGGGGGAAGCTTGAGGCGGAAGGTTTCCACGGCATCCTTTTCCCTTTTCTCACCGAAGTTTTTGCCCTCTTCTGAAGGCGCGGTCCTCTTGCCACGGGAAGGTACTACTCGTCGTGGATGCCGTCGGCGTTGTGGACCCATCCTTCGCGGTGATATCAGACGCTCCTATCTCTTCCTCTCTTCCGAAACCACTCCTCGACTCGAACGCTTTTGCGACGCCAGCTATTTTCCCCGTCCGAATACTGGGTCTGTCCTTTTTTTGAAAGCCAGCGAGCGCCGTGTAGCGTGACAGTTTCTTTCCCTTTTATTTTGAAATCCCGTTCCTCCTCCCCCTTCTTTTTGTGGGTGATCTAGTTTCAACCCACTTTTTCGAAGCGCAGGACCGAGAGAGACAAGGACAGATTGGGCTGGCATCCAACATTTCCCCTTTCTGCATGACTTTGAGCTAGCGTTTCCCCTGGTTGGCGGTCGACTCGACCGCTTTCTTCTGCCCTTAGAGACGACCGCCCATTGTAGATAGGGGATCTCCCCGGTGCCTGCCAAGGCTTTGAATTTTGACCTGCGTCGAGGACTATTGCGTTATTTCGTCCTCAGGAGACGGGGTCCCAGAATTTCCGTTCCCCCGTCACAGGAGTCTGTACCATCTTTCCTCTTGAAAGATTGCGTGCTCATGCTTTTGCAGCAGCCAGGAAGTGGATTCCTGCATAGCCCTTTTCAAGCGCTCCCCTTTTTTACGCCGTAGTACGAGCTCGGCCCGGACCTCCTGACAACCGTGCCCTCTCCCCGACGAACGTGCACCCCCCTCTACGAAGACCCTTTCCACCGGCCAAGCAGGGCAGGCCATTCGTCGACAATTTTCTTCCTCGGAGCTACGTGTCTTCCCCTTTCAGAGTCTCCCTCCCCCGATTTCCAGAGCTGAGTCAACAGTTTCCCCCATTTTAAATTTGATCTTCCTCCCCCTTCTTCCGTCTCTCGATCTCACGGGACTGCGATTAGCTTCTTTCCCTTGTTAACGGCTTTTTCCCCCACCAAATGGCCAGCCCCCCGAAGGGTGATTTAGATTTTCAAAATTAAAGGGTCGCCCCTTCTTTCTTTTTTCTCTCTCAAACGAAACTCTTCGGTCCGACAGAGCCCGGAAGACCACTTTCCTCCTTCCTCGAATATGCTGGCGTCTTTGTTTTCTTATTTCGAGTCGCCTTTTGTTTAAGCGACCTTCCGCGGGAGAGATTTCCGGATCTCTGATTTTCTTGGAATGTTAAAGGAAAACGCCCTCCTTTCCCGAAACGACTCCCCCAGTCGCGTGGAGAAGGGGCTGGGCCGGCGCCCAAGTCTCTTCCCCCCCCACAAAAAGGAGTGCCCGGTCCCCCCTCCCGTGGACGGGTTTCCCCGGCCGCCCGCGCCGCAAATTCCTCCAGATTTAAACTATTTTTCCACCGACGAAAATTTGCCAAGAGATGCGATCCGTGTCGTGACTTAGGGGGGGGCCCCCCCTCTTCCGAATACTCTTCTCCTTTCGGAGAGACTACGGCGGGAAGTCGGCGAGTATTCGCCTCGACCGGAGGCACTATACACTTCCCCCTTTCCTTCCATTATCGGCCTCTGCGCTACGGCGACTGGTATCCCATCCCTTTTAGGCAAGTGGATTGAAGTGTGGGACAGATCTCGCTTGCTTCCCCCAAAAGATCAGCGACTTGTCGTATCGGCCGTCTTTCATAAACAAACGGATTTCTTTCCCCCCCTCGTCCCTGACGGGCATTTATCACTTGTTTCTCTTTCGAGACGACAATCGGCGCGCCCGTGTTGGGTTCTTTTTTCTTCGAGGAATTCCTCCCCGGAAACGTTTCCCAACAGCGGACGCATCCCTCGTTTGTTGTTGTTTTCTCTGATATTTTTTTGGGAGAATCGCGCCGTGATCTCACCCGGTAGGTGGGATATCTACGTTTTTCTCTCCCAAACAACGAGATTTTTCTTAGCCGGAGGAAGCCCCCACTTTCCCCCCTCTTCGTGCGAGTTATCCCCCTTTTTCCCCATCCCTTCTCCAGAAGAGGATGACATCGATGTCCTTTTAAGAGATTTCCTTTCGGATCGTCCTCTCTTCCAGGCCCCCCTTCCCGTCGAGTGGCTCAAGTTCCTTCAAAGAGGATGACTTCAGGAGTAGGAAGTCTTTAGATCGGGTCGCTGAAAAGTAAGTTCTCTGGCGGCACGCCGTATCTCCTTTCCCGAAGCGACGATTTTCCCCCCGGTAGGCTCGCCCTGCAGGAAGAAACGTCAGTCGCCGTTTTTTACCGTGGGCCGTCTGTCCCCTTCTTGGGGAAGTGCGCGCGGTTTCCACCCTATGTTGACGACGTAGCAAGCCGTTTTTGCCGAGACCTCGTACTTTTTTTTTGTGGACGTCCGTTCGGCCCCTAAACGTTTTTTCCGTCGGCTTTTCGCAGGCCCAAGTCGGTGACTGAGGATCGACAGTTTTCTTCCCTTTCCCCTCTCCCGCGCGTCTTTTCCCCCTCACTCGCACCTTCTTTCCTGCTGGCCGCAATCTATAGAGAAGTCGACTGCCATCTTCCAGGTCTTTCCCCTCCAAGCGCTTTTCGGTGAAGCGATCAGTGAAGTCTTCTTGGTCTATCACTTTTCCTTTTTAAATCAAGGAAGGGCCCTTCTGTGTGGGCTGGTCCTTTTTTCCTCTCGCCGGGCCACACTCTCCCCCCCTCTCGAGAGCAGACCGTGTAGTCGAGATTCACAAGGACAGCTTGTGCTGTTTTTTCAAATTTAAAATTTGCTCCCCTTTCCTTCACTTTTCGATCGCGCTTTTTCCGTGAAAGTGGCGTTTGCCCCTTTTTCCCCCTGGCACAAGCACTTTTTAAGGCTTTTAGACGCGGATACCCCGGTGCATTGACCAGGATTGTTGCCTTACTTTCCCTCGTTAGCGTATCAGGGAGTCTGCGATTTAATAGGTTAAGGCTCTTCTAAAAAGCGCTGGACGATCCCCCTCCCCTTCGGACCCTTTTAGAGCTTGATTCCTTCTTTTTCTAAGTGGACGGTTTCAGCAGCCATTCTCTGCTGAGTCTCCCCAAAAGTTAACGAGTAGTTCTTTTTTTCCTATTGCAAGGAAATTTCTTTCCCCCACTTCGCTTCCCGATTACAGCAGACCGGAATTTTTCAACCTCAGCAGACAGGAAAGCCTTTTTAAACCTGTTCGCGTTCGACAAGGGGCTGGATCTATTCCTTTTATAAGTGATGGCCTGAGGCTCCCCCCCCCCAAACCGTGTCCTTTTCCCGCGCGGAGATCCCTTCACTTTTTGACGAGAATTTTTCCCTCTTCCATCAAGAGTCCGTGTTCCCTCCCGGGCTCTGCCTTCCTAGGGAGAGTGTTGCCCTGATGATGTTCCCCCCTCCCCAAACAGAACGCTCCAATTACCGGTTCGTTCCCACACATCTGTAGCGAGTAAACCGAGATCTGGTCGGTCCGCGATCCCCCCCCCCAGTATTAGACTTCCCCGATTCTCCCCCCTTGGCTGAGACGCGGACCCCCCCCCCCCCCCTATTTCTTCTCTCTTTTCGGACACAAGCTTTTCGGGACTCGCGTCTGCCCCCCTCTGGGCCTGCTGGTTTCCCACGCCGACGGCAGACCGCCTTTTCCCCTGCCGACGGAAGTACCTTAAAAGTACGAGTCTCCTCCCAAAACGGACGTCTTCACCCAGTGGAGGGGGAAACCGACCTCCCTTCTCCCCTATCCGATTTAATCCAAGGAAGACCACTTCCTCGAGGTCGACTCCTTTTTTCAGCCGTTCGGACATAGCCGCGTTGCTTCCTCCCTCTCCCGTCGGCTTCCCTGCGGGCCGCCAGGCTCTTCCCTACTTATAGGTTCAGCGCCCCCTTCATCTACCTTCCCGGCGACGCCCTTCCTATCCCGACTTCATCGTCTCTTTACTGGAGCACAATCGACTTCTGAAAGGGAGGCCGTCTTCCCTCCCTTCGGCTGGAAATCCTCCTAAAGATCGCGCTGTAGTACTCCCCCGGCCGTTTTCTTTCCCCTTCTCGTATAAAAAAGGAGGAGACCTTTTTATCAAGGTGCGGGCTTTAATGCCCCCGACGACAAGCGGGCGCGGAGTTGTTTTAGGATAGACCCCGTTTTCTGATTGAATCCTCCCCGAAAGGTTGAATTTACAACAGAGGAAGCTTCTTCCCCCTTTGTCTCCCCCCTCCCCCCATAAGTTGTGTTTCTGCGTCCGCTGTTGGGAGAATCGAGACGTCTCTAACAATTTCCAGCACCGACGGACCCTCCGAGAAGATTGTCGTCAGCCCCTTCCCTCCAAACTTGATACCCCCTGTCCTTGGTTATACTCCAGTTTTATAAGTACAATCATCCTCTTCTCGCGATATTTTTGGGAAGCATCTAGATACGGAAAGATCCCCTTTGGAAGGACGACCGTCGCTTCCCAGTCGGCCGGTGAGCGAACGCGTTTTTCCTCTTTGGAAGGCGTAGAAGCTTTTCGAGAAACTTTCCCAAGTTCCTTTCTGTGCCTACGAGGCGGAAGACTTAGTATCTTTACTCCCTCCCGCGAGTAGTTAGACGTAGGCTAGTCCCCCTTTCGGAACGCCGGTCTCGCGATTGGCGAGTAGTCACTTTTCCTCCCTCGTGAAATTGGGGAAGTTCCTTTTTCCCTCCCACGGACGTGACTTACCCCTGTCCCTTTTTGAACATAGACTCTTGGAAGTCACGCGGCTCTTTACGAAAAACTTTCTTTGCCGTCGGAGTTGTCTCCCCCCCCAAGTCGTTGACAGATCGACTTAGTTAATCCCTTACACGAGAGATTGGATCGTGTCCTCAACTCAAGAGAATCTAGAGGCCGCCCTAGAGAAGAATCCAGAGAAGACGGAAGGACTACTGTTCCGGGATAGAGGTACAGACCTCGCTACCCTTTTCTTCCTCAGTGAAGTCCCCAGGGAAATCTTCCCCCCCCCCCCCCCCCCCCCCCTTCGGGGGTGAAATAAAATTATTATGGGCCTTTTTTTTTTCTTCGCCGGGCAACCTTTGAGAAGGCCGTCTCCCAAGTCCGCTTGTGCTGGCCGCTCAACGCCACGTTTCCCCCTCTTCATGACTTTGAGCTCGCTCCTTTTGAAAGTTCCCCTTTCACTAATGGGAAAGAAATGCCGAGGGAATCCTTTCCTAAAGAGGATAAACTTTATGACCACCTTCTCCTTTAATTTGAACGTAGCTTTCCTCTTATTCCCTGCTGGAAGAGGTCTGGAGAAGGGTTCAAAAAGAGAGAATTTCCTTTAAGATCTCTAGTTTCCCGCAGTAGCTTCTGAACGATTTGGCCTCTCCGTGGCCGGCCTTTGACTTTTATCCTTTCCCGCATCGCCAACCTATTCAAAGACGCTATCCCCGTAGGATTTCTGCAATTCTCGCTTTTTTCCACCCGTAGCATTGAACCCCCCCTCTTCTTCCCCGGCAACTCAGAAATTAAACTTTCCCGGGCCAATCCTTCCCCTGTTTATCCGAGTTCTACATGTTTGGCCTTCGGGAGGCTGGAAAGGACGTTCTTTCTTCCCTCCCCCCACCCGTGCCCGATTTCCCGAGCGATACCATTCCCTTTCCGCTCCATTTTTAAATTTTTCTGGCAAAGAACAATCTTTCTCTTTCTAGATTCCCTTCTTCGCGATCAGGGCGGAGTTCCCTTTCTTCCCTGGCCCGCCAAAAAAAGTTCCTCCCCGGAAGAGGATTTCAACTTTTTGTTCCAAGACGACGTCACGTGATGCTCCAGAAACGAGCGAGCTGTTTTGTCCCCGCGCTCCCCCTCCCCAGGATAGGCCCTTATAGAAATTCTCTCCCGATTCCCCCTCTCGAGATTGGTTTAAGGACTCCCCGCGAGAGGGATACCACTCTCGTCTGAATCCTAGCAACGAATTATCTTCCCACGCCGACGTTTTCTTCGTAAAAGTGCTTGTTTTTTCAAAGTCCTTCTCCCCCCAAAGTATGTTTTTACACGGCTTTTAGTACCTTTCCCCACCAGGCCTCCGCGCAATTCACCAAGATTCTCTTTTGGGAAAAGATGGTCTACGCTCTTCATTTCCGACGTGCCGTCTTTTCCTCTTTCCCGAGCCAGACCCTTTTCTAATAGCAGATTCGCTTGGCGCTATCCTTCGGCGACAGGAGCTGCCAGCCTTCTCTTTTTTTCCCGGGCCTTAACCGTCCCCTTTTTAAATATTCCTTCGTGCAGATTCCTTCGACTTCCTTTTCATTCTCCCCTTCTGACTGAAAGTTTTCAGCGTTCCGTCCTCTCCATTCTTTTCCTTTCCCAAAATTTCCTTCTTCACGGCGTTAGAGGGAATTCTTTCCCACTTATTTCCCGCTGCCTCGGGCATCTTTCTTCCATTTCGTGTCGCAGACTCCTTTTGAAGCGTTGTTGGGCTCGACTCCTAATTAATCAAAGACCGGTTTATTTCCCTTCCGCGATTCTCACAAGCCGGCCTCCTTCTCTCTTCTCCGGTGTTTTTGCTTGGAGATTCTTTTTTTTGAGAATCGCGACCGTGATCTTCACTTTTTCCTCCTCGACGCGCAAATACTTCGAGCCCCCCCTGCGGCCGCTTGTAGAGAGCTATACAGCCCCCCCCTTCCGTCTTGCGTCGTTATAATCCTCCCTCCTTAATAGAACGACGCTTTCTCTCCTTTTGGGAGAGATTCCCTCTCTGGATCGGTCAAGACGACTCCTGAGCCGGCCCTTCTACTTTTCAGTCTGAACGTAGAGCTCCCCTTTCTACAGATATGGACTTTTTACGTAGATCCCCCCCCCTTTCGCCTTGAACGTTTCTAAGTCGTCCTTCTTGGCCCTCCCGTCGTTCCCCTTTCCAGGTCTGTCCCCTTCTAGTTAGTCGACGCGGACCTTTTTCTTCGAAAGGAAAGGTCCGCCCCCCGTTTTCTTTCGCTTGGCGACGTATCTTTTTCACTGGCGTGATGTGGAAGTGCGCTTGCCTTTTTCCACGGCCACCGGCTGTGCCGACGGTTCCCTTTTTTTTTGCCGAGAACCTTCTGTGCGCACGGCCTCTTCCCGTCGGCAGTTTCCGAAAACGTCGTTCGCCGTTCGTTGTTCCTTTGGAACCTTGCCAAAGGTCTTTTACAGAGGATCTTTCCCCTTAACTCCCCCGCCTTGATCTTTCCCCAAAAATACTAGATCAGAGGCGGTCCCCCTCCTTTTCGAGAAGTCTCGGCCGAATCCTTTTCTTTCTTTTGACCGCCAGCGCTCTATGTTATAGGCATCTCTTTCAGTTTCTTTAAGAAAAGGTAATAGAAAGGCTTTTCCTCAATCACCTTGGCTGGTCCCTTTCTCTCTCTGGAACCCCCCCCTGATGTAGAATCTCTCAGGAACGCTGAGATCTTGATCAAACTTCCCCTCTGTTCCTCTTCCCCCCCCCAAATGGGAGCACCCTGAATTTGAGATCGCTCTTTCCCCGGGAAAGGGCGTCCTATCCCCCTTTCCCGCAACGTACTCCTGACCCGCCACAACTTTCCTCCTTTTCTCAAACTGGTTCCCCCCCGGAATTTTCCCGAATTTCGTTTTTGCTTCGTTTTTCTCTTTCGTGCTTCCTCTCAAAGGCGGCTAGACACCTTTTTTCATTTACACGCTCCCTCCGGTCTCTTACCCTCGGAAGTTTTTTCTTTTCCTTTTCCGACCTTTTTCTCGGAATCCCTCCCTCCGTGGTCTTCTGCATCGCACAAATTTCCTAAGGCTCCCTTTACGAAGTCAATCTTCACCTAACCTTCTGTTAGAAATTGAATTACCCGATACCCGAACTTCAAACTCCGCTAAGAACCAAGGCTTTTCGGGCAGGAAAATGTTTATTTCCCTTTTGTCGACACCCGTCGGATTTTTTCTCCTTTAAGTGATGGCTTTTCGATGACCCAACACGTGCCTCCCTCGCGTTTTCTCAAAAGTCATGCACGGGAGAAATTTTAATTTCCAAAAGTGCTTCTCTCTTATGATCTAACTTTCGAGTAGGTTTGTTTCACTCTGAGATTTTCCCCCCATAAAAAAATCCTTTATTTTCGCAAGGATTTCTCAAAGGTTCGGTCCTTTCCTGTATGAGATTAAGTAAACTTTCCATCTGGAGGTTCTGTAGAAAGGAAAGACCCCCCCCCATTCTCCTACTATATGGCGTCCTCTATTATTCT
>Ga0179591_1372000_pt1 | contig 10850 bp, 7 predicted proteins | sample CZOMad2_1_08_16f_FD_182891 | JGI IMG/M metagenome (GOLD analysis project Ga0179591, IMG submission 182891) | Vadose zone soil fungal communities from Angelo Coast Range Reserve, California, USA - CZOMad2_1_08_16fungal (PacBio error correction) | ecosystem: Environmental > Terrestrial > Soil >... | reverse complement strand
TCTTCCCCTTTTTTTGGCGGCTCTCCCGAGCGCTGGGGGGGGGTCGTGACTCTTTCTTCCTGTCGGAGCTGTTAATGCAATCCTTTCTTTAAGTTGAGGCCCTGATTTTCCTTTTCATCGGCTGGCTTGTAAATTCGCGCCATCTTATTCGCTCTTTTTTTTGTCTTACGACACGGGAATCGATCGGTTTTCCCAACCTTTCCTTTCGCAGCGCTTCTCCTCTTTTCCTAGTTTCCTTTCGAGTGCGAGGCCTCGCACAATTGCCCTGCCCATTATTTCCTCGGGTGATCTTTTGTTCAAGCGTCTTCTTCTTCCGACAGGGGATGCGCAAAAGCTGTCTTTTTTTGAAAACTCCATTTTTTGGAGTTTTTGAACATTCACGTCTTTTTCAGTCCCGAGATTCTGATACCGGAATACCCCTTTTTCCAATGACCCTTCCCACACAACCCCCAACCCCTTTGAAGTAAGGGACTCCTCTAGTTCCTGGCTTTGCATAGTTGCCCTCCATCCGCAGAGGGTCGATTTTCAGCATCTTGCGAAGGAGATCTCTTTCCTCCCAGCTTCACTTTTTGACCCTATTAAGTTTGGGTTGGGCACCCTATGCCGGATTGCCATTCTCATCAGTATACCCCTTTTTTGGGTCTATTAAGTAATTCGGACCGCTTGTACTTCGACGTCTTCCGAGGGTATACCTTCCCCCTCAGGCATCCGTGAGTCTTTTTCCTCCTCGCTCTTACCTTCTCCGGCCCGTTGGATTTCGGTCGGCAGCTCCAATTCTTCCTGAGCTTCCCGGTTTGTCCTTCTGCCCGTCGCCCCCGGAGCGATTTTGGCTTTCCTTGACGGGTTTTCCAGTTCTTCGCAGACCCCCCGGGTCGATGAATTTTCGTTCTCTGTTTGTTGAAGTGGCGGGACTTCATAGTATTCAATGATTTCTTCCTTTTTCTTTAGATCCCCACTTGCCCTTTCTTTTGATCTTTCCTCCGTTCAACACATCCTCTCTTGCTGTCCCCCCCCCCCCAGCGGGATAAATCCCTTGCAAAAGTTCCTTTAAGTCTAGACCTTGTGCCGCGAACTTTATTTTTTGCAGTTCGATGCGAGCCTTCCGTGCGACGTCCTTACACGTACCACCCTTAGCGCAGCATCGAGTGTTTTTCATTCTAGTTTTTGTTGAGAAAGTCCTCGTTCACAGCATACTCCCAGCCTTTTTCGGTTCAGGACGGGTCGTATTTTTTTGCATCTCTGCATGAGCTGACTATTAACGGTCTCTTTTTCCCTTCCCCTCTTCACGTGACTTGAGTCGCTCCTTTCCTTGAGATTTCTGTTCTTGCTTTGATCGGCGGTGCTTTTAGAATGTCGCTTTCGATAGGTTTTCAGACTCCAATATGCCCCCCCGCCTTCTCCCGCGGTGCGGTAAAGTTTTCCCTCCCGATTTTGAGTGGGGCTTGAAGGGCACGCTCACTCCTCGTGTAGAATATTCGGACGAGGAAAACAATCTCTTTGAAACTCCTGAGAAAGTCCTAGCAAAGGTCCCCTAAATCACCAGTTACTCAAAGCTTTCCTGAATTCTCCGTGAGCCAACGTACTGAGTTATATTCATGCTTAGTTATCGCTATTGTTTAGACCTTCCTTTATCCCAGTCAACTTTGTTCCTAGCGTGCCCTGTATCCGTGGTCCCGGTAAACTTCGGACTTGGGACTTTTTGACCCTTTACCTTCTTTCCTCGTTCGGCTTACTTCGTCCTCCCGTCCACCTGTTTCCCACTTTTACGGCAATGCGTTTGGCTACTTTCCCCAGCAGGTTCCTTCCTGCGAAACTTTTTTTATTATTGGCCTTTCCCCCACGTTCCTTGCTGCTATGCTTGCATCTTTTTTTCCTTCGGCGCGGACTTGAGGTGAATCGACAGGGCCTCTCCTGCGTCCCTTTTTTTTTGCTTCTTTCTCAAACTCTTCCCAGCTTTGTGTAATCGCCCCCTGAACCACCCCCCTGCCCTCCGTCATTCCCCTGGCATTCTGTTTTAGACTTTTTTTTGGGCTCTTTTAGTAGCAAATTTCTCTCAGCCAGGAGCTTCCCTTTTTTAGCGGTTCACGGGACTTTGGGTGCTCTGTCCCCCTTTGCTTTTTCCTTAGTTCTCGTCCGGGACGCTCGAATTTGTTCTTCCCTGGAGTCTTTTTTCCCTCCACCCGAGCCAGCCTTCTTCGGTTTCCTGGCTCTTCTTCTCCTATTGCGCCGAGTCTTCTCCGTCGAGAGTTTTTGGACTTTTTAGTTCGCTACCTCTTTCCTCCTCTGTGTCCGACGTGGTTCCGATTCACAAGGTCGTCACGGTCTATTCTTTTTCCTGCAACTTTTTTTCCGTTTCATGTCCTTTTGAGAAGTTTTTTTGCGACGTCTTCCTTAACTCCCGTTTCGTTTTTTTTGTGTCTGCGAACTTTTTTTTCGTTTCCACGTTTTTTTCCGCCCCCAATTCTCTCCTAGTTGTTGTCTTTCTTGCTTTCCCCTTCCTCTTTCTACCCGCGAAAAAAAGAATTTCCCCCAGCCACAATCCTGATTTCGGACCCCCCCCCTTCGTCGCAACGCCCAACTTATCTCTTTCCTGGCCTGAGTCTCGCATTTTTTTCATCGACCGACTCCCCTCCGTTGGACGACTTTTGAATGGATCTCTGCTCTTGCCCATGCTGTCCCCCTTGGATTCCCCTCTTTGGTAAGATCTAATACGACCCTCTAATGGTTTTCCCCTAGCTCTCGAAGAGCTTTCTTTCAATTGTCCACTCTCCATGATGACGCTCCCCCCGCGAAAGGACGCGGTCATTTTCTCTTTCGGAGCCCTCCTAAGGATCCCTGAGCGTGGCGAAGAGCGAAGGAACAGCAAGTCGCACGTGCCCCCGCTTGGCCGTTCTTCCTGGGCCCCCCCCAGACTTTCGCCGAATCTTTTCAAGACCTTGCTGTTCCTTTAAAACGAGGAACCCAGTCACTGAAACCTTACGCTTCTGGGAAGTCTCCGCTGCCTTCTTCCGTGTTTTGGCCCGAACCTTTCTGGTATCCTGCTAGAATAAGCTTTTCCCCCCGTCTCTCCGTTGATATTCAATTTAGATCTCCCTCTCGTCTACGACTGTCTTCCTTGTAATCGAAATCTTCCGGAAAATTCCCTTAGGAGACTTTTGGAACCTCTCTGGGGCAAAGTCCCTCCTTAATCGGGGTTTTTTTCTGAGTTGAGTTCCCCGCTCTTGCCCTCAGGCACGGCCGTATGTTTCCCCCTTTAGATTCATCCGGATTTTTTTTTACTTATTCGTGACCAGGCGCAACGGGTCAGACTGACAGGTCCGGGTTTCGTCCCGTGGCGACTCTTTTCTCTAGATGCGAGACGGCAACCCCCCCCCTCCGGCCGTCTTGCCAAGTATTTTGTCGAAGATTTCGATATTTCCCGACAATTCTTCCTTTCTTCAGGGCTTTCGTTTAAGGTCGCGAGTTGCTTTCTCTGGGCCTTTTCGTCAAGAGGAGTGCTTCTCTCGGAGCTCCTGAATTTTCTGTCTTTCCTTTTCGCAGAGGCCCTGTCTTCACTCGACCTCTAGCTTTAGCCTGGCTTTTGCGTTCTGTGAACGCCTAGCGCATCGACCGTTCTTCATCTTCTCCCTCCCCATCACCCCCCCAGAACTTCTTTTGGAATTAATTACTTATCCGTTCTTTTCCCTGGGATCGTTCCGCACCCGGGAATGCAGATACGCCCTTTAATGACGCCCTTCGCCCGGAATCCTACCAGGTCCTTACCGTTCCCGAAGTCCTTTCTGCACCTTTTCTAATCGGGTGTTCCAAAAGGACCCCTGATACCCCTCCTTCCCCACTACGTGGGTTTCCAAGGCATGCCCGGCTGCGGCCGGCGTCTCCTCGCATTGGCTACGAGTCCTTCGCTTTTCTTTTGGCCCCCATCGCTTTCGTTCAGCTTTTTTGAACGCCGGTCACTTCTGGTTGGACTTTTTTTCTCCAGCATCCTCTCCTGAGGATGTGCATCACCGCGCTATTCTTTTCCGAATGCAGATCTACCTCTCTAACGCATTCCTCCCCTGAATTTTCAGAGCTTCCTTCTTCCGAAACCCTCCTATAGAGACTTTGTGCTGCGCTCCCTCACTTTCAACTTACTTCGCTCCTCGATGTCGAGACTTTTTTTAGGGGAAAATTTTCAGCGGATCTGTGAACCCCTCGTCCGGGGTCCTCCTCTCTCCCGAACGTGTGTTTAGTTTCGGACTCCCACGGATGCCTTTGGCCATTCAGTTCCTCGGAATCCCTACGTGGCGGCAGAGTCCGTTCTCCCTTTAGAGGAGGTTTTTTTCAAATTTTTGGTCTAACTTTTCCTATGCGAAGACCTCCTTCTTAATTTCCTCCAGAGTGCCCTTTTTTGACCGGCGTGTCACGAACGTGACTTCATTCCTCTTCCCGCCAATCTGATAATCTGCGAGCGTTTGGCGGTTCATTGTCCGGACGTCGTTCCTGTTCGTTGGTCATGCGTCGTGATTTGTTATCCGGGAGATCGGCAGCGTGGTCTTTCCTTCTGAAAGTGGTTATTGGACAGCGGTGGCCGCCGCTATCGCGTTCCTCTTCAGCGGACGCCCGTATCCTTTTTTTTCTTTTTCGAAGGTCTGGGACCCGGTTAGTTTACGCGACCTTTTACGACCTCACGCTTGCCAATCGTGCCAATTTGTCTGGAGATTCCTCCTTCCCGTTTCCTTTTTTCATATGAGTCGTCTCGCTAAGCTGGCTTCTGGTCCGAAGGCCCCGCGCTGAAGTTTCTCGGATCACTTACGCCTGCAGCTCGGTTTCCTTTTTCAAGCTGGCGATCTTTTTAGGAGAGGCTTTTCTTGACGCATTTCCCCCTCTGCCAGGAAGCCACCGTATCCTAGCTATCTTTCCTCCTCCCCTCAGTTTTTTTTTCTCTCTATTTCCTGACGTGAAGTGGGCGCGTAATTTCGAGACTTCTTCTCTGACGGTTGTTGGCGGCAGGCCCTTTCTGCTGTAAGTGTTTTTTTTTTCCATATACTTATTTCCGGATAGTCCCTTTTCTTCTTCGTCCAGGATGGGGGAGAAAGGTTATCGATTCTTCATATTTGTATTCCGAAACTTTCTTTCCCATCTCTTAGACTCGATGCGATTTTCCTTCTTTTCTTCGTTTACAGGCCCGCGGTCATTTCCATTCCAATGCTGCAACTTTTCGCCGCCTGGACTATTCAGGAGTTCCTTTTTTTGGGTCTCTTTTTTACACTTTGGTGAGCCCCACTGGCCTTCCAGGCCCCTTTCTTGAACGTGCAACGTATCCCTCTTCCACTCCTTCCCCCCGCGTGGATCATAAGGACGCCCGGCACCTCCTCTGTTCCCGCGCAGTTTCTCGGCGCTGAATATTCGAGGCACTCCTTTCTTGCCCGTCAACTTTTCACGTTCCGGTGCAAAGCGCTCCCCCCCCCCCCCCCCCCCCCACCCCCTCCCCCCCCTCCCCCCACCATGAGCTGTCCTCATTGGAAGCCTCTTTTTTTTTTCCTCTGGAGAAACTTTTTTTTTCGCAAGCCCGTCCTCTTTCTTTCCGCATTCGCCACCCTCGAGGGGGGCCTCTTCTCTCAGGAATTTTTCTCGAGTGACAGGAAGCTTCTTTTTTTCGGCGGCTCTTCAGATGTTTCCTCCGCTGTCCCTCTGGTCCTTCGCGTAAACGATCTTTTCCTTTTTTCCGGCCTCCTATGATCCTTTTGTTGAAGGTTGGCAAGTTCGCCCTCGCAGTTGCGAGATCCTTCCTTCTTGTTGTTTAGGAAGTCAGTTTGCCCTGTCGGGCTTGGATTTTAGCGGATCCATGGTTTCGATATTTGCGCCTTGCTAATTCCCTGGGTTTCGTGACCCACCCCAGACTTGGACTTCTTTTAAGAACACCTTTTCGAATTTTCGGATTTATTTTCTACCCGCTGCATAAATCTTTTTTTGCCCCCGGGCAGCTCAGATGCCCTTTTCTTCCTGCGATTTTTTTTACCTTAGACGTGTGATCCCTCCTATCGAGTGCTCTAATTTCTTGACTTAAGGGGTGCTTCCCTCCCGGTTCCAATGTCGTCCACGCCAATGTCCGGTTGTTTCCGGTGCTGTCCCTCCCCGATTGGTGAGGTTCTTCTTCGTGACTGTTCTTAGCCCAGTTTTCTTACCCTCGAGGTCGCCGTCCCCATTTAACTCTGAGTTTTCGGATTCCGTTGCAGGATTTCTTGTCTGAAAATTTTAGGGTTTTCGCAAAGGAAGAAAAGAGCACCAAGCTTTTTTTGGGTGAGACCTCCAGTTTTTAGATTTCCTGCGAGGAATTCCCTCCCCCCTCCTTCGTCTTTTTTCGGTCCGTAGTCGTGTGTTTTTCCCCCCCCTGTCCCGAACTCTGAGATTCCCGGCCCTTCCTGTCACTTCCCAGACTTACAAAGGCTTTGGAATAGCCCCCCCTTCCCCTTTATGTTTTCCCCCTTAGGAGCAAAATGCTTTCCCCTTCTCGCTCCGTGTAGTTCACCATTCCCCCTGATGACCCATATGTACAAGGTGCCGACTCCTTTAATCCTTGTTGTACTCAATCGTCGGTCATTCTCGGAACGACTGCGACCATTCCCATGACTTATGTTTCTTTAATAGTTTTCTCACCTCCACTTCCGGGCCCACTTTACCGCTTCTCTGTTGACGTGGTCCCCCCCCCCCCGGTTACATATGCCCGTCTTCCAGGGATTTGAAAGCACTTGATGCGCCGAGGCCGAGTTGTGTTCAGGACGAGGATGATCCCCCCCATTGAGTAACTCAAACGGAGTCCTCTGACCTCTAAGTCCTCCAAGTTGAGGTCCCTCTCCCGAACCCAACAGTCTGTTTCGGAATCCGACGTCCGGTTCGTCAAGTGAAGAGAGGGTGCTTTTTCCTTCCTGAGAATGTCGTCTTTTTCGGAGTAGTTTTTTTCTCCAAGTTTCTAGAAGACGTTCCCCCTCCCCGGGAAAGATTGGGTCCTTTTACTTCGTCGGGCTCTCCCCTGCTACGGAGTCTCGTTTCATCTCCGTAACAAAACCGTTGCAATCCCCCGAGCCTTCGGTTATTTTAAGCCTGGCCGTGCAGATCCCTATCTGTCCCCGCTTTGGCCCCCGAGTTCGAAAATCCTGACTCGGCGTAGGCGTTTCTTTCCGCCCTTTTTTTGTTTTTTTTTTCCCCCAGCTGGGCGACGAGCCCGCGTTTACCCGAGTAGTCCTGCGAGTTTTTCGCAGGGCTCATTTCCACTCGAGAAGTTCCTTTCGCTAGTGGTGATTTTTTTTTTAAAGACTGTGCTTGTTCTTTGTCGTTCTTGTTTTAAGTCTTTTTTTCACGATCTCCCAATCCCATCTATCTCTCCTTAAGTTTTGTGGGAGTTCTCATTTCTTTCGAATTCCCGCGCAGCATTTTCGCCCCACCTTTTTCCCGTTTCCCATTTCCTTTCGCCAACCGGACATTTCTTTTTTGGAACATGTCCTTTCGCATAATTTTTTGACAATAGCCGGGACGACCGTGGGGCGCCGCTGGCGTATTTCCTCCCCCTTTAATGTGAGGCCCACTTCCTATTCGAACCCTCATGCTGTTTGCTAAGGCCTTTTCTCCTGGGGACTAGTATTTTAAACTGAGGAGCTTTCCCTCCAATGAAGTCCCCCAGGCCTTTTCTTTTTTCTATCGGTATCGTTTTTCTTTTTTTTTCTCGACATTCGATGGCTCGGACGATCCCCAGACTCCCACATTCTCTTCTTTTTTTGGTAGTTTTTTTTTCGGGCGGCCAGCCTTTTCCCGGATCCCACTTTTTTTTTCCGAGACTTGCAGGAGGTTCCAACTAATGGACACTTAGCACAGTGCCCTTGAGTAGTTTTTCCGCCTGACCCTATTCCAGCCTGGGGGGAGGATATTCGCTCTTTTTCTCGGTGATTTTTCCTTGAGTTAGTTTTTTTAGTGTCTACTGGTATTCTTCCTCCTCCAGTAATAGCAACTCTTCACGTCTTGTAGAATACGCAAGTCTTCCCAAGAATTTTTCACTTGGTTAAATTCCATGATGTCCCATTCCACAGCCGGCCTTTCAGCCTTTTTTTCCCTGCCAGTTTCCGGATGCCTTTAGAACCTTTCCTTAAACCGTCTACGTTACCGGTCGCTTCGGATTTAATTGGCACGAGATTGGCCCTTTTTCCGGATTACGTTTCAGGACATACCGGTTTCTGATGTAGTTTTCAGTCTTCGCAAGGAGCTATAGGTCCCTTTTCGAGCTGCCTTTGCAAAAAGACCCTTTTTCGCCGATTCGCACCATATCGTTCTTTTTTCCGTCGGAGGTTGTTGACGGCCGTTTTCCTCAATAAGGTTTTCTTTAGAGTTTTTTTTTTTAAGAACGCTTTTTTCATCGAGAGGCCCTCCTGGATGTCTTCCTGGTCCCGATCGCGAGGACGGAAACGTGAGTCCGCCTCGTCCTTCTTTTTCTTTTTTTCGTCCTCCCCTATATTATCGACAGTTCCTTCAAATAGCAGCCGCCGCAAAGTCCCCAGACGCTCCAGATGAATTTCCCTGAATATCTGAGGTTCTCTAAAGGGGACCGAATCCCAGGGTCCGGCGATGACGTTATCGTGAATGTCCGCCCTTTCCGGTCCCTTTTTTGAAAAATTTCCTTAGATTTTTTACCTATTGTGTCGGGACAGGGGCTAGTTCCGGGCTTCCCCAGAGGCAGGAGAGAAAACTCGTCGTGCAGATTTTTTGTCACCGACCACGCTGTTCTGCACTGTGGTTACCCCTCATCATCCTTCCTTCATAACTACACCCTCCTTTTTCGCCTTTTACCTCCCCTCCCCCCCCGCTCCCCAGCTCTCACTCTTTCCTTTCCTCCTCAATTTTCCCACTTGCTCCTTCCACCCCTCCCCCCCCCCCCCCCCTCCTCCCCCCTCTCTCTTTTACCCATGAGAATTCGGAGAGGTCGCTGGCTTGACCCCTTGGGCATGGCCTTGGCGTAAGTCAATTCGGGGCCTTGTTTGCTTTTTTTGTTGGCTCCCCCCATGGAGCTTTTTCTTGGTTGGATAGACGACTCCCGCGTCTGCCATGACCTGACCTGTGATTCTACGTCCTAATAACCTGAGTCCCTCCGAGTAAATTTCTTAGACCCAATGAATTCCATTTTTTTGCGGTATGGGTGTTTCGACGCTTTACCCCCCCCCACGTCAGTTCAACCGATAATCGAAACGCTCCGTGCAGATTGGGAACAGAGAAACCCCCCAAGTCCCTCCTGTCAGCCGATTTACGATTTTTTGAAGCCTAGGTAAGACAAGGGCTTTTCGAATCGCGTTTCCCCTCATTACGACCGTATGCAGATTTGACCTGGCCCTAGAACTACGTTCTCCTTTTTTTCGTCCTTAGTCTTTGACTCTTTGCTTTTACTGAAAATTCTTCCGCCCCAAAGATATTGGCTCAAGTTCAGCACGTCTCGCCGAGGTCTCAGGATCTGCACAAGCTGCCTTGACCGTTCCCCCTGAACCTTTTCCAAAGACGATCCCAGATTCTGCTCCTTCCCCCTTTCCGTTTCCCCTGCGGCCTCAAGCTTTCTCTCCAGGTCGGTCAGTCGAGCTGTTTGCCCGAGTTTTTAGGCGGTTTTTTTCCCGTTTTTGCAAGCTCGTCTTTCCCTTGAATGGTCCCCCTCCCCGTACGCGGTTTACAGCCTCTCTAATTGTTTTTCCTTCGATCTTCCCCTCATGAAGCTTTTTCGAACCGTTGCAGAATCTGGACAAGGTGCTTCGCGAACGTTAGACCTGCCAACGATTGATTGCTCCTCGCGACTGCTCAGCTTTGGAGACCGCCGTCTTTCGAAGCCTTTTTTTCAGATCGCGCTTTCTCCCAGCTTTTTTCTTCGCTTAGTTTACCGTCCCGTCTATTCCGAGCAGCTCCTTGCTTCCCTTGACGTCGAACAGCGTAGACCGCTCCTCCTTTTCTCGGAGAGGTTTTCCTTTCTTGAAGCAATTCGGCCGAGTTTTTCCTCTTCATCTCTTATTTCATTTGTTGAGCGAGATTCCTGGCCGCGTCATTTTGGCCCTTCTCTTTCTGCGAGCGCACGAGAAACTCCTCAAACTGGCTTTTCTTGGCGGCCTTTCTTCGAGCTGTTTTTCTGATAGCGCGATAGAAGGGGCCTTCATCCCCGCCTGGACTGGTTTTCGTCCAGGTCTTTCTTCCTTATCTTTGATATGGACGGACTTTTTTTCCCGGGAACCTCCTCTCTCCTTTTTCTTGCGCGCGTTCCTTGCAATCTAGGATTTCCTTTCCTAGACTTTTCCCTTCGGCGAAATCGGTTCGAGGAGGGTTTCCCTTTAGGCATCCTCCTTCCTCCCGTATTTTGATCGCTGAAGGGGTTCTTTTTTTTCACTTGAAGGTGGCCGAGCGTCTAACGGGACTCCCGCCTTCACAGGAAACCGCGCCGTCCGGACCCATGTCCTATGCTTTTTTTTTCTCTCGCAGTTTTTCCTCGCACGTCGGTAGTGGCGACTCGATCGTTTTTCTTGCAGGAGTTTGACGGTTCACAGAGGCCTTTGCCCCGGGGGGGGGGGTTTCTTTTCTTCCCCCCTCTAGGCCCTCGCTCTTGAATCGATGAATTCCTCCCACTCGTATTGGCGCCCTTCGATTTTTCTCACAAAGCTATTTTTGATTTGGATCGGAATCCCCTCTCCCGTGGGATTTGCCGGACGCTCCGGAAGTCTCGACGCGGCCACGTTAGGTAATTCGGCTGCTTTTATCTGCAACCCCCCCCTTCCGCCCAGTTTTTTGGCAGTTTCGATTCCTTCTGCAGCGATTCACGGTGCTCTTGACTTACGGGTTTTTTTTTTTACTCTCCTATG
>Ga0179591_1310043_pt1 | contig 10850 bp, 16 predicted proteins | sample CZOMad2_1_08_16f_FD_182891 | JGI IMG/M metagenome (GOLD analysis project Ga0179591, IMG submission 182891) | Vadose zone soil fungal communities from Angelo Coast Range Reserve, California, USA - CZOMad2_1_08_16fungal (PacBio error correction) | ecosystem: Environmental > Terrestrial > Soil >... | reverse complement strand
GGACAGTGCCGTTTTTTTTCTGTGCCAGCCCTTCCCCTAAAACTCTTTGTAATTGCCGTTCCTCATGATTCTGAACAGTTTTCTCCCCCTATTTTTGACGCCCGCCCCCCTATGACAAAAGCGTTTTTGTTTGCTCCCCCCTCACCCTTGTACGAGAACCCTGCTTGATTCACGTCGGGCCGGGCCACTTTGCCCCCCTTTCGCCCTTTTCCTCTGCCTTCCTTCCGACTTACTTCTTCGCCCTGGGGACCCCTTTTTTTGCGTTGCTCGTTTTCCCCTTTCCCATGCCGCCATTTTGTCTTTACCCCCCCCACCCCCCCCCCCCATTCCCGCCCTTCGGTTGTCATTGCCTTTGGTTTGGTTCTTGTCTGTCCCGTGCGTCCACCCCCCTCACTGTTTTCCCCTGAATTGCCCCCCATTTTTTTCCGTTTGTTGTTGTCAATCAGGTTTCAGTTTTGCCCCCCCCCCTCAATTTTGTTTACTGTTTTTTTTCCTTTTTTTAGTGTGCGTTAACGTTTGAACCAGCAAATTGCCAGGGCTCCAATTCTGTGTCCCAATTCCCGTTTTTTTTTTCGGCACTAGGATCCTCCACCACTCGTACCACCCCTTCACTTTTTTCTCCGACCACTGTTTTACCTCCTAGTGCCCTTTAATGCCTTTTTTTTTTACAGTTTACTTACTTGGAGTCCGTGTATTTGAGTGTCACCCCCCCCCCCCCCACTCCACCTAGGTTTCCCACCTTCCACTTTACCTTCTGGGCCGATTTCCCATTGTTTTGCCCCCTCCTCTTACACCAATAATTCTTTGTGGTCAGTGGGGAATTGAAACTGTTTTTCAGACTCGTGAACAGAGTCCCCTTGCTATTTTTTTTTTTACAAATTTCCTTTTGGCAGTCCTCTTGGTCTTATCTCTTGGCCGTGAGTCTTTTTTCCCCCCCAACCGTTTTTGTTTGCGTTTCCAGGTTTTCCCTAGTGTCCTCCCTTGATTTTTTTTTTTAGAGACAAATTGTTGCCCCTTTTATGCCCTTTTGCATCCTGTAATTCTTAGTTCCGTTGAATTTTCATGTTTATGGGAGAAGTTTTTTTCGTCTTTATCAGTCCCCCCCCCCTTCCCCGGAACTCATAGTTCCCCCCTTTTTAACCCGGACGTTTTTTGCCTTTATTTGGGGGTGACCCTTGTTCTCAATGGACGCTGTGAATTTTGTTTACCCCAGCGGTCCCAAGGTTCCATTCATTAACCGTCCCTGTCCCCCGACGTACACAGCCCCGGTCCCCCCCCCCTATGTTCCCAGTATTCCCACTCCCCCCTGCCCCCATAAGCCGTAGTCCCCCCCCCCCGCCTTATTGGTATCTTACTTCATCGGAGGCTGCAGGTGTCAGGCCTGACGGCCAGGCACCTTTTTTGGTATGTCAGTTTTTTTTGCTTTCCCCTTGGCTACGACTTTGCCGGATGATGACGCCCATCCTTTTGCCCAACCCTGTCCTCTTATGGCCCCCCCCCCCCCCCTCTGTTTGTCGGTTTTAAGTTACGACCCCTGTGCCGTGTAGTCCCCAGATACATTTCCCCACCGCATACCCTTTTTGGTTCATTCATTTGATTCTTTTTTTTTTCAACCCGTTTGATCTTTGCTGGCTTTGATTTCCAAAAGTTGTCCTCCCCCGTTTTTTTTAGTTTTGGTTTTTTCCTTCCTTTTTGTTAACCCCCAGCCTTCCCCTTTGAGTCCCGCCCACAAACCTTGCGACGGGCTCGTTGCCCCCCAGGAACCCTTATTCACCATCGTGACATTTTGACAGAATACTCCCCCCCCCCCCCCCCCTTCCCAAACCTGCCCTCTTGCCCACTCCCCCTATGAGTAGCAGGCTGTTTTTTTTGGTTCCCTTTTTTTTCTAGCAGGCCCCTTTGTTTTTTCCTGGTTTCCTACTTGGAGTTTTTTAGAGACGCCCGCCAACCCACAACCCTTTCAAGTTGTGTGGTCCCAATTTGTTCTTCCACTGTGTTTTTTTTTTGGCGGGCAGGGTAAATCCCTCCCCCCCCCCCCCGTCTGCATTACCCTTACATTGGGGTCCTCCCCCCCCCCCCCAATATCTCTTCTTTTCCTCTCAGTTGTTTTTTTTTTCTTTTTTTTTTCCCTTCTTGAGCTTTTTATTTTTGGTTTTCGTCTTCCAACCCTTTTGGTAAACAGTAATTTCCTTCCGCTGTTTGTTTTTTCTGTATTTGTCTTCCCCCCACTTTGCCGTCTCCCCAACTCCTTTTTTTGCTGGCCCACGGTTCTCGTTTTCGAACCCCCGTTCCCGGTGGTTTTTAAGTGCTTTTCCCCCCGAGCCCACCCCCCCCGGATTTCATTGACAAAACCCCCACTGTTCCGTTTTGCACTTTTTTCTTAATTTCTGCTGCGGTTTTGACACCCCCCCGTACTTCTTTTTGCTGTGGTTGGGCGTTTGGGTGATGTTTTTTTCCATTTTCGGTTTGCGAGGTCGCCCCATACCTTTCGGCCTTCTGCGGTGTATTGTGGTGTGATTCCCTCGGTGTCTGTAACCCAGGTCCCTCGACCAACCCGTGCAGAAGGGCCCCGTTCTCCTTTTTTCTTTTGATTCTCCCCCCCTGAGTTAACGTTTTTTTTTCCGTTCCCGCGTTGGAAATCTGGAACAGGCCCCACCATCTTCTTTCGACCCCCTTCGTTTTTTGTGGGTTGACCTCCCGTTGGCTGGTTTTTCTTCACCCCCGCCCAACCCCCTTTGTTTTAGGTGTCTACGCTGCCGTTTTTGCCAAACCCCCCCAATTTTTGTTCGGCTTGTTTTTGTTCCCCATCCCGGTCCTTTTGAGACTATGTTTCCCGTTCAACACACCTGTTTCTTCCAAAAAAGACCCGACAAAAATTGCCTGTTTTTTGTTTTATGGACGGGAATATGTCCGCCCCTTCCAGATCGATTTTTTATACCCAATAGAGGGTTTGAGCCACTCCTCCCAAGTCTCATTTCAAGGCATTACGGGGAGGACGAAGATCTTTCTTGGTCTTCGCCTGGACTCGCCGTCTGAGGTCTTCTTAGGCTGGGGGAGGTGAGTTAGGACCCCCCCATTGGTTGGACCCAGCTGGGTTCCTCCTTTTTGTTTGGCCCGTCCCCAGGCCTTCCTTGTTCGTAATGTTGGTTAAAGGGTTTTTCCCGTTCTGGTGGCAGCCCCCGCACGGGTGTTGCGCACTTTTTACTACCTTTTTTTTCGGCCAAGAACAACGTGATTCGTTGGTCCCCTCCCGTTCTTTCAAAGAATGTGTAAATTGTTCCTTTACCCAAGTCCCCACGTTCCCCCGCCACAATTGTTCCCCCTTGATTCAGAGCTTATGTTAAGAAGTACCATGGACAGTTAAACTCCAAGCTTTTTTTTTTTTTGTCCCCAGATTTTCAGAACTTTTGTTCCAGACGGGTTCGGCAAAATTTTTTTTTGGCGACCTGTTTGGCCTTCGTACCAACATCGTTAAATGGTTTTTCTTTTTTTTCGGGCCGTAAACGGGGAGCCTAGAAACTGCCGTTTCCCGGACTCCTGATGGTCGGAACCTGTCGTCATCTGTTTTTTGATAGGTTCAACAGTTCCCTCCATTCTTGGGACCTTTTTTCGTTTCTTGGTTTGGACTTTTTTTTTTTGGTAAACCCTTCTTCCCTGTTCCCCCCCCCTTGTCTTGAGTACCTTACTTTCAGGATCTTTTATTCTTCTCGTAGCCTGGAGTTTAATTTCTTCCCACCGTCCTGGGGATCAGCCTCCCGTGATTTTTTGACCCGAGCCCCCCTCCCCCCACAATTCCAGTTTTGAGGAGCTTCCCCCCTTACCGTCCCTGATTTGTTGTTTTTTTATTTTTGCCTTTTCCCTGCTTCACTCCGGTTTTTTTTTTCGGTTTTTGTCTTGTTCTTGCGGGGGTGCTTCCCTCTTGCACCACCCTCCCCTCAAACCACAATTTTTTAACCTTTTTGCTGCGGCCTTCTTTGTTGTTTTTTCCCCCCGCTCAATGTTTTACCCAGACCCCAGGCGCGTCTGTGTAGGTCATACTTTTTTGGTGGTCGGACCATGTTGTTACCCCGGTTTTTTATTTCCTGTCCCAGTTTTTTCCTTGCGGGGAAACGGTTTCTCGAGATCCTCTTTTTTCTCTTTGCTGCTCCCTTTGTTGTCTTTTTTCCGTTTCCGGGTGTCTTCGGATCCCTGGCTGTTACGTTACCCACCACAACTAGGTACCCCCAACAACGGTAGTTTTTTTTCTTCTGTTTGAGGCTTCTTTTAGTTTCGTCCCTTTCTGGTTCTGTTTTTTCCAGGGACCTTTTTACCCGTTCTTGAGGCGTCGCCCGGATCAGGGCCCATCCTATGACTTTCCTGCTTGCCGGGGTCCCCGGGATTTTTTTTTTTTTTTTTTTTTTTTTTTAGTGGGGTTTTCTTTTACTTTTACCCGACGACCTGTTTTTTCCTTTTTTCAGGTGACTGACCGGTTTGTTTGCCCCATCCGTTGGGGAGGTTTTTTTCTGTTTCCCCTTATGGCCAAACAGGTTTTGCCACCCCCCCCTCTCCCAACTGGCACTTTTTCCCCACTTTATACTTGAATTTTTTATCCCCACCCAGCCCCCGGTTCGTGTAATACAGTTTTTCTTTTGGTCCCCTTTTTTTCCCCCACTCCGTCCACCCCCTTGTCGCGTCTTGGGTGGGAGACGTCGCTCTGAACCTCCCAACCACACAATATCTACCCTTGACGAATCCCGAGGTATCGCCGAGCACTTTCACTTTCTTTTTTCCCCCCTTTCCCGGGCTTGTAAAGTTTTTTTTAATTTCTCATTTTGGGCCCCCCACCTTTTTTTTTTTCCCTTCACAGCCCCGGGCTTTTTTTTTTTCCGGCAACCCCCCCCTATTAGTTGGTTCCCTACTCCTTGGCGTTTTACCTGCAATTCCCCAGACACTTTGGTTTTTTTTTCATCCCCTTTTGACAGGCCCTAAAGGTCCCCCTTTCTGTTGTCCTGGCCGGGCGCCCTTGAGCTTCCTCCTCTTGACTTTTTTTTTCTCCCCCCCTGGTTAAGAACCTCCCCCTTCTTCGTTACTTCTCTGGTTCAACCGTCGGTGAGCGGTTTTTCGGTGCTTTGTTTCAGGGGTTTCCTCTTCCGTTGGGTCCGCGTCTTGGTTTGTCCTCGCTGCACACGGACCGTTTCTAGTCCCCTCGCCCCCCAGACGGGTCTTTCACCCGGTTTTTTTTTTTTTGCGACCCCCCCGGGCATTTTTTGTTTGACCCCACTCCCTCGTTATTTTTTCTTTTTCGTTTTGCCGTAGGTGGGCCGCCCCCGGTTTTGGTGTTTGGCCCATCTTCGTCCGTTCCCTTTTGATTTGCCCACCCCTCGTTTTTTTTGTGCTCCGAGGAGGGGGTGGGGGCTCTGGTTCTTTCTTCGGCCTTTTTTTTTTTTTCTCCCCCCCTTTTTTTTTCCTAACACCCCACAACCACGTCGTCGCGTTTTTCACCCAGTGCTTGGTCCCCCACCCCCGGTCCTGCGCCCCCCCCTTTTTTTTTTTTGGGGCCCCAGGTTTTTCCGGGGCGAACCACCCCATTTCCAATGAGTTTTATGCACCCAGGCGAAGGGCCCCGCTTTTTTTACCCAGGCCTGCCACTCAAGCACGGAGCATGCCGCCGACCCACGTTTTTTGAAGTCTCCGGAGGTGTTCCCCATGGAGTTTCTTCACGTTTTTGTCGTTTTTTCACTCCACCACGACCCATCGGCTTTTTTTTGGGGATTTTTTTTTTTACCCCATTATGTTGGTTCTTCCTTTTGATCCAGCCCCCTCCCGGGTCGTTCGGTCAAAAACCTTCGTTGTTTTTTTTGCAACTTCCTTTTCTTTTGCGGTCGGTTTTGGATTGGGTTCCTTTTTTTCCGTTTTTTCCCCCCCCGTGGTGACGACCCCCCGGTTTTCCCCAATCGCTCTACACCCCGGCCCAGGTTAGTTTTTTTTTGTCTTTCTCGGTGCTTTCGTTTTTTCCCATTCCCCACCGTTCTTGACAGGATTCCCAGACTCACCGCCGCGACAACACCTGCCCCCGGCCGTTTTTTGCGTTTTTAATTTTTCGTTGGCCCCGGCTTTTTTTTTCTTCCAACTCTTTTAGAATCTTTCCACACCCGGCTGTGCTCCCGTGACCCTCCCTCCTTTTCAGCGGTCGATCTGTGTTTTCTTGTTGTCTTTTTTTTTTTAGCTTTTTTTTTCAAGCGTTTTTCTGCCGGTTTCACTTAGCTGACCAGTCCCGTCCCGTGGCGCAGCCTCGTTTTGTTTGTTTTGCGGCAGTTCACCCCACTCCCAAGGAAACCTTTTTTTTCCCCCCAAGGTTGTTCCTTGTTGGGTGCAAACGTTTTGCCGCCGGCTTTCATGCCTTTTTCCTGCCCCGGCCAGTTTTTTTCACCAAGGTCGTTTCCGCACCTTCCCCCCCAGCGTTTTTCCTCTTTTTGTTGGTTCGCGCCTTTGCCCCCCCCAACCTCTCTTCCCCCTTTGTTTGTTGGGTGACGGATTTGGATTCCCCCCGTTTTGGGCGTTTTTTGGACCCAATTTTTGCGTCAGCGCTTGTGTTGATTTTCTGCTCTCCCCCCCCTTTTGGTTTTTTTCCACACGTTGTTTTCCTTTGGGGCCCCTCCAGGAGTTCCTCCCAAGCTTGACCCCCCACCCGCTCTTTCGCACCCACTCCCGCCACTTGTGATGTTCGGTTTTCGTTTTTCGTTAGTGTTTTGACCTTTGCACGCCCCCCCAGCTCTTGGCTTTGCCCCTCCCCTTACTTGTTTTCCCATTCCCCCATGGCCTAATATTCTTCGTACGCTGAGATTGGAGTTTTTCCATTAGAATTTTGACTTCGCCCCCACTTTTGTCATAGTTCCCGATCGATTCATTTTGATATTGCGTTTGTTTCTTCCCGAAGAGTTGTTCCGATCTCCTTTCTTGGGTTTGACACCCTGGCCTTTGCCCCCGATACCCTATGTTTTTTTTCCACCCGACGGCGAGTTTCCGTAACGTGTTGTTCCTCTCATTTTTCGGTATGATCTCCCTTCGGAGCCCTTTTTTGTTTTTGCTCGTCCCCTTTTCCCCCCGTGGTCGCTACCCCCCTTTTATGGTTTTGGTCACGACCCCTCTGACTTCCCATTTTAGTAACCATTGAATCAAAGGGAAGTTTCCGCTCGTTTCCCAAACTTCCCCGTCCCCCACCAGGATTTCCCCTACAAAAGTCCAGGTCTGATTCCTGCCCCGCGTCTTATTTCTTAGGTTAGTTACCTTACAGAACCCCCTCATTTTGGCCCACGCCCCCCGGACGATTTTTCTTTGCGGTGGTTTGTAAGTCCCCTCACCTTGTTGACCACCCAGGCCCTGTTTGTCTTCCACTTAGGGAAGTCCCAACTTCCCCTGGTCCTTTTTGCTTGGTTGCTCCGGCTTTTTCGGGCACCCTTTTTCTTTGTCGGGGACGTTTTGGACCAGTTTTTTTCCCCTCAATTTTGGGGTTCCATCTTCCGTTTTTTCCCCTGGTTTTTTGTTTTCGCCAGGTCACCCTTGTCCCGTTTCTTTTTGGTTGTTTGGGTGTGACAGGATTTCTTTCCGTTTTTTGGTTCGCGTCCCATTCGTCCACCTCGTGTTTTGTGCCGTTACTTGGTGGTTGTTGTGGTTTTTTTTTTTTCGGACTGTCTTTTTTTCTGGTTGTTGGTGTTTTTGATCCACCCAAAACCCTTTAACGTCCCCTGTTGGATGTTTTGTTTTTGAGATGCCCTTTTTTTTTTTATTCCTCCTCGTGACCGACAGTCCCTTGTGTTTCCAGTCCTTTTCCCCTTTACCGTTTTTTTTGCACCCACACCCCCTTTTTTCTTCCACCTTTTTTTACCCCCCTGCCCTTGGTCTTTTCGAGTCTTTCCCCCTTTTTTTTTTTTTTTGGTCGTTGCGCACCAGTTTTATTTTTACCCTTGCCGCCCTTCCCTTTGCGATCGATCCGTTTTTTGTTTTCCCCCCTGAGTTATCCCCCAACGGTTCTTTCTGGCCTTTTGCCTCCGTATCTTTACGGCCTACCCCCCCCCACGTTTGCCCCCCACCGCGCTCGCCCGGTCAATGCTTGCCTGCGCGATGTTACCACGTTTTGCGTTCGCGGTTTTGTCCTGCTTTTTTTTTTAGGCCCGAAGTGCTGGAGTTTCCCCGGGGAACTGAACACCCCACCCCCAGGGTAGATACTTTGTCTTTTGTCGGTCATTTGTTTTTTCACCTGATTTTGGTGCTGGTGTAACACGCTTCGTCTTCCTCCTTTTTGAGTAGTTTTTGTTTTAACATGGGTTAATGGTTTCACTTGTCATTTTTTTTGTTTCAACCCCTCGTTTCTTTGACCCCACCGGAGGGCCCCCCCACACTTTCTGTGTTTGATTATGGCTTATGGTTTCCCGCATACCGGGTGATTCGTCATGTTTTTGCTAGTTACAGTGTTCCGATCTCTCTTTTCAGTCGTTTTTCTTTTACTCCAAACAAGTACAAGTTCCCGACCTTTTCCCTTGATTGTGTTTTTTTATTTTGTGACTTCGCCCACGGAGTCTTTTTTCAAAAATCTTCTTGTACAAAGTTTTTGTTTTCGTTAAACTTTAGGGTTTTGCCCCGATCATGTTCACCCCTTTCTTCCATTCAAATTGTTTATTCCCCCCCCCCCTGTTTCTGGTCGGGCTGCGTTTCCCCCTCTCCCCAGTCTTGGAAGTAAATTGACCCACCTTCACCCCACAGAACTCCCCTTGCCTTGGCGGTCCTTGCCGACCGAAACTTGTTCCCCTCTCCCCCCGTTCGAAGCCCGTTTGTTTGGAGCTTTTTGACTTTTGGGAACGATTCCGACAGGCCGAGGACTTTTTTCCGCTTTGCACCGGTCAACGTTCCTTTTTCCACCCATCTTACCCGTTCCCGACCTTTTTTTCCCCTGGACCCCCCAGTTCGCGTCGTTTCCCTTACCTTCCTGTCAAACGTTGCGGAAAACCCCAAAACTATCGTTTTTTTTTTTTATTTGTCTTGGACTGGATTATCTTGCTTGTTTCCCGTCCCCAAACCTCCCCCTGGATTCTCAACTCAGTTTCCCTTAGGAGTTTCTAGGTTTAAGTCCTTTTTTTTGGGGCCTATCTTTACAGGCCCCCCCACCTTTTTTACAACCTGTTTGAATTCTGCATCTCCTTTTCCACGGGTGCGTCAAACCCCCCTCCCCGTCCCCTCCTAATCCACCCCTTCGTTGGCGGGCGCAGTTCAGCCCAATCGCTTTTTCCCCCAACGGACCCGGGTTTGTCTTCACCCCCCATCATCTACCCCGAACTTAGGAACTTGCCCGTGCAAGGGAAGATGAGGATCCCTCAGACGCGTTGCTGGGGGACGGTACCATACCAAAACACCCACAAACCCACCGCCCGCGGATCGGGCGCAAATTGAAGAGCGATCGGTGGAGCACACTCTCAATACAACTCTCCTGTAGGGCCCCCCCGCATGTGTTTTAAAAGGAGGACCTTTTGCTGTTTAGCCTTGCCCCCAGGGTTTACGGTCTGATCCCCTTCCGTGCGCTCCGTAAACCCCATCTTCCCTTTTCGATGTTTGGTACTATCTCAACCTCTCGTGGGGTTTTTGTCCCCAGCAGGCCCTTCGTTTTTGCATTCTTTAGGTCGACACCCAACCTGGCTTTACTTCCCTTGCCTTCGCAATGATCCTTTTCGCGTATATTTTTTCCTTTTCTTGTTTTGCCCCCAATAGTAGTTTTTTTCAGACCTCTTTTTTTATGGTTCAGTGTCTTCCCTGGTTCGCCCCTCCCACCTTGGACGCCCGTGCACCCCTTACCCACCCTTCCGGAAGGATTTTTACCCATGGCCCCCGGGCCCTTTCTTAAAACGTTGCAATACCACCCCCGCCCCCCCCCTCCCGTTCCAGAATGTAAAGTCCTCCCTGGCTTTTGTCCTCACCCCCCCCGCTTGGCGCCACTGTCTTATTGTCGACCCCCCTTTTCCCCCCTGCTTGTTTTGATGCCGGTCAGCAACAGTGTTTCTTTGTTAGGGCCCCCGTGTGATCCGGACATGTACAAATAACCTCCCTTCCGGTTACTGACCAGCTTTTTTTCTGTTGTTTGCCCCCCCCCCTTCCCCATTCTTTGTCCTTTTTGGTCACTTACTTTGGCTTTTTTTTGGCATATCGACCTGACGGTCTTTCCCCCAACTGCCATCGAGTTGCCCCCTCCTTCAGATTGTGCACCCCCTCCCCATTTTATTTTTATCGGTTGTGTTCCCGTGCCCAACATATCGTGCGCTCAAAAAGCTGCTCCCGTTTCTATTTCAGTGTGTTCTGATTGACTGTTCCCCCCCCTGGGAACGGACATGATCACCCCCCCCCCCCCCCCCCCTCAGGACGGACCCCCTTTCATGATTCCTGGGACCCCTTTTTCTAACCCCCCTCTAATGGTGTGGACCAGCCCCCCGAAGTACCCCCCCCCCTGCCCACCCGTCCCCCCCCCAGCTCCACGTACTCTTCACTGTTTCCTGCCTGCGGTGAACCCGTCGTGGCCCCTTTGAATTACCAGTCCACAGTCTGGGGCGAACGTGCCTTCTCTGGTTTGAGTGGTGGGAAGTGTTTTGACCTACCCCTTACCCTCCCCTTCTTAGTCTGGTCCCCTTTAACCCCCCCCCCTCCTTCCCCCATCCACAGAAATTTACCAAAAAAAATTTGTGTGTTCCCTGGAGATGAACTCCTCCTGGTTGTGTTCAGACGGTCCTTTTTTTGCTTTTTGCCTCCACTGTCCTCCAACCCCCCTAAACACTTGCGCTGCATTTGGAACAGACGTGTTGGTCCCAGGGCGAAACCAACCCCCCCCACCC
>Ga0179591_1366192_pt1 | contig 10851 bp, 10 predicted proteins | sample CZOMad2_1_08_16f_FD_182891 | JGI IMG/M metagenome (GOLD analysis project Ga0179591, IMG submission 182891) | Vadose zone soil fungal communities from Angelo Coast Range Reserve, California, USA - CZOMad2_1_08_16fungal (PacBio error correction) | ecosystem: Environmental > Terrestrial > Soil >... | reverse complement strand
TTCTCCTTGGCCCCTCCCCCTGGTGATGACTCCTGATCAATCCCTCCTTCCCTACTTCTCTTAGCCAGGAAACTTCCCCGTCGCGCGCCTTAGAAGAAGGGACCTTCTGCCACCGCTCACTCGACGAGGGTGTCTCTTTACGCCCATAAGTGAGAATTACTTCCTCCTATTCCCGATTCCTTTGAGCGATAGGACGCCACGACGGAGGCGCGCCTTTTTCTACTCTCCCTCTACTTCCCCCCATGCTTACCGCGGACCATCGCCGTTGTTGTTCTTCAACATGCTGGCATACGTAAGCTTCATCACCTTCGACTGCTTTCCTTTTACTGTCCTGACCGCTTGCAAGATTGAATCTATCAGGGTTAGAGCCGGTCTCAGGCTTCTAGGTCCCTCCTGCAACAATCTACCCCCTCGGTGGTTCCTGCTTCGAAGTCCTTCTTATCTCCTTATCCTTCCGGTAAGCTGACGTCCCTTCTCCAGCTCATTCCTGCAATTCTCATCTAAGTCTTTTCCTTCCAGCCTTTCGGACGTACTGATAGAGCAGCCTTATGCCAGGGTATATCACAACCCCCGGTCGCGTGATAGTTTAGCTGTTTCGCAGACCTATCAATTCGTAAACTCTCAAGTGGAGTCTGTTTCCGCGTTAGGCTTTACCATCTCCACTTTCTATTCTTTTTATTTTAGACCCCCGTAGGAGCAGTCAACGCACGTATGAGATATTCTTTCTTTATGAGCGGCTCCCAGAACTTGAAGTAACAGTTCCGTTTTTCCATGTCGACGCTGAGCGTTTGTCTCCCCTTTTTTTTTACTGTCGAAGATTTCCCCGCCCCGTCTTCTTGCAATCTCTCCTCTCGAGGCTTGAAATTCGAACTCTTAGTTGTCTTTCGACCCCTCAGACGTAGAACCAACTCTGTCCCTGAATTGCCCCCTCCGCCATCGATTTCGAAAGGGAGTCTAAACAGAGGGTATGCTGTTCGCCGTCGACCCAGGACTTCGCCTGTACGGTCATCATCTTCCGCTTCTTTTGTACCAGAGTGCTATTGACTTTTCGCCTGTTGATCTACCAGAATTCTCGCCGGCCTCGACGCTGGACCAGATCCAATATGTAAATTGCTCGCCCGCCTTATCTTTCTAGCAGGTTTCTTTCCTCCCACGTCCAGTTCAGTCCACCCGCGAATAGTCTGTCCCCATCCGTTCGTGGGTTTGCTCTCCTCAGGTATCCGTTTCGCCGTTTCCTGCCTCCAGAAGCGTCCCCCCCACCGCCTTTTCCCTATCAGGCCGCTCACGCGTTCCTGGTATTTTCCCCGAGCCTTCCCTTCTTCATTTCGGTTTCCCCCCACGCTTTTTTGCCCAGATGAGACAGAATTCCAATGTTAAATCGCTACTCTCCTAATTGCCAATTGGAGGTGAGGAACAGTCCTACCGCCATTGACTCTTCTGCTTTTCCTCCTATGCCTACATTTCATCAGGTTTCCTTTTTCTCCCTTCTTAGGCTTTCTGGCCTTTTTACCTTTATCTTGAGGAAGAGAAGAGTTCAAGTTGATCGCGCTCGCCGTCAATCCTATCGCATACTTATAATGGAGCCAGCTTTTCCGGTTTAGAACGCCAGATGCAGTTCCCTTCACTCAGGCGATCCCTTTCCATGCAAGCACCTTGGGCGTATCCACCCCATGACCAGCTTTTCGACGGCTGAGCAGTTCTCTTCCTCTGGAACCAAAAACCCCTCCTTTTTTATCTGACGTCCTAGTAGAATCTATTCTGACGCCGACGATTTTTTCGCCCTTGTAATTTTTCTCGGAAGGAGTTAGGTTGAATATTTTCTCTCCCTAATTTCTCCCAAAGAGGGACCATCCTCTTCTCCGCAGCACCCTCACAATAGCAGCCCCCGAGCGCCAGTAGGTTCCAGCGGCTTTGTAGTGGTTTCAAAAAGAGACCGTTCTTTATCGGAAGAACTCTCCACCGAAAACACTCTCTCGACCCCATCTCCTGCAGTACAGCTTGCGCTGAGATTCCCATATCTTTCCCCGCATCTCATGAAATGCCTTCCTTCTTTCTCCTTGCATTGCACCCCCCTCGAAGGGATCGACTCGATGCCTGTCGTTAACTGATTTCTATAGGCATGCGGATTTCCCTCCGTCTTCTCTCTTTCCTTTCACCCCCTACTTCCTTTTTTGTTTCTGAGAGAAGGAGGTCGACTGCTGTCAGCCTCGGCACGCACCTCATCGCGTCTATTCTCCCCTTTCTCTTGATCCTCCAGACAGACCGAGCTTGCTCCCTTTGCTCTTTCCCCTTTTCTGTTTCTCAATGTCATACTGGCTTTTCCTGTTGTTCTGGCTTCCCAGTGGAGTTATCCTTAATGTTTTCTCGACAAAGCTTTGTTGCCGACTCCCCGACAGTAATAGTAGGCCCTTTTGTGTGATTCTTCCAGTCCCTTTCCGGTTTTCGGACGCTGCGCTGCTTTGATTTCTTTTCTATTTGGAGGGATAAGTTTTCCCTTGTCGACAATACATCTCCCCAACAACCTGCCCTGCCTTTATTTCTCTCCCCCGCTTCAGACATCATGTAGATTTTTGATCTCTGAGACTCTCTGGGCAGGCTTCTCCAACCTCTTCTTTCGAGGACAGTCTCTATGCTGCTAGAAGACTCTTGCCCATCATTGTTGTCTCCTTCCTTCGTCCCAGTTTTAATGATCGGCTCCTCATTTTCTCTTTTGCGTTTTCCCTTCCCTTGCTTCAATTCTTTCTTCTTTCGGTTGATCTTTTAGGAAGTGCGCGGACTCAAAATTTCTCATACGATTCTCGGCTTTTTAAATCCCCATCTGTTAAACGTCCAGGAAAGCCCCTCCCCGCCACACTTTCTCCCACCCTTCTCTACTCGTGAATGCCTCTTTTCCAGTGCTGAACAGCCATGGCCTGTGCGATTCGGCCTCCGTAGATCTGGTGAGGTTTCTTTCCCCCTGCGTGCTTGTACACCATATTCTCTCTTCCGTGCTCTTTCATCTTAGACCCATGACAGGGCAGCTAGCGGCCTGCTCCCCGACCCGTCCTGTGGACCTCGCCTGCTCTTGAGGAGCGCGCTCCTGAATCGCTCTTCGCAAACCCGCTCCCCACGACCCCTTAATGGTCACTACCGGATCTCGCCCTTCGCCCCTTTTAGTCCGACAGCTTTTTGACGTACGTCTCTGTTCCTTGGTTGATCGCTGGAGTGCTTCTTCCTATTAGTATTACCTGGAGTACATTTTGGCGATCGTGGGCGCATCCCTTCTGTCCCCCTTCCCCACCGCTTTTTTTAACTCTTGGCTATCCTCAGAGATCCAGTAATTCTGTCTGACGGCTAACAGTCGGTTGATGGAGACCCCACCCCCCCTTTCTCTGATTTCGGCTTTTCGCAGTACGTAAAATTGTTGAGCTGAACACACAAATCATTTATTACTTCCTCCGTACAGGCGGAGTTTACCCGGATCTGTGACACGACGTCCTTTTTCCCCATTTCCCTTTTAGCCTCACCCCCGACTCCTCTTCTCCCTTTTTTGGAAACGGTTTTGAGGGGAGGTCCGAAAATTTGTCTCCCCCGAGCGTCGATTCATCTCAGTTCTTAGTGTTGTGCTCGTTAAGATCCCCCAGTACTTCTCCCCTTTTGTTGCTCTTGTGAACACGTCCTTTTCGTGGACACTTACCCAAAGAGTGCGCGCTAGTCCTGAGGAACCGTACCGAGGCCCATCCTCCTCCAGACGGATAACTCATAGGCGGGTCTTTTTTTTCCTGACCTTTTCCTTATCCCTTTCTGGCGTCAATTATTCTCTAAGGGATCGGAGCTGAATTAGCTTGGGCCGCTGCCGTGAAATTTCGCTCTCCCCCGGTTAGGAACCTCTCCCGCCCAGTCCCCGTTTTTTGAAGTATGATCATTTTAAGCTGCCGGGCTCTCAGTCTCTGACACTCTCTGTTCACCTTCTGCTTCTTCCAGGTCGACGCGGCGCCTTTTGATGAACGTAGGAAGTTTAGCGGCAAGCGTTAAGACCAAACCCCTTCCTTGTCCGGGTCCACTGTGCACCTTTAGGCATTTTTATGCTTGCCCCTTCTCCCAATCAGCTCAGAATGGTTAGTAGTTCACTTCCATAGACGTAGCTCCCCTCCTTCTAGGACGATATGAAACGTTACGCTTTCTCGTCTGCCTCCTCTTGAAGGAGTAAGAATTTGGACGCTGTCGTTCGAGAGCCGGTTTGCGCTGGCGCAGTCCCAAGTTCGTTTTCATTTGCGTTAAAACTCCAGCCTTGTACCGATCTCTCCTTCATTTTACTACCCCAGTGGTGTTTTGCCCCGAGATCTTCGCTCCCTATGGATTACTCCCTAGCCATCTACATTTATTTCTCTCTCCGAAAAAAGATGCGCACACAGTCGCCCAGAACTGCAACGCCGTACTATTTAGTCTCACGTTTTGTAACGCTTTTTCATACCTGACCGCGAACGGGATATATCCCTCATGACGTGCGCATTCTAATACTCCTACGACATTTTTTCGGAGAGATCTCATAAGATGACCTTGAGCCCTACCTGCAATTGATTTTTCCTATAGGACAGCTTTTATTCACTTATGTGCCATCCCGAAGTTTCTTTCCTTCACTTCTGCCCGGAAAGGCGTAATATACCTGATTCAGACGTTTCTCTCTTTACGGTCCTAGCTCCGGTTCTCGGTCTGGCCCCCTTCCCCTGACCGGTGGACCGTATGAACCTGTTCATGTACGTTGACGCAGTTTCTGCCCGGTCAGCGTCTGCCATTCCGCCGGCTCGGCCTGGCTCCGCAAGCATTTCAAGATGCCGTACTTTTAGAAGAAATCCTGAGTGATCCCCGGATATCACCCGTCTTTTCGATCTTATCCGCTGGGACGGAGCAACTGCGTACCGCGCGTGGCAGCTTATTCCGAGTCTGACGTGCTTTAACCAACCGTCATATTTTTCTCTTATCCGCGAGTATAGATTCCCCCAGCACCTTCAGGATTTACAGATAGTCTCCAGAACCGCTTCCCCTCCCGCGCGCAAATTTCCCCTTCGCCGATGAGCTTTGTTGTAGCAATTGGTGTCATTTATTCGTAGTGCACACTCCAGTCTAGCCGAGACCTTTCCTCGTACGCGCCAGTCCGAAGGATGACGTTTTTCTCCTATGCCATTTGCAAACACTTTGTTCTTCCTCAATTGCAAAACCTGCACATACAAGCGTTCTTTTCGCAATTCATCGTCCGGTCATTTTTAGAACTTATTCGCGACAGTCACATTCTATCGGCTCTCTGTCCCTGAACCTGAGACGCCGTTATGAGCCACTCTAGACCGTTCTGCTATAGAAGAGTGACTCTACCTCCATAGATCCTGTCGCAATAGATCTCGGACTCCTTTTTCGGCATCCAACGTCCACCGTTCGCTCTCCGCCTCTCCTGTGCAAAAGAACCCCTTTTCTTGTTGTCAGAGGTGTGTGGATCGCTATACTTTCTCGCTGAGACGTTCTCAACTTTCGATTGTCCTTTTCCACAAGCCTTGTCGATAATTCCCAGCTCACTCCCGGGTACCAGGACTTCAGGGAGAGATGAACTTTCAGATGGGGCGTCATCTGTTGTCAATCACGCGGTTCCTTCAAATGATATCAAACATGATTCTAACCTTTCTTGATCCCCACAGCAGGCCATGTGCGGTCACCTCCTCTCAGATGCTCTTTCGATAGTGCCAGATTTAGAAAGCAGGGTTGATCCCTTTGGCTCGGATTTTTTCCTTGACACAGCTTGCTAGCTTTTCTTTCCGTTCAGTTTCGTCCCAGTTGGGTAGAGATCTCCGGGTACGAATCTCCTACTCCCTATCCTCTTATTCATTTTCTTTAACGCCACTTGTCAGTCAGTCCTTACGAGAGATACCGTAATGAACCGGGCAACATGTGGTGGCTCCCCCAAAATGCTTTCCCTGCTTATTCCCCTTCTGAGGGAAGATTAGAAATGAACGATTTGTTTCTCTCTTACCGTCTTCTCTCCTCCTCTCTCCCTTAGCGCCGTAAAAGGTAAACGGCTTGCAGGTTTGGTGAGATGATGTTTTGAAGAGTTTTTTAGAGACCCATTGTACCTGCGCCCCCTCCCCCCCCCCTCTCGCGTTATCACCAAGACTTTAGTCTCCGAAACCAGCCCTTTCCCAGTAGGAAGAGCACCCTTGCGAAGCGAGCTCTGTGTTGACCCTCCGTTTTCGCCGGTTTTCCAACTCGCTGTTGTTTTTCTCCCCCTTAAGAAGACTTCTAACTACCGGCACAACCACAGTCTATCTCCAGTAAGCGGTCACCTTGTTCCCCTAGGGATTCCTCCTCCGACCATTTTTTCCCTCCTTCTCCATGAATCGCCTGCGCGTCTTCTTCGCCCTTTACAGAAGGCGACGTCTGCTGTGGGCGTGCCGGGAAGCTTCCTCGCCGGCCCGGCGACCCGGTTCGATATCTTTTCATATCCTTGTTTGTTGAACCTTCTCCGGCCGACCGCGTCCGCGCTGCCGCTAGCTATTTTCCCCTCTTTCTTTCCACTCCAAAAGGACCGCCAGGGAGAAATATTCTGGTCACCCAGATGTCCTCCCGCCGCGCGTTTGCTTCCGTTACCTTCTTTTCCCCCTATTTTCTTTCTCTTTTAGCTCCGGAAATCTTTTCCTGCTTTTTCGCTCTCTTTTTTGCCGGTAGGTTTCCCTTTTTTATTCCCCTGGGGTGCCGAACAGAGATGTTTGAAAGCACTCGTGATGATTGTCACTTGCGCTCTGCTTTCGTCCTTTTTTTTCTTGCTCATATTTCTGAGATTTGTTGATGTCTCCCTTGCTCGGGCGGGCTCACTTTTGGTTTTATCTCCCCCCCTTCTTCTTGACCTCTCCCCCCCACCAGTATACGATCCCGTTAAATCTGCGACACTTCTCCCTCTTGATAGTTCTGAGTCGCTTTTCACCTCTCACACCCCGAGGCTTAGCCTGCATTTCTCTCCCCTGAATGATAGCGATAAGCTGGTAATCAGCCCCCTTGATTGCGTCCGGTGGCAACATTTTATCGCTCTTCCCTTTAGCGGTTTAATGTTCTTCCCATTCGCTGTTCCCCCTGCTGTGTGAGGGGTACTTGTCCTTCTCTTCTCGACCTTTTGAGAGTCCTGATGAGGGATTCCCGCTCCACTGTCAAACGGCAGGTCAAGCCGCGCGCTTCTAACACATTCCGATCGGTTAACCCCTTAAGATTTATCAGATTGCTTCTTGCTTCACTACTGGTGATGATCTGGTTCCGTCTGGTTCCCCCCCCCCTTCTGGTGTATGTCTGGCAACGTCTATTCCCCCAGATTGACGCTTGCTTTAACTTCTGTTTCCTACCCCTGTTGACCAAGTACAGACTTATCGACCCATTCTTTGAGAAATACGTTGAATTCCACGTTTCTCGCCTTTCTTCTGCGCTAAAAGACAACGACAGACAAGTTCCTGCTGTTCGGAGGTTAGATTTTCTACAGCTCAGGGGAGGACCCCAACTGCCTTCCTATCCTTGATGGCCGTAGCCCCCTGAGTTGCCTCTTTCTTGAGCTTCCGAGTCTTTCTAAGGCTATGAATTTTGTCTCCTTTTTTTTCTCCTCCTGACGGAAAGCGAGTAATGTCGCAGTCCTGATGAGCGATTCTTCGCACGACTGAGTATTTAGCCCCACCTTGACCGGCATTCTTCCCTTTCGCCTCTCCCGATCCTATTTGCTTTGTTCATTCCCTGTTTGAACCGAAGCTGTAGGTCCCGGTCGCCTACCCCCCCCCTCGATTCCCATTGAATACCCTTTTTTTTTGTTTCGTTTTAGGTAATTCGACCAAATGGTTCGAAGACTGACCGACTAGATCAGCCTAAGTTTTCCCACACGCTCATCGTCAGTACATGGTAAGGTTCGGAAGTAGCAGACTTGTTGATTCATCGCGAGAGACCTCACCGGCCTTTTTCTTGCTGCTCTTACAGGGAGCCAGAGCCCATAACTTTGCTTAAAAATCTTCTCTCAGGGCCAAGCGCCGTACCTGTCTCACTTTCTCTCAAGTCCCCTACTATCCGATCCGAAAGATTATCTTCAATGGGAATCTGCGGGCTCAGGGTATTCCTTTTCTATGTCCGTAACGGCTTTCCTTGCCATAGTAGTTCTACGGCCTCGCCCCTTCGGAGGATTTCCGTGATCCCTTAGGGCGAAGTCCCGTTTTCCTCCATTAACTGAACAACTCATCGAGTCCCCCTTGTTTTTCAAGTCCCTGAACAGTACGCGTCGGCCTCCGATTATTTTTACCCGTACGAATTCCCTCGTCTATTTAAAGACCCCCCGTACGTAGCGCCTTTGCTCCCCGCTCTTTTAAAGGGTGACTAACCCCCACGACTGTCGTTTTCTCCCCCAGTTCCTTAGTATCACCAAGCGGCCGCCATGTTTTTCCTGGTTTTATTTTGCCCTCAATCTAAGGCGACTTGACCCCTCCTTCGATTCCGTCTGTTCACCAGGTCTTCCACCTCGAAATCGTCTAGTGAGACCTTGGACCTGAAGGTAAGGATTATCTGGCTTTTGCGCGAGCAGCCTTTTTTTTCTCCCCCTACTCTATGGCCATCCTCTCCGGCTAACAAATCCATGCCGTACTTTTGAGTCCTCCTCCTCAGTTGTTTTTTTCTAGATCTCTCGGAATTATAGTGGTTTTTGCCCCTCGACCTGTTTCCCTCTTCTGCTAGCTCAACCTAGATCTGCCTCACTAAGAATCTACTGCGCCCCCCTACGCGCCCTGCGACGACTTCCTCGGTTTTCCACTTAGGAACTCATTCCTTCGGAGTTGATTCCTTCTTGCGTGATAGCTGAAGCCGAAGAAATGGCGTTTTTTCACGCGCGCGGAAAAGGATTTCCCTTGCATTGTTCAGAAAGGTTTTTTTTTTTTTTTCTCTTCCGCGCAGGAAGGCGTTCCTCTCCAATGTCCTTTTGGAAGGATCATCACTGCTTGAACCTTCTTTCTTTTCGATACGGGGGCTAGCGGACCCTGCCTCTTCGAAGGACCTCCGTGGAAAGATATTGTTATGTTACGGCATTTTCGGATTAGCCTGTACCCCTTCAACTGGCCCATCGGCGGCATGCAGATCGGAATTAGCCTCAGCTTGACGCCCTCCTTTCTAACGAGAGCAGAAATAAGTAACAATAACCGGGCAACAGTTATCTATTTCAACCGTTCTTTTTTTAGAAGTGGACTAGTCTTTCGTGGATCACTGACTATGATCCTCTTTCACCTCCTCTTGCGTCGAAGTAGATTACTGATTTTTAAGCTTCCACTGTCGAACATGGGTGGCCTCCTAATAGTAACCGACATCAACTCCACGGATCCCCCCCTAACTCGTTTCGACTCTCGCTTTGTGCGAGCTACGTTTATTTCTTGTGAACTCCCCAGTGAGATCCCGTTCCCCTCCCCTCCTCTTCTCTTTGCTGTAGACATTTCCATTTTTCAGATTATCGTAGCCGGCGAGCCTTTTTCGCCTTCTCGACGCGCGCAGGTCTTTATTTGCTCCGGAATGATTGATTTTGTCCGTCTACCCCGATCTTTAAAAACCCCTGGTGTCCGCCGCCCACGTACTCCCCGATCCCCAGTTCCACTGCCGAGTGCCTTTTCAGTCCGTTTTCCTTTTCATCCAGTCTTAGAAAGCCGACTCGGCAGCAGGATAGCCTTATTCTTTTAAGTACATCTTGAATACGCCGGATGCGACCCCCACCCCACCCCCCTTATCCCTCCCTTCCCCCTCAGAGGAGATCCCGCACGTTAGCACCCAGGTTCTTCTCAACTCCGCCCTCCCTAGTCGTCCTCTCATTTTGGTACTTCAACCTGCGACTGTTCCGCCGCATTGTACTGAAGTAGTGGGTCTCCTTTTGGGTTGCGCCTCTATAATTTTACGGGACCCTCGCAGGGCTCTGTCCACGCCCTTCGTCTCCTGCCGATCCGCCCGGTAAAGTGAACCCTTGGTCCTTTGAGCTCTTCCCTATTATCTGGTGCACCCATTGTATGCCCCAGCCTTCACCAGTATCTCCATCTCCCCTCCCTCATGACCGAGGTTCAGGAAAAGTGTTCCCCCTTGCGCGTTCACCTCTTCTCTCCTCTTTTTTATTCCCCGTGCGGTTTAGTCTTCATTTCCCCGTAACGATTGGATAGTAGTGCTGAGTAGGATTAGACTGTTCGATCCTGCTCATTCCTCCCTTTTCTTCCACGACTGTTTTTATAAGAGGCCGTTCTCATTCCCCGCTTCTTCCCCGCAGCCTTACCTTCCTCCTCCGATCCTTGAAACGCCCCGCAAGAAAAGGCGACAAACATTGTGTTCCCGCGTTTTATCTTCCTCTCAGGATAGCTTAAATGTATCCTGACCGCCTCGGTTTTTTGATCGATGCATGATGTTTATCTTCCTGAGTAAGCGTTCCCCTTTTAGAGATCTAGAAATCCGACCGGCTTTCAGTTGTTTGATGGCTTGCCGTTGGCGACCCCCCATGCCACTTTTCCCCCGCAAGTCTCCTCTATTCACTCAGCCTGCGATCGAAGAAACCTTTAATAATTTTAGCAACGAAGTCGAGCGCCAGTTTTACAGTTTTTTTTTCGCGGTCTGTGTTTAACAGCTTCCCCTTTGTCGATAACCATTGCGTTTCCTCCAGGTGTTAACTCCCTCCACCCCAGATAGAAAGAGAAAGAGGAAAAGACGAAGAGTCTCGCTTGATCTACCGTACCATTTCCCAGCAGCCACTTTGAGAAGAGAGTCGTCTCCCTTCTTTCTTTCTCCGAAGTCTTATCAGACTCCCCCCGAGCGTTTTTCTTGAAGGTCAAGACTTCTTGAAGCCGGATTCCG
>Ga0179591_1362265_pt1 | contig 10851 bp, 9 predicted proteins | sample CZOMad2_1_08_16f_FD_182891 | JGI IMG/M metagenome (GOLD analysis project Ga0179591, IMG submission 182891) | Vadose zone soil fungal communities from Angelo Coast Range Reserve, California, USA - CZOMad2_1_08_16fungal (PacBio error correction) | ecosystem: Environmental > Terrestrial > Soil >... | reverse complement strand
TTCAAATGCCCCCCTGCGTGAGTTTCCTCGTTCTGACCTCCCCAAGCTGATGTTTTCGTCTGATATATTACCCTCCTCCACTTCTTCTTTATTTTCGGCTTTTCTGGACTTGGCTACTCCCCTGCCTTGCTTTGACCGACTTGGCGAGGACCTCGTTCGGCTGGTGCCCGGATATGCTCTGCTTTCGCTTTGTCCTCCCCCTCCTCTCTCTTTGGCTCGGATCTGACTCTAGGGGCGCCTCTGAAGACACGAAGGTGACTTCCTCATTCCTCCCTTGTTTTGCCCCATGTGGTCCCCGCAGATCCCTCCTCTTTTGCGCAGTCCCTCTCCTTTTCATCGGCCTGCAAATACGTGGCCCCATTGGTTTCCGAGAAACCCCTGGCAGTCAGTGTTTTTGTCCGGCCTTTGGAGCTCGCGGCCCCCCCCCTCCCCCCTGGAGGTCCTCCCCCCTTCGTCCAAACCATGAGTAAAGAATCTGGAGGATAGGGCCGAACTGCAGTTTTCCTTTTTATTCACGAGTTCCGGTCCGTACCGCGTAAGCCGTCTTCAAGGGTGAATTCTTCTCAAGATCTTACATATTTACCCTCTTCTCCTTCTCTCTACTTCCCACTCCGGGAAAAAGGACCTTCTAAGGCAGCTTCCGCGGCCAGCCGCCGCGCAGATGAGCGCGGCTAGTGGACTACTTCCTTCTTCTTCCTTCCCGCAACCCTCCCCCTCTGGATTTCTCACCGGCTCCTTTTTTTGGCAAAGGATTCCGCAAACCTCCCCCCACCGTGAACTTCGTTCTTCGGCTCAAAGAACGCAGCTGGCGCGAAATTGATTCCTGATCCCCCTTCTTGATTTCCCCTTCTGTCATGTGGTCCCCTTTATCTGTTGAAGGCGTAGTAATGCGGCCCTGCGGGCGGACGCCGCGATCCCGCACGCTGTGGCCGTTTGTTCACATTTCTTCGCCACGTTTCATTCCTAGTGTTGTCCATCAGTGTCACCTCTGGATTAGCTTCTAGTTTTTTGAGTTCTTCGGTTACCCCGCCTGTTTAATATGCTCCCTCCCCCAACCCACCTGATGCATATTCGGCGGCTTATTTGTGACCACTGATCCCACTGACCCCCCTTCGTCCTTTCTCTCTCAAGCCCAATTTAATTGGTTGACTCAAGAGAAAGAGGTAGTAGTCATTTCGTCCCTCTCCTTTGTTTTTCTTCATTAACTCTTCCTACTCAGGGTGGCGTCTAGTCCCCCTGGGGCTTATTCCTCCCCCCCGTCGAACTTTTTCTGCGTAACCTTCCCTCCTTCCTAACTCACCAAATTTTTTGTTGGCTTCGCATATATAACATTTCGTAGGACTATTATTTCACAGACCCTGCGCCCCTGGTCCCGGTGACAACAAGAGCGATGGCCGTGTCAAACGACTATGATGCGTGACTCCAACTTCCCTTCCCCCACCCCATCATAGAGGCGTAAGCCGGCCGCCCCCGATGTCAGAGCCTTAAAAGTGCCCCTCACGGAGGCACATGTCCTCCCTCCTTTATCTCTAGTAACACTTATCTTTGGGAGTGTTATCCAGAAGGTCTTTCCCTTACAGGTCTTTTGTTTCCCTTTTCCCGCCTCCTCATCCTTTAGACTCGGGATAACTGAAGCCTCCAGGAAGAGCGTTTCCCCCTTACGCATTCAACAGCGCTCTCTCGCAGCGCGGCGCCACACTCTCGGCTTTGAATCTATTTCGTTCTCTGTCCTGCACCTTCTTCCTAAGTATTCAGAAGAGGAGAGTGGAGAGTCTACTTTTACTGAGCCGCTTGAACGACTTCTGAACCCGCTCCTCCCCTTACCCTATCGACGTTTCCCCTCTTCATTTCCTTCATGTTCGTTCTACAACCCCACTTCTTCCCCTCCCGCCTATTGTCTCTTGAGGTGCTCGTTGGGCAATTCACTCCAGGTCGTGTTTCGAGCCTATCTTCTTCCCTCGTTCCACATGTCGTGCTTTTCCTTCCCGTTGCCTTTTCCTACAGCACTCCCTCCCGCTTTTTTTCAGTCTGTCCCAAGTTTTTTCTATGAGAGAATGGGACCTCTTTCCCAATTCTGCGATTTCGGCGTCGACCAAATGTTCCCCTCCAACCAATCCTTCGAGTATTATTCCCCCTCTTCCCCGCCCCCTAGAGGAGACCCCACTCTCCTCTTCTCGCCTCCCCCCAGAGAACCAGAGAGCTCGACGCGGCCCTTCCTCAATCCCCTCCCACAGTCCCGCATCCCCTTGTACAGCCTTCCTCCCCCTCCCTTCTTTCCATTCTTTATAAGAGACCCTACAGTTCCCCCTTACCTCCTCGATTATCCTTTCGTAAGAGACTCTCTCCAACATTTTCTTTTTCTTTTCTTTTCTACGGTTTTCAAGCAGAGCTGAACTCTCCTAGCTCTTGATTTACCCAGAACCCAAACGTTTTCTGTGACTTCCCAAATTATCATTATCGGAACACTTTGGTCTAGTTTCCTATAGCATTTATAATGGAAAGAAGATGGTTAACCCTTTTCTAGACCCCCACTGAAACCCCTCCTCGTTGTTGTTTCTCGATTTTGATCTCACGCGGCAGACACGAGGTAACCTCAAACTTAATTACGTCTTTCCTCATCTGCCTCTTCTCCCCCCGTACTTTTCCTTCTCGCGCTTATCAGGGGACCCCAAGCTAAATCCCCCGTGTGAGTAGGGTTCCCACACCCCATGCCCCTCTCCTCCCTTTTTTTTCCCTTCAAATCCCCCTGCCCCCAGATACAATAGAGCCTTCTGTTGTCGATTGGCGGTGAGACTTTCTGTCTTCCCCTTTTCACCCCCTCTACAGGCTCCACCGACCCGTGCCTGTCTTCTGATTTCCAATCGGCTTGATTTTTATGGAATGATGAGAGCCGCTGTAAGACTTCGAGCTTTTGGGGCCTTTTCTTCGCTTGATCTATTCTGCGTTCAAGAGAATGGCATCCGGTGCCCCCCTTCTTCAGGACCCCCCAGCCCTCCCCCTTCACGGCCGAGCCATGTGGGAAACTTAATCCCTGCCCCAGCGTTCGTCATCCCCCCCCCCCCCCGTGCTCTTAATACTTTGGGCAAGTTTCCCGAGTTCGGCGCTTTTTCGACCCCGGGGAGAGCAGGTCCTCCCCGGTTCCTTTTTCTTTGCCGTTTAGCACGTGGGATCAGTCTCGGCACCCCCACTCTAGACCATTCCACAAAGCACGTTCCCCCCGCGTCAAGACGATCGTTTCGATAAGGTGCTTTCTCCCCTCCCGCCTTGCCTGAATAAGAGTTTTGACAGCCTATTGCAGGAAACCCCCCTTCCTAATTTCTCCCTTTTCCAGAAATCGCCCCCTTGAACTTTCCATCTTACGGCCAAATCCAGAATTGGCCCAGTCTCCCCTCTCTACCCTCAATTTTGAGGAAAGCCCGAGCCGTCCGGAGCTTCTGGCTGGACTCTCTCGGTCCTAAACCTTTCTAGGAGTTGACAATTCCTTTTCCTTTTAGCCACTTCTCTCCCTCCTTTTCTACCCCTCTCCATTCGCAGAGGAGGAAGGTCGCAAGCACTCCGAGACTTTTTCTTTTGCTTCGAGACCCCTCAATTCGTACTCCATTTCAGCTGTTGCGTCGTTCCCTCTCGGCAGATTTCGTTAAGTCCCTAGCTTTTTTTCTGTCTCTTTTGTTTATCTACGGTTAACTCCTTTCTGTGTTCCTGCGCGTATTGTCGCTGAATTTCGTGGGTCAGTCCTCCCCTGCCCTTTTCGAAATGATCATCACAACCCCGCCCCCTCTTTCTTCTGATTTATGGTCCTTTGAGCCCTACTGTTCTCCTTTTAGCCGCTGGCCCCTCGTCCTCCGTTTCGACCTATCCCTCCCCTTTCTCTGCGTCATTATCTTTCCCTCCGGTTTTGTGAAAGCCTTACTACTGCAAAGTTTTTTTCTCCGGCTTCTCAATGGTTCTTCCTGGTCCTTCCTCATTGTTTCTTTCCAGTTGCATCTTGATCAGTGTCAATCACTGCTTGTTGTCTGAGACCGTATTCTAACTTTGACCTTACGAGCAACATACTTCTAATCCCCTGGAAGCCGGCTTGACAAAAGAGGATCTGTCCCGTTTTCCCCCCACCCTGACGTTTTTTTTTTCGACAAAAGACCTCCGGTTCTCTTTGACCTCCCCTCTGCTTCCCCTGATCCCAACAGACACAGTAACGGCTGGTTAAATGACTCGGCCTTATCCACCCATCGTAGCTCCCCCCCCTTTTTTTCGTCTTCTATCGTTCCTATCTTTCTTTTAGGGAGGGTGACCAGCGCCTTTTTCTAATTCATCACGTGTCCCTTTTCGTACGTTTTGGAATTCAGACCAACCCCCCCCCACTAGCCATCTCCCCCTCCTCTCCCTTCCCTCCTTCTTTGGCCTCCACCTTGTTTTTTTTTAAGCCTTTGAGGATTCCTTTTTGCGCACGATGAAGGGCGCTCACAAGGCCCCGGCCGACTTCCCCTCTGAACTCCCCTCCCTTGCATTCATACTTCCTTCTGTCTTCTTATTGTCGAAAAAGGTTCGCTCCGCTGTATTTCTTCCCTCTGGTTGCCTGGCTCAGTTTGACTTCCTGTGGGTCCTGATTCTCTTCCCTGGTCACGGATTACCCTTCCGACGACGATTTCTGTTCTTCCGTCTCTCCCTGGTACTTCTTCCTTTTTGCCTTTCCTTGGGGTTTGCTTTTTCCCCTTAGATGAAGCGCCTGTTCAGTACCCCGTTCCCATTTTCTGTGGCGGGGACTCTTTCGAACAGATTCAATTGTTCACCGAACCTTCCACCCTTTTCCGCCGCCCCTATCTGGTCTCCCCCAGCTCCTTCTGAAGAACGACTCGACGTCGTACCCTCCAGCTTTTCCCTTCACGGATGCCCCGCGCTCCTATTTTTGATCCCTCTCTCCCTGACTTTCCTTTCTTAGAGACAGCGCAGTGTCCGACCTCCCCCTCTCCGGAGGGAAGGATCCAAAACAGTCATGCTCTCTCCTTGTGTCCCCCCTCGGGTTCAGGAAGAGGCCCCAGAAACTCTTCCCCCCCTTGGCCCGTGAGGTCCCTTTTTCGCTCCCCTTAAACTTGTCTGGGAGAGCGGGCCTCTGGCAAGCTCACTGTTTTTGCCGTCAGTTTTTTTTCACCTTGATAACGATATCTTCTGGCCCCCCTCCTTGTTGTTCTGATTCTTGGTTGATAATCTCCTCCAGGGTTCCCCTCCTTCTTAGTCCCTTTACTACGCTTCAGTCCCTTCTAGTTAAGTAACTACAGCCTTGGCACACATCTCCTTTATGAGAGTTTTTTTCTCAATAAACGTTACTCACCAGCTCCCTAGCGACTTCATCTGGCACCCTCGTTGCGACCCTCCCCCCTTCTATTCTGTTTTAGATGCGATCTTCAGCTAAGCGCTCTGTTTGCCCCATTTTTCCCCCTTTCTCCTCTCCCATGTTTGAACGGAGTCGGATGTTCTAGTCCCCTATTATGCGGTCATCGTTCTGTCTATTAAGATGTCGGTGCTCGATTTAGAGAGTCTCATGCTTTTTCTCCTTTTAGGTGGGCGAACCAGATTTAAGGTCTTCTCCCCTCCAAATGTGTATTTAACCTTCCGACAGTCGCAGCCTGTTCCCCTGAAGTTAGTAGCCCGGAGATAATTATCACTTAACCTCCCCTTTTCCCTCCCCACCGGGTTTCGGATGTCTGAGAACCGGCCTAACCCGGGCGTTTCTTTTCACTCCATTGGAACTGCGTGTCTCCTTCTCCGTGGATCGCTTCACCTCCAACCCCTTGAGGACATTCCACACCCGGGTCCAACCCCCCTTCTCAAGACTCTTTCCTTTCTCGGTTTTCGAAATCCTTTTTACTAATACTCTGACCGTAGGATTAGTTCCTTTCTTGCGGTCCACGCGTTCCCCTAGTACGTTCTGCTGCATGGTCTGACCGATCGCCAACCCTCGACATGCAATTCTCACCCCTTCAAGGATAACCAATCCTCCGACCTTTTCCTTTCCTCAGGCCTGGTTGAAAGCCGCCCGAGCGTTAATGCGACTTTTTCCATCTTCTGCGCTATTTCGCCTCCCCGATGTCAGGAGTCACGTGCCCTTCCCCTGGCATTCTTGGTTCCCCTCCGCCACGTCATTCCTTTCTGTCAGGCTGCGTCTCGCTCGTCCTCCCAAATCGACCTCCCTCTTTGCGGATAAAGTGATGAGTGAATGACCACTGTCAGCTTTCTTTTAGCCCCGGCAGGGTAAGCCATCCGCCTCCATTCTTTTGGTCACTTCCGTTTGCTAGCCCTCTTTCGTTAGTTGTCCCGTCCCTTTTTTCCATTTTTAATTGCAGATTGATAGTTTCGGCGTTGTTGCGAATCGTTCCCCTTTACCACTCTTCCCCTTTATAAATGCTCAGCCACCAGCTCTGTTTGTTCGGCGCTCTTGCCACGGAGAAAAAATCCTGTGTCCGACCTTTCTGACCTCCTCCAACTTCTCCCTTGACGAAGCCCGCGCAAAGTAGAATTCTTATTAATTCTTTTCATTCTTTCCTTTTTTGACTCTATCTCCTACTCCTGCGTTCGTTCGGGTCTTCTCCCCCCCACTGCCCTTTTTTTGGCTTCCCTTTCTCACCAGTTCTTACTCTATAAGGGTAAAAGATCTCAAAACCCCTCCTGCAATCCCCCCTTCTCGTGGTTTTTGTTGATCTTTAACTGTCTTCTCCTTGATCTATTCGAATTCACAGACGCCTAAAATCAGGGACTCCGGTCTTTCCCCCCCTAGTGCCCTTCTTTGGAAACAGAAAAGGTATGCGTTCTACCCCCCCTACCGTCCCCCCAACCGCTTTTCTCTCCTCTTCCCCCTCCCCTCGCCCCCTAGTACCTACGGCAAAGTGCCAGCCACTGGAGGTCAACCCTGACTTTTCCCCTTCCCCCTCCCATTTGATAATTGACAAGTCCGTGTTGCATTCGTTCCGCCTCCTGACTACTGGCCCTTTTCTTGTTTCGTCTCTCGACCCGACTCGCCTTGGAGACACTCCCCTCTCCCCTTTCATCCCTTCCGTTGCGGGAATCCATTCAAGCGGCCTCTCTCTCTTCTTTTCTTTCCTTTTGCCCCACCCGCTCCTTCCGGTGACGTGGTTTTGGCTAGCTCAGGCTTTTCGCGATGGCTTTGTTTCCTAGTTTTTCCTGAGAAAGTTGATTTGAACGCGGCCTTCAATATCCCTCTGCTGTTCCCTCATTCCCATGCGGTCGAAAACAGGTTGCCGTCATCACGACTCCATCCGGTGGATGGGACTTTTCCTCAGGTACCGTGGGTGATGTTGGTTTTTTGTGTGTTTTTTGTTGGGGTGATTGTTGTTTTTTGTTGTGGTTCCCCCCCTTGTTCTGTGTGGGTTTTGTGTTGTTTTTTTTTGTTTTTGTGGTTTTTTGTGGTGATCCCTTCTCCGGCAAGCCGACTGACTCTTTCCCCCTTTTTCCGTCCCGGGTTTTTCCTTTCTTCAACAGTGTTGGTCCAGTCTTTCCCCCTTCCTTTCTCATGCTTCCGCCTTTTCTTACCTCTTTAGTTGCAATCGGCGCCGGAGTCCCCGTGCTTATTGCCCATGTTCCAAAAATTTGGAGCACGGAGTCCCCTTCCCATTCCCACGATCTTTCTCTTTCGAAAATATGATTCATCCGCCCTCTCCCCCCCTCCCCCTTTCTCTCCCTTCCTTTTCCCTGATCGTCCCATTCCGGTTAAAGGCCCCCGTTCCTTTTTCCCTCTTGTTCTAATCCTCCTCCTGCGCAAGCAGCCTTGACTACGTAGCAACATTCGACCCAGTGGTCCGACCTCATTCTTGCAGGATTGGTAGTCCAGATTGAGACTCCCCCTTTATTGGCTTTTCGCCCTTGCCCCTCTCATCCCTGCTCTATTGAAAAGATCCTTAGTGCCTCCTACCCCGAACTCGTCCAAAGGTTTTTTTTTTGGAGATTGGATTTCGCGGATCTCCCTTCAAAGTTGGGTCTCTTTGTCTAGATCTATGTGACCATCAAGTTGCTATGTTTCCACCTTTTTCCAGATGCACAATTATATAAGGTTCCATCCCGGTTGTGGTCCCCTCTCCCGGGTTCTCTCCTTTCCCAAAACTCCCTCTAGCAAATTCCGCCATTCCTACTTCCCCTACTTCCCCCTTACCAGAATTAAGGCCGATACAGTTCTTACGTTTTCCCCCCCATTGCCAACGTCTGAGTCATTCTGGGTAGATCCCCCCTCCCCCAGCTCCTTTCACCAAAACCCTGCTCTCATTTCCCTGAAAAGAGTTCCTCCCTATAGTAATGATTTCCTCTTATCTTTCTTCAATCCTCAGATTTCGTTGCGGTTCGACAAAATTGCTAACTTTCTCGCCCGCGGCTCTGGAGAGTTTCCCTCTAGCATCGCTAGTTCTTTCTGTGGACTGGCCTCGCTGCTAGCTTGTCTAGTCCGTCTCGCGCGCTTATTTGGCTTTTTTTTTCCTTGACCTGTCATTCCCTGGAACCCGACCCCCAATGTTTTCTTCCCTTTTGGCCTCCTTCCCCATTCCCTCCTTGTTCCCGAAGTTTCTATGATAATGAGCAGGACATTTTTCAAATTTGGACCGTCCCCGCAGCGTGTCTCCCCCTTACCAGGTTTAGGATTCTGAATCGGACCCCCCCCAATTTTTCAAGCGTCTGTCCCGGCCTTGCATGAGCGCTGCTACACTCTTTACCACGAGATGACTCACCCCCACTGAGCCCTCCCCTCCCCCCCCCTCCGATCGGTCGGGCGCTTTTTCGGCAATCATGGAAAGGAATTTCCTCGACTCGACTATGGTATTGAGGTCACTCGTCCTTCCGTTTCACTTCGTTCATTTGGGAGACGAACCTTAGCTCCCCTCCCCCCTTCCCCGTCACCGCTTTTCTTCTTTCGCCTATATTCCCGGGTCCAGGGTTGTTCCTCGTCCGCAGATCGTCCCTTTTCCCGTTTCGGTTAGAGAACCACGAGGTTGCGGTCCCCGTTATATCTGAGATTCGCCTTTTTCGTGTCAGACCAAAGCCTTCCCCACCCGACTCGCTTTCTGAGGCTGCTTGTCCCCCAAGCTTACCTTTTTTAGAGCCCCCCTTGCGTTATTGTAAAGGCCGAGTCATTTTTCCTCTAAGCAAGCGTTAAGTTCAGTTTTCATCGCGGAATCGGCTTCTCCTCGATCTACTTTTTCCAGTGGGTTAGAGAGGGCTTTCCCCGGTTCATTCTCTTTTCTGCGTTCCCTAACCTTTCTTCTGTTTTGCGCCGTCGTACTGTCACGTTCTAAATAGGTTTTTACGAATATTCCCCCCGTTAATTTTCATGCATGTTTCGTATGCTCTGCGCTTTTTCCACAGGATCCCCCGGTCTGCGTAGACTTCCCGCATTTTTCCTACGCCGCCCTGCTTTCAGGAGATCTCAAGAGCCAGTTTGTTTTTAGCTCTTTCAACGTCTTCTTTGATGTATTTCGCCAATGCAATGGTGGCTTTTCCACTCCCCCCTGTTCGCAACGTTGTTTCTCCGGTGTAAAAGCTCCTCTACCGATATAATGGCAGGTGGTGGTTTTTTCTCCGGCCTAGTTCCTTTCCCTTCCTACCGCCCCTCGACAACCTCACTCGACTAATCATCCGGTTCCTCCGGTCCCCCCGAGGAGCGCCGGTTGACCCCAACGACCTACTTAGACTATTTACTCACGCCCCCCCCGCGTTCCTTACTATCGGCCGGATGAATTTTGCCGGAATAAGTCCACTTTGTCTTCACCCCCTTCCTCCCTTCCTTCCACAATAACTTGATCCCTCTCGAAGCAATCTTTCCCCCCCCTGGCCTTAGAACGCGTTACTCGGAGTGTTTTTTTTTTCTTCTTTTTTTCTTTCCCCGGAAGTCTTTGTTCACCAACGGATGATTCCTTCCCTGATCGGAAGCCGGTTTCTTGCCTACATTTGCCCCCGAAGATTCTACTCTCCTTCATCGGATTTTTCTCCCTTCTCGTCGGACAGGCGGTCGACTTCTCGACTGGCCGAAGTTCCTGGTCAAGATTAAGGTCTCTTTCCTTGGCGAGGGTTTATTTAGGCCTTGCAAAGCCCTTTTTCACGCATTTCCCTCCCATCCCCTCTGACCCAGATTTCGGTCTTCTTTCCGCCTGTGCGTCCTAACCACGGCTCCTCACTGACTTTGTTCTATGTTTTTGGGATAAGTTGTGACTTAATGTCGTTTGGCCTTTCCTTCCCCCCCCGGCTCCCGTTCCCCTCCCTCTGCTTCAATGTCTCCCCTCCGTTTCTGGACAAGACCGTCCCGACCGCGTTTGCAATCAAAGCGTGGACGTTCTCATTCCTCAGCCGGTTCCCATTCCTCTTCTTTGAACCCTTCTTTCCTCCCGGCGTTAACAATGGTTGCGAACCACTTGGCTTGCTTTCCCTTACTGACCATTCATATGCTGCACTAGTCTTCTACCCCCTCTAGGTGACCCTCACTAGCAAAACTAGCGGCCGTACAGCCCCGAACTTATTCGAGGCTCCCGGCCCTCCGCCCGCACCCTCCCTGAAGCGTCTACTAACTCTCCGACTCGCCTTTCTGGTCCCTTCCCCTCCTCTTCCGAGAGAAAATCCCCCCCGTTGTCGACCTAACGATTTGTTCCCTTACGCATTGCGCCCTAGCTCTCCCGGCCTCCGACTACTTCCACATTTATATTCTTGGGCCCTCTTCAGATCGTCTTCCTTCAATTTATCTTTTTTACTACAAATAACCTCGGGTGGCGTTTGTTCCCTGGAGAGCTATCTGCTCCAACCTGTTTCGAGGGGTTTTTAGAAGTTCCTTTCCAGTCCCTTTCATATTTGTCAAACCCTTTTCCAAAC
>Ga0179591_1208106_pt1 | contig 10853 bp, 12 predicted proteins | sample CZOMad2_1_08_16f_FD_182891 | JGI IMG/M metagenome (GOLD analysis project Ga0179591, IMG submission 182891) | Vadose zone soil fungal communities from Angelo Coast Range Reserve, California, USA - CZOMad2_1_08_16fungal (PacBio error correction) | ecosystem: Environmental > Terrestrial > Soil >... | reverse complement strand
CGAGCCCTTTTCTTTCTTCGTGTACCTTCCCCCCTCTGACGCCGCTTCAACAGAGGTGAGGATCCCCCAGCTGCAAACCCCCCCTGCTTTTTTGAACCCCTACCTTTCGGAGTCGCGCAATGGCAGTCGTTTTTCCTTCAACCCCGTTTTTGCTCCACGTTGCCTACTTGTATAATGATTTTCGTGGGGCCGCCCTTTTTTCAGATTCAGCGCCCCTACTTTTCTTTTTTGCCAGTTGAATTTCCAATCCCGCCCCTCAGGCTTCGTTTTTTGACCGCGCGTTCACTGAGTCCGTCCCCCCCTGGAGTCGCCCGGTCAAACCCCGGAGCCCTCTTATTTGGTATACCCCCTTCCCGTTTTGCTCCAACCACGCCCACCTCCCCAAGACGAACCCCCTTTCTTATCACAAATCAAACCATCCTCACTCCCCCTTCGGCCCGAGTTCGTTACGTGCCCGGTGCACTCATGCGCAACCTCGATCACAGATTGCCATCCTTTCCTGATCTTGAATTTCAATCACCTTCCCCCCGGTCCCCGGAGCAATTATTATAGGCCCCTACGGAAAAAGCATTTCGGAGGACCTACTCCAACCACGACCTTCCCCCAAGTTGATCTTCATCCACCCCCACGTGAGACCGTATACGTCCCCCCTACCCTTGCCCATTTAACCCTATTGGATTTCGACTTCTTGACGTACCCTTTTTTATCGCAAGGAAGTCTTTTTCAACATCCCCGTGCAAGAAACAGTTACCTTCCCGTAGAGTGTGTCCGTTGGACCAACCTTAAATACCCCCCACCCAAATCAACGTCCTCCCCGGTAATGACGACTTTTCCCCTTTTCTCCAACGAATCTTTTCTTCCGAGAAGAATAAAATTCCACATTTTCGGTATCCCATACCCCCCGAGAATCGTTTTGTTCCCCAATCTTCCCCTCTTGCCACGGCATAGCGTGCCATCCCAAAGTCCCCTTTCGTGAGCGGCCCGGTCGAGTTTTTCAGCCATGAAATGACGGTTGCTCCTTTTACGCGACCCAATTCGGCAGACCGGAGTACCATTGATCCCCTTTTCCCCCAAACCATCGATCAGGGCAACTTAGACTCTTTCCCGCCCCAAGGGGACAAAACAACCCCTCCTTCCCTCCCCTCAGAAGAAGGTAGCAATACTCCCCCCACTCCCTATCCCCCTGACTCCGTTCCAAAGTTAATACCCTCCACTGGCCATCGCGTCTTTTTCCCCCCCTCCCCAAGTTGCAATAAAAAGCCCGCGAGTCCCAACTTCAGAACGAAACGGCCTTGCCTTTTTTTCCTCCGACGATAATTACCTCCACATAGGCCTTCATCAAGTTCTGGAACAACCCTGTTACATACACGGAGATTGCGGTATGTCCCCCTGATGTATTTCCGCTTTTTTCCCTCCTCCCCAAAGGTGATGAAAGGGCGCTTAAACTAGTAAATACATACACCTTTTGCCCTCTCATCAGCATTCAACCTCCAAATGGAGACCACCCCCTAAGGTCCCCGGAGCATCCCTTTCAGTGGCAGGAAAACTTTACCTCATTCCCCCCTTACACAAAGAAAGCCCGATGACCAACGCCCCTACTTTCCCCCGAACGCGCGGCAATGTCAACCCTGTTCGTGACACGTTAACCATCTTATATTTTGATATCCCCCCCCCTCTCCGGCGGGCCGCATAGTTCCCTAAGAGAAGTTTCCTTCTTTCCTCCCCTCTCTCGGTAATTTTCCCTGCCCTTCGCTAGGGCCGCCCCGATTTCACTTCGAATTCCCGAGAAATCAATAAGCTTTTCCCACACCTATGTTGTCACGAAAACCCTTTTCTCAATCCTCATAGTGTCGGTTTTTTTTCGACTGCGCCCCCCCCGACACGTCACCCTTTTCAAACTGTTTCTCCGCCTTCCCCTAGACATGTTTTTCCTCCTTTCTATTTCAAACCACTTCGCCGTCCCTCCCCTCCACACTATTACTTCCTCCGGTTTAATTTCCGTCAGGATACTGTACCCTTTTATGATTTTCTCCCCCCCGGAGATCCTCTCCTCCCCCTGTCCTTCCCAGGACCTTCCCTCTCAACGGATCGACAGCATCCTTCCCCTTGTTCAATCATGGCCCGTGAGAACCGTGGTTTTCTTCAGTCCTTTTACGACCTGCCTACCCCCCCCTCGTCCCTTCCGTTTTTTTTGTTGAGATATCTCTCTGGTCTGTGTAGAGGTTCCCAGAGACTTACTCTTTTCCCCTTCCTGGGACCTTGACAAACCCTTGGAGGATCCCTATGTAGCTAAGTGGTCGTTCCGGTGTGCCCCTGTCTTAGTCCGCGGTCTTCTAAGGTGGGCTATATCTTCTCTACCCCTCCCCTGTAAGTATCATCCTTCTTTTCCTTTGTCGACGGAGTCTAATACGGTAGTTATTCTGGGTCGACGGCGTCGTGGTTGTTGACTTAGACCTTTCCTTCCTTCTTGCTCTTTCGTCCCTTCTGCCCCTTTTCTCCGTTTTTTATTTGCGCACTTTTTTTCCCCCCTCCCCCCCCCGAACAACTATTCGATTCCCCATCGTGAAACATTTGTATTTCCCGAGGGTATTCCGTTCTGCCATGGATCTGTCAGTTGAATCGGTTTTGCTCCTCAGCCCCTCCTTTTCCCCCATGAACCTCATTCGGTGCTCCACTTCTCTTTAACATCTGATTCTCCATAGCTAACGACTGCGGGGTCCACCCATTCGACCAAGAGGTGATTCTAGGTTTCCTCTATATGAATTTCCTTTTCCTCTAGTTTAGTGGTACGTATTTTTTTTCCCCGAGAGTTCTGGTTTTAGATTGTTTATTGAGTCTCCCGTGGTCGAACTTTCACTGGGATCGCGTACGGATTGCCCCAGTGGAGGACTTGCTGGAGTTCCCCTTCTTTCCAACGTGTAGGAGTTGACGCTGGCCCATCTCCCGTTCATTAACACTGATTTTCTCAAGACCCCATCTGTAAAGCCCGGTTCGCCCTCGCCGCCGTTTTCCCAATTTGTCTGTTAACGAACGTCCCTTTCCCCTTCTTTGCGTGGAAGTCAAGCTGAGAGTCTCCATTCAGTGTCAGTTAACCCGGTGTCCGCGCCCTTTGGATGCGGGGGGCTCCGTCTAGACGTTACTTTCCCTTTCGTAGAAAAGGTGTTAGTAGAGGCTTTTGATAGTCGATTTAAGACCTTCCGTCTCACGTTCGCGTTCATGCGTCGTCTTTTTTTTCCCACGTTTTTTTTCAATAGCGCAGTGCCGGCCTCGTGTCCTGACCGTTTTCCTTCACTGTCTTCCTGCCCGGTCTTTCACTTTGTCGCTAACTTTTCCTCAACGTCACATCACCCGGAACAAAGACAGAAGGGCACCTGCCCCCCCTCCCCCCTTGGTCTTTACGATGCTTTTCTTTCCGGGCCCCAGATTTTTGACGATTTGGAGAAACCCATTTCTGTTCTTATGGATTCCTCCAATTGAATTCTTTTGCTCTTATCCCTTTCTAGTAAGTTTACCTATGTCTGACTGTACGAGCCCGCGTGTTTGATTTGTGTTCGCTTTTCCGTGTCACCCCAATAGAAGACCTCCTCTCTCCGCCTTTGGCAAATACGTAATTGAGGCGACCCCCCTGAATGTAAATTGTGTTCAGGCGAATTTCCAAGATGTTCCCTTGCAGTCTCGTGTATTCACGCATTTTGTTCTTGTGCCCCCCCCCCCTACAATTTTCCCCCCCTTCCCTCCCCTTTTCTTGTGTAGGTGTACTTGAGTAGCTCGACGACTTTAAGGTCTCTGCCAGAAATCTTGCTACCCTCGCCCCCCCCCCAACCCATCCTTTCCTTTGCTCCATCGCTGATCTCTTGATTTTTTTTCCCCCCCCATTGGGATCGATGTGTAGCCGGATGCAAAGCGGCAACGTTCCAGCCGTGTCTTTCCCCTCTGAAGGTCTTGTTGCTTGGATACCGCCTTTATAGTTCGCTGAGTTCTGCTGGGGGTTGATTTATCCTCTGGATACATACGTTCTTTTAAGACAGTTTTGTTCTTTGCTACATTTTGTCCTTGATCGTTTTTTTCCCAACGTGTCCTCGAGTCTTTCTTTTAAATGAACTGTCCCACCTCATCCGTGATCCGAAGCCTCAGGGAGGTAGATTACCTGATACGATTATTCCGTTAGCTACCCGTTTCCCCCAACTCCTTCCCTGCTTCGACTCCCCCCTAAGCTATTGGTACCCATTTATGAGTGTTGCAAAACCCCCTCTAACTCAACTTTTCTCATTTGCCTCGTTCTTCCTCTATGTTTCCCCACTTTCCTAAGAACTGAGCCTTTTTCCTCTATCTTTTCTCATACTCCCGGTTTTGTTTTTGTCTTGTCTCTCTTCCTGACGGACGGCACTCTCTTCTTTTGCTACAGGGCTACGCGATTCGCGAGGCAAAGGAAACTCTTTTTGCCCCTTTTAACACACATCCGATTTCTGGGCAATAGCGGCCGGACGTCTCCCCTTCCTTCTTTTTTCCCTTCTTAATGGTAGATAACGGAACTCTTCCTCCTTCTTTTCTTCGACGTCCGGCAAGCCTAGTCTATCTTCTTTGGTTGTCTGTCTTTCCTCCTCTGTAGGAGGAATGGTTTTCTACCAAGCCATAGTAAAGCGTCCCTTTTACTTGAGCGCCCCCCTCGTACCCCGTCTCATCTAGGTTTACCAAATGCTACTGATCCCCCCCCCCCCCCCCCCCACAGGACCGTCTCCCCCCCCTAAAAGGTCTGGTTATCCAACTCCCCACCCCCCCGAATTATTCGGACGGCACCCGATCCTTTTAAGTCGGTGTATCTGCAGGCTTCGCTTTCCATCTTTTTCTCTTGACCCCTCCCCTCCTTTTTTTTTCCATAACATTCTTCCACGTTCTTAGGCCAGATTATCGGCGATCCCGGTCGGAAACGTTGCGTCGGCGGCCCCTCGTACGCACCCCCCATTCCCTCCCTTTGATGAGTTTTTTGGGTTTGGGTTGTGGTTTTCCCCCTCCTCCCCCCCCTAGGGAAGCCGTAAGCTACCGAATTCCAACCGGGAACCTTTCTGGATCGCTTCGACCAACTTTCCCTCTTTTCCTCTCTGAATTTGTTTTTTTAAAAACCGTGGACAGACCTCCCAATGTATTCGATTGTCGAGTTGGGCACGTGCACTCCCCCCAACAACACCAGTTCACGGTTCCAGAGGGAAACAGTATCGTCAATTTCCTTTTTCGGGAGAACTCCCACTTAAATTTTTCCCCTGACCTCCCCTACGACCGACTCTGTTTTCCAATCGCCCCTCTTCAAGGCACTTTCATTTCCCTTCCCCCTTCCAAGTCGTTAGTTTCCCCCTCAGGACCAGGCGGGAGTTTCATCAAATGAATTGACGTTTTTTTCTGCAACCTCAGTTACCGCCAAATTAATTAGGCCATAACTTTCTAACCATATGAATTGTTCCCCCTTCCCCTCGCTCCGTTACGGCCGCATTCATCCAAATGGTCCCCCCCCCCACAAAGACTTCCCCTCCTCCAATAAAGCCGGTATGGGATTATCCCCTCCATATCAAATGACGCGACGGACCCCTTTCATAAAGACCCCTCTCAGATCCTTTCCACACGGAAAAAAGAACAAATTTACGTTTAGTACGGCCCAGTTCCCCGAAACCCCTCAAAAGTTATTACATTCCTGCATCCCAGCTTGCCTTCCAAGCACCCTGACTGCTAATTCCGTTTCTTTCCACAAAGTCCTCCCCCAGGAGGGATCGTTTTTTCTGCCCTTTCTTTCGATGGCTGAGAAATAACCCTTTGATGGAAAGTGTGAGATCGGTTGAAACCCCCCCAATAAAGTGGACTCATTAACCCCCGTCACCTTTTTTTTTCCCCTACTCAAGTTCCCCAATTTCCCCCCAACTCGGATAAGAGATAAAGATTTGGCCTTTTTCCCGCACGATCCAACTACCCCCAGCACAACCACGTTCCCCTCTCACCCGCCCCTTCCAGTGCCCGCCTTCTCGGCGTACCGAACAATATCCCATTTTCGATTGTGAGATCACCCCCCCCGTCAGCGTGAATCCCTGCAGGCCCCTCTCTTTTCGCAACCGATTTCTTTTCCTGGAACTGACTCGATTCGGGAGCCATGTTTCCCCCCCCTCTTTCAATCTGTCCTAATTCCCGCGAATGTCATAGACCGGACACCATCAGAATTTCATAGGTTTGAATCTCCTCTGTTTGGTGTTCTTGTCGAGTGAGAACCTCAACTACCATGCTTTTTCCCCAGGGTCATAAGACGACGCGATCTGCTCCCCTCGGACAGGAAAGGTCTACCCCCTTTTTTTCAAAACCACTTCGCAGTTCTCCCTCATAACAACACGCACTACCCCCCTTAGTACGACTTTTTCTTCAGGAAGAAGGATCGTAGATAGCCCCGTTCGCCAAGCCGCGAACTGTTGACTCCGGCATTCCCAGAGCCCCCACTTCCTCGACAAGCTCCTTACCAAGGTTCACTGTACCCGTCGTACCTTGTCTCAGCCTTATATTAACGATGCTCGCAGCGCCCTCTATATTCATACGTGTTGTTGTTGATCGCGATTCTGGTAGGACTCGTAAGAGAAGTTTCTCCCTTGAAATCCGGTTCGCACGCTCCGTTACATTCCAACCCCCTTTCCATCGCTGGCTTCTTTTTTCGATTTCAGGGGTGCCTCCTCCCTCTCCCGGAGGGATATCGGGTGGATTCTTGAAATCCCTACCCCCTCCTTCAGTTATGAAGGACTTAACGTTTAGTCGTCCTATTTTGGTCGGCTGACGTGGTTTTTCTTCTCCTTCCTGCGCCCGTTTCTTAGTAGTCTGTCCCGTGTGTTTCGTTTCTTCCCAATAGCAAAGACAACACTAACCCCCCCCCTCCTCGTACTTTCATCCCATGCATTCTCCTTCCTTTCTTCCTCTGTCTTTCTTTCATGAAGTGTCAATCGTTTTCCCCCGAGACGATCAGGTCCATGCAAATCATCGGTTGCTTACAAGTCCTTCAACCTCTTCGATGCTTGGAGACCTTGACCCCTGTTCTTGTTTTGTTGCTATCACAAGTTGATGCATTTAAGGGTAACACCTCTTCCCTGGACCGTGAATTCCTAGTTCGTGTCGTAGTCGTTTGTCCGAGAGCGTTTTTTTGGTGTTTTCGATGATGATGGAACCCCTTTCGCCTGAGCGTTGGTCCCCATTTGGTTTCCTTGAGGGTAGTTGCTGTACTTGAGTGTCCTTTCTGGATTACGCTTTTCCCGGACAGTTACCCCTCAACGTTTGTCCGTTGTCCCCCCCCTCCCCCCCCCCTTCCAGCTTGCAGACCTGACTAAGGGGTGCCCCCTTTGATTGTAACGCAAGTGATTATCCTGTCCATTTGCGTTGAAGTAAGAGCTTATCCTTCCCTCCGTGCGTTTTCTTCAACGGTGTGCCTCCTTCTTCAGGGGTAGTTTACGGGTTTCTCTTTTCCCCTTTTTTGATAAGGCGGCCGTAGTCGTCATTTGATAGCGAGTTCCAAGAATTTCGTCGCATACCGGCTGCCCTTTCTTGTCCTCGTGTGTGGTTAACCCTTTCGGTAAAATAGGACGACCAGGTTTTTCGGATGATGGGATGCCACTTTCCTCCATGGTATCTCAGGTCTGGCACTTAATGTTTTCTCTTCCCTTTGCGACCAAGTACCCTTAATTATCCCCTTCCAGAAGGGCAGCTGCCGAAACGATGTAATGCCGCGCTATTTTTCCTTTTAACTGGTGACTCCTTAGACCAAAACGCTGCGGAGGGGATTCCTAACCCCCCAGGGGTCATTGTCTTCGTACGTCCTTCATTAGGGTGATTACTTTTTCCCCCCTCGGGCATTCTTTTGTCCTTTATTTTTCGTAGTGCTCTTTTTCACACGTGACCAAACCCTTACCCTCCTATCATTTGCAGAGTTGGCAAAATTTCCGTTTTGAGAGTCCCCATCACTTGGCGCCCTCCGTCAAACACGATCCACTTTGACCCGAGGTCGTGGTCCGTAAGTCAACGATTGGGTCTTTGAGTCTTCTAAAAATTCTGGATTTCCCCGCGTTTTTTTTATGTCCTATTCAGCTGATCCCTAATCCCTGGGTTCCGGTACGCACTCTAATCTGGATCATCCCGACGTCTTCCCTGCATTCTTTCTTCTTTCTCCCGTAGCCTCTTGATCTATGGCCTCCTTTACACCTATTCCCCGCCAACCAGCATCGGTTGGTCTAATTCTCGTCTGACTTCTTTGGTTTGCTTTTTGGCACTGATGATTTTCCTTTTGAGTTCCTTTCTTTGTTTTTCTCTTCAATTGTGATACATGACTTTCCCCTAATTTGGTACGTTTTTGTCGGTGTCTCCCACCGTCGACCTCTGACGTGTTTTTACACCTTCCTCCTGATCGATTGCCCTTTTTAAACATTTGCTGCCCCCCCTCTATCTGACTGAATCTTCCTGGATTGCACTCCTTATACGAGCCTCTTTGTATCGACCGTACTAGTCAACCCCGACCCTTGTCCGACGAAGCCTTTTTCACCCGTGTGAACAAGTTATTTTTTTGTTGAACACCGATCAACTCACAATATTCAACTTTGCCTTTCGTCTCCTCATTCCGACTCCTTTGTTTTTTCCGTGTAGATCCTCTTCTTTTTCCCCTCTATCCCCGTGGGTGGTTTCTATCGATCGAACGGTCACCCTCGTATTTTACAGGTCGGCCTGCATGAGATTTCTTATGTCAAACTTAAAGACTTTTGTTTAACATATAGATGTACATTCTCCCCTCCCCCCAGGTCGGTTTTTTGGACCCTAACGGTCGATCACCACGGAATACAGTCTTGCCCCGGTCTCCCCCCTTCCCTCCATCACGATAAATTATTCTTGGGGCTTTCCTTTCCAAAGAAGACTCAGGCTTGACCGGTTGTTACGCCATTCCCCCCTTCAATCAGCCTTTTTCCCGGGTATAGAACCCCACGGTGCAACCCCCGTACACACTTACCAGTTGAGATGTAAACTGATACGAGACCCCCCTCAGCCCCGACATCTTTCCCTTTATGGTTCCACAATCACCCCAAATCACCCTTTTCTCTATCCGTGAGAAAAGATTCTTTGACGTGCCGGTTCCCCGTTTCAGTTAGAAACCCCCTCCCATGATGCATAATTTCCTTTTCAAGACTTTCCGAATGTCCACTGAATTTTCCCGGTCCTTTGTATCCATATTCTCTGCTCTTCAAAGGCGTCGGGCGGATACGAATTCCCCCACAAGACCTGACCAGATACCCCCCCCCCCCCCAACGAGGTCCTACCCAAGAACCCCCTACTTGAAACTGCCCACACCTCTTGGGATTTACTACTATCAGCCATTTCCCTGTTATCCCTTCCCCGGAAATTACCCCCCAAAGAGGCCCTGACAGTCTCGGGCGTCGAGTGGTTCACGTGGCAGCACCCCCCCACAATCAACCTCTAGTTAAATTTTACTTCACATTAGTCAATCTAAGAAGAAGACCTACAAATCAATTGGCGGCCCACCTACGAACTACCGGGTTCCCCCCCCCAGCGTTTTCCCCCGCTTCCCCTTAAATAGCTTCTTATTAACCGTTGTTAGGGCCGCGGTCACCTAGGTTCCGGTTTTTCTAATTGTACCTTTCTCCTTCGCGCCCCCATGCTTTGCCATGCGCTACACTAGAACAGTTTCACACACCCATCTCTCCTGCAACCCCGTCTACTCCCCCCCCCAAAGACAAAACGTGTGGGAACCAACCCGTACTTGACGCCGCCTTGCCTCGGTCTGCGACGCCTACCCTTACTTATTTCAAAATGACCTAACCACCGTCAGAACTCACCTGGGAAATACTAGAGTATCCTGTTAAAAGGTACACCCCCCCTAAAAAGACTCCCTACGCCCCCCCACCTTTCGTCCAGTACAAGGCCTTGAAGTCGCATGCTCCTCCTTTTAGGAACTCTTTCCTTCTCACATTCGTTCCCACACCCCCTGCCTACCGGATTACGTGGAGGTACCAAGATTTATTCAGATGGTTCTCGGTAGTCACATCACCGGGTTCCGGATTCGGTTTGGGGTCAAAAAGCGTCACCTTCCCAAAGTGGGCCCCTCATTAACTCCCCTAGTTCCGCCCAAAGGTCCCCCCCTGCTCCGGCTATTAAAGGCAGTTAACCCGTGAACTAGCCACAACTTTCATATAACACCTGCCCCACGCTCGGAGGCCAACTCACGACAGCAACAGTTCCCCTTTTTCTTCCTTCAAGTCACTGCCTTATGTTCAGTACCTCTTCCCATAAACTTTCTATTTTATATACCCCCCCACGCTCCGCGTGCAGAATATTTTAAGAGACTTTCCATTCGTTATGTCAGCAAGATGAGGTTCTGTATCTCCGGCGTCTCGTGGTATTTTAGACCTACCCCTTCCGGACCCTCCACTCACCCGCACTTCCAACTATCTCATGTTGTCACGAACTCGGGTTATGAATCCGCAATAGTGTTATTGGTGATTGTTCTCCGTGCGACCCTGCCCAGAAAACAGGATGTTTTTCCTCTTTTCCTCTTTTACGACGCGAACTTTTGAGTAATGTTGCCGCCGGTCTATAAAAACACTTCCTCCGTTTTTCTATAAAATAACGCCCCGAACTACTCCGGCGGTATGCCCCGCTTATACTTTTGAAGATCGGATCGTAAGATATAACCGGGATACCGCCGCGCAGTACTTTCGTCTCTTCCCCAACTCCTCTAAACACTTCCTTCACCGCGATCTTAAAATGGTTCTTGGTCCCCCCTGCTCCCTGTGGCGAACCGTTTTATTTTGACCCCCCCCCACCTGCTCTGAAAAGAG
>Ga0179591_1383107_pt1 | contig 10854 bp, 14 predicted proteins | sample CZOMad2_1_08_16f_FD_182891 | JGI IMG/M metagenome (GOLD analysis project Ga0179591, IMG submission 182891) | Vadose zone soil fungal communities from Angelo Coast Range Reserve, California, USA - CZOMad2_1_08_16fungal (PacBio error correction) | ecosystem: Environmental > Terrestrial > Soil >... | reverse complement strand
TTCGTATTTCGATCTCTCATAAGCCGCGAGTCCGGCGGCTTCGCCATGGTTTTTCCCAACCATTAATAAGCGTTTTGCTCAACTCTCTCCTTTCCCCTCTAATGGTTTTCTTTTCTTCCCCACTGATTGCTTAGTGGATCCTGGAGGTCCAGCACTTACCAAGAACCCCTCTCCCCCCTCAAGAGTTTGGACACATCTGAAATTGACGAATGCCCTACCCTTCTCCATTGCTAGACATTGTCCTCCCTCCCTCCTACCGTAGCTTGCCATTAAGAACAAGCGTGCTGTTTGGTCCTTTCTCGATGGGTAACTGGGGCGACAAGTGGTCCCCTTTGCCCTATGTTAGCGTACTTCATCCCCTTTTCTCTCCGCGAATTGGAGAGTTTCACCCCCCCAAATTTCGCCCTCGTCCCGGTACCCTTGCTCTGTCGACGTCATATCCCTTCTTTCGAATTGGAATTCGACTGGTTTAACTACTTACTGCCGGTCCATGACCAGTCATCCTCCCTTTCTTATTGGATTATTGCTTTTAAGCACTTTCGGTGCGCCGCATCCTCCTTCTGTGCAGGACTCGCCTTTGCGTTTCCTTGCTGCCGAGGATGCGGTTCGAGATCTTCGTAGGCTCAGCAACCTTCCTCCTCCACCCGGCCGAGTTTCTTCCTGATCTTGAGCGCCGTGGCGTTGCCCCTCAGTCCGGGAACTTGGACTCCTGTTGCTTTTTTCGCAGTGCTGGGCCCTCCCCTGGCCGTTATTTGCCGCCTGCCGAAGAGCCGAACCTGCGGCGGATCTTCTGCAGATGCCATCGCAACGGTTTACGGCTGATTTCCCGTTTCCTCGGACAGGCCGGCTGCTCTCCGTTTCCCTCACGACCGGAGTCGCACAGTTTTTCCCTCCGTCGTAGACTCCCAATTCACGCCGCTGACCTTTAGCAACCTGCGTCAAGAGGAGGCCCTTCTCTTTCTTCTGAAGGTACTGTGACGCGTGTGCGTCGTTTCTCTCTAATTCTTTCAAAATCCCCAATTTCCCCCGTTCCTTTCTTCCTTGTTCTCCCAGAAAGATGGGCCCCCCCGAGGCGTAGCGAAATCGCTCGCGACCTCCTCTGATTTCACTGTTGATACGTCAGACGCCGGCCCATGAGCTAACTGAGGTAGTCGTTTTCTTCTTTTTGAAGCCATACGTCTGAGGCCACCCCCAAACCGGTTGCTCGGGGAGCGGCTTTTCCTTGATTAAACCACTTCACTCCCTCGTCGGGGGCTACCTCCACGGTGGTTTGCTTCTGATTTCCATACCCTAGTGCTTCCCCCCCCTCCCCATTCAAAGAATGGGTTCTTGGATAGCGGCGCGCAACAACACTTTTGGCCCTCCGCCTGTTTTTTTTGCAGATGAGTCCGATACCGACAGGGTTCTCTTTCTTCAGGCCCGCTTGTCTTCGTACCCTTTCCCTTTGTGAGGCTTTTCAAGTCGCCCGCTTAACACAGAAGCAAATCCTCGCCACTTGGACGGATTTTGCGGGTCTGGGTTACCTCTACCACACCACTTCCCCTTGAACGGCTCCCTAGATTTCTGGTTCTTTTTTCTCCTCCCCCTCGAACAGAGACGCGCGTATTCTTGAGCAAGACTCTCCCACAACGATTTTTCCTAAAGGTCTTTTCCTGCGGTGATCGTTTCGTAGTCTTTCTTTTCACGCGTTTCTTTTTTTCCTAGGTAGTTTTCTCGGCATCTCTCCTCTTCCTCTCGGGTAGAGGTGTTGGAACCTCTCCGTACCGTTGCTTGTCCTGTTCCCTCCGCCTCTTCTTTACGGTTCGCGCAGGCGCAACACCCTCCATCGGGTCGTGGCTTCCCCAGGCTCTCCCCCCTCCTCCCCCCAGTTTAAGAACCTCCTTCCTTCGACATGGCGGTTGGCGAATTCCTGCGTCGGCGATCACCCCCCCCAGCTCGCTGCAACCCGCCTCCGTAATCCACCGTATCTATGAACCGCCATCTCGTGATGCCACGGGCCGGTTGCGTTCGATCTTCCATGCATCGTTACCTTCTCCCTCTTCGTGCTCCACCGGATGGACGCCTAGATGTCCCTTCTCTTTTTTGGCTTGAATTTCTGCTTGCATTTGGAGGAAGTCCGAGGAAGGTTGACGACTGGTCCTTTTCCCCACCACTGCGTTCCCGGCGACGCATGTGGACGTCTCTCGCGATTCTTGCTTGGCCCTTGGAAAGGATGACTCCTTTTTCCGGCCTGTGAGAGGTCAGGTCGATTCCGGTCCCGATCCCGCTCATCTCAGAGGTTCGCCTTCACTCCCTTTTCCCCAGTGACGATTCCCCCCTCCCCTCCTTTCCCCCAAATCCTTGGTTTAAGTCTCGAGACGTTAGTCAGAACAGAGAGCCGTCCTCCCCGCACCAAGGGTAATGGAATTGTTCTTTCAGCTTGCCCCGCCCCTGTTCTTGTCGCAGGTCTTCTTCCTTTTAAAGTAGTCCACGAAGAGCCCTGTAAGGTGCCCTTTTCCCATATATTGATCCCTCCTCCCATTTCTTACCCTGTCCGGTGTCTCTTTCCTGGTGGTTCTGGAAGACCTCCGGACCTTCCGAATGCTTGGAAAGTTGATCCACATCCGGCATTGGATGGATAGAACTCTTCTCCTTTTCCATCTCCGTTTTTGTTTCTCTCTCCTTTAGGCCCCCTGCCGCTTCCCTCCGCTGGCCAGCTTTCTTCTCGGACGTTTTCGTTCACTTTTTCCAATTTACACCTTTTAAACGATCTTCCTTTTTTTTTCTCATGGAGGAGGACCCTGACGCCTTTGGGCATCCTGGCGGCATCGTACTCATCCCCCCCGCGACAGTCATGGCGTTGGCCTTTCCTTGCAGCACTTCACTGCCAATTCAAGGTTTTTTTCCTTCCTTCGATCGACCTGCTACTTCTCGGAACTCCCCCTTTCGCGTGTTTTTTCTCGATTCTGGTCTGACCGGCGCCCTGGTTACAAGGGCTAGGTGAAGTCAGTCAGAGGAGTTTCCTTTTCTCCTCGAATTTTCCTGTCGCCCTGGTCCTGGCCGAGACAGTCCTCACCCTCACAGGTCATTTTCTCCGATTCGCCGAATGATCAGCGTCGGGTCCTCTGCCTTCGTCCGGCCCTTCCGTCATAGGCGTTCCTTCCTCCTAAGACCCGAGAACCACAGTCCAGCTTCTGCTGGAGAAGGTTGCGCCGAATTCCTCTCATAGATTCCCTGTTGCAGGACGTCGAAACCGCCAGCTTAGATGAAGATTTCTTTTCTTTCTCTCTTGTGATGACAGGAAGGCCCCTTGCACCAGCGCGAAGAGTTGAGTGGGCGGAATGATAGCCTCTTTCTTCCGCAGGCCTGCGTTCTAACAACCTCCAGACAGTCGAAGGGCTGATCTGGATGAAGCCCCCGGATGTGTTTGCCCCCTCTTTCATGGGACGCGTAAGGCGCACGAGTCGTTCGGACGGAAAAGTATTCCCCGCCCAGTCCTGCATTATAGATGGCCGATGATCTCGCGTTCCCGGAGATTTCAAAGCACTCGACCGTCGATTGGACTTTCAGCGAACTCTTCTTCTACAAGATGGTAGATTTCTCGGCATCCTCCTACGAACGTCCCGCCTTCGACATTTAGCACATTGCTTCTTTTTCCAAGATCGGCAAGTTATTACTCTTCATTTATACTATTCTTCCCTGCGCGGGCCCTTTTTTTTTGTTTTTCCTTTCAAATCCAACCACGGTTTTCTATTTCACGTCTGTTTCTCCTTTGTGATCCAATCCCGATGTCGCCTCCCCTTTTTCCGTCCTTTGCGGCTCCTAGACCAACCTCACTTCTTTAATTGAAATGATATTCCGCGTTCCTGAATGCTACCGACTCCCATGTTTTAGGCGAGCCTTTTCTACCCCTTTTTGGTCCCAACAGTGTTGTCGCGCCGCTGTTCACCCTGGGTTTCAGGCTTTGCTTGACTGCAGGATTTCTTCCTTTTAAATAGATATTGTTAATACCTCCCGTTGTTGTGGAGATGAGATTGAACAAGACATGCCTGACATTTCTTATCAACGACTAGTTTCTGCTCCCGCGCGACAACACTGTTTCCAGGTAGGTTCCCCTTCCCATACTTAATAGAAATCAGTAGCTAGGCCCGCGGCGTCTTCGATACAGGAACGTTTAGGAATGTTGTCTTTTCTTCCTCCTCGCCCCGTCAACACAGAGACCATTCATTCAACTGGACCGTTGTGGCCAATCTTATTTTAACTCAGTCCCCCCCCCCCCAGCCCTTTTTCCTTGCCGGATAGGTCCTTGTGCCTTGATATCAGTCCCCTCTCATCCTCCTTGTCAAAGTGACGACTAGTCTCGTAGCGATCAATGAAGACATTCTCTCTTTCCCCCTCCTTTTTTTCCCCCCGCTAGGTGTCATAGTTTAGTAGGAGGATTACTACACGCGGTCAGACCCCATCTTGATTTTCCTAGGTTTCGCGGATCGGAACTTTTGCCCCCCGGCATGTAGGGCGCTATTCTCCTGTTGAGTCTCTCCTCCCCCTTCTTTATACTATTTCCTTAATTTCAGATTCCCATAGACGGACATAGTGTAATGATGGAGGACCCTACTCTTAGAGAGCACTCCACCGTGCTTCCTGCTCTTGTAACTTTACTCAATGGAGTTCTTTTTTTCCCATCCCGTTCCCCGTTCCCCCGATCCAGGAGACAGAGGCTCTTTGCGCTCTTCCGAGAACGACGAAGCTCTGCGCCCGCCCCCCATTCTCAGCCACGGTCGCGTTTCCTACTCCTGCCCCTCCCTGAGAGGCAAGAAATGGCTGAGAACCGCATTGGTTCCGCACATTACGCTCGGACCTCGCTCCTTTTGCGCAAGGCTGGCTCCCGAGAAGAGGCCTTTCAGGGCGTAAACCGCCTTTCCTGGAATTTTTACGTTACGAGCGCGATCTTGACCAGCTCAGTTTTTTAGGGCCAGGCCTTACTTTTAGGCGCGTTTTTCGCGACATGCATTCCCCTCTTCCCCTTCGCGAAGAGCCTCTGCACCTCCAGGAACCTTGTTCCTGACAGTGACGCGCATCTCCCTTTCCCAAGACGCCCCCTAATGTCACCCATTTTGCTTCCGTTTTGCGTTCGGCATGCCCCGCGTTGTTTCCCGTCCCCTTCTTTTCATTTCCTGGGGTGCTGACCGATGTGTCCGCCATGTTTTTTCGCTGTTGCTTTCGTTTTATTCCCCCCCTCCTCGGCCTGAAGTCTCTTCATCCTCCATGATCTTGGAGCAGGTTCGGTTTCCCCCCCTTTTCTTCCTTGTGATCCCAGTTACAGAAGCCCTGCCGGAATTGAGCTGGACATTGATGGACCAGACTTTTCCCTTCTTCATCCTACAGAATTTTCTCTTTTCCATCCTTTGTTGATAGCTCTTGTTCCGGATCCTGCCTCCCCGGGGTTTTTTGGATGGCAAGCAGTGCGTGTTTGCTTCTTGGGAGCCAACCCCGGACATCATGGACCCACCGCCTCTTTTTTTTCTGAACACCTGCGAAGGTCACATGGAGGAGGGTCCATGACGCTCTGTAATTCGTTTCCCCCTTTCCTTGAGCCCCCGCTGACCCCCCGCAATGGCTGGCAGGACCACATAGTCCCTTTACATCCCCTGTTCCCCCCGGTTGTCGTCTGGCGGCCATTCGATCCGTCATGCCGAACGTACGCACTCGAGGGGTTTTTCCCCCCTGTTCCTGCACGGAAAGATGGCGTCTGGCCACCGTTGGACGGAGGTGCAGGCGGTTGAGCGGAGGGCTGCAGTCGGCGCCCGCCCCCTCGTTTTTCATGTCGATAGAGTTCCCGAGACCGCACTCAAAATCCCTTCCCTTATAGCCTCTTACTTTTCTCATGGCGTCAGACTGCGAGTTTACTCTCCCCTCCGTCACATTCGCGGAGCATCCCGTATGCTCAGCCAGCGCAAATCGTTTCCAGATTTTCCTCTTTTTTTTCCAGGACCCGGAGACAGCTATTTATGCGAGCCATTGTGCTTCCTCACCCCGAGAACCTTCTTTTATTGACTAATGGATTTCTTTCCGAGAGTTCTTTTGCTGCACAGTTCCTCCTTCCCTGGGCGGACTGATTCTTCGATCGCGCTTCTTCGGCAAACCTCCCCCTTTTCTCATTTGTACGGTCTCCCGTGGCTGATGTTATGCCTGGTCGTCTGTTTTTCCCTCCAAGACGGCAACCGGTCTCTTCCGCATGCCCCCGAAACGTAGCCGAACGGCGGCCTATCTTTTCCCGATCCCTTCGCCATTTTTTCTGGACTCCCCCAGCACCCGACCGGCCGTTCGATACCGCTCCATACCCCTTTTCTTCTTAGACATTGGTAGACAGCGTGCCTTGACGATCTCCACCAGGTGAAACGATTAGTTTTTTTTTAGCACCCACAGCTTTGGTTCCCTCTTTAGTCCATTAGTTACGGCGCATCTCACTCTCACGCTCTCTGTCGCGTGGGCCTTCCTTACCCCAATCTCAATCCCCCTTCGTCGAAATCCCCATTTCTCATGTGAGTTTCATCCCGATCCGCATTCGCTTTTTTCTCTCTTTGTTCGTTCAGTAGCCCCCCTTCGATCAAAATGCTGACGGGTCCTTCGCAATGAGATCAGGGACGCCGCGTCCTGGCTACCGCTCCCTGTTTCCTGAGGCGCTGTCCCACCCTACGCGGATGGGACAACTTTTGTTGTCGCCGCGATCCATCCAATTGATTTTCTTCTGCCCTAGTTTTTTGTTACTTTGTGGGAAATCTCCTCTTTTCCTTTTTTGTGGTAGAAGATTGAAACCCGCTAACGACTTTCCTGTCATTCCTCTCCCAGCATTGCGTACGTCGCAGACCTGAAAGCCAATGTCTTTTTCCTATCATAGAAGACTCTCTGTGTTTTTATAGGCCCTTTTTTTCTCTCTTTCCTTTTCCCTTGAACTTAAAGCCTTTGTTTTGGTGTGCTGGGGACGAATTCCCCCTTGAACACAGGCCAATCCTCCCCCCCCCCCCCCCTCCTCAGCCTTGCTTCCTTCCAATAGGACTTTTTTAACCTCTACCCTCTCCCGTTAAACTTGAAATGGCCGGCCTTGTGCTTCTCTTCCCCGATCTCCATCGCAGAGAGAGCCTCTTGTAGTTGCAAGCTGTAACTTTCCCCTTCCACTCCCTTAAGTTGAAAACCCCTCTATGTTGTACTGTCAGAAGGACCACGGTTCTGCTTATATTGGTCGTCAGAGAAACGTGGTTTTCTTCTGGGCTGCTTCGTTTTCCTTCCCCACTCTCACTGAGAAGGAGGTCGACAGTTGGTCAATCTCCTTCAACGTTGCTCTCTATCAGTTAAATATTTAGCGCTTTTCTCCTCTCGTGTATAGAGAATGTTAGTCCCCCCCCATCCTGCAGAGAGCAACCATCATCACGCTAGCCAAGATCTCCCTCCAAATGTCGACTGTTTGTTGTCCAGTCCTGTTCCTCCTCCAGATGCCCTCAAAGCCCTCGTTTGCAGCGAGACTGAAAGCAAGACTCTCCCCCCTCCAGCCTCATCACGGCACGCTGTAAGGTTCGCTTCGTCGAATCCATGGAGAGTTTTCATCCTCCCGTTTTAATGAAAATCTTTCGCTTCCAGTTTAAGGCTCGGACTATCTTTTTTTGCTCTTTGAGGAATCTTGGAGCTTAGTCCTGCCGGTGACGAGTTCTAACCTTTCCTCCTTCCTTCAAATGATCTTCTTCGTGATTTCCCGGAGACTGTTCTCGTTCCTTCCCATTGATTTCGCCATTTTTGTCTTCTGTCCCTTGAGGTCCGTACGTCCTGAGGAAACTATTGAAGAGGGCCTCCTTACATACCCTCATTGGACCCCCCCATCCAGGTTCACCCCTTCAGCCCTACGCTAACTTTTCCCACTTTTCACGCGTTGCTCACTTTAGGCCGATCTCCTTCTCTCCAAGAACGACACTTGGAAAAGAGTTAACGTGCAGTGAGAGCCCGGAAAGACTTTCTTTAGGTCGACGTTCTGAGGCCAGCCAGTCACTCTCCCTTCCCTCCCTAATCATGATCTTGAGAACCTTCAATTTGCCCTGCCGACGGCTTTCTGTCTGGTTTTTGTCCCCTTGGCCTCACTCCTCTGAGACTTGCTCACCTTTTCTTGCCAGATGATGGCATAGGAATGATAGGTCAGTTGATTCCTTTCCCCAATAAGTTTTTTTTTTGAGAGATCTGTAGGCGATCCTTCAAGCATCTAACTCAGTTCGGCGTGTACTTTTCGTACCTTTTTGTTTTACCTGCCTTCACGCCGTCTTGCTCTCCCTCTTCCCCTTAGGATAAATGAAGGACTTTTGTGGGATTTGGATTTCTCTCCGAAAGCCCCGTCCTTCCCAGTCCTTGAAATCCAGCACGCACTGACCCCTTACCTTCGAACTTTGGTCGTCTATCGCACTTCCTCCAAGTCCCTTCCGATTTTAACTTACTCCAACGTGTGGTGGCCAGTTCCTGATTTCCCCCACTGGCGTTCACTGTTGCGACCACTCTGAGTTTCGGCCCTTCGATGTATTCTGTAAACGGCCTTTCCATGTCTGTAGCTAGAGAAGTACGATATTTACTTTGGATTTACGTCCCTGGTCCTATCTAGGATAGAAGTCATTTTTTTTTTAATATGACGTGGAGCGCATTCGACGAGTTTAGACCCCCTTCTTTCTAAAAGTCTCCGAAAGCTGCCCACTCTCCTGTCCCTATCTATGTTGCCGCAAGAACCAGTCTGTGCTCCCGGCTAGGTCGACCTTTGGACTCAATCTTCCCTTTTTGCTGAATGATGCTTTCCGATTTTTTTGTCTGACGGAATGCGACTAACTTTCTAATACGGCTGGGTCGGCCTTATCGTCATTTTGTCTTCCCTAGTAACTTTCTCCGTTGTACTGTCGGTATGAAATCGTTGTATGTGGCCTCTCCAATGCTTTGACGCAAGTGCACGCGTTACGAACCTCCTCCAATTTTGGTAAGATGGAACCCTCTCTCTCTTCAAACGGTTAGGTCCTCTCCAAGCAAAGCGACCGTCCCGGCCCCCCATAGCTGGAATCCCGCGGAAAATAGAGACCCCCTATGGTTTACGTCGCTCCAGGACTTAAACTGCTTCCCCCAGCACCCATCTTGTGATGACTTTGACAATTAGTACGTGCTTCATTTTACCGGACCCCTTCCCTCGTCTGGGCAGCTGTCTGATCCCAAATTTAAGCAAATGCAGTTCCCTTGTCCTCTTTTTTCCTCTGTTCTCCCTACGCTTTCCCGCCCGTCAAGTTTCTTCTTTGCTTACTTTCGATGGCGAATTCGCCTCTCTCCCACCTTCTTTCGTTCTCCTGATCGACCCCTCCGCCTTTCCTTCTCACCCTGCGCGTCGTTTGAACCCTTTACTTCTTCTTTCAACCGTGTTGCTCTCCTCCCGCCAAAGCGCAGATCTTGTTTCCCCTGCAGGCATGGCCCCGTATTTTGGAATCCTTCTTTTCATACCATCCGTTGTTGTGTTGTCTCTGATTGCCCCTGACTACGCCATGCGGGTAAGAACCCTTCCACCTTTTTGGGGATCGCGTCGGATGGGACAAAACGGTGTTTCACCCGCCGGTGGTTCGTCCTCTCCTTTTTGACTTCAGTGTGTAGCCGGGGTTTTTCGTTTTCCTTTCTTGGCGTCTTCGACCACCTCGACCTGGTAAAGGCATGTTTTTCTTTTTTGAATCCAGCATCCTGAAGACCCCCCCTTCCCTACCCTGAAATTGCGGCCGTACCCTCGGTTATTTTCTTCACCGCTGCACTTTCGAAAAATTACCTAACTTTAATGGCCAGTTGATTTCTCATTTTTACTCCCCTTTTCTAGTCCAAGAGGAGTTATATCACTTAATCCTTAAGAATCAAGACCAACTCCTTTTCTAAAGTCCCTGACTTTGGTGAATGTGAGAGTCCTACTCCCCTATTTTTAGGAACCCCCTTTTACTCTCTGGTTCCTCTTTATCGTAGCGTTTTTCTTCCCAAGCTACTACTCTTCGGGAAGGGTAAGAGGTGTGTGACCTTAACCGTTGCGGAGCACCCTGTAATCCCGCCTTTCTTGTTCCGGCAGGCGGAAGGATCATAGTGAGCCTTCTTTGGCTGAAAGCATCGTGAGAGACACATCCACTTTTTTTTTCAGCAATCCTACGCCCTTTTCTTAGGTGGAAGACATGCTGAGAATCATCCTTCAGTTCTCCCCGACTTATGCGACCCTGTGCCCTCCGCACTAAGTCCTCTCGAACCTCCACCTCTTCCATCAAAGGGTGTCGCGTCTTTCCTACCTTTACTTGAATCGGAATAAATCCCAGTGCTTGGCGCATCGAGAACCGAATAAAGCTTTTAGAGCTTTTTGCTGGACTTGGTGTGGAAGTCTGCCCGCTTCCGGACGTCTTGAAGGGATCGTTCAACCGGCGAATCCGTCTCGAATGAAGTATTCTCCTATTGCACTGAGCCATTTACGAGGCATTAACTTTAAGTTTCTACTGCCGTAGAGAAGATTTCTACCCAGGTCGAGCCGGTCGCGGGAACCGTGGCCGCCTCCCTCCCTTCCCATTTGTATGACTCATTAGTGAATCCACCGCTACCTTCCAGAATTTGAGTTCTCGATCCTTTTCGGCCCTGGCTGAACATGGAGCAGCCGCCCAAATTTAATCCCCGGATGGCAGTGTTGTGACTGTCCTCTTTGTCCGGACCAGACCGTCTTGTCTGTGCTTTTTTTCTTGATCTTCCCCGCCGACACGCAGGAGCGTCGTCCTCCTCCCTTAGAAGGAAGGACTTCCCTTTTCCCTTTTGGTGGTGGAGCCCAAGAAGCCCTAAGCAATTTGATTCCAGCGTCTT
>Ga0179591_1292206_pt1 | contig 10854 bp, 11 predicted proteins | sample CZOMad2_1_08_16f_FD_182891 | JGI IMG/M metagenome (GOLD analysis project Ga0179591, IMG submission 182891) | Vadose zone soil fungal communities from Angelo Coast Range Reserve, California, USA - CZOMad2_1_08_16fungal (PacBio error correction) | ecosystem: Environmental > Terrestrial > Soil >... | reverse complement strand
TCCCCTCAGATTAACTCGTTTTGTAGGTCACTACGTTTCTACATGCATATTCTTTTCCTCTCCTAAAGTAAGGAGGCTGTGGCCTTGCTACTGAAAGTGGTCTGGCCCGAATCTTTTTTGCGGAACGTCCAGACGTCGGATCCACAACGGTTCTCACGGGCCATGGTACTAAATAAGACTTCGGCCTTGGCCTCTTTCCCTTTCTCGTGAAGTAGTGCCTCCTCCCTCTTCCATGGCCAGCGTACTTTCCCGTAAGAAGTCCTTGCGATCTGCAGTTTTCTTCTTTTTCTTCTAAGAATCCTCTCCTTCCCATAGACCCCCTCCGGGAGTGGAGATGGTGGATTTCTCTCTTCCCGACCCTGGGGAGGGAACTCTTTTCCTCGAGAAATAGACGCCCGTCCTAGAGGCCTCACATTCCGGTAAACGCACAGGGTGCGACACTTCCTTTTCCTTTCGAGCCACCCTCCTCCCTTTTTCGGTCCCTCCGGTTCTTCTCCCTCATGGGACGTTCCTCCTGCACCAGAACAGGGTCGCAGATAGATTCGACTAAACGGTTCCTTCTCCTTTTCGTGGGCGACGTCTAGTTGTTTCTGAATCCCGGGAGTGGTGTTGATTGCGGGTCTTTTCTCGTCAGGTAGCTGACGTTTTTTCCCCTAAGCTTTCCAAGGGTACTCCTTTGATAAGGTTTCCCCGAGCAGCATGTCCTCCCGGATTTTGAAGAATTTCAGGCTCCTTTCCCTCCTGGCTCGCGCTTTTGGAAGTTTCGACACAATAAGGTTGCTCGAAGTCAGGGCCTTCGCGCTGAAGGACGATAGGGTCGTTGTCTATCCTGCCCCCCCTCGTTTGGAGACACGCTGTTCCCCAACCCCTCATGAGTGTCTTTTGGATGAAGGTGCCTATGCCAAAACTGCGCTTTTCCGGCCCTTCCTTCTGAGGAAGGACCCTTTTTTCTCCTCACCAAGGTTTCCGGGCGAAGCGCCGCGCGATCGTGCTCGGTAGGCGGCGAATCCCTGCCAGTCTTTCTTTCCTCGGGTGCGCCACTTTTCATGTCTGCGTATCACGACGTCCGACGGCCATTTCCCCCCCCTGCGAGGCTTCCGGCACATTTCCCCGAAACTTCCTTTTTCCCCGGAGGCCGGTCCCCCCGGACCTGATGAGGATTCGCAGGAGATTTGCTTACGGCTCGGTTTCCCGTCTTCTTCACGAAAATCTTCACGGAGTCTTTTTGTAAGTGAATTACGTACCCCCCTGAGCCTCGCCCCAGCCAGGGACGACTTTTCCTTCTGAGCTTCCTCTTTTATGAGAAGAGCGCGGTGCCTCTTTGAATCGACGCGTCCCCGCGAATCTTAGTACTGGGCTGCCGGCTAAGGCTCGTCTATTCACACCCGAGCTTCTAAAAAGGACGAGTTCCCCGGGCGGGTTTTCTCAGTAGGACCCCTTCTAGCCAACGGCACGCCCTTCCCCTCTTTGCATGCCCAGCTCCGCGTTTATTGACTTTCTCCTCTCAGAACTGCTGCTGATGCGGCGTTCCCCCTTTTTCAAGGCCAAGATGACGGCCTTCCCAGAGCAGCTTGCCGGACCGAGTAGAAACGTTTTGTTTTTCCGGAATCACACGGGCAGGAGCCTTTCAGCTCTCATTTTTAAAAATAGGAGGAGACGTCCCTGGCAATAAACTTTCTTTTGTTCAGGGTCAGCTGGTTCGCTCGCTCGTCAGTCTCACGAGGTTTTTACGATTCTCCGGAGTGCCCCGAGGGGATCACGATTTGGCCTTTGGAAGCTGTTTTTTTGTCGGAGTCCCCCCACCAGACCTGCGGCGTAGTGACCTTCCTTTTCTCCCCGGAATCACAACTCCTTCGGCGGCTATGACCGGAAGAAAGCGCTGTCGTTGGCCGTGATCAGCCTGGTCCCCCGATGGAGGCTGCATTTTTACTTTGGGAATCAGATCGCGGACAATTTTTCCCTTCCCGGCCAGTACTTCGAGAGTCAGCTTTTCCTCAGGTTCACCCGAGGACTTCTCGGTCCCTCGGAGAGAAGAATTGCCTTCCCTCCAGTCTCACCAGCATTCCCTTCTCCTCGGTTTCCCTTTCCCTCCTGAAGGAAAGAACTGCTGATCTCTTTATCGATGGAGTCCCCCGGTGGGTAGCTTCAGATCTTTGGACCCGCTGCCCGTTTTCGCTCGGTTTGAGCTTTCCTTTTTCAATTTCCCTCTTGGAGTAAGAGAGGATAACGTTTCCGCAGCACTTTTATGATATATATATTCTTTTTGAGAGAATATATTTCTTTCCCGGAAGTTCGCCTCTAAGCCCGGACCGGGTAGTTTAGTCCCCCATTCACTGATAAAACCGCGCTCCCTCCCACCAGGGGAAGTCTCCTTCCATGGGCGACCACAACCCCAATTAGGACCCTTCCTCATCAGAAGGATGGCCAGGAAACCTCCCCTTCCTGGGACAGAAACTCCTGCTTTCTCTTAGGAACCTGCTGGGGAGCTTTCCCCGGTCTGCGCGAAATGAGGTTTCTTTAAGTAAGGTACCCGGTTTTTCCCCTGGGACAAGCTAGGGTTCCTTTCTTTCCTTTCCCTTTTCAGATGTAAGAGCTCCCCCCCCCCCCACTAGTGAACTCATGGAAGTCGCCATTTATTCGGGGGAAATGCTGATCACCTTCTTCCCGTTCCCTCGAGTTCGTGAAGGTTTCCTCCAAATCTCTTTTTCCAGAGGGGACGAAACTTTCCCAAGAGAAGCCAGAAGACTGGTCTCTCAAGTCCTCCTCCTGCCCCTCCGGAGGAACCCTTGCGGTGGAGGAGATGATGCCAGCCCTGGACGCACCCACTCGGCCTAAATCTTTTCCCGTCGTCTCCCCTCTCCATAATGCAGTAAAGCGGACTTTTTTCTTCCTACGGAAATCCACCAGGGAAAGGACTCAGCGGAGACGAGGACTGCTGCGGCAACAGGGTTTCTTTCCCCAAAACCTTCCTTTCTTTTTTCTTCCATGATGAGGCTGGCTGAATAGGAAGATTTTCCCCCCTCTGCAAGTGCCTCCAGCCACCGGTGAGGCCCCGTTTCTTTTTCATTTCGCGGGGAAGACGAGGACCCTCCCAAGAGGCATTTCTTTCCTTGTTTTGTTAAGAAGGATTTTCAGCAGAACCCTCCCTTTCCAAGAGAATTGTAGAGGTCTCTTGTTCTAGAATAACTCATGAGCGACCCTCTCCCAGGTTTTCCTCCCTAGTGGTAGCAGAGTCTTCCAGATTCTTGCCAGGCTCATACCGTATCTATGAAGCGCTTCAAGAGCGAGTATCCTTGATTTCTTTTCTTTCTGATAATTCTTGGACAACATCCTGGCTCCTTTTTTCCCCCCGAGGTTTTGTCTTACCAGGATAAAACGGCCTCAGGATTCCTCTCCCTGCGTAAGGACAGCACGAAATCCTTAGGGGATTCCGGGACGACATTCCGTGATACATCCTGAGAGCCCTTTCTTTCCGGTTTCTTTCTTTAGAGAAGAGTTTTTTCCTATTCTGGGGACTGTAGGTGACGGTGGAGTTGAAGATTTTTTTGACATGGTCACACCAGGTTTTCCCTTGTATACGCCTTCCGGAACGGGACCCCCCCCCTCAGAATGTCGAGAGCGATGGTCGGCGCCGGGATTTTTTCTACAGGGTACTCGCCAACACGGGTCCCTCCTTCTGAGAAGACACGGCCGGGCCTTTTTGCCTAGGCACCGGCATCCGTGCAACACGCATGAGTTCGCAGGTGTCGCCCGGATGCCCCCCGTCTCCCCCTCCCCTTTTGACAAAGCAGCAGCCCCTTCGCCCCCCGGTTGGAGATAATACTCAGGCCTCCTTCGATCACGGGGCAGATCAGGACTTTTTTCCCCCCGGCTGACATTCGGCCAGAAGGTTTATTAATTGCTCGGAGTGCTCCCCTTCAGGACGCCGGAGGGACACTTTCCTCCAGGCTTTCTTTTCCTTCCCAAAAGGGCGCTACTTCTCTCTTTCCCCATCCCGAAATCCCAATCCCAGTTAAAGCGAAGCGGGCCACGAGGCGCGGTCTCTCCCCTTTCTCACCTCTCTCTTTTTATTAGGAGGACCCTGGCTGGTGAAGGGCCTTGCGCCCGGAACACTGTTTCCGACCCTGGATCTTTACGCGCACGGTTCTTCCCGCTTGAAAAGCACGGCGCCTATCCTTTTTTCCTGTTCGGTTTAAATTTTGGTTCCACAGAGCGATGCTTTCCTCGGTCTCGAGCGAGCCCCCGGTTTCTCTACAAAAGTAGGACAGATCTGTTCCCTCACCTCCTGAAGCCGGGACGAGGGACCCTTGACTCCTCTCGGATGGCGGAGACGTCCCCCGTCCCGGCAGAGCGTTTCCCGAGGCCCCCCTCCGGCAATGAGAAGCGGCGTACCTGTTTTCAGTCCGCCAGAATAGCCTTGCCAGGTCCCGGCCGTTTGTTTAACTTTCTTCTTCCCTTTTACAGTGAGGACCCGTGACACAGTCGATAGGTAGATAGGGGCAGGCAACTTGCACTTGCCAAGGAAACAGCCTTTCCCCCCCGAGATCCTTTTCACTCCTGTCTCATCCGTAAATTCAAAGTAGTGCCCCTTTCCACTGTCACGCTATATATCCTTCTTTGAGAGAGAGATAGTGACCAGTCTTAGTGTGACTAAGGGGAAGTTTTGGACGGATTCTTTTTCCTCTTCTTTGACGATGACGCGGACGCCTTTTTTTGGACCGGCCTTCTTTTCCATTTTCGCGGAAAAGGAAGATGCTGGTACCTTTTTCCGCCCCTGCGGAGAACTTTGCAAGGGCCAAGTCCTTATTGTACTGACATCCCCTGGTACGAGAAATGGCCTCGAGTCATAGTCTTTTGAGGGCGTCCTGTCCCATCAGGTACGTTTTTTCGTCCCGGTCTTCCGTCAGAAGTATGTAAACGATATGCCTTTGTTTTCTTCGTCCCGAATAGCTGGGTACCCGCCTGTCAAAGGTACAGTTCTAGGTTTTCGACTGGTGAGACAGAGTTCCTCTATACCTTTTTCTGAAATAGACGCGATCATCTCCTTTTTCCCCGCTTTCTATTTTTCTTTTAACAGCAAGGTGCGCTCCGACTGCTAAGGGATTGATCTTGAGACGTGCGCGGACCTTAGCTCCCCTCCTCAGGGAAGCTTTAAACAATGCGTAAAGCATAGAGTCCTCTAGAAACTGGCACCATGATCGTTTTCTTTTGAGGGCCTCTCAGATAGGTGTACCCTTGCGTTTCTCATGGGCGTCTATTGAGGGATGCGGGTAATGTAGCTCCTTTTGTCACTTGACATACTCTCTTCCCCCTTTTTCCCCCCACGGAGTAAGGAGATCAGGTGCAGTCCCCTCTTTTTCATGCATTTGACCTTTCCTCAAGAAGGGGAAGAAGCCCCTTTCGCCCGTCGGCCTTGAAGGTCTGGTTTATTCCCCCAAATCCCCGGGGTGTCCTCTTTTTCAGGGACTGCCGTCAGCAGGGGCTTTCGTTCGCCGTCTCCCCGTCTGGGAGACAAGTTCCCCCCTTCATGCGTTTTAGGAAGGATGCCTCCTCCACTATGAACGCAGGACGGAGTTCCGTTGTACTGGTAGCCACGGCCTTTTCTTTACCCAGTTCTCTGACTCAAGATTCCTCACTAGATTGTCCAGTCGCAACTTTTGTAAGTGATCCCTCTCCCCATTCGTATTTAACGGACGGTGTCTCTCCTTCTGCGACTCCCCTTCCGCCGCACGTCAAAGAATCGGCATCCCTATGCCTCTCGAAGCGACGCACCTTATATGTATCCATGAGGCTTCCTCCGACCTGATGAGGAGCGCTTCCCCTCTTTCTCGGGCTCCCGGACGGCGGTTCCTCCGGGGAGCGGGGAAGTCACTTTCCAAGGAAGGAAACTCCATGTAACTGAGCATACTCAACGCAGGGCCGACGCGTCTCTTCTTCGATGCAGATCTCCGTCGGAGTTTTTCCCATGTTCACTATTTTCTCGGGAGAACAGCGATCCCTTCGAAATGGGCCTTTGTAGCGCATGCTTTCGTTACCGAGGATCCACCAGGATGCGCCGTTGACGTGCAGTTTTTGATTCTCTTGACGCGCTCCCCCACGGAAGAAACTTCCGCTCTCATGACCCGATCCGCCCCGACAGGTTTCGTTTCTCCAATGAGATGGCCTGCTAGCTGTCCTCCTTTCACCCCTGCACAGATCCCCCGTAAGAAACTCACTATGGCCGGACCCGCTTGTGGTGTTTTCCCCGAGACGGCTGCAGTGGGGAAAGCTCGCGTCCGTTCCATGGTTTCTCTACTTTTCCTTTCCTCCGGAGAGCCGGCCGATGGCACTCTTATTTCTTTTGTCCTACGACTTATTTTCGGTTGTAGGCAGAGTGTTTTTCGGCCGGCGTTTTTCCTACAACGCGGTTTCACGATGGGGCCTTTCCTACGCTGTACCGCTTTCTTTCGCGAAAACGACCCGTCTCGGCGCGCCCGCAGCCCTAAAGCGGATGGCGGCCTTTTACCGGGAAACCTTCCCCTTCTTCCCTGTTGCCTCCTTTCCTCCACCGAATGATGGCGTCGACCTTTTTTGTGTGAATTTCTCGCGAACTGTGCTGTCAGGAACTCTCCGAGTAATCAAGGGTCACCCCCGGGGAAGATGCACGTGCCAGCCGCACTCATCGTCCCCTCCTTCAGCCCCAGGATCACCATCAGTCCTCTCCGTACACCGCCTTTTTTTGGGGCGTGTTTTTTTTCCCTCTTCCTGATTTCCTGGACGGGGGCGCCCATTCCAGTCTCCGACTGACCCTGTTGCACTTTTTCCCATGCATTTTCTTTTTTTTCAAGGTACTCTTTTTGGCGGGAGTAAGCCCTTCCGGGCAGCCTTAAGTGATATCTTCTTTCCTCTTTTGTTGTGAGTCTATCGTGCTGCTGTTTCCGACGCTTAAGACGGTCGTTTATTACCTGGCCTTTCGTGTTGAAACGAGTCCTGCCACTTCGGAAGTAGGTTTTCGACCCACCGTTCCCCTCCTTCGGAATATCTCTCCCGCAGGTGGAATGCCTCCCGCAACGCTCGGACAGAGGGAGGAACTGATGGTTTCCTTGTGGCGGCGACTCGTGCAGATCCATGCTTTTTAAGACGGTCCCGTCACCGTTTCTGTCCCTATTTATACAAGTAGACGTGCCTGACTTACCTCGCTGTACAGAGTTCTTCCCCACCTAACACCCAGTCGACTTTGGGGAAAGCTTTTCCCTACTTCCTTTTGGAGCCGGTTTAAAGTACAGACCCTTCGCCATCGAGTTTTGAAGAGGTTTTTTTTTTTTCCCCCTTAGGACTTCTTCCCCCGAGGTCCTTTTGCGACGCGACCGCTCTTTCCTTACAGCTTCTCTCTTCTGGCACCATCTTTTTTTTCCCCTCTGTTAGGCGCTTTTTTGGTTCATCCCGCACCCCACTTTCCCCAACGCTGTCCTCTTTCGTCCCTTCGAGCTCTTTTCAACATCCTGTCGTACCGCGGCTACGAGTTGGATCCGTCGGCAACGTCCCTCTCTTTAACAGGGGAACTTCCCAGAGGGTTTTAGTTCAGGCTACCACACAAAGTTCTACTTCGGTCCCTGCGCAATTTTTTAACTCTGCCGAGATGCTTTGGCCGTGAACGAGTACCTAGCATCCAGCCCTGTGGTTCCCTTAAAACGGTTTGAACGGTACATTTTCTCTTCCCCTGCCCTAGGGGCCCTGGCGTGACGGGGATCGTATCCTTCCTGACGGAGAGAAGACTTCTCAGCTAACTTTCGCATCCTTTTTCTGGTTATGGGTGCTCGCCTCCCTTCTCTTAGCGCGCATTGTGGCGCTTTTTTTATTCGTAGATAGAATGCCTCCTCCGCTCGGATCCCTCTACTTCTTAGTTCGAAGAGCGGTCGGCTTTCCGTTTTCCTCTTCTCCCAGGTTCCTACGGCCTTCCATCGGCATAATTACGAGGGTTTTGATTCCCCTCTCCAGGTCAAGACGGTCCCTTTCCCTCCAAAGAGACTCGCTTCAAGAGTTTGAGGTCCGGCCCCATCGTATACTCACGAGAGCGCTTCCCTTCCTGGCTTTATTTTGGCCTCTCCGCTCTCCTTGGCAATGGAGAGGAGGACTTGTCCTAGGCTTTCTCTCCTGTGGCGCAATTAGGTTCTAAGAAATACTGGATCTCTTTCCCTTAAACTAGCCCCGACCGGTGTCTTCTTTCAGAGAGGTTCCGGAGTCTTCTAAAGGGTATCACAGCGAAATAGACGGGGTGCGGAACAGGGAAAATGTCCCTGCGTCTCGTGCTGAGGGAAGTTCCTTATCTTCATCAATTTGGCAACCCTTCGCGGTTCTCCTCCTTTTCCCACGGATTTGCCCAACGACCGATTCTCCTTAAGGAAATGATGACCTCGGCACAACGGAGGGCTCTCAAGGGAAGGCCTCCTTTCGATACTTTCCTTTCGGAGGACTATGTCAGGCCAGCCGTGGAGGTCTTTTTTCTCTTGACACCCCCTTCCCGTGGGAAATTCGTGGCCCTTTCTGCCGCGACGGAAAAAATTCCCTTGACTGATCCCCCCCCAAACTGGCGCCGAGAAGAGGGTCTAAAACGTATCTCCCTTCTCCCCGCCGCTCCAGCGAGATTGTTATTCGGAGGAACTCGCTCTTTTTCCCCGGGGTTTTCCCTTTTGGATTCCCACCGTTCGGCTAAGCTACGGATTTTCTTGTCAGATTGGCGCGAAGCCCCCCCCGGCCCCCCAAGCGTCCGGGAGAAACCTGGCTTTTCCGAGTGTTCTCCTCGTTCTTTTCTCTCGCCAAGCGGTAGTCTTTTCTCTTCAAAAATCCCATAGCCCCTCCCTATCCCCCCGGGCTCTGCGAGGAGATTTCTCCCTCCCGTCACAGCTCTTCTTCTTTCGACGATTCCAGGCGGGAAATCTTCTCCTTTCTCCTCAGCCGACCTTCTGGGGTACTTCCCGGTTACCCCCGGAGAAAGAATCCGCTGCCCAGTCCTCCTTTTTGGGTACATGTCGGAGGTCTCCTTCCCCCGTGTCCAGGACCGTTTTCCCCATCCGACAGCTGCCTTCAAGGGCGGGGCAAGGCAATTCCCTTTTTTAAGGCCTCGAGTTCATTCTTTCTCAGGGCTAATCAATCATCCGTCACTTCCCCGTATTCTTCCCCCCCCCCCCCCCCTTATACTTTTAACTCCCTTTTCCTCCTCCTAGTTGTGGTTGTTTTCCCTTATTATCGTTTGCTTCTTGATGATTTATTGACATTGAAGGTCGCATGGGACAGTAAGGCGGCTGTTCCCTTTTCTCTTTCCCGTTTCTGGAAATCTTTTCTTTTTACTTTTTTCCCTTTTGATGAGAAAAAGGTACTGTCCCCCTTTTCCATGAACTCCTATCTTTGCATGAGGCGGATGTCTTTTCCTTCTTTCCGCCTGGTAGGCTTTTTTTTCCCCCCCCGGTCGGATGGCGATGCCTTCCTCTTACCCTCTATGAAGGGCTCTACGAGCGTCCTTTTCTCATTCCTCTTCCCGGCTAAGGGCGTGGAAGAGTTTTCCCTCTTTCCCGACTGGTTTTTTTTCTCCTTTTCGAGAGATGACCTTCCGCCCTCTCTCTGGTAGCACAAGAGATGCCCCCTGTTTTTGCGCCTTTCTTCTCAAAGAGAGTGGAGCTTCCTTTCCAGGAGCGGATTCTTTTCCCTTTTTCTCCGGGTTCCCCTGCCCCCTTTGTAGAAAGCTCTCTCCCCCTGGAAACCCTTTTTTTTCTATCTCGGACGTCTCGTTGTAGACACGCGCGCTTTCTTTCGATGGCGTTTTCCTCTTTGGCAATCGACGGCCCTCGCTTTCCCAGATGTCCCACGGGTCCTCGGTCTGGATTCTCGTAATACGCACACCGGGCGCTTTTCAGACTCCTTCTTTTCGCAAAAGGATCGCTTTTCCTTCCTGAATTTTGCCACTTTTTAGCTTTGTGCAATGCGTGAGCAGGTTTCCCGTTGTCTCTCTTTGAGGGAATCGGTTGCCCCCTTGAGCACATACTCTCAAGGTTCCTCGAGCCGCAGTGCCGGTCGTCGCCCCCTGTAGGACCCTTTCTTGGAAAGGTTGGAGAGTACGGTAGAGCAGCAAGGGACCACGCCCTCGGCCCTTTCCCTGTGGAGTCGAATTGTGATTCCGTATCCTTCTCCCCTTTTTGCGCAAAGCTGGTTCCTGTCGGCGTCCGTCGCCCCTTCCCCCGCTCGACCTGGACAAAATCATTTTCGTCCCCCTCCCGGGAAGAACCTGCGCTCGCTGGGATTTATCTCGGAATTCCGTCCTTTCGGAGGACTAGACCTTGCTGCTTCTTCAACAGGACTCTTCCCCTTGATTTTAGAAGGGGAAGTCACCTCCCTTTTAAAGGAGGCCAACTCCCCTTTCCTTTTTCTCCCCAATTCCTTACTCGCTCTTCGCATCACCTAATCAGTTCTAGAGGTGCAGAAGCAGGAGCTCACCAGCTCCCTCCCCCGCTGGAAGTTCGCGCACTCCCAAGATCCCGAAGATGCGTGCTGAAGATTTTCGTCTGATCTCACAACCGTATCCCTATCAACGTTTTCCCCGCTTGCTCAAGATAAGATTCCCCATGATTTTTCTGTGGGACTGCACCCTTCCTCCTTTAGGCCTCCTTTTTCTTAAAGTTCTTAGTCTCGGCCGCTTTCAAGACGCATTTCGGTAAACTTTAACGTTTTTTTTTTCGACCTTGAAGACCCTTGCCCTCTCCGGGATTCCGATCCTGGTCCCCCTTTCCACCTCGGAGGAGACTTTCTCTTGCCCCCCTCACGGCGCTGGCAGGCCGTTTCTTTCCTTGTGTCCTCGACACCGAGCCCTCTTTTTAGCAGATT
>Ga0179591_1251126_pt1 | contig 10854 bp, 10 predicted proteins | sample CZOMad2_1_08_16f_FD_182891 | JGI IMG/M metagenome (GOLD analysis project Ga0179591, IMG submission 182891) | Vadose zone soil fungal communities from Angelo Coast Range Reserve, California, USA - CZOMad2_1_08_16fungal (PacBio error correction) | ecosystem: Environmental > Terrestrial > Soil >... | reverse complement strand
ACCAGGCGTGCACCAGTCAGTGTCCTAGTAGTGAACGAGACCAGCTTTTATGATTGGCCTTTTTCCCTCGGTACGCCCTCCCCCCCCCACTTACCCCCCCCTCCCGGCCTTTCACCTCTTCTGAGTACTCCCCCTTCGCCGTCTTACCCCCTTCAGACCCCACCTCTGATATTCTGTGGTGCAAGCCTTTTTTCCCCCCATTGGAGCTCCCTGCAATCCGGATCCATGCGGTTTCTTTTGTTTTGGATGCAGCCGCTCTCCCCTTTCTTTTTCGGTAGCCCCTTTTTTTCCTTTCCAGTTTTTTTTTAAGCCCGATGTTGGGCCCCTTTAAGAGTGGAGCGGCTGAAAAGATTCAGTTTAAGTATCCTCGGCACAGGCAGGTTTCAGCTGCCTCGTCCCTTGCGGGTTGTCCCTTTTCATGCAGTCCCCCTTTCGTTTGTCTTCCTAATTTTTCTAGACCCGCCCCTTTGAACCCCTGCCGACCTTTCTGACACATCTGCTAAATTGTTTTCCTAATGTACGTGCATTCTCAAGGCAAGGTTTTTTCCCCCCCCATTCTTTTCCCTGTCCCTGATTTGGTCTTCCCGGCGTTCGCGAGCTTTTTACCAGTATAGTCCTCCCTTTTTTTTTAGTCTATTAGTTTAGTCCCCCTCCCTCTACCCTTCTTCCCTCAGCCCCCTTTTGCCCTTTGTGCCCGGTCTTAGTGTCTTCTATGCGCGTTTGCGCTGCTGATTTGAGAGGTGTTCGAATCCTCCCGCGGCACGTTCTCCCGACGTTGTGCCCCCACCAGCAGCTAGCTTCTGGACTCGACGCACTCTTCACGCTCGGCGTTACAGAAGTTTCGAGGCCTGCTCTCCTCGCCCATTTGTCTCTTTTTCTTTTTTCACGGTTTGATGAATGAGAGTTAACCGGAACCGTCGGTTTCTTTCGAAGATTCCTCGACAAGGTCCCTTTGATGATATTCTATTTCTCTTTCCTCCGATTCCTTTTCTTTTCCGCTGTCTCTCCCTCCTTTTCCCTTTTCGAATCGTAGCGGGTGACACTCGCGTTTGTTCCCTGACTTCCGTGTCCGTCTGGCAATGTTTCTTATTCTCCGACCTTTTTGATCGCAGTACTAGAAACACTTCATTTACCCTGCCCTTTCTATGCTGTTGACGGATGTCTCAGTGCTGAGGTCGGCGATTTTTGTGGATTCCCCCTCGCTGTGCTGATCCGTTCGGTTCGTGGGGGCCCATCGGAGATGCTCACACTCGCCACGAACTCCTGTCACGCCTCACCTCTCCTACTTCCCCCTCCCCCCTTTTCTCCTTATCTTCTCAGCTTCTCTGTTTCAATTTCCGTGAACCAACTCGATCTGAAGTAGCCCGAGCCTTGGGCTCCCAGCAGCCGCCAGTCAACCCCACCCCTTCGTCCCATGTCTCCCCGGCCCATTGCCATTTGGCGGGGGTCCATGGCTGAATGGCAGGATGTCCACGTACTTTCCCATGTCTGTCTTCTTTTTTTCCGCTCAGTTAGAGGTGTTTTCTTGTCTTTCTGAGAACCTCTTGAGAGGCGCGGTCACGGACACTCCCTTCCCCCCCACGGCGCCTTTTCCGAGTCTTCCATTTCTGTGCCTCGTCTACGGCACAGACCCTCGGGTCACCGTTGAACTCCGGATGTTCAACAGATGTTTAGGCGGCCCCCAAGTCTCATGTCCATTACCTTCTCCTTCACCCTTTTCTCTCGGTTCCCCCTCCCTACTCCGCCTCCCCTTCTTGGCGGGTTCCGCCTTTAAAAAGGAGTCGTACCCTCTTAGCGTGCGTATTTCAGCGGTCTAATTTTTCTCATTCGCCCCCGCTGGTTCCTCCTCCGTTTTTTTTTGTGTTCGTTCCCAGTTTCTACCGCCAGCCCTTAAAGCTGGATAGTTGTTGCCGGAGTACCCCGTACGGGGCACGTTTTTCTTTTTTTTTCCTCTTCGTCTTTCAACCTATCTGCGCTCCGAGCCGCTGTTTTGTACGCTCGTTTCGAGGAGTCACAAACGCCTGGAGACGGATTGCACTGTCTTGGGGACTGAAGAGGCAAGTATGCGACTCTTTCCTCCTTTTCGATTCCCCCCGTTTCTAGCACTCTTTCCCGGGCCCATTATCAAACTTACGGAGCTTTTTAGTTCGTGAATTCCTTGTCGGCCCGGACCTCGCAGTGAAGCTTGATATGAGGAAACTCGCTTCGCTCTCTCCCGTTCTCGAGGAAGCGATGCAGTAATTCCTGAGAATTTCCTAGTATTCAGTGCTTTTTTTTTTTTTTAGCCCTTGTGAGGTCTTCGATTAACCTCCCTTCCCGTCGTTCTTCTCTACTTCTATTGGCAGGTCGACGTCTGGCTGGTTGTGCGCGGTTCTTACCGATTGTTTTTGATGCCTGCGTCCGAGTTAACCTCCTCCTCCTGGCCTTTCGTCTTGTTTTCTGATTCCAAGATAGAGTATTTGATCTATCCCCCGATCGTTTCACCCAGGAACCTTGTTGCTCCTTGATTCTTTTTCCCCAGTGCTTCCCTTTTTTTCTTGATGGTTTTTATGAGCCCCTATAAGGATCTCGGCACCGAGGTTTGAGTTCCTATTTTCTTGCCCCCTCCAAGATTTTGCACCGTTACCTTGGGGCCTGGACATTCGCCAGCTACGTTGCGCCGCTGTACCAGCCTCTTATGGACGGCTCCTAGACAACAGAGTGAGTTTTTTTCGCGAGTTTCCCTTTTCCTCCCGGTTTTCCCAACCTCGTTGCCTGTCGCTCCGGTGGTCATTTCGTTTTTTTACTAAAGTTTCTAGTTAGAACATTTCAATCTTTGGTCCTTTGTCTTTTTTCTTTCCATGTTCCTCTTTTGCTCTATGAATACCCCCCAAGGTCGTAGGCCCCAAGCGCCCTATCGCGTGACCCTACACGATTTAGTGACTCCTCACCACATGTGGTTGGGCAAGTCTCCCCCCTGTCCTTAGCACATTTTCTTTTCTCTGTTTTCCTCTTCTCCTTTCCCCCCCCCTCATTTATGGCCAGTTTCTCTACAGGAACGTAATAATTAGACGGCACCTTTAATTAGTCATCACGATAGCACGATCCGGTTTGATAGCGGTTACCCTTGGACACTCTGACCTCTCTTTTGGTTTTTTTTTTTTTCCTTTGTTCGCACAACTGGTTTTTTCGAACATTCCCATCAGGTTTTCCCCTTTCCTTGTAGAAACTATGCCAGTACCTGAAATTCTTCGTGAGTAGATCAGTGAACTCTTTAACTTGTTTAGGAGTGCCCAGGTTCTTGTCCCCTTCTCGGATTCCCTTCTTTTGTTTAGTGCTCCTTTTCCTCAGGATGACGGGTTACCCTTGCTGACTTTTTCCCTGCCAGCCGTGGAGGTTCCAATCTCCGGTTTTCCATTCTTTTTTTAGGAGCCTCCCCTCCCTCCTGTCCTGTTCCCCTAAGCGTCTACAGTCAAATTCCTGGCAACCGTTCCCCCTCCCCCCCCACCCTATTCCACTGCCGAGGCCAATTGATCCTTTTGTGATTTACCCCCCTGGCTCCTCCGATATCTCTTCCTTTTTGCAGAATTTCAGTCATCGTCCCCTTTGCTCCTCTCCGGTCAAGTTGCGCCCTCCTGTTGATCGGAACAGGTTTCCTCTTCCCTTTCTCTCTAGATGTTTTTACAGTGCGCGGGTAACCCGGGAGAGCGGGGACTTCCCTAAGTGGGGCCGATCATTTTTCAGCTCCGAATCTCCTTTCTTGAGCTTACCTTTCTTACCCCGTTCTGATCCTTCATCTGGACTTTCTTTGACGACTGGTCTTGCTCTCAAACGGGTTTTTTTTTTTCACCTCATGGCCTTGTTTCCCCTCTTCCATTCGTCCTCTTTCCTTCCATTCCTGTTCGGGTTTCGGTTTCTTGAGTCTTTTCTGCAGTTCTTTTTTTTTAAGCTCCCCGATACTCGGCTGGTACTGATATAGCGGCAAGAGGTCTTTTTCCTGATTCTCTGCCCCGCTCGATCACGCTTTGATTCTGCCCCCTCTTTGTATGATCGTTTCCTAGCAGATGATTGAGGGTCTGCCAGATTCTTTTCTGTTTGTGATTGGGTTATTTTCGAAGCGGAGTGGCTAGATTTGGCCGCACAGTTTCATCACCGCTCGGCCCTTTGTCTTCGTCCCGTCTTGGAGAGACACCCCTTTTTTTCTGGAAAGCCCGCACACCCAAAGTCCCCCCCCCACAAACAACGAAATCGACCTAGCCCCGTAAACCAGCAGGATCGCTCTATATTACTCTCCTTCCTCCGTTTTTTGTTTTACCTCTCTCTCTTTCTGCTTTGTTCTTTTCCCTGTTTTTAGTTTTTTTTTTTCGGTTTTTTTTGAGTGGCAGTTCTCGCACCGTTCCCGTATAAAGAGGTACGTTTAGGACCGAGCGTGGAAGACTTGGGTCCTTCCAGACTCTCGCCCGCAGATAGAAATCCGTCCGCCCGAACTAGCTCTTCCTTCCTAATATTTTGTCTTCTCCGTCGGTCGCGTCGGCAAATCCCAGCGCCGAGATTTTGATTCATCTTGCTCTTAGCGCCCGGATGACCCTCCTTTTTTGCCTCCTCTTCCCTCTGTTCCTCTATTTTTTCGCTCGGCGTGCCCCTAAAAGACTTCTTTCCCAGAGCGCCGCACCGACCTCCCTAAAATCGCGGCCTGTTCCCCTTGAGCTTTCTCTTTTTAGCAGTGCTGCCCTTCTCTGTCCATTTGTTAGGCACGACATTCCCCCCTTTTTTTTTCCCCCCAGTCCCTTCGGGGATCTCAAAGTTTCCGGACTGTACCCCCCCCAGATCCTCTCCCTAGCTCGACTGACTTTCTTGCCACCTCTCCCCTTCGATCCTCCCTTTTTTTCCCCTTCCTCCTCCTTTCTCCCTTTCGACCTATTCTTCCTCATGAGAGACCTTGGTTCAAGATCCAAACATTCGCGACCCGGGAGATCTCTCCCCTGTCATCGATGAAGGGCCACGGAGTCGCCACCCGAAATTCTAGGTCCTATTTCCTCGTTCTAACTGTTCCCCCTCCCCCCTTTTATCCTATGTCAATTTTTCCAGACGTCCCTGAGCTTTTCTTCCAGGTCATTTTGTCGGCGACGTCCTTTCTCCCTTTTGTACTTTCTTCTCGCGACCTCCCCTCATGACACACCAGGAGAGGTGAACCAGTCTCGTTTCAGGTAAACCGCAACGGTACTCCCTCCTCTGCTGTCTTCATTCTCCCCCTCTCAAGACTTTTTACTCAACCACGGCCTCTCCTGAACATTTGACCCCCCGATTGTCCGATCTCTTCTGTATCTCCCCTTTGCCTTTTCCCCTCCTCCCTCTCTAATGGCGGAAAACATCTGGTCAGGTTAGCAGCCGGGGTCATAAAACCCACCCCTCCGGCTTCTTTTTCCGTTTTTCTGTACCCTTGTCGTAGAGATCAAATTCCTCGAGATAGTGTTCCTCGACCTTTTTCCAGTTAGTTCCAGGCGGTCCCGTTTCCTGTAGTTCTAATGGGCGACATAGTGTTGATTCAGCCCCTTTCTTACCCTACCAGATCCCGTCCTTTTCCTGCCACTCTCCTTCCCCAAATTTCGTATTTTTCCCTTCCTGGTCGTTCCTCTTCCTTCTTAGAATCAGCTTGTGGCAGGCGTCGAGACCCACCCCCTCTCCATTGTCCCCATCTGCACCGCCAGGTCGGTTCCATGTTTCACTGTTTTTTTCCTCCTTACCCCTTCCTTCCTTCCTCCCGGTTTTTTCTCTTATCTCTGCACAAGTTCATCAGAGGTCTAAATAAAAGAGGGGGCTCGTAGACTTATCATCTCGGTACTTCGCATCTCATGCGGAAGCCAGCCCCCGTCCAACGTCTTTCCTCCGTTTTCTTTCTCTCCTACATCCCCCCCTTCCACCCTCTTTTTTTTTTCCCCTCACGTTGAGTTTTCTTGATCTTCCCCAGAAGGCAACCCATGGGACCACCGGGTACCCCAACACGGACCCTGAGTAACGTCGGCACGATCGGCGCTTTAATCTATCTGCTTCATCCCCCATCATCCCCGTCGACTTTCCTTTCTTGGTTTCATTTGACGTCATTTCCTAATCCCAACCTTTCCCCCTCAAACGCGTTCTCGGCCTACCTGTTCGCATCTCTTTAAGTCTTCTCCCCTGCCGGACGTAGGCTTTTTTTTTGAAAAACTTTCCCCCCTCTTTTCTCTCCCTTTCCCCCGAGACGACCCCCAAGCCTGTAAGCGCGGGACCTTCAGGTCCCTCCGGCTCGCGTCTTTGAGCCTTCATGCGTTCTTCCTTCGCTGTTTCCTATATTCCCTATTCACCTGTCTTTCCTTTCTCCTCCTCAGCTCACCTCGTGCCCCGCATTCGTCATGAAGGTAGGTAATTTGATGCTGCGCCACCGTCTTTGTGCTTTTCTTCTACCTCCGAGGCAACCCGTTCCCTTATGTTCGCGCCCCCCCTCTTTTTTTATTTTTATTTTAACGGTGGCAAGAACCTTACACCAGCAGTGCTACCCTTCCCCATATCCCTCTCCTCTGACTCCTCTCCTGGCTTTCGGTCTTACGTTACTCTTCTCCCCCAGAGTGCCCCCCACGTACTTGTATGACGAGCAGAAGAGCCCTTTGAGGCTGGAGTTCCGCCTCTTCACTACCCCTCCAACCCACTTCCCTCCCCTCCCCTCCCGTCTCCGCGTCTCTTCCCCCAGTTTCTCCTCCCCTCTCCCTAACCAGCTGATATCGTTTTCCTGATTACCGGGTTGCATGGCTTATTTACCCCCGCCTTCAGTTATCTTTCGCGTTTTCTTGTTTTCTTGCCGACGAGCTCAACCTTTGATTAGGTCTCCTCTGGCCCTGTTTTCCTTTTTTTGGCCCCCTCTTTTTTTTTTCAGTAGATTTCTTCTCTTCGCCACTGATGGCGTTGGCCGTATATAGCCACCAGGGTCAGTGACATCTTCCGGCGCCGGGTTGGATTTTTATGGCAGGTCCTTCCCCTCCTCCTACGTCCCTCTTTTATAGAAATAAAAGAACACCGTCCTCCTGCGAGGACCAACATCAGGACTACCCTTGTGGCCTATGTATTTGACATCCAGTCCTCCCTTTACCCTGAAATTTGGTCCTTTTCCCCGCCGTCCTTGTGTTGCTTTTCCCGGGAGCTAGATGGTCCAGTTTAGCTATCTTGGTATCGTATCTTTAGTCCCCAGTACTAGCTCCTCCTCGCTCACCTTTTTACCGGGGCCCGGTCCTATGTCGCTTCGCCCTTGTTTTCTCTATGGTTTTTGTCTCCCTAATAAGATGGCCCTAAATGCGGAGAAAAGGCGAAGGTGCCACCCACAACCGCGCTCGCCTACCGCACCTCCTTTCCGCAGCCCGTTAAAGCCCTTCGGTAAGAATTGTAGATGCCCGCCCGGCTCTCAGACTTTCTTTTCGCCCCACGCTTAGGAAACATCTCCTCCTCCTCTGCCTTGAGTCTACCGGAACGCTTGCCACCAGGCGACGCTTCTTTAGCGACAGTAACTTGATGCTTATCCTCTCTTTTCCCCTTCCTGTGTCGGTTCTTCTCTTCTCTCTCCCGTCCCCCTGGATTCCCTTTCAGACTAGAATCGTCAGTATGGTTGCCCCGAGGTCCGTTTCCGAATCCCGGTCATCTTTCAAGACGTGGAGTTACACGACATTTTTTCTTCTCTTAGCTTGGATCGCCCACTAGTGTACCTGCGATCTTTTCCCCCTTCTTCCTCTCTCTTCTGACCCTAGATGATTGGTGCACTTCCGCCGTTCTCGCAGTGAAGGGCCACTCTTCTGCCCTCCCCCCAATATCCCTTGCCGAATGCCCAAAGCGAACTCTCACCTGAGAACCTGGAATTCATACGGATTTTTCTAGACCTTCCCTAGGCCTTTTTTCAAGGTCCTCCTGAGACCCCCACCTCTACCCGCTTTCCCTGCCTATCCTCGGCGCCCCGAGACAGAACCAAGAACTCATGAGTACACGGTCCCAATTGCCTGGAGGTACTTGCAGATGTCTTTTCGTTCCCCTATTAGACTCCCCCATTTCTGCCTTCTTGTACGCGCCTTGTAGAACGTTGTTCGTGGTCTTTTCCGAACCCTTCTTTTGCCCTTTCAAGGAACTGATCCCCCTTCCCCAACCTTCTAATTTACAGCGTAGATTGTTCCCCCCCTGGACCTTTTCCCGAGGCTCCGGCAACGAATATTGCTCCCTCCACGCGGTCCCTTTGTCATTGTTAGGCGTCCCCCTCTTCCTTTTGCCCATCCACTGGGGTTGGTTGGGGGTCCGACCCATAATACATTTGGCGCTTCCGTCGGCATCCAGAACCAACGCACGCCGCCGACATACTTATTTCTTGCGATCACCTTCCCCCCCCGATTTTTTTCCCCCGAGCTCAGGTTCTCTTCCTGGTCGTCCTCTTATGACCTGTGATTAAATACGGCCGTGTTGTCGCGGCTTCCTTCGCTGTTCTTTTTTTTCCCTTTTTCACGATAGAACGCAGACGCAAGCTGGTCCTTCCTTCTCAGTTCTCCAGTAATGGGGCCCGATGTGTCGCACTAGGTTTCTTTCTTCGAACTTCCTTTCCTTCGAACTTTTCCTCTCGTGCTGGTCCTTCGTTCCTCTTCTTCCCCACGAGGCTCCTCGAAAGCTTTCGGCCTGAAGAAGTGTTTGCCCCCCAATTTTTTACAGCTGGAGAGCCGTTTCCACAGAGACAACTCCAGTTGGGCTGAGCAGCTCCGGTCATTTTTCTTCCAATGACTCCTGAGCGGGTGGAGCTAGTTGACTTTTTCAGGCCCCTCTTTTCCTTTTCTTTTCACCCCTCTTAATGAGCCTCCCCCAGTTCGAAGGCTCAGATCGAGGAGCCGAAGTTATGAAGTCTCGTGCTCATTTTTTTCTATTTTCCTCGGTCTGTTTTTCCCCCCTCCTTTTTCCAAAGTAATCACGCCTTTTCTTCAATCATGTAGATTGGTCCTGTTTTAGACGTTTATTTTGGCATATTGGTTTCTTGGTTGCTAGCCGGTTGTTCTTTCCCTTCCTTTCTTCCTCCCCCTCCTCCTCCCGGAGTTCTTTGTTTATGATTTGTCTTCGATGCCTAAGCGCGGCGCCTTCGTGACCCCCCTTGAAAAGGTTTATCTCTTTTTCTTTCCCCTTTTTCCAGTTTTTTTACAATGGTTTGATTCCTTGGAGTAGCACAGTTCTACTGTCGAGGAAACCGAGAGGCCGGTTTCATTTCTTTAGGTCGAGACAGAACGCCTAGTACGCAGTGAGGTTTCTTCCCTTTCCTAGATCCTTCCCTCTTACCTCTTCTGTCAAGATAACCTCTGTTATGCTCAATGCGTAGGAACCTTTTCCCCCTCCCTATTAAGGTTTAACAGCATTCCTTTTTTTCGCGAAGGTTGGTTCCCTTCTGGCCAGCCATAGAACCATTTTTCCGCCTTTTCGGTTTGCCGCTTTCTTTTGATCTTTGCTCTTCCTGCCAGTCCTCTCAACAACGCTACGTAGAGTGCCTTCCACTATGTGTTTCTTCCGCCCCCACATGTTTTTGGGCCCGTGTCCCCTGGCTTCGAACATGTTCCTTGATTGTGCCGATCCCCCTTCTTACCCTTTTTCGGCCCCCCCCCTTTAGACCGACCTTGAAGAACGCTTCCTCATGTAGCGCCTCAATGGCGCGAGCAGCACGATCAGCAAGCCGTGCACGGTTATTCTCGACCTACGTCGCTCTCGTCTTGCGCTTTTTGTTTTTGTTTTGTTGGCGTTTGTAGCCCACCCGGAGGTCCCTGCCCCCTCTTTTTCCCCTCCATCTCCCCCTTGTCGTGCACATGCCTGATGCATCAGAAGTATATAGTGAAAGAGGGCCCCATGTTCCTTAGCTTCCTTCTTCGCAACGGCGGAAAGTTTTGCCTTTCTAACTTCCCCCCTCGGATGACTGGGCTCCCTTTTCTCTTTTCTCATTTGTTCCCTCTCTTTTTTCCGTAGGCTTCCTTGCCCTCCCGCACGGAAAAATCCCTTTTTTCAATGGATTCTCAAACGTCCCCACCTTTCGCTGCCCCTTCTGGTACCCTTCTCGACGTGTATGCAAAGGCCCATAGGCCACTGATCATTAGTGGTTGAGTGCACTGGTCAGCTCGCGCAGAATACGTCCTTTTTTGGTGGCAGCTTTACAGTAATAGAGAAAGCGATCTGACCGGTAACCGATCTAATTGTTGTCTTTCTCGTGACCCGGTTGCGCGTAGTTTTCCCATTTCTCCTGCGCGATCGGCTCTTGGTCTCTTGTTCTTTCTCTGAACTTCTATTCCCCTGGGGGCCTAGCTTCCCCTCCCGAGCTATATTGAGAGGTGGACGAGTCAGAGAACGTGCGATCCCCTCCTGTTACTTTTTTATCCCCCCCTTTTTTTCCTCTATTTCCTCAGCGACACGTTACCACACTCGGCCAGGCGTCCGTTGGTAACCCTTCCGAGATTTCGGTTGAGGTCGGTGAGGAGCTCTTTGTCGTCCGTCTTTGAGCAGTTTCTTACTCTCGGTCCCGCGTTCTCTTATCCTTCTTGTCGGTATTTTCTTTTTGCGCTATGCTCATCGCATGAGACTTGTTTTGGTGCCCCCTCCTCGATGATGGCATGCGGACCCCTGTCGATCCTATCTTGAGGTTTTTTTCTTCTCTTTTTTCTCTTTCTTTCTTCCGTTTTCCTTTCTCATCGTCTTGAGAGATTCTGGTGGCCTGCCAGTTCCAGACCGATTCCTGTCGTCGTACAGTTGCTTGAGCGCCCGTTGTCGTCTCAATGCCCACCGCCCACCCCCACAGGTAACCCCCACCCCCGCAAGCACCCCTCCCCCCCTCTCCCGTAAAAAGGACAGGAG
>Ga0179591_1364756_pt1 | contig 10855 bp, 18 predicted proteins | sample CZOMad2_1_08_16f_FD_182891 | JGI IMG/M metagenome (GOLD analysis project Ga0179591, IMG submission 182891) | Vadose zone soil fungal communities from Angelo Coast Range Reserve, California, USA - CZOMad2_1_08_16fungal (PacBio error correction) | ecosystem: Environmental > Terrestrial > Soil >... | reverse complement strand
TACTCCCTTTTTTTTTTCTTCTGATAAATGCAGGGGAGGAGAATGATTTTTTTTTATCGAAGACCGCGCGGGTTTCTTTTTTTTGTTTGGGTCGCGACTATGGACTGCCCGCTTTCCTCTTTCCACGGGTTTACAAAATCAAAACCGGCCCACCCTCCCTTTTAGCTGGTGATAATCTTCACCTCTTCCTTCGGTAGACCGATGATAGTAGACTGTTTCGCCCCTTTCTTTTTTTTCTGGACCGGAGAGTGCTTCGAGTTTTTTTTTTTTCTTTTTCAATTTGGTCCCACTCCTCCCCACGGAGCTACACGCCATAAGGCTTTTCTTTTTCTTTTCCCTCTCAAGCTACGAGGCAAACCCCCCTTTTTCTTTATGGGTTATTCCCCCCCCTTCCCCCCTTTTCCCTTCACGTGGGGAAATATATGTCCCTTCTCCTCCCCCCTTTTCCCCCTTTTCTACCAAGTGGAGCGGCAAGAGGCCCCCGGAAGTCATTCTCTATTTTTTCCTTTTCCTCTCCCCCCCACGGATCAAAGGATTTTCTCCTTCCCTCCCCCCCTTTCTTTCGAATCAGGGAATCGGATGAATTCCTTCGTCCCCCGCACACCCTCTCCGTTAAGTAGAGGTGCTGCTGTCTCTTTTTTTCTTCCTCCCTTTTTTTTTTCCCCTTAGACCACGTCTTGAAGCCCCCCTTTCCTTCGGTAACTCCCCTTGTTTTCTTCTTCGTGCTGGTCGAAATGGAAGAATTTCCCTTTTTTCCCCTCTTTTCCTCTCCGTCGGAAATGCCGGCAAGTTTTTTTCCTTTTTGGTGCCCTCGCCTTTTTTTCCTCATATGGATCGAACCCTCTCTTTTTTTTCTAACGCTTTCAGTATGCCCCCCCTTTTTTCTCTTCTTCTTCCTCCTTTCCCTCCAAAGCCAAGTCTCGACCCTTTTTCTTTTCAGTTGTCCCCGAGCCATGGGTCCCCTTCCTTCGCACCCCTTTTGTCCTGCCCCTCCTTCCTCCCAGCCAAAACAGGAGCGGCTTTTCCTCCTTTCCCTTTTAGGCGACACTTTCCGCCCCCTCTCCATCCTTCCCCCCCCCCCCTCGTGCGTTTCTTCCCTTTTTTCTCTGCGGAAACGGGCGCTGCATCTGGCCCTCTTTTCTCCAGACCCCTACTTCTTTCCTCCTTTCGCGTCTTCAGCTGCGATGCTGTTCTTTCTTTCTTTGGCCGCATCATGGGAACAATTACGGACCCTTTTTTTCTTCAAACCATCTGCTGTGGCTCCATCACTCCCCCTGTTAACTATTACCAGACACAACTGGATTCCGGCCTTCCCCCTTCCTTTTTTTTCTTTTTCCCCCACAATGGCGTGACAGGAAAACTTTGCTTTTTTCTCTTCTCCTAGGCTAAGCTTGGCGCTCTTTTTGCGTCCCAGCAGATGCCCTTTCTTGTCACCTGGACACCCCTCTCTTCTCTTCCTTTTCCCCAACGGACGGTCATAAATCGCACTCCTTCCTCCCCCCGGTGATACCCCCCCCTCCCAGAAACGACTCTTTTTTTCCCCTTTCTTTTCTCGCCAATATCTGATGGAAGGACCCCTCTTTTTTTACCTTTCATAGTGAATCCTCGGGGGATTAGCGGTCTCCGACATCCTCCCCCCTTTCTAGTTCAAGCAGGCAGGAGGATAAGTTTCATCCTTTTTCCCTCCCTTTTCCCCGACGTTTTTCCCCCTTTTCTCCCGCGGACCCAGGGACTGAATGAAAAAGTCACCTCTCCCCCCTCCTCCTTCCTACCGGAGCCTCGGCGGAAAGATCATCAGTTACCTTACTCTAAGGCGAATAGGGAATCGCAACCCCTTTCCTCTCCACCTCCCCCCGTTGTTGTTATTTTTCCCGAGCGGGTCTATCACCCTATCTCTTTTTTTTCCGAGTTTGTTCCGTGAGATCTTCAGACGGCTTCTCCCCCTTCTTTTTTTTCGGAAGGCGATTCCTCTTTTTTTCAATGCCGATGATCCCGAGATTGCTCCTTCGACGTGCAATTGAAGAGTACCGGATTGGTCTTTTCACTCTCTGCCTTCTTTTTCTTTTTCTCACAAAGTTCGCTGCGGAGACACGAATCCCCTTTTTTTTTTCCTTTCATTTACCCTTCCTTCCCTCCTCCTTTTTCCCCCGCGCGATTGCTGCGGATTTTCCGGGGGTTTTTTTTTTATTTTTTTTTTTTTTTTTGGAGACGTGCCCTTTTTTTTTTTTTTTTTTTTTTTTTTTTGGGTTTTTTTCTTTTTTTTTTTTTTTTTTTTTTTTTTGGGGTTTTTTTTTTATCTTTTTCTTTCTTCTTATAAACGACCCGGCGTACGCTTTTTCTTTGACCGGCGTTTTGTCCTTCTTTTCCTTTCTGTCGTGACCAGTGCAGGCGGTGCTCCCCCTCCTCACCGTTCTTCTCCCCCCCCTATAGCCACCACGAACAACTGTGACGTTTCCTTTCCCTACTTGTTTCCCCCCCCTTCTATCAGGTAGCGTCCGGAATTTTTTTTTTTTTTGATAGTTTCCCTTTTCTTCCTTTTTAATTGGAATAGGAACCCCTACTCTCCCCTCTCCCCTCGCTGAATGAAGTCGCCACTCTTCCTTCCTTTCACTATTTAAAAGAAGAAGGAGAGTTCCTTATTTTCACTTTTAGTGTGTATGCGCATCTTTCTCTTTGTGCTGCATGGTTGCTTCCGATGGCAAGCCTTTTATTTTTGTCCTTTCGCTACTTTTTTTTTTTTTCCGAAGAAGCGGTTTTTTTTCCTCCCCTCTTCTGCGGGGATGTCGACTCCCTCCACCCTGGGCCCACGCCCCCCTTTTAGTAAATTACGGGAGACCCTCTCTCCCTTTTTTTCTTCTTTGAAGCGGACGCGGATCCCTCCTTTCCTTTCATGGGCCCTTTTTTTCCAAAGGATAGTGGATTGACACCACGTTCTTCCCTTCTTTTTTTCGAATAGAGGAAGGAGGGCTCTTTCTTTTTTCCGGCGCGGCGGCGGTTCTCCCTTTTCCCCCGCACCGTAGGGAGAGTGAAAGAAAAGCCTCCTCCTTTCCCTCCCTTTTTTTCGAAATAGATAAAGAATGTCGTGCGCTTCTTTTTTCTAGCCCGCACGTTTTGAAACAAATGGGGTTTCCCCTTTTCCCTCTTCAGAGAGTTGGTAATAAGGTTAAAGAACACTCCTTCCTCTCTCAATTTAACTTTCAACATCTGAGAACTCTTTTTTTTTTTTCTTTCCCCCTATGCCGAGGAGATAAGACGTTTCCTTTCCCTCAGGCTCTTTTTTTCCCCTTTTTTCAGCGCGGTACATATGGCCCTCTCCTTTTTTTTTTTCCTTCCTTTTAGCAAGTTCGGCGAGGAATAGATTTTCTTCTTTGCCCGCCAACCCCATTTTTTTTTCTCCCCCAGGTTGCGGGGCGACGTAGCGGGCTCTCCCCTTTTTTCCCCTTCTTTTTCTTGTAGCTCCGTTGTTTTTGTTTTCCCCCATTTGTTCATTTCCGTTTTTTTTCCACACTCTTTGGAAGCATTCTCTCCGTTGCACGTGTTGCTACTCCCCCCCCTTTCGACTGTGTTTTGTGTTCCTCTTTGAAGAGTATAGAAAACTGAGCCCTCTTTCCTCCTTTTCCCTTTGTGAGTTGGAACCATTCTCCCCCTTCACGATTTCAGTCTATTTGCGTTCTTCTCGCGGGATTCAGATAAAGAGCCGCCTCCCCTTTCCTCCCCTTTTTTTCCCTTTCAAGAATAAAAGTTGTTGTTTTTTTTTTCCTTTGGAGGAATGAGCGGCGGCTCTTCTTTGGCGGAGGTTTTTTTCCGTCCTTCTTTTCCTCCCCCTTCTCGTAGAAATACATTCTCTTTCGACAGTCCCATCTTTTCGTCTTCCTTTCAGTGACTCCAAACCGGACAGGCTTTCCCTTTTCCCTCTTTCCTAGCAAAAAGTGAAAACGGCTGGTCTCCTCTCTTTTTTTTTTTTTTCACAAGAAGTCCCCATACCCTCCCCCTTTACCCAACAAAGGAGAAAAAGAAATCCTTATTTCTTTTTTTTTCCTTCCTCTCCGCGGGAAACACGAAACCCTCTCTCCCTTCTTGGGTTTTTTCCACATCTCTCTTCCTCAATCCCGTGGGACAATTTTTCATTCTTCTCCTCTTTTTCCCCCCCAGTGAAAAAGGGGATAGACGGCCCCCCTCTTGCGGCCCGAATGAGCGAATTGTTGACGGATCTTCCCCCTCGTCCTTTTTTCTTCTATCTGCGACATTCATTTTGCATCGGGATTTCCCCCATGTCGCCACGAAAAACAAGATTTTTTCTCTTCGAGTTGCTGCTTTTTCTTCTATTAACAACGCTATTGAAGAATGCCCTCCTTTTCTTTGGAAAGGAGAGCGTTTTAGTGCTGTTCTCCTTTTTCCGCACGAAATTAGTTGATTTCTATTTTTCTCTCCTTTTTTTTTTTCCCTGCTTAGGACTGGGGAAGGGCACATCTACGCTTTTGGACCTCTTTTTTCTTCCGCCGGCGCCCGTTTTGTTTCTCCTCCCCCTCCTAGCCAGCCGTTTTTCAAGCCCCGTTCGACCGTTTTTTCTCAGTTGTTCCGAGCCATGGGATTCCCCCCTTTTTTCCTTTTCGCGACTCCTTTCTCCCTCGCCGTCCCACACATGCTCGCCTCTATAGACGGAAGTTTACGCCTCCCCTCTCCTTTTTTCACGGTTTTCCTCCCTCCCCCCTTTCGAACCCCTACTTTCCCCACTGCGTCTTTCTCCTAAAGGACACTGCGAACCCTCCCTTTTTTCTTTCCCTATGGAATAAAATGACAGGCACCCCCCTCTTTCCTTTCGCCCGCTCTTCCCGCTCTGCTTAGTTCTTGAGCCGGCTTTCCCCCTCCCCCCTTCTCCTTTTTCCGCATCATTGGAACAATTACGACCCTTTTCTTTCAACTGAATGTGGCTTTCAGCCTTCCCCCGGGTCCGGTAAACGTATACAAGGACCCCCCTTTCTTCTTCCCCGGTTGTGATAAGAGCAGGCTTTCCCCCTTCTTCCTTTGGCTGCGCGACTCTCTCTCTCCCCCTCGATACCGTTCCGGAGCAAACGCCTTCCCCTTTTTTTCCTCCCTTCCTTTTGAGCGGAAAAGCAGGCCAACCCCCCTTTTACCCTCCTCCTTTCCCTGCAGGTGATAAACTTTTCCCAGCAGGACACGCGTTTCCCTAAACATGGTCCGGCTCCGCTTTTTCTATGAAATAACAATGGACGCCGTGTTTCTTTTTCGATCTTTGTCCTTCTGGAGATACCGTCATCTCTACAGACCCCCCCCCCTCCTTTCTTTTTTTTCTGAATATAGCAAAAAACCATTTTTCTCTCCTCCTGCATTCCCTTCCCTCTATCCTTTTTTTCCGCTACAACCAGTTCGGGATCGCCCCTTCTTCCCTTTCCCTTTTTCCTTCCTGGGCCACACTCTAAGGAGCATAGGTGCCATCCCTTCTTTACAAGCTCTTCCTCTCTTTTCCTTTCCTTGTTGGTACGCGACAAGGGTTTGCGATTCCCTTTTTTTTTCTCCACCCCTTTCCTACGAGTTGTCCGTGAGGATCTTTCGCTTTTCCTTATACCGGAGCGCCTCTTTTTTTCAATCGTAACTGGAGTCCTCCTTATCCCCTTTTTCTCTTCCTTATTCTAACACCGAGAAGGGCAATTTCTCTTCCATCCTGCGTTACCTTCTTGTCTTTTTTTTCTCCGATCCACCGGAGGATTCCACGATTACAATTTCCGCCCCCTTCCTTTTTTCCCTTTTTCCCGGCGAACGCATGAACATTGGTATTTCCCCTCTTTTTTTATTCTTATCCCTCCCTTTCTGATTCGTGAAGTTGCGATTGATGACCCCTTCCTTTTTTTTTTTCCCATAGTGGTGAATTAAGCGATGTCCCCTTTTCTTTCCTCCGCTTAACTTTTCCCTCCTCCAGCTGAGAATCGATGCGCTTTTTCTTCCTGTGACGTGTGATTACTTTTTTTTTCCGGTAGTGTCGGCAGCGTTGTGGTCTTTGTTTTTTTTCCCCGTGGTTTATATTGATCCAAATCAGACTGGTTTCCTTTCCCCTTCTTCCCCATTGATGCGACTGAGTAGAAGGACTAGTGCTTTTCCTTTCCTTTCTCCCCTAGCTATCGACGACGCGGCTAGTCCCTTCTTCTTTTTTTTATGGATACGTGGAGACAATTTTTTTTTTCTTCCTCTTGCCCGAGTGCGTTCGCAGGTCCTTTCCTTCTGTAAGACTCGATTTTCTTCTTCGGGAGGGAAAGAATGTTTCCCCCTCTCTCTCGGAGGAGTAACTTACGTTCCCCTACTCCTTTCTCAGGTGATGGACGCGTCGAGGCTTTCGTTTTTTTTGGACGAGCAAGGGGCCCACCGTTTTCCCCTTTTATCCTGTGCCAACGCGAGACGGGGCTGCCCCCCTCTTCTAATCGCCGATTCCGACACCGCTTTCTTTTCAAAGTGATTTTTTTTTCTCCCAAAGGGGCTTCTTCTTTTGAGTAGAGCCCCTCCCTTTTCTCCCCCTGTCCTAATCAGTCTCCTTGCCGGTCTTTCCCCTTCTGGTCCTTTTTTTTCCCCCAACCCCCTTCCTGGTACCTCTTCCCTTTTTTCCCTTGTCTTCCGAGCGTTGGTAATAAGGTTACCTCCCCCTCCCTTACCTCCCTCCTTTACTTGAAAGGGCACATCGAGCAAGGTCTTTGCCTACGATGGCGCTCCTCTTCCCTCTTTTTGATCCGTTTGAACAGGTAACAGCTTTTTCTTTTTTCCCTCGCATGAGGACGGCAGCTTTTCTCCCCTCTCCGTTTTCTTCACTTGGTTCGGCCTTAGAAGTTAGGAGCTTTTTCTTTCAACAAGGGATTTTTCTCTTTTCTTGGAAAGCCCCCCTTTTCTTTTTCTATAGGTTGAGGGGCTTTGTCAGTATTCCTCCCCTCTTTCGGGTAGATAAGTTGTTTTTGGCATTTTTTTCTTCTCAACCCCGCGGTTCGTCGAACCCTCTTTCCCTTTCCGGTAATAGCTCCCCCTCCCTTTTTTTGATACAGAACATATACCCCTCCTTTTGTTTTTTTAAGGAGTATCGACAACGGACTACCTTTCCCTCCTTTACATTTCGGTGCGCCGTTTCTTTTCTCCGCTGCCTTTGCCTCTTCCCCCGACCGTATTTGCCGCCCTTCCCTTTCCCCCCTCTCTTTTCCTCTTTCCATCCCCCATGCAGGTATCGCAAATAACGGGTCTTGATTCTCTCCTCCCCTTTTTTTTTTTTCCCTCATATGGGCGTAGACTTCTTTCTTCTGTATTAGAATCCGCGCTTTTTCCCTGGTTCGAAACGGAAGCGTCTCTTCTCTTTCCTTTCCCCCCCCCGAAAAGGACCAATATGCGTCCCTTTCGCGTGACTTCCCCCGTCCTTCCCTTCTTCTTAGGTTTGATGTATCCCATTTCTTCGCGGATTCAGAGTGTTAGAAGAACCAGTCCCTCCCCTTACCCTTTTAGTTTTCCCCCCTTTCCCACACAACAGGAGATACACGAAATAAGTTTTCTTTTCCTCCACTCCTGAAGATCAAGCTACCGTTCCGGCTGCGATCTCCCCCTTTTTTTTTCGTTCTGAACTCCGAAATTTTTTTTTCTCCCCGAACTGCTAATGAACTCTATCCCCTTCCCCCTCCGGCCCCCCCAATCTGTTACTCTTCCCCCTCTTCGCGACTTGTTGAAGGAGCTCACCTCTTTTCTAATCAAAGGATGAGCTCTTCCTCCCCTCTCTTTTTTATGGCTTCTTTCCCTAAAACCAGAGGGTTATCTTCCCGGCTGGGACCGGTAAAGTCTTTTTTTTGTTCTTTCCCCCTTCCCCCCAATGCCAGGCGGGGGGAACCCCATTTTTTTTTTCCCCCTCCTGTCGAAAATGGATTTTTTCCCGCAGTAATTCGTGGCTCATCTTTTTCTCCTTCTTTCTGATTATGCCTGGGCTGGCACTCTTCCCTTCTTTCTTCCTTAGAAATATGGATCGAACAAGCCGCCGTTCGTACTTCACCCCCTCACTTAGCCCTTTTTTGAGGCGAAAGCCCCCCCTCCCTTTTTTTGTTGCAGACACGATCCTTTTTGCCCTTCCTCCTCCCTCCCCCCCCCCACGAGGTTTTTTTTTTTTTTTTTTCGCCAACAAAGGTCTCTTCCTTCAGTTCCGGCTCCTCTCTTTTTTTGTCAATTATTCGACATCCCCCCCCCTCCTCCCCCCCTTTTTCCCCCCTTCTCATACAGCGAGCGTCGCGTAATTTTTTTCTATGTTCTTCTCCCCCCAAAAGAGGTTGGCTCCACTTCTCTTCCTTCCTCAAGAATCAGGACTCTTCCCCCCTTTTTTTTTCGCGTTTCCTCCCCATTCATTCCCTTTTCAACAATACGGACAGCTCGGAGCTTTTTTCCTTCTCCCCCCTTTCTTCCTCTAACACGGAAACTAAATTACAACGTTTTCCCCATACCCCGCCCCCCTTTCTTCCTTCTTTTCCCCTCGGCTTTAAACCTTTCCCTTCCCCCGTGGGTTTTCTTTCGCTGCTTTTCCTCTTTCCCAGCAGATGACCGTGTCCCGGAGTCCCTTTCTCCTTTTTCCAGTAAACCCTCCTTTTTCACCCAATTTCGCTCATTCATGTCCCTTCCTTCTTTCCCCCCGGTGATCAATAAATAAAAGAATGTCCCCTTTTTCCCCTCCTGTTACCTCCCTTTAAGAAAAAAATCGCTGGTCCCGGTATGAATAACAAGGAGCGCTTCCCTCCCTTCCTTCCTCCGGTGGATTCGGGTCTCCAAAGAGAACGTTTTACTCTTTCTTAGGATCCGTATCCTAGTACAGACCCCCCTTCCTTTTTTACTAATCAATTGCACGGATCGGTGTTAGACTACTTCCTCTTACCACTTCCTCCCCTTCTTCGCCTCCCGGAGCTCCGTCTCCCCCACCTTTCTCCCCTTTCTCCTTCTCACGGAAAAACTCTCTTCTTTGCAGACTCTTTCCCAACCCTGAGCTTCCCCCCTCCCTTTTTAATAATCATAAGTTGTTGTGTTGTCTCTATTTTTCCCTTTTTTTCGATGCACCTATGAGCATTAGAGTGAAAGGATCTTTCCCCCTTTTCCCGTGAATTTCCGCCGGCTGTCCTTTTTTCGGGAGAAGAATGAGATTGTCTTTTTTTTTTTCCCCCCGTTTTTTTTCCTATCTGAAGAAAGCGGGGGGAAGAGAGATATTCGAACACGAGCCTTTTCCCTTTTCTCCTTATTTTCCTTCCTTCCTGCGTGAAACTCGCGTAGTAGTTTCCCCCGAATCCCCCAGCTCTTCCCTCTTCCCTTTTTCCTTGTTATCATGCCGTCCATTTCTTTTTCCCCTTCTGACCATGGGTATTTACCAATCCTTTCCTTGGTCCTTTTTTCTGGTACGAGGAGATTTCAGATTCTTGCCTTTCCCTTCCCTTCTCTTTTTTTTCCTGATGTCCGATCAAACCCCCCCCCTTCACTCGCTTTCCAGGCGGTGATCCGGCCCCGGTTTTCCTCTTTTTTCCCCTCGCAAGCTGAGAATCGCTTTTTCCCTAATTGTCAGCCGCTCATCCACTGCCCTTCCTTTTCCCGGACCCGTTGGATTGAGTGAAGTTTTTTTCTCTTCTCTTCCCCCCCTTAACAGAGCTCACGAGCTGTCCGGAATTGTTCCAATTTCTTTCCCCTTTTGCGGGATCGCGCACGAACGGCTCCTTCTCTTTTCTTCCTGATCGTGCGAAACATTAGTGCTCTTTCCCTTTTTTTTTTTTCTTTTCGATGCCAGATTTCCCGGGACAGATTGCTTTCCGACGCAGCGCTCGTAGTGTAAGTCTCTCCCCCTTTTTTTTTTCTGCGGGAGGTAGAAGAATTTTTCCCCCTTTCCAGTCGCGGTCTTTTCCGGGAGATCAAATTAATCTCCTGTTGCTTTTTTGTTTGTTGAGCGTCGCGGTAGTTCTCTTGGCAACTGGTTCCCCCCCTTTTTTCCTATAGTGGATGAAACCCCCCCCTTCTTTTGAGTTTGCCCGGCGATCCGACTTCCCCTTCTCTGATTTGGGGGAATATTCCATCTTCCCCCCGGGAGCAGGAGGCGGTTCCCTCTCCCCTTTTTCCCTCTAGATTGTCGGGAGAGTTCCCTCCCCCTTTTCTTCCCCTGGCCGAAAATATTATAACGAACTTTTTTTTCCTTTCGAAGCACGGGCCGTGGGGTTCAAAGCTCCTGTCCTTTTCCCTCCCCTTTTTCAGAACACGCGTGAATACTTTTTCCCCCCCAATACTTGTCCCGGTCCTCCGAACCCTATGGTTTTTCGTGGCCGCCGGCTCCCTCTTTTCTCTCGCGAAATGTCGCAGATCTCAGCCGTGATTTTCCCCCTTTTTGGTTTTTTTTTGGGGGTTTCTTTTTTTTTTTTTTTGGGGGGGAGCTCAGTCAACCTTTCTTTTTTTGGTACCCCACTTGGGGCGAAGAGTCTGAGATTTCCTTTCTTTTCCATAGATGGGCCCCACTTTTGGTCGGCTTAAAAGCCAACCCCCTTCTTCGCTCAGGAGGGCGATCTTTTCTTTTTTTTTTTCGCGGGCCGTCTGCCACAGCGTGATGGCGTTGTAGCTCCCCGTTTTTTTTCTTCTTTGACCACGAAAATTTTTTTTTTTTTCTGAAGCCCTCCGTCCCTCGCGCCCTCGTCCGGGTTAACTGAGAGACTGGAAGGGTTCTTTCCCTCTATTTTTTCTTACTCTTGGGAATTTAGGTGGAAGTTGTGAGTTTTTTTTTCTTCAGTGTCGGCGACCCTCCTTTTTTTTTTTCACGACGAGGGATTAGATACCGCGGCCTCCCTCCTCATCTTTTCTTCTCAATAACGGG
>Ga0179591_1280967_pt1 | contig 10855 bp, 15 predicted proteins | sample CZOMad2_1_08_16f_FD_182891 | JGI IMG/M metagenome (GOLD analysis project Ga0179591, IMG submission 182891) | Vadose zone soil fungal communities from Angelo Coast Range Reserve, California, USA - CZOMad2_1_08_16fungal (PacBio error correction) | ecosystem: Environmental > Terrestrial > Soil >... | reverse complement strand
TGGAGCGCTCCTTCCCATTTTTTTGTAGAATTACTTGATTCCCTTTATGGACTTGGATTTTAACGGGACCTCCTTATTGTGCAAAGAGGCTTATGGTTCTGCACTCTCTCACTGACTTTCCAGACTTCTTCCCCTTTTCTCCCGAGAAGAAGTCAGAAAAACCTCTTCCGTGGATCCCGGCTAGAGAAGTGGAAATTTTATCAGTTCCAACGAGAGTCCCCTTCCCCCCAGATTGGAGGATCTTCCTTGGATCTTTTAGGGCTTGGCCCCTCCTTCAGACGGATAAAGATCCCTCGTATTGCAAGTCCCCCCCCCCATCTTTCCCCCCCCCGAACTTTCTGATTATTACTCCTCCCCCTTTGAGAGAGAATTCCTTTTTCGAGTACTCTTTCTCTTCATCGGGTTCTTTCGTAAACATTTATTACCCCAATACACCTTCCCCACCATTAATTGATACGGGGCCTCCCTTCGTAGATTTTCCCCCCCCATTAAACTCCCTCCTTAATTATAGAAGGAGCTCTCTCCCCATTTGAGAGATAGTACTTTTTTTGGCTCCCTTTTTTGCGGTCTCAGATATGATCCGCTTCCAGCGGTTTTTTAGGCTCCGAAAGTTTCCCCTCTCTTATTTCCCCTTGACGGGAAAATCGTCAAGCCAGCCCCTCAAAATAGAAGCATACATCTTCCTTCTTTCTTTCCACCTCCCCCTCATGTTGATCCCTTTTCCCTCTGCAAAAGGTGACGTCATCTTACGGTAAGTCTCTTTTCCAGGACAACAGATGAGGCACTTCTCTTTTTCTGCCCTGCTCTTTTCTACATGTCCCTTGTCGCCCCCAATCCAAATTAAATCCCCTCAGAGTTCCCCCCGGCTTTCCTCTTTGAGAGCAATATTTATAGAGCGCTCCTGACCTCTTCCCCCGGAAGTTACTTGCATCTTTCCCAGTCATTTTTCTAGGGGGCCTGGAATCTTTTCGGGGATAGAGGAGGGATGATCTTCCCCTTTTTTTAGATCGTATCAATGACCCCTCCTCCCGCGGAATCTTACTCCGAATACAAGACTCCCCTTCCACCGGCCTTCTTCTCTCAATGTAGGGGAGATTGCAGCAATTCACCTCTTTCTTTCTTTTCCAGAGAGAATCGCCGGCGGAAATGCTCAAGCTTCTGCCCCCACGAAGGTGTTTTTTTTGGAGGCAGGCTTAGTTTTTGCTCTCTTATCGCTTTTCCCCCCCTTTGAAGGCCGGATGCAGTCGATTCCTATTTTCTAGGTCAGGATAAGAAAGGGATCTTTTTTTTTTTCCTTCCGAACTTCTCCCCTTTTCTTTCTTGTTTTTTTTTCTCTCCAGAGGAAAAGATCCCATTAGTGATCTCTTCCTTTTTGGTCGGAAAAGGAAGTTGGAACATTCTTTTCGCCCAACCTTTCTGCTTTTTCCTTCAAGGGATCCATTCCCTCCCCCCTTCGAAGGCCAGAGAGAAGACATGCTAGTTCTCCTCGAACCTATCTCTTTTCTTCTCGCAAAGTCATAGGGATTTGACGCGCCCTCCTTCCGTTGTTGGTTGTTGAGCTCTCTCTCTCCTTCGAGCTGCAAAGTCAACCCTTTTTTGACTAGAATGGAGTAGAGCCGGCCCATTGTATGGACTTCCCTCCCTTTTTCCCATCGCAAAAGAGCCCTCCTGACTCCCCTGTCCTCCTTTTCTTTCTGACTTCCCTTTTCCTCTGAAGCACAGAATGTTACTTTCTCCTCGCGGCTGTCTCCCCTTTCCTCGTAGGAGGGATGGTCGTAATCTTCCGAAGTCTCTCTTCCCCCTAGCGCCCCCCTCATCGGCACACGATATGACCGAACGGTCTTCCTCTCGCGCACGTCTTTTTTTATTCGGAGCGATGATCTTCTTCCTCTCTTCGGAGGCAAAGGTTTTTTCTTTCTTCAAGGCTGGAAGCAGTCGCCTTTCTACGATGTCGCGGCGGCTGCATCTCCTTTGCGAGAGGCGAATTCCTCCCCAGGTGGTACCTCGCCCGCCCCCGCCCAGTGAGCGGTGTAGGAACTTCCCTCCCCCTTCCGTATCGAGTCCTTTTATAAATATGAAGATATCCTCCTTCCTTCCTCAATCCATCTCCTCCAGACTTTCCTTCTGAGACGAGGTCTCTACTCTGCCCTTCTTAGCAAACATCAGACTTTTTTGATTAAGGACTCTTACGACTCTATACAGCTTAAGTCTGATTTTTTTCTGTGGTGGCCGCGCTCCCTTCTGGTTTTCGGACTTTTCCTTTTTCTCGACCGCATAGAAGCCTTCCCCCCGATCCGTATCGCCCTTCTTTAAGAGCGTCTTCCCCTCTTTCATGACGGACACCTTTCTCCCAAGTGACCCCAAAACAACCCCTCTTTGAGCTTGTGATTCTCTTCTCACGCTGGAGGCGTCTCTTTTTTTTGCCGATACTTGAAAGGGTAATTTTTGTTCTTCTTTGTTTCCCCTCCTTTCCCCTATCTCGGAAGTATGTAAGGGCTTCTCCGGTGTCGCCGTGGTTCTTTTCCTCTGCCGCTTACACGCAATTGTCCGTGTCCGAGGCTCTCCACCCCCTTTCTCCGCGCCTTCGAGAATGAAGACCCCCTCAAGGCGATGTGTTTTTCCAGATTTCTTCCTTTCCTGATTCTGCTTTTCCCGCGGCCGGTGGATTTTTTTAAGACTTTTTCCTTAGCGACAGAGTTACTCCCCCTGCAGGCTCTCCGTACCCATTTCTCTCATGTTTGATCGGCCCCCTCCCCCTCGGGTGATCCGGATGATGCTGGAAGGGTTTTCCTCTGCATACTCCCCCTTCGACAATAGGGAGGGGATTGGTCCATTTTCTTTCCTCTCTCTTCCTCATTCCGAGACCTTATTCGCTTTTCCGGTTTTGAGGATGGCAGGCGCGCCTTCTAGCTGGAACTCCCTGTCTTTGAAGACAATCCATGCGCTGTTCTTTCCTGAAAGCCCTCCTTTTCTCCCCGAAGTCTTTTTTTCGATCAGACGAGAGCTCCCCTCTGATTTCTCTCCCTTCCAGGTGATCTATATATTCCCCTGTGTGGTGTGAGAGATCTTTCTCCTCAATCATTCTCGTTTCCGCTCTCACGATCACTCGCCCTTTCTTCGAAAGGGAGTATTTTTCTCTGCAGCCCGCCCTTTTCATGTTTTCTTGTTTAGGCCGCCCGGCGTTTCCGGAGCCCCTTCTTTCCTTCCATCCGCAAAAAAGATCTTCCCGGATTGCAGAGTCCTCCCCGTCTTTCTGAGCTCTTTTCTTAACCAATGGCAAGAGTTACCTCTTCGTATTGGCTTCGGAATTGGTGAAGGTCCCTGGACCCGTCCCCTCCCTCGTTTTCTGCAAACAGCCCTTTTTCCCCTTTCTTCGAAGAAACAGAAGGGCGGAATCCTCTTTTTTCGCGCGGTCCTTTTTCTTGCTTGAGGATCGCGATACAATTATTAATCCCCCTGCTAACATTATTGGGGCAAGACCACCCTTAGAGGTTAGAAAAAATTACATGTATTCCCTCTCTCCTCATCTTGATAAGAGGGTTTCTTCTCTCTTGGGTTTTTGGCCCCTCCAGACTCAGCCCCCCTCCTTTCTCAGGTAAGGCAATTGACGGTTCTCCTGAATTATTCTTCTCCCTTTGCTTTGTTATAAAGGAGGTCGGGACCTCCTCCCCCCCCCTCCTAATTTCATTCTCCCTCTTCAACAAAGCAGAAATACCTCTCCCAGCCTCCACGTGAGCTTTCATGAGCACATGATTGACGGTAGGTTTTTAGTCGAGTACTCCACCCTTTCTACCCCTTCTCCTGGGGGGGCCTGACACCTGCGAATTTTTTCCTTGGACTTCCCTTCTCCCTCCCCGGGATTTATTCCCCCTCCGATTTAACAGTCCCTTCCTCCCCTCTTTTCCGATGTCCTCCTCTGGCACCAAAGAGAATTTTCCATAAAGCGGCTCTCCTCCCCCGCCAGGGCCGTCCCCCTTCCAGTGACGGTTCCTCTTCCTGCTTACTTCTGAGAGAGTTAATGTTCCCCCGCTGAAGCAGGTTTTTTCCTTTCGAGCGGGCGTCTTTTGGTCTTCTCCTCTGGGGATAAAGCAGCCCCTTGCGTTTTTCCCCCCCCCCGTCCCCCTTTTTTTGGACCACCTTTCCCAGTCGGATTTATGGCTTCCTTTACAAAATTGGTCCCCTCAAATTCCACCCTTTGGCTCCTTTTCATGTACAGCGCGGGTTTCCTGATCTCTTCTTCCATCTAAAAAAGAGAGTTCCTTTTCCCGAAATCTTCTTCCTTTTGCTACGACGCTATTCTTCTCCCCCCCCCCTGTGGGAGTCCTTCGTGCAGATCTCTTTTGTTGCCGCATAGGTAGGCTCATTTCTTCCTTCTCGCGGCGCCGTCCGTCCCCCTCTTCGGACTCTGACCCGTTCCCCTTCCCTTTGAGTGAGTAAGAAGCTTTTTTAATATTCCCCCTCTTCCCGTGATGGAAGGACCTTAAAGGAATTTGGAACCCGTTTCTTCCTTAGCAAAAGGGCGTGATCTTTTCCCCCCGTCGTTGATGCAGAGACTTTTTTTCCCAAGCTCGAGCCATTTTTTTTGAACGAAAGGAGCGATTTTTTCCACCCGTCATAGGGTTCCCTTCCCACCCTCTTTCTTTTTTGTTTTGGACTCCTTCCCTCCTCGGTGGCCACGAGCAACTTTTCCTCTTTCGACGAGCAATTGTCCTCCCCTTCGAGGGGCCAAGACAGGTCCCCCGCCCTTAGAAGATGTTTTCTGCCTTTTCCTCTTTTTGGTCTACCCGTTTCTTTTTTCATGAATTTGACGAAAGATTCCTCCAATGTTCATTCTTCCTCTTCCTGTCTCTGACGAAATAAGAACCGGGAGTAATCGTAGTTTTTTTTTCTTCTCCGGAGCCGCGCCCCTCTTTTCCCTGACCGAAATTCCCCCTTCTCTTTTTCTTTGAAGAGAATTTAAGATGCTTTCCAAACTCTAGGCGTCTATCTATTTCTCAAGACATTTTTCCCCTCTCTTTTCCAACTTTTTTTTCCCTTTTTATGCCTCCTTCCCTTCCGGCAGGCTTTTTCTCTGTCCTCGGCGAGAGTATTTTCCAGGGGCCCTCTTGATCTCCCCCTTTTTCCCGAGCGGTGACTAAGAAGCGCTACCTTCCTTTGTGGACCTCTCTGATTCCTCTGCCCTATAAGATCTAAGGATTCCGCTCTCCCCCTTCCTACCCCTTACGTCAGATCTTCTCCCTACATGACGAGATCGTCCACGGCCAACTTCTCCCCCCTCTTCCCCCGAAGGATTACGTTCCCCCCCAATACCCCTTTCTCCCCTCTTTTTCTGTGTTTTCTTCTTCTGTGTGGTTTTCCAGCTCTTTTTTCTGTTTCGGACTGGTCCCCCCTGGAGCCCCCCCCTTCCCTTTTCCGAGTTCCCCTCCTTCAAATGAGCGAAGCTTTTTGCGCCTCCCGTGCCCCTACGGCACTTCCCCTTTCCTACAAGACCGGAGCCCCCCCGTCAAGCAGGTTTTTCCTTTGCCGCAGCTCCCTTTTTTTTTCCCCTTTGAGGGGTTATTTTCCGATATTCTTTCCCTCGCTCTTCGTTGGTCGGGCCAAAAATCCCCGACCCCTCCCTGCTATACTCCTCCTTGATAAAAGCACCCTCCGATTCTCCTCCACGGAGGAGCTGAACCCCTCCCTTCCGAAACTTCCTATACTTCGCTCCCTTCTTTCAATCTTTACCAGCTTTTTTCCTTTAGCGGACGGTGGATGGGGTCTTCTTCTAAATTTCCCCTCCCCGAGACCCCTGCCCTTGATGATTCCCTATGTGGTCTTTCAATGTGCTGGTGCAGAGGGTGATTTTTCCTGCAACTGAAACTCCCTCTTTCAAAAAAGGGAAGAAGCTCTTTTCATGTTCCCTCTTTCCTGTTTCGAACGTGGCAGCTACCCCGGCCGGAATAGAGAGCTTCTCGGTTTTGCGTTTCCTCCCGCCTCACTGTTAGAATGGTCTTTCTTTTTCCCCGGAATTTTCCCCCCCCATTACATATTTCTTCCTTATAACGTTAGAAGCCCCTTTTCGCGTTTATCGTTCGACCAACGAGTCTTCCAATCTCAAGGTGATCTCCTCCTTTCCCCCCTTTTGATCATACCTCCCCCCCCCCTTTTCGCGATCAATCATCTCCCCTTTCCTCTCCCACAAAGAGACCTGGATTCCTCCTGGTCCTTTTTAGGCAGATTCCTCCTATGGATGGTCTGCACCTCCCCCCTTGCGTTTTCCTCTCTCTGAAAAAGTATTCGCAGACTCCCACCGAGCCAGTGCCTTCTCTCATAATAGAGCGAAGGTCTCCACAAATGGCCCATCTTTTTTTTCCTACCCAGCGAAGACTCTTTCGGCCCTTTTTCATTTACTTCCTTGACCCCTACTCTCTTTCCCCTTCTTCCAGAAAATGGGTCTTGCCCTCCTTACCGAAACGTAATTCGTGTCCTCCTTTCCCCCGAGGCAGATCCTTCTGGAGGACGGTGTTTTCCTCAGGCTTCCCCCCAGAAACCAATAAATCTGACCCTTCACTCAAGATCGTCATAACTGCCCATCAGAAATATTGATGTCCCTGTCTCTCACTTCTTCCCCCTCATCAAGCGCATACATTTTTCTCCGGATTCCTTTCCCCCCCTTGTATGAAGATAGGCCTCGCTTCTTCTGTTCTCCCTTCCTTACTTTTTCCCCCCTCTTCCGGAGCTAATCCTTTTCCCTCAAATTTTTTGTTTTTTTTTCCTTCGGCAAATCCTCCCCACATCGCCGCATAAAGAGTCCTTCTCAACCTCTCCCCTTCCTTCTTTTTTGGGCTAGCTCTTCCTCTCTCTCTTTCTTTGCCGCTCATGACGAAGATCGTCTTGAGAAATACACGCTGCCTCCCAAGAGAGGGCCTATATGTATTTTGCACTTCCCTCGAGGAGGGAAGATTGTACTTCTACTCACGGTAAAAACTCCTTCCTCCCTCTTCCCACCAAAGAGCCTTTTTCCCGTAAATTTCTCCCTCCGCCGATGTGTCGTAAGGCGCCTTTCCCTCATCTTTTTTCTCTTTTTGGTGTCTCCTCTCTCTCCCGAGACAGAGGGAGGATCCTCCTGGATCGTTTTTCCCCTTTCTGCAGGATATATTGTCTCTTTCTCGGGATCAAGCAGCATATCCCTCCTCTTCCCCTTTTTCTTCAACGCGCGCGGCCTTCCTGGCACCTTCTCTCTGTAAAAAAGTGTAGGGCCGCAAAGCGCCCATCCTTCTTTCTGAAAGCTCGGCCCATCCCCTCCTCCCTGAGACTGCTTCCATAGGTGTCCCTTTCCTAGGGCCCTTCTGTGTGAGACAGCAGGAACTTTTCCCTGGCGAGGTTTCTTCATCCAAACTTTACCCTTCCCTGTTGGGACCAAAAAATCGTTCTTCCCGATGCTCAGTCCCTTTAGACGACTCAAGTAATAGTTCTTCCCGTCGCGCCGCCAGGACTTTCTCAAAGACCGCCGACGATCCGCGGTCGGATTGAGTCCCTTACCTGTAAATCTTCACCTTCAGACCCCCCTTTCTTTCCGTGAACACGTCCGGGGATAGTAGGCCTTCCCCCGATTTGCGATTTGTCTCCCAATCCGTCGAAGGAGGATTGGAAAGATCCCCCTTCCTGCAAGCCTCTGACGCACATGCTTCTCTTCTCTCCCGCAATTTAGCTTCTCCCTTCATAGGGCCTTGCCGGAGATCATCTTTTTTTCTTTTTGAGAGAGATCCGGCAATCCTTTCTGAGCTGGCAACGCGAATCGAGAGGTGCTGTTTCCTCCCCTAGATGGCTCCTCGGTCCCCTCCCCCCAAGCCTTTGACATTTGAGTTTTTCTTCCCACTCTCATTTGGTCGAAACTCGCCGATTTTTCGACTGCCTTTGCCTCCTCTGCGGCCGGAAAGCAAGAAGGTTCACTTCTTTAATAGAGGCTGACGACCCACTTCAGTACCTTTCTTTGTAGTCAGCCCCTTCTTCTCCTAGCATCTATTCAATGGATGAGAAGACGATTACACTCGGAATCGATCTGTCCGATCGCGAGAATAGGCCCTTTCTCCCCACCCTTTGCGGTGACCTACCCCCCCTTTTCCTAGGCGTCGAACCTTTTGGTCGCGTTTTCTGAAAAGGAGGTTCCTTTCAGGCGCGGCTTCTGTAGCCTTGGTCTCTATTCGCTTTGCGAGGGCTCCCGGAAATGCGGTACGCCCCTAAGCCTTATGTCCCCTTTCCATGCCGGTGCAACTCTCGAGGAACTGTCTGCGTGATCCTTAACTCCTCTATCCTGCGGCTCCTGCCCTCTCCATGCATGTGGACCCCCTGACCTTGTCCAGAAGCGATCGCCCCCCAATTCGCAACCTCCGATAAGGGAAGGACGTCCCTAGAGAACTATTTTTGATTTAGGAGCCTCTTTCTTTGGCCGCGACCCAGAGTCTTTTTCGGACTGGGACCTCGCGCCGGGCCTTGACACCTCAGTCCAAGCAACCCCCCTCATACTCTCTTCCATGAGCTTTCAAGCGCGAATTCCGTACGCTCCCCTTTTGAATACAAGAACGGAGTTTTGCAAGCAGGTGTGCTTTTTTTTTCCTCAGCTCACGATGTCCTTCTTTTCGGATTTTGCCGACTTCATACTCGCGATCGGTAGTCCGCTTCCCCTGCCGGGAGAACCTCCGTGGATAGAAGATAAGGCAGTCCCCTTGACGGACGACGCTCTTCGAGTCCAAAAATGGCTGTTCCTTCGAGAATGAAGACAAAGGCCCTTCCCCCCGATGTGGTCGAACCGCCTCCTGAAGATATGACCTTCTTTTTCAGAGGAAGGTGGTATTTTATTTCAATTGTCCTCTGATCCCGATTATCCACCTTTCCACCAAGGCGCGGCTCTTTCCTCTTCTCAGCCTTAGTTTAGGCTTCCTCACAAAGTGATGTGTGAAGCGGTTGTGACCGGGTCACAGCTCAAAATATCCTTTTCCCCAAGGGCCTCCGCCGAAAATATCCCCACTATGGGCCATTGTGTTCCTCTACATCTCCTAGATGAGGACATTTCCTAGAGCGGACCGAGTTTTGTAGTTCTTCTCTCTTTCGTCTGGTGAACTGACGGTCTCTCACCATCAACTTTTGTCCCCTCTTCGACAGAAATCCCATGTCCTGCGCGTTCGCCTTTCTTCCTTTCGCCAACTTTTCTTTAGTCTCCAATCTCAGGTGATTCTTTGTTGTTTTTTTTTTCTCGACTAATCTCTTTTTTTCGATCTACATCTTCTCGTCGATAACCGCGGACCCCCCGGAAACGTCCCGCGTTTCCCCTGCCAGCAGAAGCCTTGCAATGGTCTGCACTTTGAGCCTTCTTGCCTAGGCGAAAAGTCCTTTTCATTTCCCCTCAAACTATTTTGCCTCCTCCCCCGGCTCGCGAATGGCTAGTCGCGGCGTCTTTTGAAGGGGTTTTTCCAGAGTGGAAAATACCCGCTCCGCCCTTTCGCTCCCATTTTCTTCCCAGAGGATCTCCCCCCAAGAAGAAGTCCCCTATTCTGGGTATTGCCCAGATCCCCCCTTCTCCCTAACGAATCCTGAAGCCGTTTCTTCTTTCTCCCTTGGTTTTTCTTTTTGAGAGGGAATCGGGCGCTTTTCTTCCCATTGTCAATACCACCGGACAGCGACCCTTCCTCTTCAAGAAGAACTGCGCTCCCCTTCTCCCAACACTCCCTTTCCAGTAATAGGCCTCTTTTCTAGTGGCGTTCCTTTTTTGAGACGCAATAGTAGAGCGTTCTCCGGACCTTGCTTTTTTATCGCTTCTTCTTTTCCTTTCCCCTCTTCTTGTTATACTTTTTTCTTTCCCGCAGGAAATAGCCGATCTCCCTGTTCCCCTGTCCGAAGACTTCTCTCCAATAAATAAAATATCCGCCCTTGCCTAGGACTTTCAGCCCCCTGCGCCCCTTTTTCTTTGTGCGATACGTTTTCTTCCCCAACTCCTTTTATGACTCTCCCCCTGTCAGGAGAGGGAACGCGACGGGAAGACAACTTCTCTTTAGAGGTTTTTTCTTTGTGACCTGGCTTTTCGTCTCTTAGTTCCCGTCACGATTTCCGTCGATTCTCGCACCCCTTTTTGAAGAGACGGCCACCTCCCTCTCCTCGGGCCCTCTTCCCCCTTTGCAGGAATATTTCTCGACCTTTCTCTTAAGGATTTCCATTCTGACGGCGGACAGCTTTTGTCTCAGTTTTTTAATTCGACGCTTTCTTTCTCGCGCGCGGCGGCCCTTCCTCGGAATGTACGACGGGATCTCGGGTATGGTCGCAGGATATATTTGTCCCCCTTTCCGAAGACTTCCCCTTTCCCCGGATTGGAAGGGCCCCCCCCCTCTAGAGGCTTGAACAGGCTGCGGTCCCTTTTAACCTTCTCGGAGTCAGTTCTCCTCCCCCTCCTCTTCTTCCGGAAGCTTCCATTTTCTGTACATCGCTTTTTCCTCGGTTGCAGCCTCCCCCCCCCAAAGCAGGTGCGTCTTTGGAGGTCCAGGCTGAGACGCCGAATAGTTTTTCCCCCCCCCCTCGGAAGGACGACTCTTTTTTTCAGATACGCTTCCTATAGGTAGGATAGCAAGGATAGATGCGTCGGTTGGACAGACGCCTTCGACCCCTCGCCTCGTCGGATTCTCCCTCTGGACGTAAATCTTCAGGAATTTCCCTCCTGCACCATGCTTTTCCCGGAAGTAGGAAAACGTCAGGATAGCGGCGAGTGACCAAAAGCCCGCTTGACGATTTGCCGCCCTCCCTTCCCCGGCGGATTCCCCCCTCTCCTTCTTTCTCTGAAGAAATGATAGTCGCACGACCTTTTAACAGCACATCGCGATGCCGC
>Ga0179591_1273387_pt1 | contig 10855 bp, 11 predicted proteins | sample CZOMad2_1_08_16f_FD_182891 | JGI IMG/M metagenome (GOLD analysis project Ga0179591, IMG submission 182891) | Vadose zone soil fungal communities from Angelo Coast Range Reserve, California, USA - CZOMad2_1_08_16fungal (PacBio error correction) | ecosystem: Environmental > Terrestrial > Soil >... | reverse complement strand
TTTCTAATTCTTTCCCTCTTTTTGTTTTGTTTGACCTGATTCCCTTTGCATTCGAATTCCTGTCGGCTTTCCCCTGACCCTGATCCTTTCTTCCAACCGATGTCCCCGAACTCTTTACCTTTCGTTTTTTTCCGGAAGCTCGATGTTCACTTTTTCTCAACACGTCTTGAAAGCTTTCGTAAGTTCCTGCCTCGCAAGTTTTCGTCTCGCTTGTTAATTTAATTCTTCCCCCCTGGTCCAACTGCGCTTTGGTGCCCTCGCTTTTCTCGATAGATGCTCTCTTTTTTTTTTTCAATTTGAATTCGAAAGAGCTGTTCCCCTAGTGAGTTTTGGCTTTTCCACGGGTTTTTTTTTGGTACCCCCTCTTGCTCCCGTTTTCCTTCTTTTTGAATTTGTGTCTTTGTTTGAATTATAAGTTGTCCTTTTGCCGAATCTAACTGTTAGTCGCGGTCCGTTCCCTTCGAAAGCTGGATGTCTTTCCTTGATGTTGTTTTTACACTATGAGGTCAGCCTCCCCTGATGGACGGTGATGTGTCCCTTAGGTTTTTTCTATTCCGTTGCGGTCATTCCGGCTTGTTGATGCGTAACTGGTTTTCTCGGCGATAACAGACACCCCTCCAACAAAACCCCCCCCACCGCTTGTTCCTGCATTTGCTGGTTTGTGCCGATTGTGAGGACGTTCTTATTATAGGTACTCTTTCCTCCAGGCATTTCAGCCGACTTGATCCGCTTAGCGGAAAGCTTTTCCCCCATTCCAATTTTCCTTCGTCCCCAATGCCGTTCTTCCGGCCATCTTCATAGAATAAGTTTATTTCCTCCTCACGCTTACCCGCAGATCGGTTTGAACTAGTTCAGCAATTCCTTCTCGAGTTCCCCAGCACACGATTTTCATCTGAACACTCCTCTCAGTTGTCCCCCGGAGTCGAACCCTCCCTCCCCATATTTAATCCTCTTCCCCCCCCCACGCGCGGTTGGTTCATTTTTGATTGGGTTTGTCAACAAAATCTGCCTGCCTCCGTGTCAATATCAAGTATTCCCCCTATGTTGTTTTCTTCCCATTACCCCTTCTATTGCCCCCAATCTCTCTGTTTCTTCGGTTGGCGAAAACCTCCCATCTTACCCCTGTCAAGTAGGGGGACAGTCCGAAAGGAACTCTCGTTTCATTTTTTTCTGAGCTCACGGGTACCGTCTCCTACGCTGGTTGGGTTCATTTTTCCTCAACCCCAATGTTTTTTTTACTCCTTATCCGACCTGCCGCGAAATATGGCATGGGTGACCCAGAACCGATGGGACTTGTCCTTCCTATTTGTTTATAAGGCGGCCCCTTTTTTTCTTTTAGGAGGAAGGTTTGAAGAGTCCATATACCCTTTGGCAGTTAGTTCATTACAAAGAATTTTTGTTTTCGTCTGGTTCGGGACCCTCTTTTCTTACGCCACCATTTATCTCCTTGCCCCCTTGGTTATCGGACGTCGAAGTACTTTCGTTTCCTCCCTCAATACTGTCCTCTTTTTTTCTTCTTCTTTCCCTTTTGGAGCCTTTCGCTCTTTGGAAGGTCAGATTGCATTACTACGTTGAATGGCCCTTTCCAACTCTTACACCCCTCCAGTTACACTTCATTGCCCCCCCCTCTCCGCGTTACCTTTTTTTCCCTTTTTTTCTTTCAACGCGGGTCCGATAGTATCCTTTTCCTAAATAACCTTCCACAAACCCCCCAGATGTATCACTCTCCCGATATTAAAGTGACCTTACTTCTTCCCCCCAGCTGGTCGTTCATGGATTTTTCCCGCTCGCGCTTAAGTCATTCGGTCCTGGTTTGCCGTCCCCTTTTTCTTTTCAGTGACAGTATGAGGTTTCCAAGTGGTAGAGAGTCGGCCCACCTGTTTCTTTCCTTTTGATTCGCCCTACGCCATCTCCAACTTCCAATAAGGATATTGGTTTTTTTCTTTTTAACCGTGTCGAGGGGTCGCCCCTCCTTTGAGTCCCCCCTAGCCATAGGTAAACTCTCGACCGCTCGTACATTCTTTACGCGAATCTTCGTCTGTTCGAATATTCCCCTTTTTTTGGCTGATGAGGTGTCCCCCCTTATGCTTTTTTTCCCTCCCTCCCCCGTTTCTCTTGCACTCGTAAGCCTTGTGCCTTGAGCACCCCCTGCGGAAAGCAAAAGGTACCCCCCCTGCCTCAATTTCCCAGCCATCTACTGAGATAATGATGAGGTTCTTTTTTTCTAACTTCCCCTCTGACTGAGCTATTTTCGCTGATCATTAACTCGAAATGAACGGAGTTTCATTCCCCTTTCCCCTATCCTGATTACGGGGAATCTAACGTCTTTTTTGACAGTGCAACTTCTTGGTGCCGTTGATTCCTTATTCTCGTTTTTGTGTGACAGAACACGCCTGGGTGTGTGGTTGGGGGTTGGGTTGTCGTTTGTGTGGGTGTGTTTGATTGTCGCAGTGAACTCTCCTTTCCAATTCTGACGGTCGGATATTGGCTGCTGTCTGCGGCATTTTTCGAGTTTCGGTTTCCAATGCTTCCTTCCCTATGAGTTTCCCTCCTTTTCTGGTATCACAACTCCCGTGCCCACTTTGACCCCCTTTCCCTGACTCACGCCTTCTGGTAGTGAGATTGTCACTTTACTTCTGAGAAGTTTGTCTCAAGTTTCTTTTCCGTGCGATTCCAGAAACCCATGTGCTTGATTTCTCTCATCCATTTTTTCGTTGTTGCCGTGCTGATTATATTTCCCGTAAAGACGTATTATTACTCCCTCCATTCGTCTTTGCAGGTCGAGATTTCTCCCAAACGGAGGGCGGCTTTGCTTCTTAATCTCGGTGGACGGTTCTTCACATGCTCCGGACACTTCCCACGTTTCCATTAACATTCTCCCTTTGCGCAGGCCGAGAGTACCAGCGCCCTCCACCCTTTTCCCGTACTTTTCCCTCATCCATAATGTCAATGATACCTCTAGTACCTGGCGGTTTTGCACATTAGCATCTGATCAGTCTTTCTTTTGGCTCCATGTCACATACTTTCCTTTTTTCCCGGGGAATAAATATGCTCCTTTCATACTACTAGTGTGTTTTTTGATGGTGTGTCATGATAAGATGGGGCCCTCGCCCTCTTGGCGCCTTCACCCACTGCCCTCATGTTTTGTACCCCCGAGTTGCTTCGTTAGAAACCATTTCGGTTTTTCTTTTCGCTTCGTTCCCTTTAGTGCTTACGAAACTTTTATCCACGAAAGACGCTTCCAAATCACCCATTAAGTAGGAATCGATTCTCTTTGTGGTCAACCGTAAATTCAATAGTTCCCCCTATGTTCCCCCGTGAAATGCTCTGCGTACCCTCCCCCAGATGTAAGCCCGCCACAAATTATTTTAATGAACCCGTTGCCTTTTTTTTTTATATTCTCGTCCATTCTGCTCATGGTCCACAGGCCCTTTTCTTCTTTTTTTAAGTACTGCCTCCTTTGGAATTCACTCGGTGCTGTAAGCGATGCCAGCCTCTCCCTTTCTGTTCTACCTTGTTTCCCCCCCCCCTTTGTTTCCTCCCACACCTCCCCTGCCCTTGTTGGATAGGCCTCCTTTTCCCTTCTGAAGACCTTTTCGTTTTTCGCTCTCGGTTTGTCCATTTTTTTACTTATGTTGAAAACTATCCTCGCCGTCGACTTTGGTTTTTTTTTATAGCTGGTGTCCTTTCAGGCAAACCGTGTATTTATCCTTCGTATTTCATTAGTCCTTTTTTTAGCTCTTCCTTTTAGAGCGAATCGTACGGCACTATTTCCCTCCATATGGAGCCGGAGGGGATTCGCCTGTCCGGCCAATTCTATTAATTTCCGTATGAACTCTTTTGCTGAAATAGAATATTGTGTCCTCCTCTCTTTTTTGTTCCTTTTGCTTTTTGCTCATTTCTTCGACGTCCGTTGCCATTTGTCCCAAAGGGAATTTGCCACGCTGTTTGAGCACGACAGTTCCGTGTTTACTTTCCGCGGTCTAAGCTTATCTGTGTCTTTTTTAACGGAACACTTTTTTTTTGCCTATGAGAATGTCCATTTCGCTATGCGGCCGACAAATGTCTTTCTTTGTTTTGGAACTTTCTTCTTCCGGTTACCCTTCCACCGCCTCTGCATTTCTACCTTTCATGACGGAAACGCCCCCCGTTACTTAACTCTGTTCCCTGTTTCTTAGAATCCACCTTTTCGCGTAAACTCCATTCCACCCCCTTCATTCCTTGACAGAGTTCGAACTGCCTTTAGCGTCTAATTTGATTCTTTCCCCCTTTCTATTTCCAATAAACCCCTCGTTACCCCAGCCCTCTCTTGTCGTACCACGAGAACTCTCTCATCACGCAAGCGGACCCGCCGCTGCTTCACATCCAATTCTTTATGTAAAGCCTGGCCGTAAAGAGCGTCGACGGCATACCCTTTACACAGTAGCCCCCCTCGCCCCTATGCATTTGTAAATTGACGCTTCTTCGTGTTCGAATTTTTTTCCCATAGTTAGATCCCTTCCAAGTGCCTGAAAAGCGTTCCATATTTTTGGCCTCTTTCTGTTCGTCCCGTTTCAATCAGCACTTTCTCGCTGCTCCTGGAACGCGACCCACCCTAAGGGCCTCCCAGCAATTCTCTATTTCATCTGTTGTAGTCTCTTTGAATCGGTCCCCTCTTTTTGGGTTTGTCGTTGACTTTCGTAAGTTGAACATGGTTTCAAGGAACCCGTTCCGTCTTCTCCGAGGTTTGACCCATTTTCTGTCCGCTGCAGAAGCTCTAATATTTGTAGTCAACCTTCCATCCCTATTTATATCTTGTCCCACCTGCTTCGCCTCACAGATTTTCTCCTTTTCTCTCGTTGGTATCTGCCTGCCTGCTTTAAGCGTGATGTTTCTTCCCGAGGTTCTAATGGGAATTGGTCGGCGGCCCCTTGTGGGCGGCCGAGACCCTCACATTCATTAGTGTCTACCTCTTCCCCGGGCTGGAGGCGTTTTTTTCTTATGAAGTCTGTTTGCCCTGCCGATCCAGGCTCTTCCCGCGCCTTGACATTTCTGGCGTCGTCTGGGTGTTTCCAATGCCGGTTTGCTTTCCAGATGGAGGTCTTCCTGGGTTGCACTTCCTTTATGCCTTTCGTGTATTTTTCTGTTGGATGCCGGTACCTTAGGGTTTTGACGTACAGTCAGAGTTTCCCATAACAACACACACCCAGCCCTGTCTTCGGGCCTTGTGCTTGAAACGATGGTGCGGGATTTTCTCTTCTCGGTTGCAAAGGTTAAGTAAGTCTCGTCGATTATCGCCCTCCTTCCCCCTTGTCCCTTTAAAATTGTGATACGGCGTTTCAAAGTCGTCCCTTTTGGCCCATAAGGGCAATATTCCCATTTTTCGCCTAGGTGCCCTTTGCCTCACAGCCGGCTTTTTTGGCGCCTATATCTTGCACAGCAACAAGGATTTTCCATCTTCCCTAATATTCCGTGCCGGTCCGTCGCTCAACCCTACTTTTTCCGCTATTAAACACATCTGGTTTTCGTCGACGTATCCACCCTTCTATCTTCGGACTCCTTTTCATTCGCCCCAGTATCTCATCAAGATGTTTTCTTCCCTCCCCTTTGAAAAATAACCCCTCTACGCGCTGTTATTCCCTTTTTTCCCGACCTTCTAACATTAACCTGTCAGAATTGGACCAGCTCGCTCGTTATGTTTTTCGTTTCCCGTAGTAACCCCTACTGGTAGGAGTTATGTTCCCCTTTCCCTCAAAAACCACGGGTGTGACCATCGCCCACTCCCCCCTCCTACAATGGCCATCGTCCGGGATAATTTCCCACCTCCAGAGGGGACGTTGCGCTGCGCGTTAAGCAATTGGCGGGTAATTACGGTTGGACGTATATACGATGGTGCAAGTTAGTACCCAAGACCGTGCTGGGCGTGGAATTCGTCGGCTGTTTCACTTAGATCATTGTTTGTTGACTAGGAACTAATTTACTTCCACAGACCTATACTTCCCTCTTTGTTCGTTCTCTCTTTGTGCTTCCGCCTTTTGTGGAAGGTCAGTTTTTGTCTGCCCTCTTCTCGCTGGACTCTCCCCGACCTCCACACCGACCACCACGTTCGAACAACGCGTTCAGCTAGTCTTTGGCATGTTGTCGTGCGGTGTGGATCTCTCGTGCTTTCATACTCGTGAATGCCCCTCAAAAACTGCAGATAGTTTTACCCTATATTTTATTCCCCGTGAAAAAAGGCCCCAAGAGTTTTTAAAATGGAGGTGCCATCGCGCTTAAGATCCAACTCTGTTTGTTTTCCCGCCCCTGTCGAGATCTGTGACCCCCCTTATTTTTTTCCAAACTTTGTGATAGTCAGGCCCGGATGGTAACGTCCCGCCATTTTAAACTACTCCTGAACCTTGGTTGCGAACTTTCGTCGGAGGCAGTTTTGAGCCCCCCCCCTCTCCTCTCCTTAGATTCATCCCGAGCCCCCTCAAGCTTTCTTGAAAATCTCTTTGATCGCGAAGTGTGGTTGGAATCCCCTTTTTTCGCCCCCTCTTCTGCCGGACTTCGGACATTTCCGCAAAGTGCTCTTCTCCCCTCTATCGACCTCACGCACCCCCCCGGAGCCACAAGGGAAATACCTCCCCAGTACCCCACTTAAATCTCATACCAGATCCTGACTGGAGTGACATTGGCCAGGTGATTGCTTTCAAAAAGACAAACGTCCCCCCCTTCTATGATTTTGCTCCGATCAAGACGCCAACACCTTTTCCGGCAGTGCGAGCTTTCTCCCGGGCCCTCGTTCAGTCGGCATGGTCCGGTCGGGCTTCCTCTCCTCTTGGTTTAAAGGATATCCCTATATGTTAATATCCCCTTCTTGACTGAGATCCTTTACCCCTCTGGCTGAGTGAAGATCGGATGGTCTTTATGCTTTGTTCCGGGGAATGAGTTTGTGCGTAATTGATCTGTAACCAAGCGACCCTAACCCCCCCCCCCCCCCCCCCCCCCCCCCCCCCCCCCCCAACCCCCCCCCCCAACACCCCCAAACCCCCCCCCCCCCCCCCCCCCCCCACCCCACTTAGCCTATGTGCCTCTTTTGGTTTATAGCCCACCCAATCCGGTCCAATTTCCCCCCTATGACAATTCCCACTGCGGTTCGAGGGATTTCCTTTTTTTTACTTTTCTTGAATTTGTGCAAATTCTTATTTCTTCTCCTCCCCGACAACATTTGCTCGGTCTGACAGAGAGCCCTTTACTTTGCGGATTGCACTTTGGATACGTTTCCGAAGATGCGCGAGTCCCGACGTGAGAGTATCCCTCGTCGGTATTTTTCCGAGTTTTTTTTTCTCATTTTTCAGGTTAGTCTTTGTGCCTCTAGTTCCTGGATCGTTGATCGTTCATCCCCTGCCTCAGACATTTTCGGTCCTACCTTACTCTCAACATGAATCCTTTGGAGAATTAGGCGGAAGTTAAACCTTTCCCGCCACCATTTTCCCAGTGGATTCCCCCCCTTTCCAGTATTCAATTAATTCTCCGTTCTAGTCTCGGCCGGCACGCACTTCGGCTCTTTTTTTTCCTTTTCTAGCGGACCTCCCTTTTTGCCCTGATACAAGTAAGGGATCTGTTCCGTAATTTTCTACGGCCCCCCGCTGCTTTTTTTTTGGGAGATGTTAAGTCTTTTAATGGTGAGCCGTACTATTGTGCGTTTCTACGTTGCCCCCTGTCTCAAGCCCAACGTTAACCCCCTTGCTTTTTTTCTCCCCCCCATTTCCCGGTGTTTCTTTTCTTTCGCTCCATGCTTAGTGCAGAGAATACCCCCCCTCTTTTTTTACAAAATTCGGAACTACGATACAACTCCCAAGTCAACGTTCTGCCGACTACGCGGGCGGGTACCTCGTGAATTAGAAACGCATGGTCCCGTTTCACTCCCCAATGTTTCCCGACTATCGCGACCACAAAATTAGTGCCAACACCCTGACTTGACTTTTCTGCGCGTCCCCCCTTCCGCCTTCAAACGGTCATTGATTATTTAAGACGCGCCCCTTCCTTTGCATCGTGTTTTTTTAACATATCCTCCCGTGAGTCTTTCGCGGCTGCTTCTTTCTTTGTATCCCACCTTGGTTTTGTTGTTTTAACCTCCCACCCTACTTTCGTGGTGATTCTTTTACTTTACCCTTCGACAACCCCGCCTTCCTAGCTTTCCTTCGGCGTCCCTACTGACCGTTATTGCTTGAGAAGTCCCCCCCAATCCGAGCGTAGATAGTTCCCCTTTTTCATAGAGGTTTACCGTGCAGACCAAACCCCATAGTGTTATGTGAGATATTGTGCGTCCAAAGTCGCTATCTTACTTTTTTGCCTGATCGCTCTCACGACCCCGCAAGAGAGTTTCTATTACTTTTCATATGGAGCGTCGTGAGTTTCGACGCGTCCTATCAGTCCTCCTCCCTCTTTCCTGAGATAATGGCTAACTATTTAACCTTTCTCTTTTTATGGGCGGGCGGGCCATTCCTTAGTAGAATCGTTGATATCCTTAAGGGTCAAACACGGCATACACGGGGTGTTTGGAAGCCCGATTTTCTTTGCTCCGCTTTGACCTAGGCGACTCCAATGATCTCTCTTCTTTTCCCTTAGTAAACTTGTGCCCCGATCCTCTAAAGACGAACCCCCGTTTCCGCTTTTTTCCCACCTGATAGCTCCTTTGTTTTTGGTCTGTTTTCTTTATGGCTTCAAACTTCTTCCCGGCCTCTGATGAAACTGCAACGTACGTCCCCTTAAGTTGCCTTAGAGAGAATAGGCCACTAACGCTCAACCTGCTCATTTTCGAATTCTTCCTCCCCCTGTGATTTGGAACCCCATGTCCTGTCTTCATGAAGTGCCAATTCCCGTAAGAATTCTTGTCGTCCCCCGCGCAGATGCTCTAATTACGTCCCTCCCAGTTCCTTCCATTTTCCCCCTTTCTCAAATACGATATAACCAGATCTCGTCACATGTCTTTCCCTTTGCTTGCCACCCCCCCCCCCGTTCCAATTCGAATCTTTTACACTCGAGATGTACCTCTCCCTACCTCTTTTTCTTCAATTCCTGTTCCCCCTTTTAGTTAGACCTTCTTAGTTAACTCGTTTCCCGACCCCTCGGTTTTTTTTCTGCCCCGATTCTTCCAGTTTCAAGCTACCGTAATTCCTCTGCTCATGGCCCCTCCCTTCTCCCACCCCCCAAAGAAATTGCCCCTGATTGGAAATCTCCTCTTTTCCTTTCCCCTTTTTTTGTCTCTGCTGTGCTCACCTTTGCCATTCGTTGGTTTTCTCTCCCGGCTCTAATCATTTTCTAAGGTTTCTTGATCTTTGCCCCCTGCGAAGAGAGGAGGAAGCTTCCAACTGGTCCCCCCTTCCCCTTTCATTTACTCTTGTGCCGGAAGCTCTAACTCGTTTGCACCCCGGTCATTCACCCTTCCGAAAGATGTCTCCCGCTTTTTACAATGCTCGCGTCAACTTTATTTCCTCAATTGTCGCGGGTAAATGTTCGCCGGTCCCTCGACAATGAATATGCGTTCCTTTCTCTCTCTAATTTTCCTCTAGGCCGGGTTGGCCCTCCTTGTGGACGTTAGCCCTCTGTTTTTCTTTCCTCACAATAATGATGATTTTCCGGGAGTTGAATTTTATCGCACTTTTCCGTTTTTCCCCCGGATCACAGTGCTCTTCTCCTACCTTCTTCAACGTTTGGATCTTAATCTCTGTGTGAACCTGCCTTTTTGAAGACCCCTCTTTCCTTTATTCTATTTGACGAGCTACTTTCCTTTTCACGTTGCGTCCCTGATATAGTGTTCCTGTATATTCGGTTTTTAAGATTCCCCCTTCATACCATCCAAACACAACTTCCCACCCACCCCCTCTCTTTATCTTTTCGGCCATGCGTTTTCCCCCGTCCTTTGAGGGACGTTCTATTAGGTCCAGTCTTTCCCAGACGTCCGCTTTTTCCCTCTCTTATCCTCGTCCAACTCTTCTCCGGAAATTTGTCTTCTCACCCGTCGTGTCACCGTTGAACCCCCTTTCGGCAATTTTCGTCTCCGAAGGGATTTTGACCTCTTCTGTCTTACGAGCGGTTTACTAGTCACCCTTCGCTCGAGGCTCAACAAGGGATTTTTGCAGCTGACTTCAGTGTCAGACTTTGTCCTAAAATCACCGCTCCCAACTTATGATTCTTTTTTACCCCCCAATACGTTGTTTGGGTGTCCCCGTGCGATCCGGTCCCCAATATTGCCTGAGACCCCTTTTCCATACGCCCTTCTCTAAAACACTAGGGTGTTTTTCTTTTTCACCTCCCCCCCACCCCCCAATATACGCTCTTTTCCTGTTGTCGACAACCTTCTAACTCATATTACCCTTTCCATAGGGCCCCAGCCGAATGTCCCCGCTGCCAATTGGCCGCTTCAGGTCTTCACCCTGATTTTTGGTTTTTTAAGACCACCATGTTTTGTTTTTATCCCATTCCTTCCCATGCCTTCTCAACATTGTCCTCGTTTGATTTTCCACAGACACCGCCGGGTCCTTTTTCTCCTTTCTTGTCCTAAAAGGGGGAAGTTTTGTCTTGGTACGTTGACTGCGCCTTCCTTATTGTCCAAAGAGTTAATGACATCATTTGTGTGTCGTCGTACCTTGTGACTCCCGGTTTACTCCTCTCCTGTATGGCGTTTCCCTTTTTTTCTGATTTTCCTTCACAAACCGTAAGTTCCCCGACCTGCCCCAGTCGATTCCTTCTTTTGCTGTCTGGGCTTCTTCCTACTCGTGGGAAAGAAGTATATGGACCTATTCTACGTTTACCTCTAACTTTAGAAACGAAACGTATAACTTCTTCCAACCGGTAGGCCAGATGCCTCGTGTTTCCATTTGTTGTCTCA
>Ga0179591_1268544_pt1 | contig 10855 bp, 14 predicted proteins | sample CZOMad2_1_08_16f_FD_182891 | JGI IMG/M metagenome (GOLD analysis project Ga0179591, IMG submission 182891) | Vadose zone soil fungal communities from Angelo Coast Range Reserve, California, USA - CZOMad2_1_08_16fungal (PacBio error correction) | ecosystem: Environmental > Terrestrial > Soil >... | reverse complement strand
ACCAAGACTCCCAGTGTGACTCCTCCAATGAAAGAAAGGAGACTGTACCCTCTGGGTCCTGGACTCTTCTTGGGGAGCAGTTGTCTTCGCATAAAACAGATTTCCGAGTTCACGAAAAGGGCGTTACTAAGAATGTTTTTTTTTATTTTTTTTTTTTTTTTCCTTCTTTTTTTTTTTCTCTTTTTTTTTTGCTGCAGTCTTTCTTTCCCTTCTCAGCTGATGAGGCGGAGCTGACCCTCAGCTCTGCTTTTCCATTTCTATCTGGCTGTGCCAGAGTATGCGCGGTGACCCTTTCTCTTCCTTTTATGGGAGAGCTTATGTCGTCCCCCTTCCCTATCCCTGACCAGCCACATACTCCACAGAATTTTACCCGTTGAGATTCCTAAGCACGCTTCCTTTAATGTTCCATTACTTTCCCCCTCAGGGGAAGCTCTGACTGTTTTGTGGGACCCCTTTGCTTGAAGATGTCTTCTCTATCTGGTCATTCTGAATTCGAAGAGAGCCTTTTCTGTGTTGATGACAGCCTCCTTTGAATCTGCAGAGAAGCCTTGGCACTTTTTCCAAGTCATGTGGATTCTCCGTCCCTTTCCAAGACTGAGTGCCAGAGAGACACCCCCTTCGTCGCGCCTTCGTCCGTAAGTTGAAACCCATTCACCGATCCTCCCAAACTGAGATTTCCAAGATTGCCTCTTAGCATTTGGCGAAAGTGTATTGCGGATTCTTCGATGGAGTCACGCCTGACGGTGCGTGGATTTTTTAAAGAGTCCCACTCCCGAAATAGGGCCACTGCCCTTTTCCTCTTCGGAGCTACCCAACGACATGATGGAGCTCTCGCTTCGAAACTTTTCCCTCTCCCACCTAACCTGGCCGTGTGCAGAATTCTTTCTCCTCACACGATTCCTTCATGTCTAGTGGAACTTTTGCACACGGCTTCGGCTCAGGGACTCTCTAAGATGGGTCGCCCTTGAATCCTCGTCCTCGATGCTGCTGCTTTATTGATGTGGAAGGACACGTTGTCATCTTCTTTTTTCTTTTCTTTTCTAGCAGTCGCGGTGTTCGGCGTTTTTTTTCATCCAGTGGTTGTCCTGCTACACTAGCCAGCGGCTTTTCGCCCGAAGCCGAGCGCTTTCTCTTGCCACTTCAAGTTGACAGCATGGAGGTCCTGAGAGTAACCCTTTCCCTTCCACAGCAGCTATCATCACGTCTTTCCTTTCCCATACTCCTGGGACACACCCTTTTTAGGACCTGCGAACTTCCGGCGATCTTCAACTCTCCTCCCGTGCTAAGTTTTGCTGACTTTTCTTCTCCACAGGCCAGTTGCCGCCAACTGGTCGTACCGTCGGATCTCCGGAGGGGTATTTTTTTTCCTTGCATGAAGGATTCTTTCCTGGGATTGGAGGACAATTGTCTTCCTCACTGCGTCCTTTCTTCTTTTTTGAATTCCACTTCCGTTGTTGTTTTTTGGAGGCCAAACACACGTTCCCCCCTCCCTCCCTATACCGTACCCTCCATTTTGCTTGTCCATCTTTCAAATCTCCCCACTTCTTCCTCCTCCTGAGAATCCGCCTTTAAACCAACCAGTTGGTCTTTTTTCGAGTTCAAACGGAGCACGTGCTTTTCTTCCCCTGAGGGTATTCTCAGACAATTTTCGGCGGGTTCTCCCTTGGGGGCTGTCCAGTAAGATGGACAATCTTCTGATAGATGCTGTTGAACTTCCTTTCTTTCGGACTTCCCATGCTGTCAAATGAATTCCCCCCCCCCCCCTTTGACTGCTTTCTCGAGTGCGAAATCTGTCCCACAAGCGTTGTTTTTTTTCACCACAATACCTAGTCTTCTGTTTTTCCCCGCGGACGTTTACCAGTCCCCACTCCGGGGAACGAGAAGCAATATCTGAGTTGGCACCTTTCCACCAGCAATCTTAAGCATCGCAAGGCTATCAGCCGCAGGAGGGCGAGGTCTTGCGACCCCCTTCTTTTCTTTTGTCGCCGATGTTATACGACCTAGGTACCCAACGCTACTGAGAGCTATCAGCACATGCGCCTTTCTCTTCCCACACGGAAGGTTAGGTTGGATTCCTTCCAGTTTCAGAAAGAGTCACTCTAGCTGTGTTTTTGTCCCAGCTCAGAATCGAAATTCCCCCCCTTGGACTTGTGAAGAAGCCTTGTTTTCTGCGCCATTTGAACAACGATCATGGGGTGAGGGCTCTCGAAGACTCTCATCTCTTGGAAAAAGCAAGATGACACCCCTCCCTGATTTCAGTCGCTCTTTCACCCGTAATTCTCTCTCCTTTTTTTCTTTTTCAATTTGATCTGATTTTTCGACCCCTATATCCGCATCTGTTTTCTTATTCTCAGACTTTGTCTTCTCTATGCATCCCTTCTTTTGTTTGTTTTTAGCTTCTCCTTCCACATGAATTGATACCTCGCGAGCTTCTCGGCATAGTCAACCCCTCGCAGGGATGGTGTCATCTCCCTTTCTGTCTTTCCTTCTTTTTTAATACAGCTTCAAGCACCTTTCAAACTTCCCCAATAGCTTGCAGTGCAGTTAGCTCTTGAAAAATTTGTCTGGTGATCGTGATTAGGAATCTTTCTTTCTGTATGGCCCGTTTTTTTTTATACGGTGTGAGCGTGAGGCAATTTTTTGAAGGTCTCCAGATATCCCCTGGGGCCTGTGTCCGCGCTCCCGTCGGCATGCTTCGATAGGAAATGCATGCTGTCGGGGACTGGTTCAGCGCCAGCCGCAATTCAGAGATTCTTCCTTCGCAGCGCAATTCCCTTTACATTCGTAGGTAAACGCCTTTGTGTTTCCCCTTTTTTCTGTGGGATTTTCTTCTACTTTTCCATAATGCCTCCACAAGCGCAATTATGTAACGGTACCTTCTTGTCTTTACAGTCGCATTGATTATTCACACTGTTCGATGCTTCCCCACAGATATTTCTTGTATTCGCGTCCCCAATTAATCTCTCTTTTTTTTTCTATATATAAATTTTTTCCCTGCTGTCGTCGACGAGACTCGCCAACCTCCCCACCAGCCCTCCTGCAGACACCAATTGACCGACCCTGAACCGGGACCGTTACCTCTCGCCCTTGGTGGCAGTTGATGATCTTGATCTCTTCCCTCCTTACGAGTCTCCCTCCCCTGGGTTAACTAGAATGTCCTTTTTTCTGACAGCTAAGTGTACAGTCTTTCAATCTCTTGGAGCGTGACTCAAAACACCTTCTTTTGGCATTCCTTATCTGTTTTATTTTATGCACTTAACCATTGCGGGACCCTTCGACCGCTTCTGTCGACTCTCCCCCTTAACTTGCTCACGCTTCTCCCCCAGCCCCATCCACCTCCTGAATCAGTTAGATCTACTGCCGATACCAAAAATGTGTTCCCTCCTACAGCCACGGGACGCTACTGCCCTGCCACGCCTTTTGGCCGAAACGGATGGTTGGTTCCTGTTTTTCGTATACATAGGTGAACGCGGAACGGTTTTACTCCCTCCCCTATTCCTCTCGAGAAGCTCATTCTGTGGGGCAGATGATGGAGGTATCGCGAAACAGGCCTTTTCTAAGGAGTGAATAGAGAGTCTTCGTAGAGCTTCTCAGTTTGCGAAACACACATCGTCCCACTAGATTGAACCGGGGTTTTGTGGTCTTTTTGTGGGTTTTTGGGTTTTGGTGGTGGTTGTGTCTCTTTTTCTCATTTGTTCTTGGGGGTTTCCACCTTTGGGGTTTCTGGTTTTTTTTGGGGGGTTTTGGGTTGTGTTGGGGGTTTTTCTTCTTCCGTTTGTGTGGGGTCATTTTGGGTGGGGGCTTTTCTTTTCTTCTTTTTCATTTACAAAATTCTCTATGAACAGGTTACAAGCGCTCTCCTCCTTTCGACGGTATCTTGCTTTTTCAATTTTTATCTCGAGGGAGCTTTCACGCCATGATCGGTGGGCTGATGTTGTCCCCTTTCCCCTTCAAGAGAGCCACAAGGAATCTTTGCCCGAGTGGGCCCTTCCAGGAATTCAGCTCTGCTTCCATGACTGGAGACCACATCTCTTGGAGTGCTTTCTGAAACTTTTTCCTACACCCCTGTTGTGGCCGAATGTCGAATTGAGGCCATTTTGTGTGATCGGTCTCTGTTGGATCCTAGTCGGTATATTTCCCCCTGTAGTTTTATCTTTCGCAGACCTCCCTCTCGAACGTCCCCTTCTATGCTTGATGCATTCTGAAGCCCGGTGAATATTTCCTCCTTTAGTTTTTCTTGAAGATGTTCTATTCGCGCGGTTTTCCGGAAGGTCAGGCAAAGCCATACTTATTAGGTGCTTCTAATGAAAGTGTTTCTTCTCTAGGACCCTTCTCAAGAAACTTCAACTGCTCTTCCTTGAATTAACGTAAAGGGATTTTGTGCTTAGGAGTCCCATCCCCTTGCACATTCGAGCCCCTTTTCCATCGATCATCTCCGGAGTATTTCCATACTTCAGTGATCAATCCAGTTTTCTCTTCGAAATTGTTGGCGATTCCCTCCGTTCTCAACTCGCACCGAGATTTTTCGACTGGGGGATCGAACAGGCCATCCCCCGTCTTCTTATGAAGTACCGTGCTCCGTCCCTTCTCCGGAGGGGTTCTTTTTGCGTCTTTGAATAAGTCCCTCCCAGCAAAATGGATTCTTTTTGTACTTTTCTTCTCTTTTCTTTCTTTGTGCCCACTCCTCCTTTGTTTTTTTCCCGGGGAGGGGGGAGATCCTTTTCCAATAAGAATTCAAAGTACGCTCCTAACATTCCTTCCTTATGGCAAAGTGTCTGCCCCCTCCTCCCCCTCCCTTCACGGTACTCAAACTACCCTTGCTTCACTTGCCTGTTTCGAGATCCCCTTTTTGCCTTTTTGCCTATCCCTTTCTTCCCTGAGAAGCGAGTGTCGTCCCGTCCTCTTTTTAATTTCAGGGTCCACGAATGGATGACCGCTTTTCATGTAGTATTGGAACTTTTTTCCTCTGCTGTCCTTTTAAAGTGCTTGTGACTCTCCCCCCCCCATGCTTTCATCCCTCACTCAAAGACGGCTCTCCCTTTCGATTTCCACTTCCTTTCACCACAAGCGTGGCTAGTATAGAAGTCTTTGGCTGTTCTACCGCGACGGGCTAGAACCCCCCTCACCCACACGTGGAAAGCAGAGAGGATTTTCCTTCAACGCAATTTCCACAACGGCCCTCAAGTCCTAGGATAGTCCCCTTTCCCCTTCCCCCAGCTAGAGAGATTTTTTTGTAGCTGTTGCTAGGCGTTATCCAAGGAGGAGAGCATAAGCACCTCTTCTTGCAGGCATTCTCCTTTCACGGCCTTCGGGGATGACCAGCCCCCATCACGTCGACTCCTTTTTCTCCAGTCAGTACTTCTTAAATTCTTTGCTTCTGCTTTGAACAATTTTTTCCTCGCCATTGAAAACTATGGCGTGTGGGTGTCTCCTTCGAAGAATCGCCAAGTTCCTCTTTTACCTTGCTTGACTAAGGCGCATTTCCCCTCTTTCCTCTATCCGTGGTTTGGTTCCCCCAATATCGTTCACTACTTACTATTTTCCTTCTACGAATGAGGCTCAGGCTCTTGTCTTCCTCTTTGTTAGCCTGTTTCTTTCTTTTCTTGATACCTTCACAAATCTGACCCGCTCTCTTCTCGGCTTCACAACTCTGGCAGGATGCTGTCATCAAAATAATTCCCCCTCTAAGTCCCTATTTCTTCTACTCCCTTCCAGCACCAACCAGTAGTGCGTCCAACAAAAGCCTTCTTTTTTAGATGAGTGTAGGTGGTAGTTCCCTTGGCTCCCAAGTGGTATAGTTTCCAGGAAATGATTATGCTGCCCCCCCCCAGCGGTTTTATACGGGGTTTTTCCTCCCGCCTCTTAAGTGATGCCTTTTTTTTTTTTTCGTCCCTCATAGAGCCGCACCTTTCTGGTGTCCGCGTCTCCCCCTCTGGCAAGACAAGATAGGGGACTCTCCCCCTTCGAAGTGCTTTTTTGCTCTGTCAGAGAAATCCCATCAGATGATTTTCAGCCGCCAATTCCACGGCCACGGCCTTGTAGTTTTCTCTGGGGTGCTCTATTCTTCCTCCCTCCGCTCACCAGCGCATAAGGCTGTAGGCGTTTCTTCGTTGTTACTCGCACTTCTACACTTGTGTCTGCAGGTTCTTTGCTGTAGACGAACACAGCTATTTTTCACCAATTTTTCTCTCTATTTTCCTCCTCCTCCTGTGACCGTCCCTCCTTCTACGAGCATCGAAAACAGTGTTCCTTTCGCTGCACCCCCATTAACCAGAACTGCGAGTCAGAACACTACGACTCTTATGCGCTGGGGAGCATTGATGACTCGCATCCCACAGACGTGCACGAGCTTTTCCATCATGTTTACCTCCTCCTGTACCCCCTTCTATCAGTATCATCTCTTCTGTGCTGGCGATGAAAACCACTTCGCGAATTGGCTTCCCCCTTTGCCAGAGTTGCCCCCTTGATCGTCCCCCTTTTCTTTCCTGCTGGAGGACGCTCCCTTTTCTCCCCTCCTTGCTCACGCGTAGCACCCCCGCGGGCTACCTTTGCCCTGTCTTGAGATTCGAAGCCCCCCCTGTGGCCATTCTCCACACATTCAGGGGAAGTACTTCTTTTCTTTTGTCGGATGTTGGCCGCAACGACTGGTTGTTTCCGTATTAGAAGACCTTTTAATCGAAGACGAGATTTTGTTGAGGTCTCCCCCCTCTTCTTTTTGACTATGCCGCCTCTCTGCTCTTGGCCGATGTGGAAGGTCTCTTCGAAACAGGCGGTCACTTTCAGGAGGCTCGCGAATTCCACCATTCGTAGACGCTTCGGAGATAGTACTTCCCCCTCTCTGATCCAACGGAACGAGATTAAACAAGACCAAAAGTGTATTTTGTGGGGGGTGTTTTTTCTTGGGTGGATCCCCTCTGCTGATTAAGCTTCTTTTTTGGTACTTGCGTTTTCACTCTCTTTTTTGATTACTTTCGCTCTTTCCAGACGCATTGTGGTGGTTTTGAGCAGTTGAATTCTGTCTTTTTTCATTAGGGCCAATGCAATTTCTCCCAGATTTGCCTGGACCCAACGACTGAATTCGAGCGTGAGGTCTTCTTCTTTTTTTCAGTGGTCCCACCTTCTTGTTCCTTTTCCATGCGGCAATCAAACGCTCTTTTGATATATCCCGGCCTCGTGGGATACTAGTCTTTCTAAGACGCTCAGTACTCCCTCTTTCTCCGAGACCCTAATGAGGATGCTCAAGACTCGCCTTTTTTTTGACGTTGTTGCATGTTTTTTTTTCCCACTTGTTCATTGTCCTCTTTCTGAGTTCCACGTGCAGCGCGGTGGGCGCCGGGCTAGTTCCCCGAAGAAATAGGTATTAGGTTGCCTGTTTTTTCTTCTGTCCGTTGCTCTTCCGAAGCGAAGCCTTTCTTCTTTTCGTTCGGTGCAAGTGACGCATGGAGGGTGTACTTGACATTATTATTTTACAGCATTATACAAGACAGGAGCCTCCAGCACCGTTCTTTTTCCCCTTTGACCCTGCGAAATTGTCTGGCGACGGCGCCGGCTTCATTCACCTCTAGGCACGTGCTCCGTTTCCTGGGGATCTCGAATTTCCGCCAACTGGGTGGGTTAGTATGACTTTCTTTTCTTTTTTTCGGTAGGGTTTCTTCCCCAAAAAACCACCCACCAACAACCCCTCCCCCCCCCCACCAAAAAAACGTCTCCAAACCGCCAAAACACACAAACGCCCCCCCAACACAACCCCCAAACCCCCCCAAAAAAACCCCCCCACCCCCCCAAAACCCCCCAACACCCCCCCCCCAAAAACCCCCCCCCAACACAAAAGACAACCCGTTCGTTGCGTCTTTCCAGCAAAGGGCTTGTTCTGAATATGAAGGCGTAATTTGATTCTTTTTTTCCTCCGTGTTTTTCGATCAAACAATAAGATCAAAGGACGCTTTTTCCAGTCCCACACCCCTTTTGCTTTCCATTCTTATGGCCCCCTCCGGAGAACCCACTTTGGTACTTCCTAAGAACCCACCTCTATCCCCCTTTTTTGAGCAAGTGCCTCTCGGTGAGATTTTTCCCCTCGGGTTTTCCGCAGTTCACTTCCTCCCAGGTCCTACGGAACGACTGCGCTTTTGCCAAGCTCGTCGTTTTCTGTGGCCACGGCGATGTTCCACAACTACATGACTTTCCTCTCCCCAAGACGGAGAGCGCTTCGCTTCGTTTCTCTCTGGTTCGCATCACCTCCCCAAGGCAGTGGATCCTCTTTCTTCTGGCTTGCTCTCGGCCGGCGAACCCGCGACGGCCTTCAACTCCTTTTCTGTTCCCATTTTTTCACCCAGCAGTCACCCCCCTCCGCAAGCAGTCGCTTCAAAAGGCAGGAGGATGTCTTTAGAGTCCCGAAGCGTAGTAGCGATTTGTCTCTTCTGGTATAAAACGAGGACGAGCTAGCCCTCTCGACATATCTTCTCCGCATGGACATTTGCACACCTCTTGGTCCCAGCTTGACCGTTCTCATCCCCCCCTCACGCAGAATCAGTTTTTGTTGAGGTTCAGTCATGTGTTTTCTCAGAATAGAAAATTCTTTGCCGTTTCTTTGGACAAGATCCTGTGGCCTACTGAAAAAGCCACCCTGCGTGCGGGCTGGAAGAGCTCATTTTCCTCCTATTGCAACAAGTCTCCTCAAAATGGCTTGATCAAGGTTTTACCAACCCAGTGGTCCTTTGTCAAATCTCTTTTCATTTTTTTCTCTTACTATATCCCCCTCTTTACGAATGAGGGCTCAGGAGCTAGTCTTCAGTATTTTGAACGCTTCTTGGAGAATCCCCCATGACTGCGCCCCCTCTTCCCCGGATATGACGAGTCTTTCGGCAGAGTCAACCGCCCAAACAGACGGTTAACACCCCTTCTTCGAATCTAAGTCAACGATTTTCAAGTCAACCCTTTTCAACTGGGGACCCCCCCTTCTGGTGTGCTTCCCTGAGTTTTGAACAATGGCGTCCTTCCCTCGTATCGTGCCTGAAATGGATCTGCTCCTCGGTTGATGGGGCGGGCCTGCCCTTGTCCTAAGCGTGAGAAAGTGAATTTCTCCTCCAGCATAGCGCACTCATCCCCGCAATGGTGGGATCTTCTCCTCTGGCACGCCGATAGGTGATGGTGATGGTTGTATTTTTCAATCTTGATGCTATTCCCCCGTCCCTGCTGCAGCCGCCCCCGCCCTTCCTTTGTGGGCGTCCTTTCTTTCCAACGGTGTGGATGCGAGAGAGACTTCCCCCGCGCATCCGTCTGCTCGGCTTCTTTTTGACAGTCGATTCTTTCCAATTGTTTTTTCTTGTTCTTCCGTTCTTTGGTGCTCCGTCGACTACCAGCATATTTCTTGGTCTTTTCATACCTCCCGTTTGTGTGAGCGCTTACCGAATACAAAGAAATATTTTCAACGTGTTCCTCCCGTCCCAAAATTGAAAGAAATGCGACGTCTCTTCCCGGGACGTTCCCAGTCTGCCAGTGGTGTAGCCAGTTGATTGATCTTGACCCCCGACGTGACCGAGCTCAGTCCGACGGGCGTTTACCTTACGAATGTACTTCGGGAACCGTCCCATCGATTGAGGCTGCGCTGCCCATCACCCTAGCGAACTCTGGCCTTCCCTCTGGCTTTTTCTCCACTTTCAACCCCATTATTTCCCCCTTCAGGTGAGTGATGTATTTCGAAGCTCCCTCCCTTTTGGATTAGACACCTAGCCAGCCACTCACGCGGGCATACAGAAGAGATTCCGAGCCGATCCAAGGAAGCAACCCATACAGGTGCCTTCTCCAGCTATTTTGTGGGCCGCCGTTCTGCAATCACTTTTTTTCTTGACGCTTTATTAGACCTTAGAAGTCGAAGATAGTTTTACCGTTCTGTTTCCCCATGCATCTTTTTGCCTCGAAGTCGTCGCGCTAGGGTCGATGTTGAATATCAAGTGCTGTTGATTCTCAGGCGAACAGCGTTTTTTGCGGGAATAGAGAGACAATTTACTTTCATTCGTCGCCGCTCGGACCTCTAGATCTTCTTCCATCAAAGGACCAAACTCGGCTTCTCTCCCTTTTCAAGATGTGTCCAATCATTTGGCGACAGTGATCTGCTTTTGGATTTCTTCGATGGTTCTCCTTTTCACGCATGATCGGTGTGGATGTTTCCGAAGCGAACCACAAGGATTTCCTACTAGGGGCCAACGCAAGAATTTTCCTTTCTTTGTACACAGCCCAGTCATGGAGAATACTATCCTGTCTTTCCATTTCAAGTGTCAACTGCCGTGTGCAGAAGTAGACATTCTGTGATGTACTCTCTCCCGTTGGATACATAGTAGGGATCCCTCACCGGCTAAGTGCTCGACTCTAAGGATGGGTCGCACTCCTGGACTTGCGATGCGTGCGCGTTGTTTTCGTTGGAAGGCCACTTTTTTCCACGGAGTGTTTTTTTTTTTCGCGGGGTTCTTCTTCTATCAAGGATATTTTCAATGTATTAGGTGCCTCCCTTACTACATCACGGCTTCTGCACCGATTCGCACGTAATCATTCTTGCTCTCCGTCTTGAGTTGTTTTTTTTGTGGCTCAGGGCCACCTTTCCCATTGAAAATTGAAGTGGACCTTTCTCCCCCCTGGGTGTTTCCAACTTCCGGACATTTCGGTCCGTAGGACCCCTTGTGTCTGTGCGACGAGAACCTTCTCTGAAGGCACGTTCCCGTATGGGGATCTCGAAAAGGCACTCTCCAACTGGGTTGTTCTAGATGGTCAATACCTTTGAAGTTGGTTCTCTTGGTGTTGCCAGAGGCTTCTGCCCCCGGGATGGAGGTTTCCTCATTTAAGGTCCCCCTTTCTTATTTTG
>Ga0179591_1266954_pt1 | contig 10855 bp, 13 predicted proteins | sample CZOMad2_1_08_16f_FD_182891 | JGI IMG/M metagenome (GOLD analysis project Ga0179591, IMG submission 182891) | Vadose zone soil fungal communities from Angelo Coast Range Reserve, California, USA - CZOMad2_1_08_16fungal (PacBio error correction) | ecosystem: Environmental > Terrestrial > Soil >... | reverse complement strand
GTTTTGTGTGTGTCGTTTTTTAGGTAGGAAGACGCCCGAAAGATAGTACTATCGTGGGTCATAGTCAGGAGAAGTGAGAACACAGTATTCTTTGCTCCTCCCTTTTCCTGAGAGCTGTCCTTTTAAGCAATTTTTTCCTCTCTCACGGCTGTGTCAGTCCCCCCACCGAACAGTGAGAAATCCAGCAGACCCGCCTGCATACCGTCTTTTCCCCTTTCTCTCAGAACAGCGACAACCCAGCCACAGCCGACTCCTCTCCCCCCAGGCAGTCGTGAACATCGAAAAGAGGCGACTGTTTTTCACCTCTCCCGTTTTACCCCTGGTTCAACTGCTCCAAAGAGGTAGCAGGTAGTAGTGCCTACTGAGTTTGTAACCTTGCAATTTTACCTCCCCCCTCCAACTCCTTTGAGTGGCCTAAGGGGACTTTGCTCTTCCCTTGGTGAGTAGAGCAAGTGCGGACCCTTTGATGCCGTACTTTCCTTTTTCCCTGCGTGCACCCTGAGCAAAAGCCTCTTATTTTCCCTGTGAGGGATATGGACGTCCAGAAATTTGGGGCGCACCCCCCCTTTCTCCCTCAAGAGGCGTTCAACTTCCGCTAACTCCGTAATCCAGCTATGAAGGAGCCTTTTTCGTTCTCGCCACCCTTGAAGTCCTCCACGCTGCCCCCTTTCCCTCCGCCTCAGGGTTTGTAGAACTTAACGTCAGACATGTTTCTCGCACGTTTCCCTGAGCCGAGAATCGTGAAAGTGCCTTTTTCCTCCTTCTATGTGACCTTGGCCAGTAGCAGTGCTCGGCCTAGCATTCTGTGAGGAACCTTCCCGACTCCCTCAGGGTTCTCCAATCCTCTAAACTTGAAGTTTGATTCCACTTCTTTCCTTGCGGGACGACATCCCGAAAACCCCCCTAACCCCACGGTTGACGGGCGTTTCTTGCTTCCCCCTCCTTCCTTAGCGGTAGAGGAGGAATTATAAAATACAACGCCCCCCCCTTTTTGTGAATGGCGCAGTCCCCTTTTCCTTTTTTTCCCGAAAACGACTAAGACACTTTATTTTCCTTACGGGTGATGGGGACAGCCAGCCCTGCCTCTAGGTCTCCGGTAATCGAGCCCCCCTCCCCCTCTGGGTCTTCTTTCATCCGTCACCCCCTCCCTACTCTCCGTGTGCGCTAGGACGACCCCTACAGGCACCCATACCCCCTGGTCCCCCCCTTTCTCTCCCCCCGTCCTAGAGAAAGGTCTGCGCCTCAGCTAGGCCGGGAGGACCAAAGCGTCCGTTTCTGTTTTTCATCTGTTTTCGGGCCCCCTTCTTTTCTTTGGCATCGATCCCCCTCGAAAAGCGGCTTACACAGACGTTGCTCTTGGAAGTGATCTTTCCTCTTCCGACCAATACTCTGGACACCTCCGGCTCGATCGAAACAGATCAGACTCCCCCCTATACAGGCCGGGCCCATAATGCTAAATTCGGAGGTGAGCCGGAAGAGTCATATAACCCTTTCAGGTGATTTTTTCTTCTCTCTCCCTTGATAGGGGCATTGTTTCCCTCAGTGTATGCCCGCCTCTATACTAGCGGCAGGTTGGAACCCCTATTTCTTCCCTTGAGTTTTTCCATATTCAGCCGCTTTTACTGCCGCGTAAGACCCACAACATGGACCGCATCTTCTGTGCGCGACCTTTCCCCTACCCCCACCCCCCCCTCGTCGCCATCCTACTCACCGGAGGACCCGCCTTCGAGGTTACCCTACTTTCCCTTTCCCCCCTCCCCTTGTTTCCCGTCTCACCCCCTTCGCCTTCTCCTCGTTTTTCTCGGCACATTAAATTACCGACGCTACCATGCTGACCTGCGTTGTCTCCAGCGAATCCCAGTGGTCAACCGTAGGGATCTTCCGCTTCTAGGGAAAGCTTCCTCCTCTCTCCCTCAGTGGCCCTCTCACTCCTTTTTCCTATTTGACCCTACTCTTTGTTGTTGTTGACCATTCCCCGTCTCCTTCCCCCCAGTCCTTCCTGCACTTCCCTCAAAAGCGACCGACCTCGAAGCAGATAGACGTGCACCCAATGTTCTTTCCCCCTCCCCGACGTTAGCTTGTACATTCCATGTTAGCGGGTTTAGGGTAAGTCGTCCTGACCCCCCTCTGCCAGCCTCTGCTCCTCTTTATGCGTAGTTACAGTTGTCCGTGTGCTCCAGCTCAAGTCGGGTGGGATCTCCGTTCCCTTTTCAGCGCGGTGAGCCGCTACTCGCCTCTCCCCGCCCTTGAGATAGACATGCGGTCATGGCTTTGTGGAGGTCTGAAGGTGACCCTTCCTCTTTCTCCCTCCGAAGTCAAATGAGACTACTCGCCGTTAAGACAGGAGGCCTAGGGTTCCCTCTGATCCGTTTCCGATACTCTTGACCCCCAGCCCAATAGAAGAGGAATGCAAGCCCTTGCTTCTAGGGATTGATGCTGTCCCCTGCCTCACCTCAGTGAGCAGTATTGTCACAGCCCAGTAGTATCTTCTCAGCTTTTTTACTTTTTTTCTCCGTCGAAGGATCGCGTGCTTCCCCCCCTTGACTGCATTCATTCGTACCTCTTCCGACCCAGAAAAAGGCGAAAACTCTTTCCCCGTCGGCTTCGTCTCGTTTTTCCTATGGGACTTTTTCGAGAACAAGCAAGGTTTCCAGCAAGCAGACGTAACCATACTACTTTTGGTTTGAACTTTTCCCCTAGGACGTATAGTGACTTGCTTTCTTTGGCCAGGGTTTTATGAAGTACTTAGCCGGCTGCACCTGGTCGTTGATCGTACTCTTCAATTCCGTTTTTGAAGGTTTACGTAGATCGGGTGATAAGCCCCTCGTCGGCTATGGATCCGACGAGCGAATGCCCCTGATTTTTCCAGCCTTCTTCTTTCTTGCCCTCCGTCAAGAGGAGGTCGGTTTTTTTCTCCCAAGAAGGGACTCAGTCCAGGAAGCCCCCAAAGGTCTTTGTGATACCATGCTTTTCAAGTTTCCCCCTTCCCTCCCTAGTGTGCTACGCCCGATTGAGAACTTATCCCGTGAATTGGTTAATCTCTCGGGAAACCACTCCTGGAGTACGCCTTGACTTCATAATTTTTACCTCCAGGCGAAGTTCAGATGAATGGCCTTAGTAGGTTACCCAGAAGTTGACGTTCGTCATAATAGTACGAGTAGAACCGCGACGATTTCCCCACATCTCGGTCCCCCCTAGAATAGTGAGCTGTGGCCGCTTATCCTGAAACTATGAGTCACATTTCTTCCGACCCCGAGGAAAACTGGCGGCATCAATGAGCACTATCTGAGAGAGGATGGGCAGTCCCTACCCTTCCCCATTCGGAGTAGATTTTCGGTCTTTTCACGTCGTGAGAGTCTAGCTCCCCTGCTCAAAGGGACCCCCCCCGGTATTCCAACCCCCTCCTCCCCCATTTTGGCCGTCCTGGGGTTTTGCGCCCTAGTCCTGCGCCCGGCGGCGGCCAGCCCTCCCCTGGCCTCCTTTTCCTCTACCTTTACTTCACCCCAAGTCCAAGATCATCCTAACAGTCCCGTTTCCCTGCCGACCCGCTGTTCTTCCTCTCTTTTCCCCTCTTTTCCTTTTCTCTCTTTTTTCTCTTTTTCCGCCCTTCCTTTCTTTTCCCCCCTCGTCTCTTTTTTTCTCCTTCTCGTTTACGTCTTTATCACGGGTCCCCGCTGGTAAACTCCTTCCCCCCATTACCCATATTTTCCTTAAGCAATGATAAAGAGTTCCTTTACTCCCTATACCTCTTCCTGTGGAGGGCTCTGATGGACAGAGGTCACTCCCTTCCTCCTTTCTCCAGGCCCTCCAGCTTCGTGCACTAACCACTATCATGCTCTCCCCCCTCTTTTTCTGACCCTCCTCCCTTATTCTCTTCTTCCCTTTTCCTCTTCTCTTTCCCTCCCTCTCCCCCTCTCCCCCCCCCTTTCCCCCCCAGTTCCCTTTCCTGCCCTTAGAGACACGGGAAAGTTCCCTTCGCCCTTTTTTTAGCCTTCGCTCCGTCGGACTTCGACCCCTTCTACATTCCTCGGGTTTTGCTTCTCTCTTGTAAAGCCTCTTTGTTTCTTTCTGCATTCTTTGAAGATTTGACCTTCGATTCCTTTAGGGGTCTTGCCCTTCCCACAGATCGGCGCGTTTCTCCGCTTCTTAGCCACTTCTTACTTTTTCAAGTCACGCACCGTGTCGACTCAATTAGCCACTTGATCGGCTAGGAGCGGCTTGGTGGAAGAGTGTCACTCTAGACATTGTGATTTTTTCTCCCCAACGTTTCCTCTCACTTCTCCCTTTTCTTTGCTGCATTTTTGCCGGTTCGTGCCTATTCTTGGTCAATGCGTGTACCGCAGAGATCCGATCTTCACCTCTTCGCAACCTCGTTTCCTCCTCCCCACCAAGTTTTTTCCATAGTAGAGGAGATTGGACGCTTTCTCTTCAGATTCATTCCTTGCCCCCTTTTTTTCTCCCCCCTATCTCAAATGCACCTCCCCCCCCCCCAGTTCTCTTATCTCCCGTCCCTCTCTTGGCCTTCTTCGTGCACCGCTGCTTCCGCTCCACCGTGCTCCCCCTCCCCCCCGCTGTTTCCCTTAGTTCCACCCTTCTTTCGCGTTTGCAGCCGCCCTTTTCTGCCAGGTGACAAAAATCGAGGGCTCTCCTCTGTACTCCTCCGGCCTTTTTTCTTGCGCACCTTTTCCCTTTTTTAATTGCAGTTCCTCTAGTCGCACTGCGCCTGCCCTTTTCTTTTCTGTTTCACACCGGTGTTCGTGGTCTTCGAGAATCTACTAGAACTCTTTCCTCCCCCGAATTCCCTCAGGTCCTCCCCTCTCGAAAGGTTTGCGCGGACAAACTGTTTATCTTTGCCCCGGCTACCCCAGGCTGCTTCAAAGTTCGATTTCGCTTTTCTAACCCTCTTTTTATAAGCGCAAGTAAAAAGTGACGATCAGACTGACTCCTGTTAACTTTGTTCTGACTCCCCTTTTCCCGACCGGGTCTCCCAAGACCTTGTCTCTTCTTCTGCTCCTTCATGTTCCTTGTTTCTTCCCGTGTCTTCTTTTCTTCAAGGCACCTCGCCGTGGCCTCTCCTCACCCCCTTTTCTTACTTAAGGTGAGGCTTTTTTGGGAGTTTTTATAGCCTGCTACGTCCCGCGGAGAGACAAGGTCTCCATCCGTAAAGCTTCCCCTCCCTAGGTTAGACAGAGGTATTTTTCGACAGAGGATCCCTGTCAACTACCACGCCTCGCCCCCCCCCCACTTAAGGAGCCCCCCTTCCGACACCCTGAAGGCTTTTCACTAGACCCCCCGTCCTCTTGCCCTCAGGTCGCGCCTTCCCTCCACACCTAGAAAGTACTAACGGCATCTTTTTCCTTCTCCTCCTTATCTCCCTTTTTCCCCTTGTCTATCTCGATGTTTCTTCCCCGTCTCACCGCCACTCCCGGCGTGCTTTCCTGTTGAGTCATTCTCTCCTTTCTGTCTTTTCCCTTTTCCACTTCTGACGAGGTTCTCGACTCTCTAGGACCCATCCGACTGAGGCATGAGATTCTTTCCGGCTTTTCTGCCCGCTTTTCCCCCTTTCTCCCAGACCCCGCTAAGCGGCGACTTCCGACCGCACACCCGCTTGCAGGTGAGTCCTTTTCTCTCCGCATCCTATCCTTTCTCTGTTTTGGCCTTTTATCCTCTTTCCGAAGTCGGGTCTTAGTACACTAAATTCCCTCCCCATTTCCCCCAGGTCTTTTCCCTTCCCTTTGAAGTAGGGTCTAGCCTGACTTCGGTGTTACATCCGGCCGCTTCTCCAGGAAGTATTTGCTTTGCGTTTCCTCCTCAACCTACTGTCCGCTAGTGTTCGTAATATTCTCCAACTCTGTGTTACGCTACAGCACAGGACGTCCCGCATCTTCCCCTTCTTGGGTTTGGTTTCTCCTTTTCCTTCCTCGGCTTTTTCTCTGTTGAGTACCTTGTGTGGGTCGGACGTCGTTACATCGGCCGTGTTCTGGGGGAGGAGCACCTCTTTTTTCTCTACTCCGTGGTTGCCCCTAGAGATATGTACTTCCTCACCTCCACCCAACCTTTTCTTAAAGTAGCGCTTCCTCTGCCCTCCTTTGCCTTTTTGGTCACCGAAGCCCCTCTACCCCCCTCACGCCTTCTTCCCAACAATCGCTCTCTCTTCTCCCTCGGCTCCTCTTTCTGTTTAGGTTGAATTAAGCTTGGACGACTCGGGTACCCCCTCGACTGATTAGACGTCTTCTTGTGCTCTTTCCCATCATTCAGATTTCAGATCTTTCTTTCGTGCCAATGCGAATGCCACGTTGTACTCTGAGTCCTCTTTGCACCCCCTATATTTCCTTGGCCCCTTTTGCCTTCACTTGTTCTGCCCTCCCCTCACACCCTCCGAAGGAAACGACGCTGCTCCCTTGAGGTCTCCAACATTTCTTTTCCCGTACGGCCCCTTGCTTTCTTTTTCTGTTCATGGGAAATCCTTGGCTTAAATCTTTCACCCCCACGCCCCCCGCCGTTCCACCTGCCCCCCCTCGCAAAGCTGACTCCATCCTCTCTAACTGAGCCACTTCTTTCATTAAGGACCTCTCTGACCCTCGTCATTTATGCCAACTCTCCCCCTCCCCGCCTTCCTGCGCAACCCTCCAAGCCCAACCCCCGCCAGAAGTTGAATCCACCAACCCCACCTAACCCCTTTAAGACTCCTCTCTCCGCTCGTTCGACGCCCCCTCTCCCTCTCCCCTTTGTACGGTGCTAGATAGATAATCTGACAACTGGACGAGCCTTTGCACTCCCTCTTTTATTGCTGTAGCTGCTCATGTTATTCAGCGACTTGATACCATCCCTCACCCCTTTCTTGTTCTGAGATGGAAGGAGTTCCCCCCATCCTTCCATGGCGGAGGGCCCTTCCCTTCCTAAGTACCGTCGTACTCGTCCTAGCTTAGTCTAGTACGCCAAGTTTAAAGCCCTGACCTAATAGAGAGACGAGAAGGGTTCGGCCTCGCCTTACTTCCCCTCTTGCTCCGCCGTTATACTCTACCCCTTCCCTTTTCGTCTCAATTTCCCCTCCTAAAGGAGATCTTGACCCTCCCCCCGGACGGAGTGTATGAATTCCTACAAATCTGTCCGGAGACCCCCCCCCATTATCCTGCCCCTCCAATCCGCTTCTGTCCTTTGTGACCCCTCTCAAAAGATAGGCCGCGTAGGCAATCCCCACTCGTTCTATATTACCCATCCCTTATTGCATACTAGCCTCTCCTCTTTCTCTCATTCCCCGGCAATTCATTCGCGCCTGGACTCTCTTGCACCCCATCCCTACAGCTGATGAAATGGTCTGTGTCAGCTTTCCGTTGCTGGCATTTCAAGAGTTACCGAGTCATTTCCTTCTCTTTTCTTGCCTCTCCCGTTTCTTCCATATCCTAGAGGACTCCCTTTGGAGACAACAACCCCGGCGCGCTCTAAAATCTCCATGACGCCTTACGACTTCTTTTCTGGTCAACCCCGCACCCTGCTCCCCCCATACGTGCCCTTCGTTTCGATTAGCCCCTCTCTCGGTTTTTCCCTTTTTGATATACGACCCTTTTGCGCGTCACTCGGCAATTTCACCCATTTTTTTTTTGAATTTTCTCCTTTTCACTTGTTTTGATCTTCTATCTCGTCATTTTTTCGGCTGCGTTTCACCGAACAAAACCGCATTGCTGCATATCCCCCCCCCCCCTTTGAGTGCCCCCTACCTTTTTCGCGTTTCTTTGCCTCTTCCCCCCCTGCATCGCTTATTCCTCTTACAGGCGTCATGTAGTTTCTAAGATTTCTACCATTTCGTTGGTCCTCGACGTCTTCTTTGACCCGTCTAGCCCGTATCTTCCGCGCCCATTTGTTTTACAACTCTCCCCATATTATGTCTCTCGAGTGCCAAGATCACCCCATTCAGGCAAAGCTTCTACCCTTCCCCTTTCGGCCCAGAGTAATTGTCTTATTATCCTCTACAAGGCGAATGCCCGCCGTGCCCCCGCGTCTTGGTGATACACGCCATGCTAACGAGCGCTTACTTCTCACCGACTTCTCGAGAACTTCTTTTCTAAGGACCTTCCCACCCCACCCAATTTTTCCGCCCCTGTCGACGTTATTGAATTCCGCCTTCGTCTCTTCGAGAAAGAACCACACCGACCTTAGGGTATCTCAAACTGAGAAGCCCGCCCCCCCCCCCCCTAACCCGAGGTGGTTCGCCCTCCTCACGCACAAACACCCTGGCCTCCCTTCCCCCTCTACGGTGTTATTCGAAGAGTCGTAGGACCTCGAGGACCGTTTCCCCCACGCCTCCTCCACACTCGGAAGACTTCCCTTACCTTTCCTCCCCCCCTTTCCCCCCTTTCCCCTCTTCCCCTTCTCCGACGTCATCCTTTTTCTTCTTCCCCCCCCCCTTTCCCTTATCCCTCCTCCACCTCTTTTCCCCTTCTCCTCCTTCCCACGGAAATAGCGCAGTTCAGACGGGGATTTAGATCCTCCTTCCTCTGTCTTGTCAGTCTTCTCTCCCCTACGCCCCCTATACTTCCCTACCTGCAGCCCGTCGGCTCCGGCCAGTGACGAGATGGCCTCCCAACTACTCTGGAAACCCCCCCCTTTGATCTATTTCCTGCTGGGTAATTTTGTTTTTGTCGCTACAGCTGCCCGAAGAGGGGCGCTCACCTCACTCCTAGCCAATTTGGCTGCTCGATTTCGCGTGCCGCCCTTCTTCTTCTTGATTTTCGGTCCCTTTTTTTAGACTCCTCCTCAGACTCCCTCTTCTTTAGCCCAGGCCCCCCCCTCTTCCTCTCTGATAGTGTGTAGACCTTCCGGTTCCCAAATCCGCTTTCCTGCCGTTTTTCCTCTAGTCGGTCTGTCCCTTGCTTTTTCCTCTTACAAGCCTTTAGAGAGAGGAGTCTTTTGCAGCCGATCGGTAATGATATTTTCGCCGTGCTCACGGCGAGCCTTTAACTCAACTTCCTTCTCTGAGCCTTACCTCTTTTTTCTTTGAATTTTTAGTCAAAGTTACCAAGTGCCCCCCACCTACTTTATCCGCGCAGAAGTGAATCTGCCAGACTTCTTTTCCACCCTTGGTTCAATTCCCCCCTCTTCTCCCAAACCGATCACTCTCCTCGGGTTTTGTGGTGTTGTTGTGGTTTGGGATGTGATGAGGATGGACCTGATCACGAGCCGTCGCACCGGTCTCGCTTTCTTCACATAGATCACTTTCCAATTAACGCGTTTTGCTCGAAACTTCGTATGCCCCTTGCTCTTCCAAGGCTTCCCTTCCTGTCACTCCCCCCCCCAGAAACCCTTTATATTCCTTGGATCCGCTATTTTCCTTTACAAACTCTTGCTCTCCGTATCCCGCTCGATTCCTCTCTTCTTCTCCTTATCCCCAAGAATTTTTCTAGGTCGACTGAACCGACTAGCCAAACGCCCTATCCTTGCCCGCTTCTACTTTGACTTGCCCCTCCCCTGGAACCCCTCCTGACCCTTTCTTTCCTCCCCCCCCCCCGCTTCCTACTCCTTCGAGAGCCCTTGCGTCAGCCTCCTCTCGGCCAGGAGGACCGCCCTTTTCTTGCTTTAGCGTTCCGGACCAAGTACCTTCTTCCCTGATTCTTATCATCTTGACTACATGCTCGCTAAAAGAAAGTGTGTCGTTTCCTTTTTCTTCTCTCCTCCCCCGGTTCTTCCGCCTTCTTGACTTTTCCTTCGTGTTGACCGTCGGCTTCTCCCCGCTGACAAACCTGCGGACTAGCCCCCGATAGGAACTTTCCCAATCTCTTTGCATCCGCTTATTTGGGTTCAACCCAGCAGATGTTTCTCTCCCCGATTTTCAATTTTCGTTGATTGTCCCTCGAGCCTTGTTTCTTTCTCGTGCTCTCCAGTGTTCTGATTTCTCCCCATGCGGCCCGTTGTCTCTGTCCACTTTCCCCGGCCCATGTTCAGTTTCACTTCTGCGTGCGTCCGCGTAGAAACATGATTTTCCCATATCCCCCCCCCACACTTAATCCCTAGGAGTCCCGAGCAGTCGCCAACGGCTCCCTTCTAACGAAATCCTTTACACCCGCACGCGACTCCCGACGTCGACACTTTCACCCCTATGTGAGACCTTCCTCTCCCTCCCTCCCCAGTGCTCGGGGCCCATCATTAGTCGTCTCCTATCCGTAATCCTCCTCCAGCATTTGTCTTAAAATTACATTTGCCTCTCTCGTTTTTACCCAAAGTCAGAATGAGACCACCTTATCAATTGTTAGTCCCACTTCCCGATCTTTTTTCCCTTCCCTTCAGAGCAAGGTAGACTTGTTGCTACGCCTACCTTTGGGAAATTCTAACTCCCTATCTTTTCATAATCACTGTGATTGTGAGCTATCTTTTATTCCAGTTCCCACCCCCTCCCTTCCCCGATAGAAAAAAAGAGAACCCCCCCCTACCTCGTTAGTCCTCCCAGACCGAAAACCAGGGGAATTCTCTTGATAGCTGTCGTGTTTCCCTCTTTCTCGCGCCCTTTCTTGATTGCGACGTAGAAGATGAACGTAGAGCCCTTGTCTTTTACCCGAGACTTTTTTTTTATTCCTCTTCCCTCTCACGACAGATTCTAACGGAGTTCGCCTCTCTTACCACCCCCCTTTCTCTCTTCCTCTCCTCCCCCCCCCCTCTCCTCACCCCCCTCCTTTTTTTTTCCCCTTTCTTCTCCTTCTCCTTCTCTTTTCCCCCTTCCCTTTTCTTCCCCTTTTCTTCTTCCTCCCCCTTCTTTCCTTTTCCCCCTTCCCTCCCTTCTTCCCTCCCCTCCCTTCCCCCTCCCTCTTCTCTTCTTTCCCCCTTTTTCCTCTCTTCCTCCCCCTTCTCTTTTTTCCTTGAACTC
>Ga0179591_1329362_pt1 | contig 10857 bp, 22 predicted proteins | sample CZOMad2_1_08_16f_FD_182891 | JGI IMG/M metagenome (GOLD analysis project Ga0179591, IMG submission 182891) | Vadose zone soil fungal communities from Angelo Coast Range Reserve, California, USA - CZOMad2_1_08_16fungal (PacBio error correction) | ecosystem: Environmental > Terrestrial > Soil >... | reverse complement strand
TGTGGTTCTTGGCAGACAGTTTCTTCCGTTTGTTAGGGTGACGTGGGGTTGACTTTTCTTGTTGACAAAGGATGTTTGTCCTTTAGTTCTTGTTCTATGGTTTTTTTTAATGATTTCTTCCCTTTCTTTTTTTCACCCTTTTCTTTCGTCTTGAGTGGGTTGTCGTGAGTGTTTCCCTTTGGTTATTTCTGGTTGAGTTTGAACCCCCACCTTCTTTCTTTTAGTTTTCGGGTGGATGGTTGGCGAAGAGGTTTCCTTTTTTTTGGATTTCCCGTTGCTTTGATGTATGGTCCCTCTTTTTTCCACATGCCGCGCCTTCTGCATGGACGGCTTTTTGCAATCCTCTCTGCAGCTTCCTTCTTTCCCCGCAGTTATTTAATCACCCCGGCCTTAACGTTTCCCTTTTTTCGCCTCATGGCGGATTAGTTGTGAAGAAATCCCCCCCCCCACCTTTTTCCCTTAAGGAGACCCCCCCCACTCTCGTTTGACTATCTGATGTTCCCACCCCTCTGACTTTTCTCTGTCACTTCTTTAAGCATAGATTGCAGCCAGGCGACAATTACATCCTTCCCCGAAGAAGCGGTGTTCCCCCAGGGGAGGTTTTTATCGTTTTAGGTAAATGTCTTGCTCCCTGAAAATTTCTTTTTTTTCCCATCAGATGAAGCGGATGCGCGTTTCAATCCGATTTCCTCTCTCTCTTGCAACCTCGAAGTTCTGTTTTTTCTTTTTTTTTCCCTTTTATTCACCCTACCCACCCCGGTCTCGAAATTTAACCGGTCCCTTTTCACTCATCTTTTTTATGTATCTTCTTCCCTAGGTCTGGGGTTTAGGACAAGCCCTCTTCCAAAACCCTTCCGAACCCCGTGTTTCTGTTAGTTCTTCCCCCTTCCTACCCGCCCTTTTCCCGGGAAGTGTCCAGGAATATTGAATGAGGTCTTTACTCTTTTTTGTGACCACTTTGAACTCTTTTTTTCGGCGGTTTTGAAAAGAGATAGGCATAAGACCCCTCGTCTTTTTCGTATTTCCCTTTACTCCCTTTTCGCGCGCGTTTGCGCGCTTGACTTCCCCTCTGGTTTTTTTTGTTGGGGTTTCTCTTCACTTTGGAGGGCTTTAGATCGACCGCCCCCCCTCTAAGAGTTTTTGCGTCCTCTTTGTAGTCTTTGTCCACTTTATTTTTTGACCTATCTTTCTTCCTTCTTTTTTCTACCGTGATGACAGCGGCTTGCGAGGTTGTCTTCCTGATCCCTTTCTTCCTTTTTAGCGGATTCTTGGCCGCCCCAGTTTCCCTTTCCCTTTTTAGGTGCTTGGGTATCGTCGGCGATGCTGGTGGTAATGGTATTTTCCTTCCCTCTCGGAACGCCACTTGTGATCCCCGCTTTTTTGAGTATATTTTTCTGACCCCCTCCTGGGTTTTTTTTTCTTTTTTTCGGTTACGTGGCGAATTTTAACCAAACCTGAAGAATTTCCCCCCGTTACGAGTGTCTTTTTTGGGCTGTCGGACTTTTTAATTCCTTATTCCTTGTTTCGGGGGTGGTTCTCAAAACTGACCTCCTCCTTAATTACCGTACTCCTTTCCCTTTTATACTTGCCCTGCGCAGGACCTGGGAGCTGAAAGTGGGTGATAGTCGTGTCTATTCTTTATGGTTTGTCTTTTTAAACTCCTTTTTCTCTGTTTCTTCCTTTTTTTTCCCCCCCCCCCAGTTTCTTCATCGTGTTTCGGTTGGTGCTCTCGCCTAATTCAGGATTGCGACGCTTCTTTCCTTACCCTTTTTTTCATTGCCGGGGGTTTTCTTTGTGTGGAGAATTATGCCCTTTGTCTTTAATCGGAGTGCTACAGGCCGTAGAATCTGGGCCAGTTTTGTTTGTCCCGCTCTTCTTTACATTTCTTTTGTTGATGACAGGGTGCTTATCTTTTGACGGAGTTCGTAAGAGTCTTTCTTCCCTTGCTTTTCCCCGGTTTGGTTTTTCTCTCGATCCTCTTAAGTTTTTTTTTTCTTCCCCCTTTGTGTTTTCTTACTTTCCTGTTTCTTCTTTTATGGGGTCACAGCTTGGCTCGATGTCAGGAGTCCGTCCTCGTTTTTCTGAATGGTACATTTCCTGAACTGCCCAAGAGATTTTTTTATTTGCAAGCCCCTTTCCCGTTTTTTTTTTTTTTCAGTGGTGGATGAGTAAGTCAATGGCCATTGGCCCTGACGTCGTCCTTTTTTGTCAAGGCTTCTTTCGCGGCTTTTCTTTTCCTTTTTTTTTTCTCCATTTTTTATGGGTTTCTTACAGTGACGATCTCGTTACGGCCGGGGGTTATGGAGTTTTTTTTGACAGACTGTACTCTTTTTGTTTTGTAAAACTTGATACCCACTTCCCTTACCCCTGACCGCCTTAGGTGAGGTTGCTGTCGTATGGTGGTTGATTTCTCTTCGTTTTTTTTTTCCCACCGTCATAGATGTTTGACGCCTTGTATCCCAGTTGAATGATGCGTTCCCTCTTTAGTTCAGCGGCATTCGTAAGTGTAGGGGGATGGTGGGAGGGTGCGGTCGGGTGGAGGGGATCGGTCTTCCCTTGTTACACCCCTGTAAGTTCCCTGCCTACGGTTTTATACCGTCCTTTTTTTTTTACAAGTTTTCTTGGAGTGGAATCGCGCATGATCATGATAACCCAATTTTCTATTACCTCTTTCAACGACAAACCCCTTTCCATCAAACCCTTCTCTCTCTTTTTCTCTTTCATCCGGTCCTTTTTCTCTGGCCTGATACAATAATTCTCTTTTCCCTCCTCGTGTTTTTTCTGAGTGAAGAGGACCCATGTTCGACTCTTGATGATATCATTCCCGTTTAGTTTGTTAGATTGTTTTTGGAGTCTTTTTTCCCTTTTCATTTAGCCGATTCTCCTTTCCCTCTATCCTTTTTTTTTTTTTCTTTTTAACCTGGGCGATTGTCAACGTCCCAAAGAACTGTCCTTCTCTCTTTCATCTCATCTCCTTTGTTTGTTCCTTCTCTAGCCCGCCCAATTTGTCAGCCTTTCTCTCCAAACAACCCAATACCCCCCCATTTCCTCCCATGCTAGGACGAAGACGATGACCAGTCCCTCCCCTCCAAGGTAGAAATTTGAGGCTTCCAGCCTCTCTGAATTTCTCACCCTCTTTAGCCCCCACTCAATGAACTCCCTTCTTTCTGAAAGTTTTCTGCTGGGGGCTCTCTGGTCCAAGTCCCCGAGTTTACCTATTTCTCACTTTCAAAGAAACGCCCTGGACCCTCACACTGATTTTACTCCGAGACTTTTTTTTTCCCACCCTCCCCCTCATCTTTCTTGCCCATGAACACTCAAGGCACATCCTTTACAGACTGCCTTCCCTCAAAGACCCTCTTTTTTTGGCCCTCCCCACCGGTGACGACCTCGATGACCCCCCCCTCCCCCCTTTCCACCAGTTCCAGTCAATTGTACTCCGGAACGGCGATCTGCCATGATCCTTTGCCCCCCCTCCCCCAACTCGTTAGTTCAACTTCCCCCCCTCTTTCATAAACCCTAGTTTTCCTTTCCAAAGTCTCGACGATGACGTGCACATGGAAGACTCCGCTATCAATAGAAATTCCGCCTTCCAGCCTACTCCCCCGTTCACCAAGAGAGGGACACGCGCCGCCCCCCCTCCCCAGCTGCCTGGTCTCGCCTACATTCTTTTTTGTGTTTCCATCTCTCCTCCCTTTTGGTGCAATGCAGCACACCCGCACAGGCCCCACATCTGAAAGTTTCATTCGGACCCCAACTTTTTTTCAAATCAGTCATGAGTCAACAGAATAAGATGATCGCGACCTCCCAAAGACCTCTCCCCTCCGTTGGTAAGACACACCACATCAGCATCTTTTTCAGCCTCTCCCCCTTTTCTCCCAACAGGACGAAGGTACGCCCCCGTTATGCCTCTCACAGAGTTGACCGTAACTGGTCTCTTTAAGAAGGGCTCTCTACCCGCCCTCCACACTTTCAGTTGAAGTCTCCCCCTCAAACTACAAATTTATCAGCTTTTTTACCCACCACTTTTTAAGGACATTACTTTTGTTCTCGACACTTAACCGCATTCAAGGAAGACCGCCAGTCCTATCCTTCCGACAACGCCTTCCCCATCCTTCCCTTTCCCTCCCCAGGCGCCCGTCAGTACATTGAGGGCTTCTCCCCCTAATTCCTCAATTTGCCGCTCCCCCCTCACAACCTGTCCCTAAGATTCTAGTCGCAAGGTCCTCGACTCTTTAAAGAAAAACTGACCCCCTCCCCCTGTAAGGAAGTTTTACTTTGCGTACGCCGAACCGCGTACCCTCCCCTTAACTTACTGAGTTACATCTTAAGTAGCCCCCACCGATATTTCTTATTCTCTTTCCTCGCGTAAGAGCGCAGAAGCTTTAAGTGGGGACCCCCCTCCATTCTGGCTTTCCTTTCCTCTCATGGAACTCCTAACCCACGTTCCACTGTTGAAAAGTAGCGAACCCAAGCTTCTTTTCCTTTTTTCCATGCCATTCCTTGCGATCGGGCTAGCGACCCTCACTTTTTTAATGTGTCCCCCGTGTTTTTATAGTAAGGTTTTCCCATTTGCTCAATCGAATGATAGTTATTGTCTTTTTGGCAAAGGTAGGTAATTCCATGGTTCGAGTTTCCCCTTCAGTCTTGCCCAACCAGGGCTGACCCCCCCCCAAACTGCCTTTTTCTCACTTTTTGTCATTCGAAGAAGAATTCTGTCCTGCACTACTCCCCCCCACCATGGCCAGATGTGCTCTCAGTCCGTGAATTCCCCCGCGAAATTCCCATCCCCTGTACCGCTTCGGTCAGGTCTTAAGGGGTCGTTGGGGTTTTTTGGTCCCTCCTTTCTCAGCTTAAAAGATCATCATTCCGGTGTCTTCAAAGAGAGACTTCACTCGGGTTGGCCTTTCCAAACAGTTTTTGATCGTACCCTCACTTGTTCCTGGATGGCAGCCTTACAGCTTGATGAGTTTATTTGAACTCTTCTTGTAGCGGGAAAATAGGTTTCTGAGAGGGTGTTTACTTCCTGAGAATCTCCCTTTTAACTCTAGTTGCCCCCTCCATTTCCACCACGCCGTTTCGTCCCAACCAGCTCACGAAACTCCCAGCCTTTTCCCAAGAAATCCCCGCCCCCCCCCTGCCCTCCAAAAACTCTCACTTATCCCATCCAGCCTTTTCCCTCTTTAAATCCCTTCTTAAACCAGCTTACGGACAGCTAACCTCAGAAACACACCTTACCCCCACCCCCAGTAAAATCCCCTCCCCCCTTACAGATCTTCAAAATTTCAGCCCACCACCCTTGTCTTCTGATGTTCTTTACAGGACCCTAGCTCCTCCACCCCCTCCACAACCTGGTGCCTTCACCGCGACAGCGACACCCCCCCAACATGAAACTAGTTCTTCCGTTTCCGGATTTCTAGTTTCAATACCAGGAAATCCCCCCCCAGTTGTCCTTTTCTTCTGGCGCAAAGCACTGCTGACAGGATGTTTCCCCCTCCCCGTAATAAAAAAGCTTCCCCTCTCGATTACAAGGCCCGTTCCCAAATCATGTTAGTGACCCCTACCCACTCGTGGAATCCAATCTCACACCCGTCCCTTTTCAAGCCCCCGCCCTAAAACGCTCGAACTCTCAACCTCCGCTTTTTTTGTTTGAGAGATGATTCCTCTCGTAGGGTTTTGTGCCGCGCCCAACGTATTTGTTTGTTCTTTTTTGTAGGAAGAGCCCCCCCTCTTTGATGCTTGAGGTTCACCGTACCTGTCCATTTCTTTCCATTTGATCAGGTTTCTTCGGGGGCCAGTTTGGGTCTTTCTTTTCTTGGTTGCCAGAAGGAGGATCTTTTGGGTGCTTTTCCGACGTGATTGGTTTTAGTGTCCCGCTTCCCGGTATTTACATTTTCTCCTTTCCTCCGCTGCTCGTTTGGGGCGGTGAGGCCGTGTCGGAGTTGTTTACTTGTTTCTCCAAGCCATTTTTTGTTGTGAGGTGCGGTCAGCCGGTCTGTTGCCCGAGGGAACTTTTGGTTCTTGAGGTGGCGGTTTTCGTTTGCTAGGTTTTAGTGTATGTGAGCTGGTGATGAGTTCCTTTTTTTTTTCGGGAGTGTTTTTTCTCTGTAAGAGTTCACGAGGATGGAGTTTGGTGTCTTGCCTTTTCTTTTCATTCATGTATGGGATTCGGTTAGCTGTTTGGGAGGTTCAGTTGGATGCGGTTCGCGGTGCCCATGGTTTCTTTTTGAGCTTTTTTCCTCCCCCTCTGGAAGTTTGAGGGGGTGAGGTTTGCCTTAATCTGTCTTCCCCCCCTCCAAGATAAGGCTCAGGCTACAACCAAGCGACGTCTGATTGTTTTTCAACGAATTTCCCCCTCCCTTTTTCCCTCTTAAAGAATGCCCCCTTCGGGAACGGTGTCCGCGATTTCCCCCCCCCAGGACAGGACATTTCCCCCCTGGTGCATTCCCCAACGGTTTGACGACACCTCTCCCCCCCCCCCCTTCTATCCTAGTTCCCGTCACCGTGCTTGCTTCACGTTTTGAAAGCGGAAGCCCCGCCCCACCCCCCTTGTCCCACCTCTCCCTATGCGACGATTTCACGGTGGTTATTCCGCTCCTGACCATTCCTTTCTGGGCACCGCCCCCCTTCTTTCCCCTTGGTTTCTGCTTATGCAAGCGGATGACGACAGGACGATTTCTATCGGCTGGCCACCCCGTTTTTCCGGGTGGACGTGGTTGTCCCCCGAAGGGGAAAGAACGAACTGGGAGGTCAAGGACGCCATTCCAACTGCAGCTCATTCATTCCGCTGAGGAATTTTTGTTCCTGTGGGATGAACCCTTAAAATGAATATACAAAACCCTGCCACCCTCGTTAGTTTTCCGCTTCCCCCGAAAGATAGAACCGGACGGTCGTACAACCGCTTTCTCTCTTTTTTTCATGCGTTAATGATGTTTCAACTTGAAGGTGTACGGCCTGTTTTTTCCAATATCGCCTTTAGAACCCTGTTTTTCCTTGTTTAGGGCCGGTTTGTAGCTGCTCCTTCTTGTTGAGCGCGCCCAGAGTCTCTTTAATGTCCCTTTGGTCCGGCGCCGCGCTGACGCTTGGTTTCCTTCACGTGTCGATTCATTCACTTGTGCCTACGTTTTTTTTGGTTTTCTTCCCTCCCACACATAAGTGACTTTACGCCGGGCGGGCGGGTATCTATTTTTGTCCGTTAGGACTATGCACCGCGCTTCGAGTGGTTTCTCTGGTCTCAGGAGAATCTCTTTTACTGGTCGGCGATCAGCATGTACGGTCTTCGGGCCTGGGCGTGCGGAGTACTGTTGATCCCCTCCCTCTTTTCTGTTGACTTTTCTTCTTTTCTTTTGGAGTTAAGAAGCTCCGGTCCCCCATTTTTAAGCGTTGGTCCGTGTGGTTTACCTCCGCGTTTTCCGGCCCCTTCCTTTTCTGGTTTGGCGCCTGAAGTTACACATTTAAGTCCCCAATATCAATGGTTCTTGGACAATCATTCGAGACGTGCGAACGTTACAGGCCTGGAGTGGGTTTGGTTTTTTTGGTTGCCACGGGTCGCGGGCTCATGGAGGTGGTTGTGACTTTTCTTTCTTCGTCTTTTTCTAGGGGTTCGTGAGGAGTTGGCTCCGGAGTGGACGCGCTGTTTCAAAGGCCTTTCCCTTTGGGAATTGCCCGGGGTGTGTGTGGTGCTGATGATTCGACATGGTGTCGTTTCGGAGGCCGAGGACACCCGCCTGTTCGCCAGAGGGCCTTGTCCATAGTGTATTTCGGTTTCGTTGATGAAACTGTTGCGCGGAGTTAAGGATCGGGTTGGTAAGGTGGGGCGGGGAACGATCCGCCTTTGTCCCTTTTGCCGGGGTTTCTGTGACGTGAACCGCGTTGGATGGTCTGGAGTGGAGCATGTAGTTCTTCACGCCCGGTCGCCCGCAAATGTCGTTTTAGTGCTGTTTGTTTCTTTTCCCTTTTTCTGGGGCTTTTTTAGTAAAATGGAAAGAACGGGTCTTATGAAGGGGAGGTCGGGCTTTGGTGCTGTGTTCATGACCATTTTTCCTCGTCGCTTTTTAGTTTTTTTCCCTTTCTTCTGACTCTTAGAGTTTCTGTTCTTTTGCTGGTAGTGGCTTGCCGCAGGGAGGCTGTTCAAAATCGGTGATGCCCCCCCCAAGGCCAAACAACACCCCAAACAAAAAAAACCCCCCCCCCCCCCCCTTAGGTGTTTCTATTACGTCGGAAGAGGGCGTGCTTGGGGTGGGTGTTAAACTTGTGCCCTGCCGGCCCGGTCGACGGGCATGGAGAATGGTCATCGAATTTCCTGCGGAGTTTTCCCTTATGGATGTTGTTGCTGTACGGAGGCCCGAGTGTGGTGTGTAAGGTCCGAAGGGACCAAACGTTCAGACTCACCTGCTGAACCGGATCAGTCAGGTTAGGGGTTTTCCGCCCCTTAGACCCTTTATCAAGACACGCCGTGATGGATGCTCCTGCGTCCGCCAGAATCTCCGCGGCGGGAACACCCCCCCAACTCCCCTCTTCTCGAATCGCACTTCTTCTTGATCGCCAGGCGACCCTGGCAGTCGAAATTACTATCTTTTTCCCCCTTTTTGTGTTTTGATATAGAGTCTTTCCTCTACCTCTTCGAATGCGCTCTTGCGCTCCGGTCGGGAATCCGATTGTTAAGGCCCGCGGTAGTTTCCTTCTTTGAAGTCTATTTCTTTCCGTCACGGTTTGGCCGGTATCCGGTTCGATGTCGTAAGAACCTGCAGTCCTTTTTTATTCCTCTCGTCACTTTTCTTGCAGATACCCCCCCACCGCTGCCTGCACCGCAGCATTCAGTTCGACATTTTCCCCTCTGTTAGTAAGATGCTTTCCAAATCCTGCCTGTTTTCTGACCCGGCGGCCGGCTACAGCGAACAGGTTCAAACCCCCCACTTCCCTCCCCAGGAAAACAATTCCTCACCGCCCGACTTTCGCCCAGATCCACGCCGTGCTTGTGTTCCCTTGTTCCATCCGACTGACGCGGTCACGCCCAAGAAGACCCTTTTAAAAGATATTTTGCCCCCCTGTCACCCAACCCTTCCTCTTATCGTTTTAGTGCCCCAGCGACCCATTGCAGAATGACTGATTCAAATCTCTTCGTTTGACACACCATGTGAAGACTCCTCTTTTTTTGATAGAAACCCCTCCTTCCCTACCCTTTTCTCCTTGTCCAGGGCGCCGATTCGACGCAGAAGAATTCCGAGAATGTTTCCCAGACCACCCGATGTCGCGCCCCCAAATTCCTAAGTTGCACCTCCCCCACCGCTTCGCGCGTAAATAGCGGCTGTGGCGGACATCGCTGTCCCTCCCGAACGCACCCCAAGTGAACGGCAACGCCCTCGAGTGACCGCCAGCGCCGAAGTCCCCCCCCCCGTTCATCCCCCCCCTGCTCCCTTTCCAGCGAACATCTACCCACTAACCCGTCTTCCCTCTTCGCGACCCGTTTTTTTATACGACCTCCTTCCTACCTCAGTGTGCATTGGCAGATGCAACTTCCCCCAACACCTAACCCAATTTCTCCCCCTATCCCCCCCTGACACTTGAGGCCACCTCCCTTGACCCCGTCTCTTGACTGCGAAACCACCGTCACTTACCGTTCTACGCTTACCTCGCCCCCCCCTTTCATCCTCCCCTCCCCCTTTTGTCAATCAACACCCCTCCCGCCTTACCATATTCAACCAGGCCCACTAAGGAGACAAGTTGCGCCCCCCCCTTGATTCCTCTCCCGTTCTTTCATCGACGTACAGGCTCTGACTCATGCATTTCGCCAACGTTCCAAAAAGATCTTTTTCCCCCTTGTCATCCCCCCACCCAAAGACCCCATGAACCCTCTTTCAACCATGTTGCGGATGATGGTGGTTCTCCCCAATCTCCCGTCCCTGCAGTACTTTCGCTCCATCCCTTTTAAAAGCATTCACTCCGATTTACACTTTGACCGCTTTTTCATTTTGCCCTCTTCTTGTACGCTCCCACACCGGACCAACCCTCGGATTCCTAACGCTTCCTTTCCCCAGGCCCCCCGCAGCGTGCTCGTAAGACCTCGCCAAATCATTCCTCCCTTCCACGACTTCCACGCCGGTCAGGAACTGAGGTCTAGTCCACAGAGACGCCGACACCTCTGATCTTCACCCCCTTTGAACTTCCCCTCGTCTCACCCAGGTCAGTCCGTTTTCTGGCCTGACGGCCAGGTCCCCCTGTCAAGTTAACCCCGACCGTTAATCTACCGGCGGAAAGTGGCCAGTTCCCTTTTTTTTTCCCCTATATTTGATTTTCCCCCTGTGCACAGGACAACCAGTTACCCGTGGCACACGTATCCAATGAAAAAAAGAGATCGTTATAAGAGCAGGCGGGGAGTCTACTACACATCCAGACATTGTGTCCAGGTTTGGATGTAATGTAGTTACCTCAACAAGGTACATACTCTGGCCTCACTCTTCGAGTAACGAGCACGATGCTTTTATGGTGACCCTGCCCTTTTCTTTTCCTAGAGTTGTAGTTTGACAACCCTAGTCGACCCCCCAACTTTCGGTGCCATAAAATTCCCCAACGTCCTTCGTCATCGCCCTTATCGCTTGCACCTGAAATCAGCTACACCCCACCTTCCTCCTTGCCTACTATCCTTCAATCGTTCTAGAGAACCCAACCCACTGTACTTTTAGCAGGTTGAATTTGGCCGGGTGTGTTCGTGGTCTAGAGAATTCAAGCCGGTTCAAGATCTCGAGTCCCTGTGAGCTTCCCCCCCTTATCTGACCTTTGGGGTTCAGGCATTCGCCCCAGGTTTTTATTCTAAAAGACTGTCATGTAAAGAGGAGATGCATTACAAACCCGTTACCC
>Ga0179591_1319868_pt1 | contig 10857 bp, 7 predicted proteins | sample CZOMad2_1_08_16f_FD_182891 | JGI IMG/M metagenome (GOLD analysis project Ga0179591, IMG submission 182891) | Vadose zone soil fungal communities from Angelo Coast Range Reserve, California, USA - CZOMad2_1_08_16fungal (PacBio error correction) | ecosystem: Environmental > Terrestrial > Soil >... | reverse complement strand
GGATAAGTTGAGGAAACCTAGCTTTTTTTTGGCCGGCTTCCCTTCCTGCGGTTTTTTTCTCCTTAAGGTTCCCCACCTCGGTTTTCTACGTGGGACCCCTGGATTATCTGCCCCCTGTTCTCATCAGTTTCTGGGACTACTAAAACACTTTGGACTCTATTTACCCGTGCACTTAGTTTGATCGGGACGTGCTCGCCAGTCGGTCCTTTCTCTGTCCCCCCCCCGGACGCACGAATAAGCTCTTTTGACCCCCCCTCTTGTCTAACCCTGTTTTTTTCCAACATGCAACCGCCGTTGCGCTCCGTTCCCTCCGGGATGATGGCCCCCTATTTCATTTCTAGTCCCCCCCTCTGAAAACGGTTAGATTTTGCCTGCCGGTCAAGGTGCCTTCGGTCGCCACACCTTGAGATAGCTTTTTTCCTCCCCCCCTCTATAGTACCCGAAGGGAGTGGGCACTCCCCTTGGGTTTCTCTGCCGTTCAACTCGAATTCATAGAGTACTGTTCACAAGCACCGCGACTTCTGCGGGCCTCCTGAATGAAGTTTTTTTCTTTTTTTCGAAAGGTTCCTTCCTTCTTGACGAGTTTGTTTTGTAACAGCGTTTTTTCCCACCCCGTTTTCTCCCCTTGACTCCCCAAGGATGGGCCGTTGAGAGGCCGCATCCTCGAAGTTTGAAAGACCTCTATAGGGGCCTTTTTTTGCGACGTTCTCTTTTCTAGTCAATCTCCAACTACGAGGCTTGCCCCTGACTGCGTACTCTACAGGTGCCCTTCGTAGTTACTTAGAAGGAGAAGGAAATCATTTCAGAAACTACCAGGCACGCTGTTTTTGAGGTTTAAGTGCCCCCCTCTACGTCCTGTATCTCAGCACACGGTAATTGTCCCCCCGATTAGCCCAGTAGGGTGGGATGCACACTGAACATATTTCAATGTCGAGACCCGCAACTTCGTTCCTTGCACGACCCCTTCCCCCCAGTCCCTATGGGAATAGGCTAAGCTCGTTTTTATTTCCTTTACCCTATAGCAGTCTTTCCAGGACCCTCAATTGTTGGGGATATTTCAAGCGTTTTTTCCCCCCCCCCATCCAAAAGAATTCCCCAACTTCGTCTTAGGGACCTCCCGCTTACGTAGACGAGTTTTATTCGAGACATATTTACGATACTGCCTTTATAAATCCCCTCCCTTCCCAGATGGTAAGGGGCGATCCTCCCCTTTTAGTCCCCCTCCCTTTTTTCGCCGTTTAGAAGGGGAGTGCTTTGACCTGACAATGAGGGCATACCTGTGACCCTTTTTTTCGTCGTGAGTCCTTTTCCCCCCTATTTCTTAGTCTCAGCTCAGCACTTCTTTTTAGTCTTATTAAAGTTTCGGCTGCTGGGTCGAAGAGTAAGAAATCGTCCGCTGCGCTGATTGGCGGATCACCGCGTTTACCCCCTGAGAATTCCCTCTTTTTCTCTCCGGCCTTGAGGAAAACTCCGGACCACGGTGTCGGCTTGAGCGTACTTTCCCTTTTCTGTATAGATCTTTTTCTTCCCCCCTATTAGCTCCCAGAAATAGGCATCCCGTTGGCACCTTCCATCGCTCACTCGACGACCGGAGATTCTAACTGCTACGGAGCTCCAGTATATGTTTGTCTTCTTTAACACGACCCCCAGGAGACCGGGGCTCAGGGCTCCTTCAAAGGGGAACCCCCTTTCCTTTCTTTCCCTTTTTTTTTGTTTGATCTCCTCTCTCTCCCCAGAAGCAATTACCCCCCTTTCCAAGGCGAACTTCCCCCCAGGTTGTATGACGAGAACAACGTGAACCGGAACCGTTTCCGGTCAAAGAGCTCCCTCTTCTTTGTCCCCCCCCTCTTCCCCTAACCACCTCGCACAAGAAAGAACTTCCTTCTGAGGAGGTGTGAGCAATTCGTTTGGCAATTTCTTATTCTTCGGAGAGGATCGACCAGTTTTTCGGGTCAAGTACCCCCCCTTAACTTCCCTCCTTTGAAATAGAAAGTGCGGGCGGCCTAATACAGCCGCTCCGTTTTTTTTTCGCTTTTGCTTCCCCCCTGACGATTGGCTTCTGGGCACACGGATAAATCCTTAAACGTGCACGACACCTTTTTGTCAGGCAAGCCGCTCTTGCTTTCCCTTGTCCCAGTTCTTCCAATTGAACTTGGTAGGCTGTCTTTTTTTCGCCAAGCCTTTTAACCTCTTTGTCGGGACAACAACCTACGCCCGCGACCTCCTATTTTTTCGCCCAATATAGTCCTGACGCATGCTGAGCTCCATCCTCCCTCTTTCCGACCGAGATTTTTTCCAGGAAGGACCCACGTTTCCTCCCTCGCAACAGGGCCAGAGCTAGACTCTCACGTGGTCGGACTACTCCCTGGTCCAGCTCGTCGTGGAAGACCCGCTGCGCTTTTTTTTTTTGAGACTCTTTCTCGCTAGGGTTCGTGGATAGTGGACTAGTTTCCCCGCCCCCTTTGTGGTCCCGCCTCCCCTAGGTCCATGGCTCAATATCATCGAGGATGAGGTAGATATCGGCCTGCCGGTTAGTTTCTTCGTGCTTAGTTTGCTTTTGCAGTTCCCTCCTCCTCCTACTTCCAATAATAAGTGTGTTGGGTTTTCTTCGAGATTCTCTTCCTTTGAGACCCTTCCACGAGAGTAAGAATTGCGGCAGAGATCGACGTCATCCCCTCCATCCTTTTGGACAGAAGCTGCGTCACGCGGCGCCCGAGTCCTTTTTTTGCTCGATCCCTCCTTCTTCAAGTATCATAGATAAGTAGGTTTTTTTTAGTTCCCTCCTAGAGTCCTGGAGACGGTTGCGTATCCGCAGGAAGTAGGTGCGAAGATCTGTAGGGACATTTAATGTGGGTTTTTTTCTAGGAGGACTCTCCTGAAGATAGGTTGACCCACCCTTTTTCTTCTTCCCTCAGCATGACCTGATGGCCAGAGGGACGAGGGAGTAGGTTTTTTTAGGGGACTTGGAGGATTGTTGCTAAACAAGCATCCACCCCTTTTTCCCCCATCGCATTTTTTTTCACCCCCCGGATTTCGAGATGTAGACTGCCGATTTTCTTATGTTGCCCAGGAGGGATTTGGGAAAAGAAGCCTCTTCGGGAGTGGATAATTAGAATGCGACTCTCCCCCTCCCCTCCGGTCTGTTGGCGTAAGGTGACTTTGCACTCTCCCTGGCAGCGCGTTGAAGTTGGGTTAATGAAGGAGCGATTTCTACCCACCGAGCGCGAATTTTTTCTCGGAAACCTTCCCCCCCCCTGAGAATTAGAAAAAGTACTTTAACTGCCCCCGGCTCCTCGTGGGTCTGAGTGCGAAACCGCAGTAGCAAGGTCTGTATTCCTGGAAGGTATCTTCCCCCCGCTTCATACCCATCAACCGGGAAAATGATGACGACCTCTTCTTGCGTTCCCCTTTTAGTCACAGGCTACCCCCCAGCGAACAAGGGATCTAGTCGTTCAATATCCCCTCGTGAAGATCCCCCGGACCCATGCCCCCCCTTTTACCTATCAGTGTTCCCCCCTCATTTAGTTTTTTAGGTGAAAGGTGAGGATTCGATTGTCTGCCCTTGATCCTTCGAATGCGCGGCTCGCCGCCGGTTTCCCTTGTTCCGGATTGTCTGATTGCCCTTTCGTGGCTCCTCCCGCGGGTCCCGACTCAAGATGGAATGAAATCGTTCTTTGCTTTCCCTTCCTTTTTTGACAAGCTCCCACTTGAAAGTTTCAAAGGAGATGTTCCTTTCTAAGTTTGCAATTTAGTCCCCCAACTCTTCCTTTGGGGGTTTTCCTTTTTTTGCATTTTGATTTGCAATTCGGTCTGGAAAAAAGTTATCGCGCTCCCTTCGATCTCTTAAGAGCGGGCCGAGGAGATTTGAGTCCCTAACACCGCAAGACAAGATTGAGTTCCCTCCTGAAACAATTGCTTAGACCTTGAAGAACGAGGGTTGCCTGGTTTGTTTCTTTTGGTGTGTGCCGGCGACGGAATCTCCCCCCAAACCGTCGGAGAGGTCCGCTGTTCCCCCGTCACCTCGCCGTACAACAGATGCTTTCTGCCCGGAAAATTTTTTCTTTTCAACCTCTTCAAAGATTGCAGGTCAGAGTAAAGTTCCCCCTCTGAATAGGGGCGTAGCACCTTAGGATCTCGCCGAGGCAATCCTCTCCCCAGTTATAGAGACCTCTCTCTTTCTTTGAGTTTCCTTCCCCTTCTAACGGACGAGGGGACCTTTTTCTTTTCTTTCCGTCGAGGCCGGTGACGCAGTGCAGGAACTCGGCCTATGCCTTTGCTCGACAGAAGGCGCCTGCAATGCCGCCTTCGTGATTACGCTCCCCTAGCACCCCCGCAAGATGGCATCTGCATTTTTTCTTCGTTCCAAAGGGTCCCAGCGTCTTTTCACTTGGCGCGCCAAGGTTTTGGGTTTCTCCAAAACTCCTTCTATAGGGAGAAATTTGGCCCGGCCTAGTAGTTCTCTCCCTAGCCAAATTCGACTTCGCGTGCTTGTTCTCCTTATCGAGTTCCAGACGGCAAAAAGCCGTTTTTCCCCTTTTCCTTTAATCCTCTTCTTTTCTACTTATAAAAGGAGTATTTCTGCTTTCCTCTGGACTCCGAGCGCCTGCCCGCAGAAAACGTGTCCTGCTTTCTTTACCATTAAGCCGTGGCATCTTTTCCCCCTCTTGTACGGGATTCCTCTCCCTATGGACATTCCGTGTTGGAGAGGTTGCTCTTCTTGTACGACTCATCGAGAAGAATTCTTGGCGATGGGGCGTCAGCCCGCTCCGGCCACGCGCTTTTTACGTGGCTCTTTCCCCGTAATACTTTCTCCAGATAAGAGGAATCGTTTTCTCCTAGTTTTCTTAGCAATGACTGAAACGAGAGGCGGGCTTGAGTTCCTCTAATCCTTAGGAAACCCTTTCCTCTTCGACAACCCACCTCCGGGGCCGGGACGGGAGGACGAGACAAACAAACTCCCTGACAAGAACCGGCAATTCCCCGCGATTTCCCCGAATGAATCCTTATTCTTTTCCTCCGTTTTGTTGAAGAGCTGTATAATGCGGATTATACCCCCTTCCGCAGTGTATCTACATTCCTGTTTTTTTTCCCCTTTTCCTCCTTTTCCTTCTTAGCCGGCTCAGACGGTTCCCCCACCTTCTTTTACTGACCCCCTGTGTGTGAAGACTACCGGGATCGCTGCCCCCGGTGCACGCCTTTATTGTGCTCCTCCAACCGACTATTCCTTCGTGGAATCTTTTCCTTTCTTTAATGCTTGCTTTGTGCTCGCAAACGGTTTCCCTCTCTTCATTTACGGACCCGGGCCGCCATCGCTCCGCTATGCTCGCCCCAGTTTATTAAAGACTGCATCAAACCCCCTCTGACCCCTCTTTTTTCTTCCCCTTCAAAACTCCCCGGAAAGCTTTTTTGCCCCCTCTTTCTTTAGTTTTTTTCATAACAACGCGGGGAACCACGGCTTTTTGTCGGCAAGGGCCTTTTCCTTTCTCCCCTTTCCCCCCTCGCCTTTGAGTATTTCCGAACGACACTTTTTTCTCTCTTCCGTCTTGTGCGGATTCGTTGCCGTCTGGGAACTCGCTTTCTAGAGGTTCCCCCCGCAGATCGAGTGGTTTTTTTTCGACTTACTAAGAAGACTTGTGTTTGGTTTTTTTTCCGAGGTCCCTTTCGCTTAAGTTGTTTTTGGTACACACGGAGTTGACCACACTTCAAGTGTTCGGCGAGTCCAATGGATGGGTCCTTTCGGTCCCTTCCTCCACTTTTATAGGAACTCGTTTTCTCCTCTGCGCATTACTATCGAGAAGACGAGGCTTTTTCTGCCACACCAAAACAGGTTTATCGCTCGGCCAGACCGTCTGGGCCTCTTCCTTTTTCCAGTCCCCCAGGGAGTCAGGTCCCCCCCCTTCCTATAATCGGGGACGGTTCCAAATACGTTATAGATGATAATACTCTGGGACGGAACCGGGTTTTTGTTCTTCTCCTCCTACTTTCTTTTATGAGAAAAATTTTTTTTCCCCCCCTCCCTCGAAGCCCCAAGCTTCTTGGATAGCAAAGACAACGCAAAGTCTCGACTCTCCCCTGGCCAGGTTAGGAAGATTTCCCCCTCTTTTTGTAACCTACCCTACTTGGGGCCCGGTTTGTTAGTTGATATTCTTTCGGTTTCCCCCCTCTCCACACTACAGCCTCAGAACCTGTAGTAGCGGATCCAGCCCCGATTTTGTTCTGACGTCCTTTTTCTTTCTTTATTCTCCCTCCCGGTCCAATAACTAACTTTTCAGGTCCCCCCCTAGGGAGTAATCCCAGAGCGCTGATAGCGCTCGATTTAGGCCCTACTCTACCGCATTCTGATTTCTTTCCCTATCTCCTCCCCGATTATTCGTTCAGAGATAGAAATGAAGTTTCTTCTTCTTCCCCCGGGCCCTGTTTCCGCCGAGATATTCCTGACGGGACAAACTTGCATCAGTGGCCCTTCCTCTCGCTGGCGGAACGAACCCGTTTGAGAATCTCACTTCTCTGAAGGATTTACTAGGATAGATGAGTACCAGTCCCCCACCGGTTCTGCTGCGAGCCCTACAATTCGAACCTAGCTATTGCTCGATCACACCCTGACCTTCCCGCCTTAACCCAAGAACTGAGATTATTTCTATTTCCCTTGCTTGTCTTGCTCTTAAGCAGGCCGTAACGGATCAATTTCCCCCGGTGAAATACAAGAAAGGACCCATTTTTGCCGAATTTTCCCTCCTTATCACGTAGTCAGCATGGGAGTGCTATAGAGAGCGCAAAGTACTCAGTGATGAACTCAACCCCCCAGGGCTTTTTTTTTTCTTTTCCCCAGTTTCATGGATTTCCCTCTCGAAGAGCTGGGGTCGCCTCTAATAAACGACAAGCCTTCATTCCCGTAGGAGTTTTTTTCCTAGTTTCTTCTTTTTAGGGGAACTTCTTCGTCCTGGCGCCCCGGACTTCCTCTGCTTTAAAAGTAACGCTCGCGATAGGAATATTCTCCGTTCCCCCCTTTTTCTTCCCCCCCTGCCTAAATACATAAGACATCTTTATGTCTGGCAAGCTCCGATGATGATCCACGATTTTCGCGGGCTGTTTGCCACCTTACACGCCCCCCTTTCATTAACCCTTTCCCCTTAGAAGAGTCGCGACACGCGCTTTGACACCTTTTTTCAAGCACTGTAATGTGGTTGGAGCAACAAGCCTCCCCACTTTTGCGTTTTTTCCTCACGTCCCTGACTAACTATGGCAGCTAGTTTGTCCCTTCCCCATCCTTTTTTCATGTATGATTAGAGCAAGCGATCTGTCGGGGCACTGCGACAAAACCTCGGCCTAATCCTTTTTTTTTTTTTTTTCGCCCCCCCCTGAATGGCTTTCTGAAAAAAGAGCTCAGTTTTTTTTGGGTTGCGGAGTCGTTCTTAGACTGATTCGCATCCCCCGTGATCTCGAGGAAGGACAACGGCCACCTTGAGGCCTCCTTTCGGATTCACATCTACTAGGGGGCCACGCGTATGGACGTTCGTTCCAGGGTTCCTTCTTCTTTGATCCTCTCTTGGCTCGCTGGAATTAACTCTCCTTTTTAAATCTCCTTTAGAGAGATGAGAGTAACTGCAGCGAGCCCCATCCCTCCCGATCAGCGACGTCATCCCATCACCACGATGATTTTCTTCCTTTAGACGGACTGTCCCTCCCTCTATTCTGCAGGTGAATGCAGAGATCCTTTCCTCACGGCTCCCTGCGTCCCGCCCGAGCCCGACCCGCCAGCCCGCGTCACGACGTGTGATAGGTCGACAATTTGCTCCCAGTAGACTCCTCCTTGACTTTAGCTGACGTTCCCGTAGTAGTAGGATGCTTCCCTTTCCTTGGCGTTCTCAGGACGAGAGGATGCGAGGATTCCGATTCGCTTTGGCGTATTTTGCAAGAACCTTTTTTTTTTTTGATCCACCTCATGGAGGAAGAAAGCGAGTTTTACTACCCCTTGAGTGTACCGGACCTTTATTGTGAACGTTTTTCGTGCAGTTGAGGTATCGTGTGCCCATCTCTCTATTGACGCTGAGTGATCAGAAATTTTCTTTTCCCGAAACAGTCAGTTTTTGGAGGATGGCTGACGACCTTCACTCCTCCCTTTCTTTCAGAGAGCGCGGGAACTTTTGCGGGGTTAATTCCCTCTCTAGTCCTGTCCAGCAGAGAGCCTTGTCGACTAGAATCCCCCCTCGTCTCCCGCCCCTACTTTAGATTCCGGTTTCGATAGGGAGAGGTGACCCCCAGCCGATTCATTGCGCCGCCGGCAAGTTCTGTCCCGGTGTCTTCCCCTTTATTTCCCCCTAACCTTCAGGAAAAAGTGATGTTCCGTGCAAATCTCCCGTTAGGACCACGGTCGGTTCCTTTCCCATGATCTAGTGTTTTCTGTCACCCCCATTGAAGTTGAAGATCCCCTTCCGCCCCCTTTCCTTCCGCTTTCCACCATGAGCGGTCGCGTGAGAAGAAACTTTTGGTGGGAGGATGAAGTTTTGAGCTTCCTTCCTCATCTCCCCTCCCCCCCCTCTATTCATTGAGACTTCCTCTGTTCATGAAAGTTTCAAACCTTGTGACCGGACAGACTTATTCCCCCCCCACTCGTCAGTGATCAGTTCTCAGAGTTATTCCCTTCTCTTCTTCACTAAGATTTTCTTCCCCTTCCGGAAATCTAGAGACAAAGCGTCCTCAGTCTTTTCCTTTCCCTTACTTTGCGCGCTCGCCAGACGAAAGCGTGCAAGTTCACCACACTTTCCCTCGGTGAATTCAAGGGAGACCCCTCTGCTCGGACTCTTCTTTCCTGGGATTCCCTTTTGAGCGCTTATAGAGAGGTATAGACTTCCTCTTTCACGCGAGGTTGTCTTGATGGGACCTTGGAAACAGGCGCAGAAGACTTTCCTTCCCGTCGCCTCCAAGTGCCCCAAGCCTGCTGAGATCTCCTCTCCCTCTGAGGTTTTTTTGATAGGGTTAGGTTTTTGCCCTTCTCTAAACAAACCCTTCGGAGAGGCTATTGACCTGAATAGAGCCAATCAAATCTCTATTCCCCCTTTTATCTGGTCTTTCCTTTTCTTCCGGGTAGAATTGGAGTTTTCGGATCAGACGACCCTAGTTGTTGGACACAGAAGTGAGGAGGCAGAGGGTCTATCCCCCGATATAGCAAGAACCCTTCTTTTTCAGTTTCTCCTCGAAATTAGAGAAGACAGCTTCTGGTCTTCCAGGATCTTGTGAAGTGTATGCCGACGCTGGTCGAGTCCTTCGCCTTTGACGGAACTAGGTAATCCCCTTTTGGGTTCCCTCCTTCCCAGGAAAGCTGTTTTTCTCCCCCTCGGGCGCATAAAATAGACGCCCAGGGATGGCTATGTGTGGCTTCGCTGGCAGATTTCACCCCTTCCTTTGCGAGACACGTTTCTAGGCCCCAAAAAGGGTTTGGTTGCTTTCCCCAAAGCCCCGATAGGCGGCCATCGGTCCGGCAACCTTTTTCTTTTCATGTACCCCTTCTTCTATCAAAGACCCTCCTTTCCCTTTCGTGTGCAAAAAGCCTTCAACTTCCCGTTCACCCGGCAACGATGCGCCCAGTGCCTCGTTTCCCGGAAATGATTGTGTTCTGCCCTACAGGAGGGCCGTGAGGCGACCGCGATCGGACAACCTTGACTATGGCAACCAGCCTAAACCTTTTCCCCCTTGTCGTGATGTCCCCCCATAAAAGCCTTAGGCCAATATCTTTTCCCCCCCTGGTACGTAGACACTCGGGCAACGTCTGTGGGATGTTGCCGTTTCCCTTTCCGTACCTTCCTCGTCAGAGAAGAGAGGATTGTCTTCCCCCTCAAACACGTCTGCTCCCATTTTCCGAAAGTGAGAGCCCGACCCAGCTCTCCGATCCCCCCCCCTCTGCCTTTTTTTTTCTGACTTGGGAAAGGTATAGTGTTGTGGATCTACTTGGGCTTACGAGGCGGTCCCTCTGAGTCTTCCACCAGGTTCAATTTCCCAGTCGTGGTGGATGCCAGAGGAAGCCGGTTTACTTTCAATCCCGACACTCCCCGAGCCGGAAGAGGATTATTTTCTCCGAATGAAAATACTTCTCCCTTTGTTGTGCTCTATCTTTTTTCAGTCAGGGGAGTACCCTCAGTGTTTCGGATCGGGGACGGATGCCGTTATTAATAGTCTCCCGTCTATGAACATGGTTTTCCGCGGAACCGGTTGAAGGGACTTGTTCCTCTTCCCCTGCACCTGTAGTGCTCCAAAACGAAGAATCCCATTCCCGCTTCCGAGTAATCGATCTGCTCTTTCCTCCGTTGATCTCCCCCCCTTTTCCTTATGTAGACGTCTGTTGACAGTTCCTCCCCCTTTGGACGCCCCGCTCTGATCGGCCCACGAGGTATACAGCTTTTGTCACCAGATAAACCGCCGGACTTCTTTACATACTCTGGATTTAAAAGATGGATTTTGGTTTTCTTCTTATAAACGTGCGGGGAAAAACTTCGGATGGTGCAGAGTCCCCTCGCGGTTCCCGTGGCACCCCTGGATATTATGCCCTAAATCCCCCCCTTCGATTTCGTGAGGCAAAAGTGTTTTCGCTCTTTTGGAAAACCTGGGAGCCCTTCCTTTTTTACCCCTCCCCTCCTCAGTATTGGAGGATGTGATAACGTCCTCCTTCCGTTTGAAGAAGAGTCGCCCCGTACGAGGTGGTAAGCGTGGACACCCCCCCCCTTTTTCCCCACCCCCTGGTAGCTATACGAAGGAGGGCCACCTCAGCCCTTTTATTGCTCCTCGACATAATCGGGAGCTAGTTTTTGTACTAGAATCAGAGCCGTTTTTTTCTTCGCACCCTCCTCCAAAAAACGGACTAGC
>Ga0179591_1248601_pt1 | contig 10857 bp, 2 predicted proteins | sample CZOMad2_1_08_16f_FD_182891 | JGI IMG/M metagenome (GOLD analysis project Ga0179591, IMG submission 182891) | Vadose zone soil fungal communities from Angelo Coast Range Reserve, California, USA - CZOMad2_1_08_16fungal (PacBio error correction) | ecosystem: Environmental > Terrestrial > Soil >... | reverse complement strand
AACAGACCAGCACGTCCGCACCTCGGTTATAGACGTTCACGAGTACTCTCCTCACACTCCCTCGCCGGTCCAGTCCGGCTCCGATGCTCCGCCTATTTCTTTGGTTAACCGCTGCGTGCCCGTCCTGAGCCAAGCGTTTGACCTTGCGCTCGCGCTCTACTTGTAGCCTACGATCATCGAGTAGACCGCCTTCTTATCCTTCTTTCTTCCAAAAATTGTCGCTTTGCTTCTAGCACGACCCCATGGAAAGTATGAAAAGGTTTCCGGGTCTTCCTACCAATCCAACATAATTTTAGCGTTAGTCTCGTCCGACTTTCAAGTCCTTTCTACAAGAAACGGGGTCCGGCAGGGAGTAGTGTTTTCACCGTCGGGGTCCGCTCTTTTGTTGGTTCCCATTTCTTCTTTCGGAGATACGTGATCGCTCGAGTAGATTCTAAGGCCCATCGGTTTTTTTCCCTTCCTCTTTTCTCAACTAGCCCCGATCGTTATCGATGACATATTTGGACAGCGTCCTCGGCCTAATTCCGAAGCGACTGCATCGGGGGAGACATTAATGAAGTAGAGGACGCATCTTTCTTTCGTCGTAAACTTCTTTTTTTTAGAGGTCCCCTCTCTTCTTCAGACCGTCTCCCTCCCGCCTGCAAACATTGACGTTCGTAATAGTCTCGCGGCTGGTTTCTAGTTGCCTCGTTAGAGGCGTCTTCCCCTATGGTCGATATAATCTAGGAGGAATAGAGAGCTATTCAGGCTGGAGACCTTGGCTTTCATTTTCCTCTATCGAGGCGGTGTTGTTCAAGGTCAGTTTCCTCGACTAGTTTCCCTCGTCCTTAGTGCACCTTCGGCAGACCACATTTTCTTTTCCCCGCCCTTCCTCTTGACAGCGTTTATGAGACGGTCAGAACTGCTCGTCGGAGCCTCAGTTCGCTGCTGAATATTGGGCACTCGTCTCGGCTCCCCCCGTTCAGAAGACTCACTGCTCCTCCCTATTTCTGTTCCCCTTTGAACTTCTCCAACAGACGTCGGGTATTCGATCAGCCCTTTGGGCTAATGGAAGCTCTCCATACGAGTACTGAGCTCTTCCGGTCTGGGAAGATAGTGACGTTTTTCCTGCCATTTCTTGAGTTCCGTGAGATCGGGTGATGAATCTTTTTGCGCGTCGGCTCCTCGTTCATGCTTCAGGCTAGGCCGAGACGATTTTTTTTTGGAGCGCTCGTCTCTTCTTCTGAGCTTTTTCTTCCTGGCCCTCGTGGGAGTAGAATTTGTGGGCGACAGCTCTGGTTGGGACAATCCCCCCCGAGGTATTTGATGTGCTGACCTTAAAGTAACGGAATTGAATAACTCTCTAATTTTCGCTCTTGGTCTGATTTGTCGCATCCCTTGAAGCTACAACAGTTTTTGAGTGCCAATGAGCGGGTCAGGCGGCGGATCGACCGGCTGCTGTTCACGCGTCTTCTTTTTTTTTGATTCCTTTGAAACTGGGCCGCCTAATAGAATCTGGTAGTGAATAGGGTGTGTCACCTTGTTCCACCGGAAAGATCGCTCTTGTGGACCCTACCGTTGCCAGAGTCGATTAAACCTGCACGTCCTTTTGACGATTAGATGCGTAAACGGGAAGGTGTCCCTTCCTTCGACCGCAGGCTGCTTCACCCCGTTTTTCCTAGATTATCTCGCTCACTCTTACTCCGCCCTTTCTAGACAGTAAGTTATCCTTCGATTGACCTCGAGGATCTTTGCGTAGCCTTGCGGCGTACGTTTCATCAGTTTTCGTGCCCCATGGGGGTCTCTCGATGTTCGTCTTTGAGGACGGCGCGGGAAGTAGACGTTTCTCGGTTATCGGGCCGAATCGAGCTCCAAGAAGTAGGCCTGAGGCCCCTTGTTTTGTCGACTACCGTTCCCCTCCCCTTATGAAGCCCCTGCTTCGACAAAATGATAATGCATAGCGAGCAATGCGCTATAGAACGGCGCGCGAAGAGGACAGGACGATTTTGTCCTTCATTTTTTCACTCCTGCTGGTAGTACTGCGTACTTTCCCTGATAGGATGGATGTAGCGTGACACTGCACGCTGCGTTGCTGACCACCCTTCGCGGTCTCCGTTGTCGAAGAGGACGTCCTTGTCTATCCCTGATTTGTAAATAGAACTAGGTTTTGAAGATCTTCTTTCTTTACGTTTTTCTTTTTTCTCCATTCTTTCGCTATAAATCGTATCGGACTCGCTCCCGTCAATCTCGTTTTACTTGCTCATCCCTTCTTCGTCGCTTGCCGCCGGAGCATAGGCGTGTCATCCGGCCGCTCATTGCTTGTTTAATTGTGGGCTAGGACGTGTAGGGCCTCCCTCTCTATACGGTGGCTCTTTTCTGAGAGACCCCTAGGTCGGCCTCGTCCGGGGTCTCCATGAGCATCGGCTGTTCCGTCGTCTTTATTGGGGAACAGTACTTCGGTGGTCAGTTCTTTGGCGTTCTGCGTCTTCTGCAAGCGCTCCTTCGGACTGCCTTGCGGTTCTTCCCGGAGGGCGTATGTTCCTCCGCTCCGGGAGTGGGTTCCGGATTTCCCGGTCAAGGGCTTTGTACTTTTTTGGATTGCGCCAGCAAAAGGACTGGTCCTCTCCGTCACCTCCAGAAACTGCTCAAGTTTTTTCCTTTGTATATCCCCCCAGTACGTCTATTATTGTAATGTCTACTGCTAGTGGTCTCTTTCCCATCCAGTGAGGTAGCACAACGCTAAGACCCGCACCCCACTAGATCGGCCCCCTCCAGATATGACCGTTGCCGATGTCCCTCCCTTCTTCCCTTTCAGGTGAGTTGAGCCAGACAGACGCCTTTCCACTCGCGGACGGGAAATTCCGATCCTAGGCTCAGCCTGGACGCTTGTCGTCCCTCCCCGCGGGTACAAATTCCTGCCCGCCAAGTAGAGCGCAAGAGTGACGATTCCAATCCGCTGCTGGGCCTTTCTTACCTGGAGGCATTACTGATCTCCCAGCTTCCAACGTGCCCTACCCTAAAGAGAGTCCATGTCGGAAACGGTCTTTTTTCACCGACTGAAGACTTGAGGGTGCCGGGTTGCCGGCCCCCCAGCTTGAGAACCCGAGGTACGCTATGTAAAGGAAAAAGCGGTCGTTTAATCTCCCGTCCGTTGCCGTTTTGCTAGAAATTTCGGTCTGGGCGAACCCTGTCCACTTACAGTTGATCCCGACAGGACCTTCTCCTGGTTCTTGACCGGATTCCTAGATCCAGGCGAGATCAAGACCTTCTCCAATCAGTCGTTTTTAGTAGAAGCTACGGCAAGCTTTACCGCGTACTGCTCTCATGAAAGACGACGGTTGCTGACGTTTCGGACTATTCCTCCCCCTCCGCCGCTTCTTTGCGTAGAGCGCGATTGACGACCCTCGCGGACGCTCCGCGCTCCTGCGCGCGTCAAACCGATAGAGACCAGGTCCGTCCCTTTCTCGGGCTCAATGTCGCTTTTTTTTTTTTTTTTTCTTTTATCTGATAACAGGTCCGCTGTTTCCCCTCTATCTTCCCACGTTTTGTTGTAGAGAGTCGAACAATCCTCGAGGAACTGTGGTGATTTCCTCGTCCCTCAGCTGGGGACAGGCCTGTCCGACAGTCATAAGCGAGGACTTCTCTTATTTTGATAGAAGGGGTTGGACGCTCGCGGAAGGACTTCTCCCCTCCTGCTTCGCGCGTACATTTCCTCCCCCTCGGATTCAGATTTGGGGACCCTTTTCCCGAAACGGCAGCAGGTCGGAGGAAGGATCTCGGCTTTTGCGTTGCCGACCCGTGCTACTCCAGAATGATTGAGGCAGCGTTATTCGCTCGCCTGGATGTTCCGTCCACTTTCCCCTCCAGACGAGTGTCAGCAGTTCTCTCTAGCGGGGTCTTGTTAGGTTTCGCCCAGGCCGGGCCTTAGATAAAAGAAACCGGACGGAGGCTTCTGTTCCACTTGCCCAGATGGTTTAGGTCCATCAGTCGGGTTAGGGAATGTTTAGTGTCCCCCCTAGGCCCTCGATAGTAAAGGTCATGAGTAAGGTAGTTGGACTCCAGAACTTGTGTCCGAATCTTTTTAGATGACGGTATTTGTCTTGAAATATCCTTAGATTGCAGTTTAGGTCCAGGATTCCGAGATCGATGAGCGTAGCTCGCTCCGTTGACCAGGCCAAGTTGTGGAAGAATCGAACCCCTGTGTTTGAGACGAGAAATGAGCTTGACGTAGGCCCAGTCCAGGATGTGTCCTTGAGCGCTCGTGTTTCCCGATGTCGACCGGCCAGGTCCATTCCCTGGAGGGCAGGCGACAAAGTTCAGCCTTCCCCATTCGGTCAGCGCGGAGATTCGTGGAATTGCTAGATCTTCCGTGACCGGGCATTTAAAGAGAATTTGAGTGACATAGCGCCATTCTACGACAGAGGGGGTACCTCCTGGAGTTCTCCAACCCGAACACTGATCGTTAATTCTCCGCGTCGCTAAGGCTTTTACTGTATTATAGGGCGCTCAAACCACAGTGCCTTCTCCAAGAACCTTTACCCAGAGCAGACTGTCTTCCCAAGAAGGCCTGGCAATTCTGCCCAGTAGACTCCCCCCCTCGCGTATTTAAGAGACCAGCGGCGGTTGCCGTCCGCGACCTTGAAAGCCAACAGCCCGCAGTGCAAGCTAACCGAATCCAGGATAATGCTCCCTCTCCAGAAGCGGCCCCCTCTCTTGACAGCCCGAACGGACGAGGCCTCCGCTTCTACCTCTCCCAGGCCAAGAAGGGAAGCCGTCTCTCTCCTCGGGCTTCAACTTCAGAACTTCCCAATTATAGCCAAGCCGGCCGTAAGTACTGCTTCCTTGGACACAGCCCCGATGAGAGCTGCCAGGCTCCTCCCTTTTATGAGCCCACGTCTCTTCTCTGACCTGCGGACGTTTTCATCGCTGTATCTAGCAGGACACCGCACAAGAGTTCAATTCCCGGCGACGTGTTAGACGCGGAAGGCGTCCGGCTCGACCCTTACGATCCTCGTGACACCTGCGCAAGAGCCTGGAATCTGTTGTCAGCCAGAGAGCTGTATCTTCCTTCTATTGTAAGCGAGAGTCCTGATTCTGTGATCCCCCTTCCATAAAGTGCCGCCATAATTCTGCCCCTAAGGTTTCACCCACGCGTCCTGTCTGGAGGCGCGCGGTATCTCCTCAAGTGCTAGAGGAAGGAGCCTTTTCTCTCCTTCGTCGAGCCGGTCATCCCCCAAACAACCGGTCTGATCGCGCTGAGGTATCCGCGGCTTTCTCCTCAAGCCAGCGGAATACAGAGCACGTCTCCTAGGAAAAGACTTTTTCCGCGGTACACAGAGATACCGCCGATGGCGTGTCGGCCTCGATAAAAGATCATACTCTTCCAGGACGTGATACCTGTCGAGGAGTAGCTATCAGTAGAGCGCCTGAGAAGCGGTACTCCTTTGACTTAGCAGCATGAGGGGCCAGAAGGTTCCCTTAAAGTTACGATACTCTCTAGTAGATTTTATCCCCGGTGGTATACGAAGCTGGTCCACAATAGAGATGTGTGGACAATTTCCCCCAACCACGAGTGTCCTACCCCTGTCCGGATTAAGCGATTAAAGACCTTTAAACAAAGAGGGGTCTTCCTTGAAGGTAACCTGTCGATCCCACCGACAAGATAAGTGCCTCCACGGGTTATTCAGGGTCTGCATGACATAATAGACCGGCCCCCCCTGTCACCAAGCTCGTCACCGGAGAGTTTCCGAGTCCGTTTCTTTTTAGAGGTCTCATAATAAGGATTCTTTTTCCCCCCAGCGACCAACAGGCGACTTTCTTTTTCCCGGAGGGACAGTATCAAATTCAGATCATCTCGCCTCATCAGAGAGACTCGTTACCTCAGCCTGAGTCCTTCCTCTTTTGCTCCGAACGCCAGGACTGTCGCCTGCGCGCCTTCACTCCCAATCTCCCTGGCACGTTCCCGTCTTCAGCGTCGGACACGTACCTAGCGCCGCTATCTATGTCTCGTTCCGTCCATGAGACAGAGGCGTTCTCGCCCCTCTCGCGTGGCGTCGCCAAGGTTACTTTCCTCGCTCACTCCTCGATGACGTTGTCGGACTTTAGAAGTCTACTTGTCGGCCGGAAGATCGAAGTATGAAGTTGATCGGCCTTTTGTCGAGGGCGACAGTAGCCCCCCCCCTACCCAACAGAAGAAGAGGCAGAGAGTCTTGGTCTGCACGATTTTTTGTGTTCTCCTCAGCACGGACGACTCCCTATGTATTCGACTTCGCGTTCTCAGAGATAGCGTTTTTGAAAACGCCCCGGTCTCCCCTGAGGCTGCACTCGAGTCCTCCTTCAGGAAGAGATTTTACCATCTCTTCCGCCAGCAACAGTCCCACGAGCCCCGAGAAGCGGCCGTTCAATTTTTCGTAGGACTGTTGAGACGAGGATTTCCTGGAGGGAGGACCCTCTCATGCCTGAGAGATCCGGGTCCTAAGAACCTGGTTTAAAGACTACTACGCTTTTTCCGAGGAGGCCCACTCCCCAGATTGCGGCGGAGAGGCCGTCCAGAGAGAAAGAAGGTTTCATCCCTAGAAGATGGGACGGTCGTCGTTAAGAGGAGAACGGATGATCGTCCTATTGGGGATCTCCCCCCCCTCACCCCTCAGTCTGGCTCCCACCGAGAAAAGACTCAGCAACAAAGACCCCGAATGCGGACCAGGAGGTAGCTTTTTCTTATGCCCCTGGTAGAGGCTCCGCCAGGGTTAGTCCCCGTTTATTTTTTCGAAGGCAAACAGGCCCGAGTTGCAGACTCTTTCTTCCGGGTCGTTGAGCATGGGCCCTCCCTGTGGATCTCCTTATTCGTAGGCGTCAGATGGAGTACCGTCTTCGCAGTACGCGATCCGCTCCCCTCAGGTACCTCTGTCTCATTCCCCTTCTTGCAGTAGGCCCCCAACACCCCCCTACTCCGATTGCCTCTTTCCTCTGGAGAGGTCTTTTTCCGGCGCGTCTCGTCTCAAATGAACGTCGACTACGAAGGTGGACTTCCTTCTAGTCATTTGTCTCTGCGCTTTCGGTCGTCGGCGTCTGTAGCCCCCTTTATCCAGCGAGTCATAGTTTAGTTGCCATCGACGAGGCCGACCCTTCCCAAAACATCTTCAGTGAGTCCCCCTTTCTCGGACTCGTCATGAGGATTCGAAGTCCCACGTTCTTACTGGCTCTTAGGGTCCCCTAGACATGTCAGAAGATCAATTCCTTGGTCCCTTTCTGTTAAGGTCCCCCCCGGTATCAGTGCCGAGTGCAAAACCCCAGGTCGAAGATAGGAAAATGGGTGATCTCCTCTCAAAGCGTTGTCCTGCCCTGGATCTCTGAGAGGGCCACAGATTCTCTCGACGTCCTAAGACCCCCCACTGATGCGAGCCTTGCTCCTCCGACCGGATGGAGGGACTGCCAGAGGTTTCGCGGGTCGACGCCACGGAGACGAAACTCATTTCCACCCAAAGCGCGTGGATAGAACATAGTTTCGCTGGTCCGGGAGCCCCTCCCGCGGAGTTCGAGGAGCGTATTACCGGATTTCGAGGACTCTTCGGCACCTCCTCCCCCTCACTGATGAGATGAATAGATTCGGTGCCGTGCTGACGGGCATCCGATGCCCTTCCATCCTAATCTCGGACTCGAGAAAGTGATAGGCAGACGGGACGCTCTAGTACGACGTACCCCTGAACGGCGCCGCCCCGATAGACTTCGCTCGTTCTTAGAGTGATGTTAAAATCTTAGCTCCTGAGCGTCACATCATGTCTCCTGAACTGAGTTATTTCGCTACGCTCAGAAACCGGTTAATCACCTGCCGAGGGTGTGCTGCATCTCCGACCCTGTCGATCCGTGAAATCACCGGCCCACTTTCCCCCGTAAACTTATCTTTCCCAGAAGTTGTTGTTGTTGAGATAGACTTCCGCTGTCTTTTGGCGCGTTCTTTTATTTTAGCGGGGTCTCACTCGCTAACGGAATAGTAGTATGGTATTGGTTCTTTTTGTAGTAAGTCGCGGATCTAGCAAGGATGCGACGCCCATGCACTTCTGTTTCAGCTATAGAAATGAAATGTATGGAAGATGGAGCTATCTCCGGAGCTCAATTCTTTTGTCTTCATAGCGAGTAGTATAGCGAGGGAAATGGTCCTCTAAGACTCTGAGGCTTTGAGGATGTTGGAAGCCTCTCTTTAGACAGGAAGAACAGGCAAGATTGCTTCCTCCACTCTGCAAGAACAGAGTATTTTCCCCCCAGTGTGAGAAGATAACCCCAGCTATCTCCTTAAAGAAGAAATAGTCCGGTAATGGACAAACTCTTCTCTCTTTCAGACAAGATTTCTATTTCTTCTCGGGGACGCTTTTCCCCGTCTACGATTCCTATTTGGAAAGCCCTCACTGACTGAGCGGTCATTTCCGCCTCGGCTCGCCTCGTTTCCCCCTTTTTTTATTCGATCTCTCTATGGATAGGCTTTCCGCTCGAATTGTCTCCTATGTCCAGGGTGATGTTACCTCCCCCCTCAGTCTGGATGCGGTTGTATCCCGAGGTAGAACTCTCGGGCTTCTCCGTATAATTTGGGAAAGGGCGGGCTATGAGGTTCCCGGATGACCTCCAAGAATTGTTTCCTTTGGTTATTCAAGCTCTCCCTTCGGAGATCTCGCAACAAGAGGGAGATCCGTGAGTAGCTTTAAGTGAATCGTTGTGGAAGTATTTTCTTTGCCTCGTCGATGAAGATCCCCGATCGCTTGCTTATGTTTACCGATAGAAGATAAAGTGGAGATTATCCGAGAACGATGAGTTACCCGGACAGCCGCTCTGAGGGATTTCTTTCATTCTCCTTCTGCGATGAAACTCGACATCTCTTCCCGAGGCCCCTGAGCAGAGCGCGTGAAGATTTCTTTGGGTTGAACCCCCGTAATGCGAAGGTTTATGTCCCTTTCTCTTAGCTACTGAAACAAGATAAATCTAGTGAAAACGTCAATCTCTTCTCTACGAACTCTCATGGAAATGTAGCTCCTCACGAGCTCCAATTCTAACTCGTGGCGTTTTCCTACCTCGAAAGTAGGTAGTTATCGCGAAACGGATATCACATCGACAACGAAACGAAGGGTAATTTGGTTTAGTTTTTCTGACAGGGGGGTAAGCTTAGTTTTTGCGCCCCTTACTTCTGACTCCCCTCCCCGATCCGTAGAGAAGATCGTGTAGATTCGTACGACCTTCGAAGATATTTAACTGATTTTTTCGACTTTCCTCCCCCCGTAGTCACCCCTCGATCTCTCGACTAGCCTCTGCGAATATATGAAGTTTTTCGCCTACCTCGCTCTTCTTCTCCTTACAGAGGCTAGCGGTTCCTTCCGGTTACCTCCTCTTTTCCCCTTAATAATCGGTTCGCAACTGCTACAAATCTCCTGCTTAGCGGAGGGCTGTGCCTCTTTTAGCGCCTTCTCCACGAGATGGTTTCTCATTTTTTTTTCCCTCCCCATACCTCTTCCTTTTTCGTTCGGCGAAATCGTTAGTTTATCTCTTTAGAGGAGCTGCGCCGGCTTCCTCGACCCGTTATAGTAGCCTTCGGCCTTTTTCCTCCAACTAGGACGCGACAGAATCTTTCTGCTCGTCACGTCCCGCGAGTATACGACGACTGCGATAGAACAGGTCCGCGGGCCCCATCTTCGGCCATCTTCTATTGGAGACACTACTTAACTAATAGAACCGTCCGAGACTTGTGCCCCTCCTCAAGGGAGAAAATCGTCCACTATTTCTGGTAGACCAGCCCTCGTCTCCTTACTTTTGCACTTTACCTGAGTTAGCAGGGGGACTTTTCTTTTCGTCCCCCAGAAGAATAGGGCCGTGGTGGCCGGAGCTTGGCTTCTTCTGGGGGGTTTGGAACCGTGGCTCGACCGGCCTCTTTGAGGGGGTCCTGCTTCAGGCTTGAGCGCCTAGACTTCTCGAGTACGATCTTCTTCTTCCTGGCAATCTTTTTAGACGTCGCCCTGAGTTGTCTCGCGAGGTGTTGAAAGCCGATTTTGGGATTAGACCCTTCAGAACTTTCACGGCGCGTTTTTTTCTCCCCTCTTCGAAGTTGAGAGTTGTTGACAGGGACTCCCCCTTTTTGAGTAGCTACTTTTTCTCCGCCACTTTTTGAGGGGGATCGGGATGCAGGCGCTTTTCCTAGAAAGGTGATCGGCCTGTCTCCTCTTTTTGGGACAGCTGACCGGAACGTACCTTTCCGTTTTTCTCCTCTATCTGGGTTTTTTGACCTTTGTTCAGTCCGATTTTGTAAGCCGTCTATGCCCCACCTACTTTCAGGCATAAGCACTCACTTTCCTCCTGAGGACAGTCCTTACTTGGCGAACGCCCTTTCTCTTGCCTATTTCTTGTCTTCTCGCGGCGCTCCTCGATATTGAGAGAAAACGGGAATCATTCTTTTTCTGCCCTCCTGATTGACCTCGAGGATCTTTAGCCTTAGTTTCTTACGAACGGCCCAGTTTTCGTATTTTTCCCCCTTTCCTGAGTAGCGAGGGGTTTTCTGTCTCCTTCACAGTCGACGACTTTTTCATCTTTGAAGAAATTCCTCTTTCCCCCAGAGTCTCTCTTTAGGACGTGTCTGGTCCCCCTCTCTTCCGTCTCCTCTATTTTCTTTTGACCCGCCCGTAGAAAGACCTGCCCTTCCGCCTCGCCAATTGCGAGCGAATTGGCCCCTCAGAGACAGGCTGGATTAGGGCCCTCCTACCGTTTTATCAAGTCTCTGAGGCAGGTTTTCCCTATCCCAGCTGTTCCCCCCCCTCCTCCTTTCCGGCCTAAATCTTCTTTTTCTTCCCCACCCTTCCCTCTTGGAACTTCCTCCTTTTAGTTCCTTTTCATCTCCACACACTC
>Ga0179591_1470351_pt1 | contig 10858 bp, 11 predicted proteins | sample CZOMad2_1_08_16f_FD_182891 | JGI IMG/M metagenome (GOLD analysis project Ga0179591, IMG submission 182891) | Vadose zone soil fungal communities from Angelo Coast Range Reserve, California, USA - CZOMad2_1_08_16fungal (PacBio error correction) | ecosystem: Environmental > Terrestrial > Soil >... | reverse complement strand
AGGGGGCCCAATGAAGGGGACGCACTTCCCCTTCTCCACCTCGAAACAACAAACGGGGTAGACCAACTTCAGGCCGTTTGCAAAAAACGGGATTTTCCCCCCAGGCCCGATTTTCGGGGCTGAAAAAGAGGAAGGTCAACGCTTGAATCGAGGGCTGAAATTTGAAAAAGGCACCGGGGGGGGACTTGGTTGCGGGTCCTAAAGGCAGGGGAATGTTGCGGGGTTCGTGGCAAAACTGGCTTGCCTTGAAGGGTTTTACGAACGGCAAAACGTTTGTTCGGATTGGGTCGCGGTCCCCCAAAAAAGGGCTTGGGGAAACAATTAAAATAAGAATGAGAAAGCAAAAGGGAAAGGGTGGGAGTAAGGGGGAGGTAAAGGGAAATGGAAGGGAGGGTTTTAAGGGGTGGGTGTGAGTGAGTGAAAGGGTGAATCGGTCGTTCTTGCCGCACGAACGTTTCAGCCGCCCAACACCCTCCGAATTTCCCCGCCGAATTGCGGATTCGGGGAAAAAGGCCGGGGACCGTGGGGGGCTTCATTTCCGGGGGTGAGGGGGGGGCGGGGGCAGGGGGGCGGGGACGCCTCTGACCGGGGGCTGGGGGGGCAAGGAGGCCGAAAGAAGTGCACAGGATACCCTCACAACACGTGCCCGGATCGGGAATAACCACAAGGGGCAGGGGGTCGCCCGCAGGGACCCGGGGTTTCTTGGAAAAAGCCCTGGTGTGGAGGGGAGGGGTTTTTTTTTTTTTAGGCGAAGTTAAACCCACCAAGGCCCGACGGGAACGAGGCAAAGGCGGGGGCGGGGGCGGGATTTTTTTCCGGCCACCCACAAAAAAGCAGTTGGCTTTGCCAGGAGGGGGGCGGGGATGGAACGGGACAAAAAGAAAAAAAAGGGAAGGACAAGGAAAAAAAGGGGTGGGGGCCAAGGGCAGGGGCGGAGATCAACAAAGAATGAAGAAGAGACGAAAGGAGGAAGAAGAATCCGAAAAGAGTTTTCAACAGGAAAGGGGGCCCGGGGCAAAACCAGGGGAAAGAGGATTTTTTTGTGGGCACGGCGGGCGGCCTACAATGGGGGGAAAAGGGGCGGGGGGGGCAGGGGCCCCACCCAAGAACCCGAAGTAAAAGTGCGTGGAAAACGGAATCAGACCCCTGGGTTTGGGGCATAGGTAAGTCAGCATCAAACCGCGTTTCCTCACCATACCCCATGGCCACCATAAGGCGGACACGGGGGGCGGGAGCTTCGGGCCGGGGGGGAAGGTGGCCCGGGACGACCCCCGCCAGGGGTGTCGGCACCGCGCACCCCCGGGGCCAACCCAAAAAACCCGCCGGACCCGTGCGACGGGAAGGAATCGGGATCGGCGTTTGAACACGGAAACCACTGTGAAGATGGGGGACCGGGCGGCGAACGAAGAGGGGTTAAGGGGGAAAGGGCCCCCGGGACCCCCCACGGAGGGGGGGGGCCGGGCTTTCCAGGGGGGGGGAATTTCGCGAAAGGGGGTGGGGCCAAGGAACGGGTGGGGGGTAGGGGCCACCGGGGGGTCGTTAGGGTGGGGGGAAACAATCGACTGGCGTCGGCCGGAACACCCGGGGGGGGTTAAGCGGTTGTTTTTTAGGGCGGGATCGGGGGGGCCGGGTTTTTTTTCAACCGCCGGGGGGGCGGTTCCAACGTCCGCCCCGACACCGACCACGAGGGCGGGCCGGAAAAACAACCGGGATGGGTCGTCCGATTCGAAGGATTGGGTCGGCCGACCCCAACGTTTATTCGGAACACAAAGCTAAAAACAGGGGCAGGTAAAAGGCCGCGGACAGATGATGCCAAACCAGCATGGGGGGTGTAAGGATTTGTCAGTGAAGGTAACCAAGGGTGAGGGGAGGACACGACGGAGCCGGGGGGGGGGTCTTCGGGGGGTCGTGGACGGGGGGGGCACCCCGAGCCCCGCTGCTCAAACAATGGTTTGCCCCCGTGACGGTGGGGGGGACACGGGGGGACCAGCCGTCACCGGCCCCTCAACTTGTTTTTGGTTTGGGATTCCGGCCCGTTTGGGCGATCAATCCAGTCGAACCGTTTTCCCAACCAAGCGTTCCCATTTTTTTCCCCCGTCCCCCAGGAAGGAGGGCCCGAAACCGGGGGCAAGGGGGGGGCGCAGGGGGCCAGAGGCAAAAAAAGGGGCCAGCCCAGGGGGCCAAAACGATTACGGGGGACTCGCCCCGGGGGCCCGCCGAAAAACCATAACTTTCGGTTTTTAAACCCGTTTGTCCGTCGGGGGGGCGGGGGGGGGGGTTGGGGGTTTAGTTGTCATCGGAGGAAGCCCCCGGGGGAGAATAAGGAAAACCTTGGGGCTCGGTTGGGCTTGCCGCCTGGGGTTAAATCGGCCACCACACGGGGACGGGGCGTGTTTTTCCCGTTAGGGACCAAGGGGGCCCGGCCCGGCCACGGGGCCGGTGGCTTGGGGGGGACCGGGGGCGTGAACAAACGCAATCGCTAGTAATTTCCGTTACAGCACAACAATGATTAAAAAGGGGGGAGGGGCCGGGGGGCCCCCCGTGCCTCCAAAAAGGGGCGGGATTTTGGGATTTTTGTTGGAGTTCCCGCCCCAGGGAGCATTGCGGGGGGGCCCGGCGGGGATTGGGGAAAACCCCCCCGCCAGCGGGGGAAAAAACTTGGGGTCCACAGGGGCCCAGCAGGGGGGGGCGGGAGGGATCTCGCTTTCGAAACCCCACCCGGCTAAAGCCCGCAAAGGGGGGGTGGAAGACGGTGCTCGTCGGCTGGGGGGGCCCAACCACCGACCTTCCACCCAGGGTGGTTTCTTTTTTTAAGACAACCCGGGGGTCGGGGGGAGCCAAAAAAAAACCAAATAAGGGGGGAAGGCCAAGGGTCGAATGAAAAAACTACACCGCCACCGGACAACGGACAAGGAAGGGGGGACACAGCCAAGCAGGGGCCGGTAAAGGGTGGGGGGAAAAAGGCCCCCCCGAACACCAAAACCTTCGAAACAACAGAAGGCAGATCAACCCGAGAGCAAAAGGAGTAAAAAAAAACACTTGATGACTCTGTAGGACTGGGGGTCGGAGACGTTCGAGGGGGCAAAAGATCAAAGATTGGGATAAAAAAAAGACCAAAAGGGTGTGCTCTGGCATCGGGGGGGCCCCAGGCGGGTCGGGTTGGCCCGGGATTCGCTCTTTTGACCTGGGCCCGGCCCGGCCAAGGCTGGTGTTTCGGGGGGAGACTCGGGGGGGGCCCTGGGGGGGCCGACACTTCCCCGTACGGGTCAATCGTCTTCCCCCGTTCAAAAACCCTCCAAGCGGGCCAAGGGGGGTTTCCTGGTTTCGGGGAGGCCTCGCATGGGTGGCAAAAAACGGAAAAAGGTGTAGCGGGAAAAAAGGTAAGGCTCCTCTTACCTGCATGTAGTGTTTTTTGGATAGCTGTTGGGCCTAGCCTTTTCTGTTGTCAGTGTGTAGTTGCTTTGGTACAGGGAAAACCAACTGGTGGAAAACAGGCGTGGCACCGAACAAGGACGGGCTTCCCAAAGGTGACCGTCAAACCAGGGGGGGACGTTTCAAACGTTCCGTCCGGGGAGAACCCACAAGGGTTTGATCGTGGTCGGGGGCCGGGGGACAAAACGTGCTACGAACCCATTCATCAAAGGGACAAGAACGGGTCGTGGGTCCAAATCGGGGGACGGGGGGACCGGGGGGGACAAAAATGCCAAGGGAAAACACACAGGTTTGACTGCGGCGCGGCGGGGGGGGGGGGGACCCAAGGCACTGCGTGGATTCCTCCCCAAAAGAAACGCCCAACAAAACGTGGACGGGGTTCGATCTTTCGGTTCCCGAGGGGGAGCGGGTGGGACGGTTGTTCGCCCCCCACCCAGAAACTGGCAGAAAAAAAAAACCCCCCAGTGGCGGGGGGGGGGGGGGGGGGGGGGAGGGGCGGGAAAGGGGGGCACGGGGGGGCCGGTTTGGTGGGGCTACCGGTGCATGTTACCCCCCCGAAAAGGGGACAACGCCCGGGGAACCGCCGGAAAAGCGTCACAACCCCAAAACTGCGCCGAGGGCCAGGGCCCGGGTCATCGGGCACGGGGGGTCCTGGACGGGGGGGAAATTCACATCGGTGACAGAAAACACGCTCCAGGGGAGGGGAACCCCGGAAGGGGCTTCAATTTCAAGGGCTTTACATTAACCTAGGGTTTTAGGGGAACCAAAAGGGGGGAAAGGGGGGGGCAATGCGGAAACAACCAACAGAAGGGGGACCCCCCACAACATTCGGGGGACCGCAAAAAATCAGAGACACCTGTACCGTTCCGGAACACGGCGGTTTAGGGGGGAAAGTTTCAAAAGCCTGGTCACGGGCCCGGGGGGGGGACACCCCAACCGGGGGAGTGGGGGCACCGGTCTGGCGGGGGAAAAGGGACTAAACCCCCCGAACAATCCCCACAAACCGCCCCCGGGATTTTCGGACTGACGGGAGCAAAAGTCGTTTTGCGGGGGCCCCGCGTTGGGGGGCCGGCGACGGGGGAAAACAAAAAACTCCGCGGGCCAGAGAGATCCGCCCCGCGAAAAGCCAAAGGGGCTGGCCAAGGGGCCCCAGTTCGGGGAAGGTTCCACCGGGACCCCGAAAAAAACCGACAGGGACCGCCCCAGCGGGGGCCTTTGGCCCAGGCAAAACCCGGGGGGGCCTATATTGCGTTTTCAAAATGCAGGATGGGGGAGGGGTCCCCACCCCCCCGCCAGGGCGGGCAACCGTGAATGATGAATGGGGGGGGGCCGCCGGCTGGCCGGGCTGCATGCAGGAGAAACAGGGGGAAAAAGGCCGGGAAACACTTCCTTGCTCCGTCGGGGATGGTCCGGTGTTTGCAGTTAGAACGGTAACCATCACATGGACCCACCACCTCCCGCCCCACGAGTGGGGGGGAGGATCACAACGGCCCAACCTCTGGGACGGGAAAGGGTAACAATAAAGGCTTTTTTTTTTTCCGCCCCGGAACGGGGAGGGTTGGGCCGGGGGAAAGGATCGGGGCAGGGGGGGCCCCCATAGCCTCGCACCTGGTGGGCAGCGAGGGGGGGAAAGGGGGTGCCAGGATTTTCGTCCCCTCCGTTCCACCTGTGACGGCAGCCCGGGGGGGTCCGCGGGGTTTTCGCTTCAGGGTGGAACACACAAAAATAATACTGCTCAGCACGGAAATGAGGGGGGGTTTTCCCAAAAAGGGGGGGGACGTCAAGAGCAATTGGGGGGACGCGGGGGCGGGGGGGCCATCCTCCTGGTGGGGAACAGGGATAACGTATCACCACAACCGGGGAGGGGGGTGCACCGCAGTATCAGTAGCATGAGCCCTTCGGGGACAAAACGGGTATGGAACACCAAACGGGGGACCCGGGAAAGGGGCCTTATGTCCTGACCAAAACGATAGGGGGCGACTGGGCCCGTTGGGGGCCTTGATGAAACCCACACTTTTTGGGGGGGGGGGGGAAAAATGGAGGGGGGGGAATACTTAAAGCGATGGCGGCCGGGGGGGGGGTGGAAAAGGTAATCACACCTGGGGGGAATACAGGTGGTGTGGGGTACGGGTGGTGGGGGTTCCCCTTGCCCCCTGTTGTTTTTTCCTTTGACTTAAGGGGCCGAAGGGGGGAATCTGGGGGCAGATACCAGGGGAAGAACGTGTCGGGGCGCGCCGGGGATCGGCCGGGGGGGGGGGGGGGGGGGGGGACGGGCGTCGTTTTAGGGAATCCGGGGGCGCAACGGCCGGGGGCCATCGGCAAAAAACCCGAAAAATGTTCAAACACGCCCCAATTGTTCGGTTGGGCCATCGGTAAAAAACGTTTTTTCCGGAAGGGTTTGCCGGCACTTTCTGGGGGGGGAACGAAAACACCCCGGGGAAAAGGGAAGGCCCAGGGAGGGAACAGGGGCAGACCAGGACCAGAAAAAAACCAGAAAACACCAAAGGGAAACGGGGTTAGAACGGATGGCACGGGGGGCGGTGTTTGGACGGCCCCATGGGGGAAAAGCGAAGGGGGAAAGCAAGAATAGGAGCGGGTGACAGACAATAACGTGATAGGGGGGTGGGGTTTGGTCGTTTTGTGTTGTGTCTTTTTGATGTTGGTTGTTGGAGGGAAGAATGATTGTGCCCCTCCAGCTTTAATTGGGGGCGTTTTTCAAAAACCGTGGCCCTCGTGGCCCATCTTTTCTCAACGTTTCTTGGCCTTGCGTTCCCGGGGTTCGTAACAGAAGTGGGGCCGGAACAACCCCTACGGAAAAACCGTTTAACCGAGGGGGGGGAAAAAACCCCGAACATTGCCAGGGTGGGACACATTACGGTTGCCGGGACATAGGCCCGGGCGGTCCTTTTAACAGCCCGTCCATTGGGGGGGACGATCCCGCCGGGCCAAGTCAGGTCTCGGCTAAGGGGAAAAACAAACCGGGGGGGCGGGGGGGGGGGGGGGAACCACAACCCGCTCGGTGATTACCTGCCGGGGGGCACATAGTTAGGTCAACCCAGCCTCAAAACCGATTTTGTTTCAAAGGGGGGCCCCACGGGGGGCAAGGTCGCCCATTTTCGTTGGTTTTTCAAGGGGGAACCCAGGGAAGGGCCCTAATTCGTTCGTGGTCATACACGTTGCCCGTAGGGCTTTATACTGCGGGGGGCCGGCCCGGGGTTGGGGGGGGGGGGGGGGGGGGGGGGGACCGTCCACATTTTTGTTTCACAACCAGGGAGGGGGGATGTGGGGGCCGCGGCAATGCTTTTGCGTGGGGGGGTGGGACCGGGTCTTTGAAAACCCCGCTCCCGGGGCGGAAAGGGCAGGTTGGGGGGCCCACCTTTGACAAAAAGTGGCAGACACACAAAGCACCGCTCACCCGCTGGCACGGGGCAGGGGGGGACGGGGACGGGGATTCTGGGGCCTGGGCCTCGGCTGGGCCGGGCGGGAGCGCCTTGGGGGGGGGGCCCGCCGGATCCGGGTCGGCCCAAACTCGTTTTCCGGGCGAAAAAAAAAACCAAGCCTTGTTTTTCATTCTCACACGAGGTTTGGCAGTTGGATTCCGGGGCCCCAACATCGTGGGCAGGGCTTTTTAACGGGGGGGGACCAATCGGGGGACGGAAGCGGAAGGTTCGGGGGGGCCTTTTTCTGTTCAACTGCGAGCAAAACGTCGGCGAGACTACTTTTAATTTCCTAAACAAAGGGTCTTCGCGCGGGGGTGGGACCCAACTTTCCCCAAAGTAGGGGCCATATGAACGGCATAGGGGGCACGTTGGCGGGGAAGGGCCGGGGCGGGGCCGGGTCGAGGTTCCGGGGTCGGGGGGAAAACCCCTTCGGAATGGGGGGCCACTTGCATTCCCTTGGGCTTTTCGGCGGGGCGGTGGTCTCGGCCAAGGGGCCGGAGTTGGGGGGGGTTTCCCAGCGGCACCAGGGCCAAAACCGCCGAAGAATGGCTTGTAGTTCGGATCCCGGGTGGGGCGGTGGGATGTGGGGTTGCTTCCACGCAGGAACGGGGGGGCACCGCGGGGGTTGCGGGGGCCCCCAGGGGAAAGGCTTGGAACGGGGGTCCCCGGGGGAAAAAAAAGGACAGGGGGTCAGCGGGGCCGGTCGGAAAAGGGGTTTTTGGGTCAGGCTTGCACGATTGGGCCCCTGCCGTGGCCGAAACCCGAGGGATGGTAGGGATTGATGACCTGCAGTTTCGCCTGGGACGGGCGTCCCGGGATGGATCCCCAGGGGCCAGGGGGGGGTGGTGGGACGGGGGGGGGGGGCCCGATGGGGGGGGACCGGTGGCCGGGGGCCCTCGGCCGCCAGGTGGGGGGAACAGCTTCCGGCGTCCGGCGGCCTTCGGGGTTACCCATGCCAAAACGGTAGGCCCCACGGGGGGACCCCACACCCCATTGCTCGGCACTCCACCGCAAAGGGCGGGGGTTTCGGCAAGGTTGGGGCGGGGGGAGAAAACCAACTCAGTCCACCATCCCCTCGGAAACAACCGGAAAAAGGATCGGGGGGACCCCGGTCACACGTTTTGGAGCTTCTTGGGAGGATTTCACGGGGGGCAGGGGGGGGGGACGGTCCGGCCGAAGGGGGGGCAGTTAGGGCGGTGTCGGGAAAGTTGTTCGGTCCCGGTTCGGATTGACGGGGAACCGTCGTCTCTTGGATGAAGGTCCCCGAGCAAACGTTGTCGGGGGCCCGGGACCCCCACCCCCGATCACCTTGTGGGCTCGACGGGGGACCGGGGTTGACGTCCGGGGTGGTTGGCGTCCGGGAGGGCCGGGGGCATTCGGGCGGCCGGCTGTCCCCCCCAAACCTTGTCAGGACACCGGGGGGGGGGGGGGACGGTCGCTTGGACGGAAGGAAACAGGGGGACACTTGGCCCGCTGGAGGGGTTGGTGGGGGGACGGGGGGAGGGGGGGGGGGGGGGGAACGGGGGACGGTCGGATTGGTCGGGGGGGCCAGCCCGGAATCCGGTCCACGAACGGCCCCGGCGGGGCGGCCAGGGTAAAGAGGCCGGGGGAGATCGGGCCAAACCCCCCGAGGGCCCCGGGGGGGGGCCGCCCCCCCGGATGCATGGCAACCTGGGGCGTTTTTGAGGAAAGATTGGAGGCTGGCAACCCTGCGACGGGGGGCCCGACCTCCGAGGGGGAGGGTATTAAGGGTGGGCGCTTGTAGCGGTTGTATGCTCGGTTGTTTTCAGTTTGGGGTGGGGGGGCGGGGGGCGGACCCTTGACGGGGGGCGGCCGGGGACTTGGGGCGGGGGCCCAGCAGGGGGGGGGTTTTTTGGGGTGGGCCGGCGGGGTGAAGGACCCTTGGGCGGTCACTGATGGGGGTTGGCTTTCGGGGGGGGGAACGGTGCGAAAAAAAAGAAAACCAACCGCTGGGGGGGAGGGGGCGTGGGGGGCCCAGCCGACCCGGGGAAGCCCAAACCGTCTTGTTTGCGATTTAGGGCTGGTTTGCCCCCCGAAAAAGCCGAGGAATCCCGCCGGCGGGGGGGGGGACCCAAGTTTTTCGTCTGCGGGGGGGTTCCCAAAACAATCCCCGGGCGTGGGTCCGACAATCTGCGGGGTGAACTCAAAATACGGCCCCCTTTTGGAGGGGCACGGGGGGGCAGCCTAGGATTCAGGGGTTGGGGTCGTAAAAAAAAAAAACGGGAGAAACTAAAGCAGCATTTTCGCAGGTTTCACGAACCCCGTTTTTCAAAGGTCCGGGGGCCCGGCCGACGGCCTGGTCCGGGAACCGGGGAACCCCCCACCACGGCTTCCCCGGTTTGTGCCGATTTTTTACCCATGGGCGGGGGGGCAAAGCCCACCGAAGAGTCTCTCCCGGGGGGGGGGCTTCCGATGGACCACAACAAACTAACCCCAACACCCGGCCGGACGGACAAAAAACGGTAAACCCGAAAGTTTCGGCCGAGCGGGGGTTTTCGTTGTGTATTCGTGGGGTTGCCTTCCCCTTCCGGATGGGCCTTTTGCTTCGGCCCCTTGGGGCCTGCGGGATTTACCCGGGCTCTTCTGGAAAGGGGGGATGGGGGGGGACGACTGGGGACGTTTTCGGGGGGGGGGGGGGGACTGGGATGATCCGGGCCCCCAAAAACAACGGGGCGGGGATTCCAAACAAGTTGAGGGGCGACGGGCGGTTCCCGGTCGTCAACGGGGGGCCAACCCAATTGGGTGAGCAAGCGGGGGGCGTCACGGAAACCCTCGTCCGACCGGGGGGGGGGGGGGTGCGGGGGACCGGACGGACGAGCCCCGAGGAAGGGGGCGGTCCGGTTGAGGTGTTTCCGATACCGTGGGTCGGCGGGGACACCCCAATCCGTTTTCGTGGTAAAATCGGGGGGGGGGGGGGGGACGGGACCCAATCCGGTTCGGCTTCGGGCGGTCAGGGGGCGGGGGACGGGGGGGGGGAACGGGGGACAAAGCCGGGGGGGCGTTTTGGGGGGACCGGTCGGAAATCAGAACCAGGTACGGGACGCACCCATCCGGATGGTTCCACCAACTAAACAGGATACAACCCGGGGGCCCGACCCAACGGGGCCCCGGGCCCGGATTCCTGGGGAGGCCCGGGGGCGTGGGGGTCGGGGGGCGTCGAACCTCTTCGGCCCCCCATCTTCCAGGTTGGGACCTTACCCACACACACACAGCCCCACTTCACTTCCCCCTCTCTCTACCCCTCCTTGCCCCCCCACCTCTTCCCCTTCCCTCGCAACCCCCTTCCCACTTCCTCCTTTTCAAAACGCCCATTTTACCCGCGCCGTCGGGGCGGTTTGGTGGGTCGGGGGGGGGGGGGACCGGGCGGGGGACTGCAGCCGGGGGGGCACATTGAACGGGCGGAACGGAGCGCCCAGGCGCACGGGGGGGACTTGGGGGGAACAGGGACAGGATCGGGAGGGAGGGGCACAACGGGGGGGAATTTACGCCGGGGTATTTGCCACTACCCCCCACGGCCTTCCCGGCCCAATGTGGGGAGGGGCCAGCCGGCAAAATTTCCCACGCGGGGCCGGGGCCCCGGGGCGGCGGGGGCCGGCGGATCTTCCGGTTTTCGGGTTGGGGGGGGGGGGTAAAGGACACTCGCCCCCCCCTTCCCCTTCTCTCCCTCCCCCCTCTTCCTTCTTCCCCCCTCTCCTTCTTCCTCCCGCCCCCTTTTAAGGGGGAAAGCCGACTTCTGGTGAGGGGGGCGGGCGGGACGGGGGAAAGGTATTTAAAAACCCGCCCCGGCGCTGGGCCAAAAGGCCAAAATTGGCTTTTGGGTGGGGGGAGATTACACAGACACACGGCCAACCCTTTGCATTCGGGGTAGTTCGGGGCGTGTGGGGAATTTTCGCTACCGCTCCCAAGGGAAACAACCCGGGGTACTTTTGCCCGTCCTTGGACGCTTTTGGGTGCGAGGGTACAAG
>Ga0179591_1219215_pt1 | contig 10858 bp, 12 predicted proteins | sample CZOMad2_1_08_16f_FD_182891 | JGI IMG/M metagenome (GOLD analysis project Ga0179591, IMG submission 182891) | Vadose zone soil fungal communities from Angelo Coast Range Reserve, California, USA - CZOMad2_1_08_16fungal (PacBio error correction) | ecosystem: Environmental > Terrestrial > Soil >... | reverse complement strand
TGGCGGGTGGCTCAATTGCCCATTTTTACCGTTTCTCCTTTCCTCCCCCGCAGATTACACGCACCGACCAAATAAGCCCCCTTTTGGCTCCTTCCCTTTTTTGATAAGACTCAGCACCTTTTTTTTTTTTTTTGTCCTACCTGAAGTGATTCCCGATCCAGCAAGGAGATACCAAGTAGCTGCGATACCCCCTCCCCTCTCCTTACCTAGTCCATTAGTAGATTTTCCACCCCAAACCTCAAGATTGCCCACCTTCCTCCCAAACCTGATCTTTTGGCGGTTCGATGTTTGGCATTCTTTTGTCCCCTCTTCTTCAGCCTCACTCCCTATCCTGGTGGATTGCGATACGCAGTGCAATTCCTGCCCATTCCTTTCTGTTGGATATTGTTAGGGTGACAACTCTTCTTTTTCACCCGTAAAGTAAAAGATGCTCTTTTACTTTGCCATTGTCGCCCCGTCCTTTCTCCCCTCCCCCCCTCCAATCGAAGAAAACCATTTTCCCACCAAGCCTTTCTTTCCATCTTTAAGAAGCACCAAGTAATCTTTCCCCCGCTTTCTAGCCCCCTTTTGACAATCTTAAAGTAGGCCTTGTCTCTTTTTTTCCACCCCAACCCTGCTAGTTCCTCTTCCCCCCTGGTCGACGTAGTCCCCCCTACGCAAATAAGTCCCAACCCTTTCTCGGTGAGGAAGTACATCTGGTCCTCCAGAATAGCGGCTAACTCGAATAACTCCCCACCCTTTTTTCAAATTGTCCAAGCTGCTCCCCTCGCCAACCTTTCTCCTCTTCCCCCTTTCCCCCACGTCCAGGTTTTTTGGTTTTTTTGAGGCCCCGCCGTTGAATAAGCCCAAGTTAGGAAGCCCAGCTATGTTCTCAGCATCTTTTTTCTCACTTATTAAAGATCATGACCGAGAGCCCTTCCTTCCGATCGATTCATCCTGCCGGGGTCGCCATGTCAGCTTGTTTCCCCCCCAAATGTTTTTGATTGAAGGACTCACAAAAGTTCCTATCCCTAGCTATGTGGCTGCCATCGTTAAGCGAGGATGTCTGCCTTTCTTCAGAAAGGGCGAAGCTTTCCCCTTGACCAGATAGGGCAAGACCGTCGTTATCAGCGGAGAGTGTCCACAGCTACAAGAAGGACTTGGAAAATTCGCTATTTGTCTACTCTTGTTAGGATCCGTCTTTCTCGAGGATAGGAGTTAGGACTATTTTCCGGCGACAAAGTTGCACCCTCTCTTAGTAAACTGAGACGTAAGGTCCCCCCCAACATTCGACTCCCACCTCTTGTTTCTAATCTGGAATGTGATGGCTATGAAGGGCGTTCTCTTACCAACCCCCAATATGCGTTCTCCTTTGTGGGGGTGAGCCTTCCTGATCACAGCTTCCCCCGACTGTTTTTGAATGTGTTCTCTCTCCCCATTATACTCAAGAGTGTTCTCCCTGTCGGTTTTCCCCCCACCATCGAGTTGTAGCTTTCGCATTTAATGTTTACAAGTCCCAGTCTTCCCCTCCCCCTTTTTTATCGTTCCCCGCCGTCCCACCCGTCTACTTTTCTTTTGCTTTTTGATCTAACGCGAATAGAACAAGCTCTTTTGCTTTTTCCAACTCTTTCTTATCCTTTTTGATGACCCCAATGTGTCCCTCCTTGAGGAAAGTATGCTTCTTCCCCTCAACCCCCTCCCCCTTTAATGCTTTACTCATCCACCCGAGGATGTTTCTTTTGTTTTGCCCCTGCCCCTAGCATGATGAAAAATTCGCGGCCCCACTTTCTAAGTTTCCCCGTTTTTGTGGCCCTTTCTCTGCATCTCAGTGGGAACAGCACAGGTTTCGGCCTGGCCTTTCTTGAGTGAAAGTCAACCAAGCTTGACTTCTCCCTCTCCTTGAAGAGAACCTGGGAGAGCCTTAATGTTTTCTTCGTTTTTTTATTCGCCTTTTCTCTGAAGCGCCGACGAACAATGACCCCTTCCCTCAACGTTTCCGGACATTATACCCCCTTCCCCCCCCCAAACCCCCCCCCCCACCCCCCAGTATTGCTTTGATATGAAACCTCTCTACCCTCCCTTATTATGGGCTATCTAATATTTTCCCCTCCCTTTTTTTGTGAGCAGCTATCACCCCCTCCGGAGGTCTGTCGAGATGACTGGAAAGCGGAGTCACACCTACTAATCCCTTTCCGGGGCTCTCTAATTCCTTTTGTCCCTGTTTTGAGTGAGGGGTTGCGAGATGGAACGAAGGCCCCTTTTTCAATTAGAAGGACCTCCGAACCAGGTATGGTGATCCCGACTAAAAACTTCCTTTGTACTCCTCTGATTTAGAGTGTTGTTGCAAGATCACTGTGTGTCCTGCCGTTCTTTAAAGTGCTTGGTTTGCCTTTGGTTTTGTCACGATTCCCTTGCTAGTCTATTTGAGTTGTTCTGACGGAAAATTCTGCATGGCTGCCTATGATTTTTCGCTTGTCACGTTTCGTGCCGCCGGCTTGCCATCATAGTAAAGACCGTTTTGCTGTGTCCCTTCTTCATATGGAAACAGAATAGTTTTCACTCGAGCGTTTTTGCTTATCATCGCGGGCACTGGTAATCGTCCCACTGTGTGCCGCTTTCCCTCGTAAGAACTGCATATAACTTGCTGTATGGTGTTTTGGTAATGGCCCCTGACGCAGCACCTTGCCCTCCCCATCCTTATACGGTCAAATGTTTTTTTTTTATTTTTGCATTTGTTCTGTATTGTCACTTTATTAATACACTCGTGATTATCCTTCCCTTTGGGCCCTCCCCAATTGCTCCCTGTCTTGTTACGGGGGCGCGCGTTTTATTTCTCCAAGAACTTTCACCTTACCCGCACGTGGATATTGTTTGGCTCGTTTCCTTTTCTCAATCGAAATAGTCTTCTATCAACCGTGACTTCGGGGGGGCTACGTCGCTTATGTGGTTCCTTTGTGAAAATCGGGTTTTTTTTTTTTTGCAGGGGCGATTGATGTACCCAAGCTTTTTTTGGTCCAGCGACTGAAGGTGGGTCCCCTTTTCGCCCTCTTTTTTTCTTTGGTAGATGCGGCACTCCCCCCCGTCCCCCCCCCTTGGTACGTACGGGCTGTCCTGAATGTCTGTCTTATGTCGGCTCGGGTCCTTTTTCCGAGCTTCTTTCTCGCATTTGGTACGGAAAGAACGCGGGTGCTCCGCGGGTATGGGGGGCCATCTCTGAACGGGAACCGTCGTGCGCCGTGGGCGGTTGTATGTTTTTGCATCGACCCAAAGGACCTGAAATAAACTGCCCGCGAGGCTTCCCCCTGGGTCGTCGTCCTTCCCACGTCAGATAGTTCATAAGATGGGCTTTTTCCCTTTCTCCGTTTCTTTTTTTAGATACACCCGCAACCTCTTTATGTAGCCAGAACGAAGGAGCGAGGACTGCAGCCCTCCTCATGATCGCAGGAGTTTCCCAAAGTCGGGCTTGAGCGGTTGAATCTTACCGATTTTTATTTTGGTCTCCACGAGTATCGGGATTCCCTGGTCTTGCCTTTCTCCCGTAGAAATCGATATTCGTTTACCCCCATCCTGCATCCTCCTTCTTGATAAGCCGGAAGAAAACCTTCTTTGCCCCCCCCGTTTTTTCTGACTGCTAGTCACTTTCCCCGTCTACGGCACAGGGATTTCCGCTCTTCCTCGTTCCTCACCCTATCCTTTCGTTTACCCCTTCGCTTTGATGCTTTGGCCTTATCAACTGCGGGCACAGGTCTTTTGGACTTTTCTTCCTTCCCGCCTTTTTTTGTCTGCTCCTCTGTGAAATTTTTTACTAGTCTTTACTCTAGGCTAAGGAGGAGTTCGCCCAGTTGAGGAGACCCCTCGCTTGACTCCTCCGAACGCAAGATATGGGAATTTTTGTATTATAAAGGTGACGACTCCGGGGGAAGGATTCAGTTCTCTATGTTTCCTGACTCACAATCCCTTTTTTCCCTGCCAAGCCCTTTCGACCCTTTTTACTAACATAGGACAATGGTCGCTTGAGACTCTTTTAGTCTAGGCAGCGACGACTACAGTTGTGCGAAGCTTTCGGCTCCAGAACGAGCCTTGCTATATTGAAGGGTTTCTATGCCTTTTTCTGTGATTTTGTAGTTTTTTTCGCAGTATACGGATGGGGTGGGTGACCCCTTTTCTTTATATCCACATGGTGTTGTTAGATTTAATGGAGGGCCCAACGCCTCTCTGACTGGCTTGTTATATCTTGCCAGGTTGATTTAGAAGCACCAGGGTGTTTTTTTTGAAGGGGGGTTCAGACAAACTTGTTAGATCCATTCTGTGTTGTTGTTATTTGAACCACGCCACTAAAGGATCCGCCGGGCAAAGCTAGCGAGTCATAATGTGACGATCGAATGTAGCAGGGGAGACATTGCCCGGTCTTTAGCCTTTCCGCACCGATGCTGGCATGTGTGAGGGGGAAGCGATGAGTTTTAATAGATCGGTGCCATGAACGGGCGCACCTTTGGTCCTTGAGTGCGGTATGTGGTGGGTTTAGGCTCCCCCCCCCCTCTGTCTGTATTCTGAGGTTGTGGGGGAGGTCGGAGTGTGGGTTTTGGCCAGTGCGATTTCTGTCCAGGGCTTGTGAGTGTCCACGTGACGCTCCCCCGAGCCGGCCACACTTGCTACCCCTCATTTAAAAGTAACCTCGCTGTTGTTTGTTTAAGGAGGTGGAAAAGAAGTAACTGCCTTTTTTTGGTTCTTTTTTGAAAACTTTCCGACCCTTTTCCTTTCCTGGTTCCTGTGGGTGGGTGGGGGTTTTTTTTGGACGCAGAGAGACCGCTGTTCACCGTGACTTTTCTTTTTCCACTTAAGTTATAGCAAACCCTAACGGAATAGTTTTTCCTGTTTACCCAAGATTTGCAGCGCCCCACCCATCCTGGGAGGAGGGGCGCTTCCCTTTCGGTTGGGACCGTCTTCTTTGTATGTTCCCCCGGGAGATGAACGTCCTGGACGGGCTTCTTAGGCAGTATCCCCCGCCAGCCATCTAGAACTCGAACTCTTCCCTTGTGGGAGATCTGCGGAAGACATGGTAAACATTTAGGGGTAATCGCTTGAGGTCCTCAACATTTCTGGACAGAGATCGGTAAGAAGTTCCGCACCAGACTCTTTTGAGATCAATCAACAACTCGTCTTCGAGGTGATAGCGGATTGTTCTTTCTTCGTCCATTTCAGTTGTGCATCTTTTTCTGTTCCTGACAGCTGCGTCGGAGCCTTCAGTCTCCTCCCCCACTTAATGTGACCTGGCTTTCGCTAATGTGTGTTTTACCGAAGATCCTGAAAACTTGCCCCCCTGGAATAAATTTACTAACCTTTTTCCCCCCCCCCGCCTAACCGTTGCCCGTCTCTCCTTTCAAAACGGAATCTAAGGCCCTCTTCCCGTAATCATGAGATGCTTTGCATCCCAAGTCGTCTGGACTTTTAGACGAAAGTTAGAGTTGATCTCTCCCCCCCCTCCGTTCAAAATTTGCTGCGCCCCCAGTCCTCTTTTTTCGGGTCTGAGGAACACCCTTTCGCTTGTAATGAGCCCTTTCACCCGTGTTATAGAAACTCCCCCCCTTCTTTTAGGATTTCAACCGAACTTCTGTCCCTAAGATTGGTCCCTTTGTGAGTCCCCACTTTTGCATATTGCAGTGGCCTTTTTACTTTGTTTTTTTCGTAACCCAAGCACTTGTAAACTTTTTCCCCCCATGAAAGTGGAAGGTGCTGAACTTACGGCTTCTTCCCCGCGAACGTCTCTCCCTCCGCCTTTGAGAATCTTTGAACGACACTTGCGTCCTCTCCGCCCCCGTGGGCCCCATCCGGAAGTTTGACTTCTGTTTTCAAGCCTAAATTCGCGTTAGGCTTATCTTCCACTCCCCCTACTCTAACCAAAATTGAGACCACCCCCCTTTTTCATATTTCACTCGCCCCTTCCCCAGGGCGCTTACATACTTTGAAATGCTCAGTGGACCGTGCCCAGCCCACCCAGAGATCAGTTCCCAATTTGTGACCATCACACGAAAGGTGGGGAAGGAAAACGTCACCTTGCTAAGTACCCAGTGCCCCTTTTTCAATTTCCCCTTTAGAGTGCAGTTTCTTTTTGTGTAACTCCCTTAGAGACAAGCGATTCTTTGATTTTAGGTATTTTCCTCCCCCCGAACTTCCCCCTTTCAGTCCACTGGTTTTTTTTTCTCCTTTTCCACCTAGAGGAGGTTTTCTTTGAGCCCCCCCATTTCCATTGTAGATTGGGGGGCGAGGGATTTTTCACCCCCATACTTAGGGTCCTCCCATGCCGCCCTTTTTAAGACCTTATCCCTTTTTTTCCACAAAAGAGAGAGGCAAACCTTCCTCTTTCCCTTCCTTCGGGTCAAAAAATTTTTTCAATTATCCAATGAAAAAGACGTTTCCTTTACCCTTTCCCCTCCCCCAGATTCAACACAAATACGCCCACTGTAATTATAGTCTTTTTAATCCCCCCCCATTTAGGTTGTGGTTGAGAGCTCGTTGATTTTGTGAATCTTGGAGGAGCCATAGGGTTCCCCAGTTGGGTCCCTTTCCCCTACTTTATCCCCTTTTGCGAAAATTCTCTTATTCATTTCGCGCAGATTTTTTGTCTAGCAGTTAGAATTTCAGCCTTTTTATTTGGCTTCCCCCCCCCTACCCCCCATCGAAAGGTTATCTGTCCTTCTAGGATAAAAGCCGTTTTTGATATTTTTTTTTCTCCCCGCCTGAAAACCACTTGTTCATTATTGTCATTCTATTTTTTTTTTTCTCCCCCTAAGAGGCAGTGGATGAACATTTACTCGTTGGCCTTACACCACCCCCCTTAATTCGGTCACTCCTTAAAGGGGAAGTGTCCATACCTAGAGGGAGTTCGATTAGGGGGAGAGTAACCCACCCTGTTATGTTCATGAAAAGATTTCTGAATGTTTCACTTTCAAATAGTTGCCGTTTTTGTGTTACCTAGTGAATGAGAAGGTTGGATCCTTGGCGTTTCTTATGAGCTGAGTCAGGCACTCACCTAACCTGTTCCGACTGGTGCAATATTTGCCACCCTAAGTATTGTGATGACCAATGTGTTGGATTCTAATCCGTGAAGTGTATTCCCTCTTATCCAGTCGTCTGGGGTTTCTCTTAAGAGTTTAGATTTCCTCCTGTTCGCGTCCACTTTTCTGTTCCGTTTAGTTCAATCTGTCACCGCCCCCTCCCCAGCTGTCAAGCCAAACGTCATGTGCGTTTTTTTTCATTCCCTTTACCAAATATTCACTTATTTTCCCCCTGGGTTTTTTTGCTCATCAAAAAGTTCCTTTTGCGACTTTTCTTTTTTTACTCCCTTGTACCCACTGTCCTTTCGTCCACCTGTGGCGACCTAATAAGACTTTCTTTTTTTTTTTTCCCAGCGGACAGCGTTTTTTGAACATTCTACCCCAGCAGCGTTTATTTCTCTCACCCATCTAGAAGTCGAGAACAAATTTCCAACCCCCTCTTCATCCCAAGCCTCACGTGCAAATGTCTCATTGTTGAACAACAATTCTGTTGGTCCACACCCCCCCCCCCCCCCCAGGAGATTACTTTGTCCCCCTCCTCCTTTTTAACTGTTGATCTGACCCCTTTGGGCTTTTCCGGTAGCGCACCTATACATGGTCTGATCTGATTTCCCCGCCTAGGAAGCTTTCCTTTTTTTTCGTCGGCCGAAGTACGACGTCCTCTTGACTTCCCTCATATGCTTCAGGAACAACCCGAGCCCCCCCCGACCCTCCGCCGCGGTTTCAATAGAAGGCTGGTTTTTAGGTGAGAAGACAGAGTTGTCCGCTGAAAGATAGAGTGAGAGGTGTGCTTCCCGCCACCTTACTCAATTACTTTGGAAGCACTTTCACCGAGATTATCCGAAGAAGAGGTAAAAGCGACTCTTAGACCCTCCGTTCAGTTTGCCCTAGCAGAGATCCCCAGGCAATCTGAGCCACGAGTCCGGCGAGGTTCACCCCTCCTCCCCCCCCCCCCCCCGGCTCCCACTCCCCCTATTTCCCTCCTCCCCCCTCCTTCCTCCATCCTATTGCTACCCGCCGTCCTTTCCTTGTCTCTTTCACCGCCCCACATCACCACCATCCATCTCCTGCTTGCTCCCCCTCCCATCCTCACACTCCCCCCCCCCTCCCCCGCCTTCCTTTCGCCCTTTCCCTCTCTCGCACACTATTTTCTTTACCCTACCATTCTCTTTCTGCCCCCTTCTCATCCTCCTCCTCCCATCTTCCTTCGCCATAACCCTTCCTGTCCTCTCCTTCTCCTCTTCTTCCTTCCCACACCCCTTCCCCTCCCCACACCTCCTCTTCCCCATTCCCCTCTCCCCCCCTCCTTCGCTCCCTTTCTCTACCTCTTCTGTCCCTCGACCGTACATCTAATCACCCCCCTCCAATCCCTGCTTTCCCCCTTACCGGCCCCCTTCTCTTCCCACCGCCCCTCCCCTGACCCCCCCTTGCCACCCTTCTCAATATGTGTCTTGCGTCACCCCCCCCCCCCCCCCCCCTCCCCCCACCCCCTGACCCACCGAGATTACCCCACCGCCCCCACCTCCTCCCTCCTTTTTTGCGCCGGCAAATCGTTGTGCCTTCCTCTCCTTCCCCCTCCGGCAGGAAAACGGTCTTTCGACACGAAGTGTTTCGGTCCTCACTTCTAGGAACAGGGAGTCTTTTCTACCCCCGAACAAGCGATTTCAATCCGTAACCTTCGGATGGGAGGACACAACCACCCCCCTTAACCCCCCCCCAGAATGAGAGCCACCTTTCCACCGCCCACAAATTTAATTGCGAGGTACGATGTGGCCTCTCCTTTCTTTTGCAACCCTGGTCAGGCTAGCTCGCCTAGCCGAAATTCAGCATAAATATACTTTTTTCTTCACCCGAGTGACGTACCCCTCCCCTTACCCGAGGATCAGAGTCCAGGTAGTTTTTTCCACCCATCGCTGCTGGGAGGAGTTCCCGTCAAAGAAAACGCTGTTTTCGTAAGAATTGCCGCCCTCACCCTTCAAGTTTCAGACATTAAACCCCCACCTCTGACGTAACCATTTTAACCCCCCCCCCCCTGTATTCTCACGCCCCGATTGTTTCACTCCCCAGAGAACGCGTCTGATCCAAAACGCTTCTTCCGCCCCCTGGAACCTGATACCGTCCTCTTTTTTCTGTGAGTTCTAAACACATGTTAGCACGGAGTGAATGAGGCCCCCACTTCCTTCGATCCCCCTCAAGTTACACACGAAAGCCAGGACCACCCCCCAATGCCCATTCTGCGTGCGGACTATCTCCTTACTACCTGAAGACGGTATACTTTCCTTCCTTCCCTATCAATCCCCGTCACGTACCCATTTCAACAGCGTAAAGGACCCTATTCGCTTCAAGCTCCCAAAGTAGCTTTACCTAAGTTGCTCTCCTCCCCCTTTCCTCCATCTGATTTTTCTCATTGAATCGTTCGTCCCCCTTTCACTATCCGAAGAGCGTTCTTCCGTAGTCTCTTTCATTTTTCCTCGTGGGTAGTCAGCAGCCATTTACAAATAATGGTCCATGATGTCCCCCCGGTCGGTCCTGATATGCAGTATTTGTACCCTCCTAGCGATGGACCCCCGCGGTTTATGACTACTGCAGCCCCGAGGAAGCGGAAAGATAGGGAAACGTTTACAGACTCAAGGTATCGGAAACCCTTTTTCCCTCCCCAATTCCTGGGCACCCCGCCTCCTGCGGTACCTCGTCGAGCAGCGTACCTGTTGTATTCCAGTTTTTTTCATCAGTAAGATGGCCCCCTTTCTACCCCAGTGAAAATCCATATTAGAAAACTCTCTCCTTTCACAGGCAGAGACGAAACAGGGGAGTTAAACCGCACGGATGGCTCCCCCCCCCTGGACGCGTCCCCGAGCGTACTGGGGCGGAGAATTCCCACCAACTAGCGTTAGACAGGGCAGGTGAGGACCGCCCACGAAGGACTACAGAGGGTAATCCCGTGGTGGAGCTTGGTGAGGGAAGCTTCCTCACACCTGAGTACAAGCAGAGCCCCAATCCCCAGCCGGCGCCAAGGTCACCCAAAGGATTAAGTCTGACCAAACCCCCGCTGCGTTGCCCCCTCGCATTTCCTTTGCAAGTTACCAGGATTGCCGTTAAGTTGATTTTCCCGACTTTCTTCGTTCCCTCCGAAAGCTCCGCAAGGGTATCGGCAGTGGCTGAGCACTCTGACCTTCACCAGAGATTGTGAAGATAAACAAATCTCCGCCCCCTTCCGGCTCTTCCCCCCACCCCATGGAAGAGGACCATGCCTGACCGGAACTCCTGCTTGACACCACTCCCTTATCATCACGAAGATTTTTTCGGTTTCTTTAGCCCTCGACAAAGGAGAAACGATGTGTACCCCCCTCGTCCCCTTTTCAAAGTTTCGGTGGAAGACAAAGGATGAGACACGATCAGGCCCGTTTTCTTCTTCCTTTTTAAAAGCCATTGGATTCGACCTGAAAAACAAGAACTTCCACGTGCGCAAAAGCCAGAGCAGCCAGCTAGAGCACTTGTCCTTCTTTCTAGAATTCAGATTCGGTAGCTCGCCACCCCAGACATGAACCCCCGACCCCCCATCTTCTCGGAACGTAGTCCCACTGGTCAGAGTGAAAAGGACAAGTACCCTTCTTTTCTGGCCATCTCCCTTCGCCGTAAAGTTCCCTCCCGACCCCGAGCTATCAAAGTTACAGCTCCGCTCAAGGGCTATTGAGAGAGTTACTCATCTTTTTTTCTGGACCCCCCCTCGATCTACGTTAGTAACTGTCCCGCTGGTCCCCCTCCCTTCCTCTCCTACAGGGGGGGGTTGGGGAGAGAGAGAGAACCCCCCCCTCCATCTCTAG
>Ga0179591_1159676_pt1 | contig 10858 bp, 11 predicted proteins | sample CZOMad2_1_08_16f_FD_182891 | JGI IMG/M metagenome (GOLD analysis project Ga0179591, IMG submission 182891) | Vadose zone soil fungal communities from Angelo Coast Range Reserve, California, USA - CZOMad2_1_08_16fungal (PacBio error correction) | ecosystem: Environmental > Terrestrial > Soil >... | reverse complement strand
ACCCTTTGTCTTTTTCCCAAGAATGCATTTCTTCTTTTCAGACCTCTCATAAAAGCCGATCTTCTTATTGTTTGCTATTGATTTCCCTCCCCCCGACCCAAACCAAGGAGGGGCACACATCTCGTACCGCTTGTGCGACCGTTACGAATAAACAGGGCGTCGTACGACCTCTTCCCGACGGTTTCTGTGCAGGGAGGCGACTCCACCTTGAGGAATTTTTGATTACTTTCTCTGCCTCTTCCTCTTGCGTATCTCACCCTTTTCTGTGGGCCTTCTGAGATTTCAGGCGCACTTACCCCGGACATGGCCAATATTCTGTTTATCTTTTTGACCTTAATCCTTCGGCTTTCCACATGACCAGACGATCCAGTAGAAGAACGGAAAGTCTTCCTCCTTCCTTTTAACGCTTGTGACCGTGGACGGACACCTGGTCCAGAGGTCGCAACCTGTCTTGACCGCAACAAATTTTCACCGGGGTTTTTCTTGATACCATTCTTCGTATACGAAATTTTTGCTTTAGAGAACCGTTCCTTCCCGCCCCTCCCCCTTCAGGTACGTTCCCCCAGTGTTTTTGTCACTTCGAACTTTAGTGACATCTGCTCCATTGCCTCAACCGGCCTGAAAGTTGGAAAAATGAACTTTAGCTCCCTTTCTTTTTTCCCAGAAGCCAAGCGAGTAATTTCGCGAGGTTCCATTAATATGCGGCGCTCCTATTTCTTCTAGCCCTTATGGATTCGTTGCTCTCCTCCTGTATAGTTCCAGCGCATTTTTTTACAAACCTGCTGCGTTCCTCCCCCCCTAGAGCCCTTTTGGCTTATGGTGCGCATCCCCATCCTCGGAAAGCGGCTTACGATTAGAAGACTATATGTCGGCCAGCATCGACGTATCTGCGAAGGTAAATGGTACCTAAGTACATTTTTTTAACTATTTCCTCCTCCTCCCTCCTATTTGCGATAGCCGCAGTGTTAGTTGTCATTAAGATGCTTGCTTACAGGACGACTCGGAATTGACTCGGATTTTCAAATATATGCACCCAACCGAAGAAGGATATGCTCGTTGGGCGCCGAGTCTATCTTTTTCCGCCATTGGGCGGTTTTCCCCCCCTTTCCTTTTACTTGATTTACGTTCCCTCAGGTGGCGCGGCACAGTTCATTTTTGCAGCGGGAAGACACAGGTGAGTCCTTGGCGAGAAACCTGTCTTAGAGGCTTCACAGGATCAGTTCCTGTTCGCGGAGTGTCGGACGAGCGAATTGCCCCCGTCCTTTTGTTGGTCCTTCTCCTCCCCACCCCCCCACAAGGTCGTATTACATGCCTGCTTTCCTCAGACCCCTATCTGGCGAATGACGTCGTTTGTCGTTGCGTGCCTCCCACCCATAAGTATGGACGTCGGCACTCCGAAATTTTATTTTTCTCCTTTTCCGAATCGATCGTCGTTCGAAACCCATCGACCTCTGGTGTTCTGTCACCCAGCACTTCGTTAATTTTGGTTGAGTTTTCTCGAACTAAGTCTGCTCACTCGGCATCGCCCCCCGACTGTCGTCCTTTTCTTTCCCACTTTCTGCGATGACCTGGATGGCCGCCCTATGTCTCGTGTTAAGTTACTTCTGATTTAATCGGAGATGGATTACTCGTTTGCTTACGGTCCATATGCAGTTCTTCTTATGATTTTCAGGCGACCGAGGCTATCTGTTCTTCTTCCGCCTACATGGTCTTCGCAATTTTCTCTCAATCGGCGGTCCACATCTTTTTAAACAATCAAATGTTTCGTACCCCCTTGACGCGGACCATCCTCTGATGAGGTTGTTTTCGCCTCCTCTTCTCCCCCCCAATTCTTCTTCTGGTTCTTTTCCGATTTGCACAACATGCCCGCTATCAAAACCTTCGCAAGACTGTTCGGGGGCTACTTCATGCGTAAATTTGTCCTGTACATTCGACCGCGGGCCAGAAAAAATCTAATGTCCTCCTTCCTGCCTCTAGTACTGTTCTTTAAGATTGAATACACGCCTAACGATATATCGATCTACCTACCTGGTATCTAATACGAAGATGGGCTCCTGCAGTTCCCCTCTTCTACTGCCATCTTGATACTTCTCTTCCCCCGTAATCAGATTTTTATCGGCTCTTCTTTCCCTTGTCTTTCCTATTCTGCACAGCTCACGAGGCCTGTGAGTTAAGCGATGGAATCGGCCAGGCAGCTCGCGCTCTTCTTTGAAATAGGTCTCGAACGCGTGGTTTTCTCTTTAAAGTGTCAACCCCTTCCTTATAACATCCACTTCGATCAGTGATGTATATTCCTGGAAACTGTCCCCATGAGAGCCTTACTTGACCGCCTTCTCATTCCCAAGCTCTTAGCCTAAAGCGTCCCCCCCCACAACAGAGACAAAGTTCTCTTCGCCGCGTTTTCCTTTTTCTGCATGGCAGCACCCCAATAGCCACCGCCTTTCGGTTGTATAAAGGGCGTATCCGTGGAGCGCTGTCGGAAGTATACAGCTTATTAGTTTCCCTCCCCCCCTCCCCCCGTCGTTGTTGGTTGAGTTTATGATGTTTGATGTTGACTTCGCTTTTCTTTGCGGAGACCAAATGATCTACGGACCCAAAAAGCATTGATGTTCGATTGGAATTAAAGACTTCGTCTGACCGCGGGGCTCCTCTACAAACTTGTTCCTTGTGTTATCTCCTTCCCGAAGGGCTTTGGGCTACTAGCGCCAGCGTCGCCTCCCTGCCAATTTGAAAGTTCTGCATAAACATGATAATTCCAGAGTCTCGTCGGATGTTGTTACCAGTCTTTGTTTCCCTCTGGACTCCCCCCAAACTTGTTCGAGCCTATTTCCCTCTCTGTTTCGAAGTTGAGTCATGGACCCCCGGGCCCCTTTAAAATCGCTTCCTCATACCTCTTCTTTTTTCGTATTTAGGACTGTCAGTCGTAGTTCATATATGACCAGCCCTTTCCTCCTCGTCTCCCGATCTTCTACGGAATAATCTCCTACCCCCGATGGAATTATCATCGATCCTTTTGGAAAATACTTCCTCCACATCGATCTCCCTTCCCCCTCCCCTATCGAAGATCGGTACTTAAACAGTGATTCACTGTTTCGGAACTGCAAACAGTCTAGCGGCTCTTATCGTCTAAAGTCCTGATCTTGTCGGACCCTCTCAGGTAGATTGTTCCCCTCCTTTTTTCTACCCATGTGAACGAGGTCAGCAACGGCCCATCTGTTTCCAGGTTTGATACGGGTTAGTTTTTGATCCTGCATCCGGCTGTTTACAAAGAAAGAAAGCCATTGCTCCTCGGCTCTTCCACGCTTGGAAACAGCTTTGTAGTGTCCTTACGACATGGGATGGGATCCCCAAATAGATGATATGGCCGTTCGTGACTTCTCTTCCAATCCCCGCCGCAATGACTTGCGACTCATTCTAATTGATCGGCCTCGGTCACGTGAGGGCCAAACCGCCCACTCCCCCCTAATTAGTGATGCGAGAAGCACTTCTTTTTCCCCGCCATTGAAGATTGCCCCACTCGAAAGTGTCAACACTGCCCTCTAGTTTCCCCTTATGCATCTCCTCAGCGTTACAACCGACTCTTCGTCCCTCGGACTTTTGCCTTTTTGTGAATACTCCCCTGTTTTCTCCGAACTCATTGACACCCCCATGTTCCCCGGCTTTGCCATTCCCCCGGCAGCCTTTCGCAGTGGCGGCGTTTCGCAACGATCATATTTTCATGTCGTTAATTGAAGTCTTCTGAAGCTAGTTAAATTTTTCTGGTTGGGCGGCCCCCTTTTTCCCTCCACGACACAATGCAGACTTTCTCCAGATTCTTTCCCCAACGGCGCGACCCCCGCTTGAGTGATCGTTACACTGATATTGGTGGATTGTATCCGTCTCACAAACCTTTAACTCTAGAGATATTCCTCCCCCTTTCGCGAAACCCCCTTCCTTTGTAACTATATTTTCGTCGTCTGCCTGACGCCTGGCGTCCCTGCCCCAAAGTTCCCTGTTTCCCTCTGCCACATAATTCCAACGTCACCACCCTTTTTTTTGTACCCCCCCAACCCCCCGTCTGCTCCTTGTTTTCAATTCTCCCCCCTCTTGGGATGCGCTAGATAATCCCGTAGTTCCCCCCTTATTTCGATTCTCCGCTTTGGGGGTTTCATCCCAAAACCAGATCATTGCCGCTGGAGTATAGGTAGATTACCAATTTTCATTCCTGGGACCCTATTCCCCTGTCCTTTCTCGTAACACCTGCGTGTCCCAGTCTCATCGATTCTAGAACCTCAGTTCGATGTCAATTAATACCCTTCATTCTTTACCTTCGCCGTCGAGCCTTTTTACTTCAAAAGGAAGCCTTCCCTCCTCTCTTCCCCTCCCTGTTCCCGCGGATTGAATTGCACCAGAATAGTAGCTCGTCTTCTAACGAAGGTTTTTAACAATTAGCCAGAAAGCCGGCATGCTCGGCGGCAAGCACGAACGTCAACCCTACAAGATCGCCTCACCTAGTCTGAGTAAGAGTTTTCTTGAACTTTCAGACTTCGCGAACTTATGCTCTTTTTCGGTTTTGAAAAAAAGGAATCGAGAGCCCCTTCCCTTTGGCGAACGCCCCTCACCGTTCGGTTTAGGATATGAGATTTCCTCATTTGAGATTGAGTTCACCCACTCTTCCTTTTCCCGCCTACCAATTCCCTTCTATGAGGAGGAATTATAGAGACAATCCCTCCTTTTCTTTCCGCCCTAATTTAACCCCCCAGCACCGGCGTAACCCTTTTTTTTATTAAATTCAGCGGTTGAACGTCCTTCTGTTAACCCCGTTGTTTCTTGCACAGAAAGCCCTCGTTCCTCAAGAACCAGCTTGTTGAAACCTTGACTTCACTCTGTTGCCGAATTCCGTGATTTATATTTCTTATCTCCCCGTGGACAGACCGCGGATTATAGGTCAACGTCGAGAAAAGAATATGTCCCTTTCGTTACGGTTGCTCTGGATGAATGCCCCCCCTAAAACCTTCGAAGTAGTTTTCGTCCCGCCATCTTAGTTCCTTCCAGTTGAATGGCCCGGGTTATAAACTCCCTTCCGAAAAGTTTTTTGTTGACTCAATGAAAATATCTTTATTGCTTGTCTTTTCCTTTTCGAGTAAAACTGCCCCATGCTTTTTACCGTCCCTTTTTTCTCCTTTGGCAGTTCTGAACTTGGTTCTTTCCCCAAGTCATTGTTCCCAAGGACTCTGCGACTGATCGGCAAGCTTTTCATCGTTCTGACCCATCATCATGCGGCTTGTACGACAGTTTATACTAATCATATCCTCCTTTTTTTTTTTTCTTTTTATACCGTTGTCGGGTGACACCCTTTACGAACTTGGATGATTTCTTTGAACCTTTCATAAGTCTTGCCGATCGCGCGACTTTCTATGGTTGATACGACTTTTCACCTCCACTCCCCTGACAAACGTTGTCAGTACTTTTCTACGCTTTTTTTTTTTTCCCTTAATAAGTTTAGATAAACCTTTATCCCCTCCTTTTCCCTCGTTTCGTCAGGAGGCGTACCTGTCAATCAAATTGCGCATTTCTTTCTCCGGGACCTTCATGGCGGACATAAGATGGCGGTGAATATACTTCTCACACTGGCCCATACGTGTTTCCTTATCTTGGCACCGTCACCGACATGGACCATATGATGTTCGTTTCCATTTCGTGTCAACATATTTAACTCATATCTGGAGAATCGTTGCCACAGAATGTCTTGAATCCAATTTTCACGCTGTCTTATCCCTTTTCTGTGCCCAATACCACTGGCCGACCTCTTTTTTTTTCCCCCGTATTTTTTCCCTCCCCCACACCCCCCTTTTTAACGACCCGGTGTTTGAAGGTCATTCCCCCATTCGGCGTTGAGACGCCACCAAGTATTGGATTCAGAGTCAAGCACGTCCCCGTCCCAGAATAAGGCCTTAAAGCTTTTCTCCCGTGTGTTCAACATGTCTCACCCCGCACCTAATATTGTCGCAGCCAAGTGAATGATGATGATGCGCAAATTGAAATCGCTCCCCTTCTGTTTGTCCCATCCTCAAGAGAGAACTACAGTTGAATTTTTCCTTGCTCTTCTCATGACTCCGCTGCATTCCGCTCTTGAGGATTCCTTTCTCTCCCCGAGAAAGAGCTTTCCTCCTCTCATTTTCTAAAAACTTTGTCTTTCTCTGATGAGACGAGTTTTATTTGTGGTTCATCCCAATAAGCTTGAGATCCTTTTGAGCTCGCGCCCACTCTACCGTTGGTCCGTCCAGGCTTACGGCCCTCATGATACAGCCTTTTCGATTAATGGACCCTCCTCACTTTTCTTTTTTTCCTACGTCGATGCGCTGGAGATCGAAATATTCGTTACGCCGTTAAAGTGTCCGCTGCTTTTAGAGACAGAAGACGCGGGTCATGCTCGGATTTTCGTCGCGACAACCCCCCCCTCTCCGGAATCGATGAACTGTGGGGCTCCGTTATCTAAGGAAGTGAAGGAAAAAATCAACCAAAAACAACACCCCAAACCACAGCCTAAAACCAAAACCCCCCCCACCAAAAATCCACAAACCCCCCACACCCCCCCAACACAAAACACAACCACCCCAAAAACCATTCCCCGCCCCACCAAGCCCATGGGTTCGTTTTGTACACACCAAGTCTCCTACGGCCTTGTCTTTCCTTATCAGGTGGCGTCTTCCCTTTATTTTGACAGGAGCAGCTTCCCTGTCTTAGACCTCCCCCCTTATTCTTTCTTAAATTTCCCTTTCTTGCTGGTCCCCTTCAAGCTGCAGGATAGAGCTACTTTACGTCATTTTGCTGGCAGGATAGCAATACCCCCCCAAATTCCCTTCCTTCTTTTACCCCCTGCACTCCTGTCTGAGTCCTCTGGAGAATTCTCCTTCGTGTCTTCTCTCCCTTCTCTTCCCACCCCTCTACGCTTACCCGCTACGCACTCCTGTGTCCATATTTACGCCATTGGCCGACTCTTATCCTCAGGAGAACCTTGCGTACTCGCTCTCCGTTTCTTTAAAGCCTTTGTTACCTTGTAAATGTCTTAGAGCCCGCATGATGTAACTCGGCAATTCTTTTTTCCTTCGTGCTGCTCGGAATTTAGGCCCATGTACCCTGGGAGAGGCCGCTTATGGGTTTCCCGTTTCTCTTTTTACTGGGAGATGGATGAGGCTGGGTCTTTTTCATCCCCTTGCGGTTTTTGTCTTTTCTTTTAGGGAACGTTTTTCCGAGGCCTCGATCATGCCCTGAAGTCGCAAGTCCGTTGAACTTCCCCTCCGACTTCGTTTTTCCTATCCATCATTGGTTTGCCCACAACTTGTAGTAAAAGGGATTCGGTGACCCTCCCTCTCCTTTTGTTCCAGGCCTTTCCCTCAGAGGATCTGCTGCCCCTGTTTAACAGAGACTGCCTGTCCGAGGATAAACACGACCGTCTCCCCCCCCTCTCCATTCCAGTTCCCCGGGCGGGTCTACCCCTTCCTTTTTTCCTTTCCCCCGGTCTGTTTCCCTCCCCTCCATAAGTTCGCGAACAAGCCCTTCTGCCTCGAAGTACAAGTCATACGAGGAGTGTTAGAAGATTTCAATCCCTTGATTTTGGTGATATCGACCACATGACCTCCTATTTTTTAACGAATTCCTGAAGAGGGCCCGCACAGTTCTTTTATCTTCGAATGCAAATATTGACCTTCCATATCTCTGGAAGACGAGCCGATCGCCGAGTCTCCCTGTCTTTTTTTCCTATTAGAACAGCATACTCAACTCGAGCACCTGATGGTCCTTAATCTATGTCATCCAGGCAAAGTGGAAGCACCCCGAGCGTGTTTCTCAATATTTCTCGCGAACTAGTGGTGTTCGACCATACCCTCCTTTACCCCATCAGTGGAATACCCATCCATGCGGCCCCAGGCATGTAATTGATATTCCGGAAAATGGAGATGCGCGCTTAATGGAGTCTATTTTTTTCACGACAAGTCCTTCTGGCCGACTAGCACCTCTCCCCGTTTCTCCTGATCAAGAGCGGGTTCATTCAGATACCTGGCAGGCCCCTATAAAACTTACTGGAGGTTTGTTTTGTCCTCCATGAGTACTTTCTAGAATGTTTCCCCTCGCTAATTCTCCCTCCCTCTTCCCCTTTTTTAAAAGTTTGTTGTCTATATCTTTTTCTTTATATTCGACTTGAACATTTTTGATGACTCCACATGAATCCTTTTCATAACCCCAAAGATAAATTCTTGGTCCTCTTACTTCCAGGAACTGAGTAATGTCAAGACGCGGTCTCCTATGACCATTTTTGATTCACGTGTTCTTCCTTTCTTGTTTTTCCTTCCCGTCCCTGTACTTTCAGACATTCTTTCCCGGTCCGGGAATAAAGATACAGTAATTCCCCGTGGGCTTTTCTTTCCCCACTGATTTTGAAGCTTTGAAGTTTTTCGATCGCCAAAAATCTTTTTTCGCTTTACATCTTCGCAGCTGTCCCTTTTGGCTTTCCTTTGCCGATTCCAATCGTCCTGCAACTCCCGAATGTTTTTGATTTTCGTTTTCGCTAATCTATGAAAGCCTTTGCCGACCTCCCCATTGATTCAGGAATACAGGCCCAGTCACTTACATTGTGCCTTCGAATCGATCTTCTGGACCTTCTGACGCATTTTTTCCCTCTCATCTTCGATCGACTCTTCTACGGTTATATAGAACATCTTACCATCGTCGTGACTCAGTCAATAGTATTGCCTACGCTCCAGCAGAATACGCACTGTCCTTTCGATTTCCCATACTTTTGACCTTGCCAGTATCAGCCAGGAACATTCTGGTTTCGGTTTTATTTTTTGGGTCGTGTTGGCCGTCATAAGGATCCCCCTGTTTTTTCTTTCCAAACGACCGAGAAGCTTCTTCTTTTCCCAGCCTTTTTAAACTTTCCTATTGGTCCGGATTTTCCTCCATTGTCCTTTTCCACACTCTCTTTTATCTGGACGACTGTATTTGACATTTCGCCTATCCTCCTCGAACATGTAGAGGTCCCCCCTTTCCCTCCGGGACAGTGAACGCCCACCGGTAATGATGCCGAGGCCAGCCTCCCGTCAGAATCTACGATGATCTAAAGTGTAAACCCCCCTCAAATCCTCGTCGCGCGCCAGCCTAGCCTAATCAAGGTTGTACCCCCGCGTCGCAATCCCTTCTGTTGAATGAATTTCAGGCGTTCTTATCTTTGTGATAGAACTCCTTGACCCACAATGAAACTCATTTTGCCCCCTCAATAACGGAAGAGTGATTTAGTCCCTTTTTTCGACGCGATCCTATTCGGCGTCTTAACCTTGCCGTCGAGTCATCTCTGTTCCAGCGCTTGTTGTGTTTAAGCGAAGGCAAAGAAACTGAGGTTATTCGCCTTTTTTCCAGAGTGCTATTCTTTCTTTCTCGCGATCTTTTGGACTCTCCACTCCAACCAATCGTCATTGTCTCCTCCATCTTCTTTGACACTGCATTTCGCTCCACCCTCCTTATCCTTTTTTACCTTCAGAATAAAGGGGCCGGTTCCCTCTTCTCCTCGGCAACCCTCCTGTCTTGCCCAAGTCCTCAACCCACTCTTGCAACTGTTCCAACTTCCGTTGCTTCAGTTTTGGACAACGAGCCCTTGTCTACCTCCCAGGTTTCCCACTCATGGCTTCTTTCTTCCGGAGGCTGGGGGCATTTAAAACTCCGTCTCTGCGCCTTCGTTCTGTCCCCGCAGATTTTCCTGGACCAGGCAAGTAACCCATTTCTCCCTACTCCATTTTGAACGACTTCTGAAGTTTTCTACTGAGGCATGTACTCCCATTGACATTCCCGGTGGATAATGATGCGTCGTACTGGCCGGACCACTTCTCTCTGTAGTAGAGTTTTCAGAGATTACCAATCGGATTCTGCGCACCATGACTCCCAAAGAAACTGGAGGGTATCAACATCGGTTTTTTAAAACTACTCTCGAAGCGCCTTAGCCTTCCCTACCTAATTGATACTCAAGATCTCTCGATCACTCTTTTTCCCCGCTTTTCTATGCCGGCAGCCTTCGCGAACTTTAGTTTAGCTTGATGTGAAACCCATAATTGAGTTTGGTACATTCATGTTTTGGTGGATTATAATCATCAGTTCTTTTGGATTGGCATATGCGCTTTTCCTCATCTCTGTCTGATTTCACCCACGCTGTATCGCCTCCCCCATTTTGAGTCAGGTCTGTGACTTTATGTCTCTCACAGGTTCCAGAATCTTATTTTTTACAGAAGGTATACCTTCCCCCCCTTTGTTCGTGTCCCCGTTTGTCTTCCTCCGATTTTTCTTTTTTTGCGAAAGTTGAAACTTTTTTGTTCCCTCAACTTGAACAGATATCAGACCAATGTCTTTTTTTCTGTAAAATTGAATTCATCAAGTTTTTTTCCCTAATTATCGATGTTACATCTCGTGATCTCCTGTTACCCTCCTCAGCTATTCAACGAGAGCCAACGTCCTATTTTCCATTCTGTTCCCTTTCTCATGTATATCATGGACAAACTTTGCAACGCAACCTGTTTGAAGTATTTATTCCCCCCCCGCACCCAAAGTTTGCAACCGTTTACCCTTTTAATAAAGCCCTGCCGCAAGGAGCAGTGTCTTTAAAGTTTCACCTGCCAACTCTTTCTTTCTTTCTTCCGCCAAATTTTTAGCTTAAGTCCCCCTCTTACACCCCTCCTTACGACCATTTATGCCCCCTGTGACCATGGCGAACTTGGGCTCATTTTTTTTTTTTTTCTTTCATTTTTTTTTAAATTTAGCACAACCACTTACTCTCTTCTTCTTAAAGCGGCTTTATGACCATTTAACCCATCCCCCAATGCGTTTCACCCTCCGG
>Ga0179591_1377677_pt1 | contig 10859 bp, 11 predicted proteins | sample CZOMad2_1_08_16f_FD_182891 | JGI IMG/M metagenome (GOLD analysis project Ga0179591, IMG submission 182891) | Vadose zone soil fungal communities from Angelo Coast Range Reserve, California, USA - CZOMad2_1_08_16fungal (PacBio error correction) | ecosystem: Environmental > Terrestrial > Soil >... | reverse complement strand
CACCGTCCCAAGATTACGTCATCGCCGCCTCTTCCATGCCGGGTGCTGACCCCCCTCAACCGTTTCCCCCCTCCACTCGACCTGTGTGAGACGAGCTTTTTCATCAGCACGCCAACTTATACGCAATACTATCTTTTCACACACCATTTTTTTTTGTTTTTTTTCTTTTCCCACACCTCAGTCACACGACTTTTCCCCTGAGAACCTGATATTCGTGAATTACTCTTCGTGGTTGAGTCCCCATTTACGCCTGGATCGCCCCCCAGTACCCGCTGAGGTCTCTTTCCTTCCCCCCGCAGTCGATCCACACTAATTTTGACTGGCTCCCCTCTATTTTGTTTTCCTTGACCCTTCACTTTCAGAGTGTTTCCGAACCTTTGTCGGTCTCAGTATGCCTCCTTCTCCCCTTTGATGCCTTCGAGTATCCTGCGGCGTCGCAGTCCACCGAGCGCTTTACTTTTTTTTTCCCCAATCAAGAGAATCATAGCTTTGCACTTCCGGCAATTCCCAGTCTCGACTCTTGTCCTGAGGCCCGCGTGCGTTCTCCTCTCCCCGTTTTTTAGGGCAAATTTGCGTTTCGCTGGATGGCTCGGAGTCTATGCCTCTCTGGCGTACGTAAAGACTTTCGTCCCTCCGCGCAGTTCCGGTTGCATGACGACCAGTTTATATTCTTACTCCCTACCCGCTTGCAGATTGGCGCACGGATTTTTTTTAAAGAGCTTTTTTCCCCCCTTCAGCGGATCCAGCTCACTGCATCAGTCGCCCCCTGAATCTCCCTTTCCTGCCCCGCCATTGCCCTCGACGTCCCTTAGGTGCCCCGACTCTTGTCCCGTCTCTGTGACCCAGGCTGGGTTGTTTTTGAGCACTAGGTCTCGTGACTATGGCCCGTTGCGCGCCCCCGAGTCCCGGTGACCGGCCGATTCCTCCAGGCTCATGTGCTCTCTTCGGGGTTTTGTGCTCGTAGTTTTGATGTTTTGCGTTTTTTTTCTGCCTTCGTGCGTTTCCACCCTTTATCTCGGTATTGAGAGGCTGTTCTCCGTTCTCCCCCTTTTTTTTGATTTCGCCGCCCCCTTGGCAGAGGTTTCCGAGTTTTGCGGACGGTGGTCGCGTGATCTAGCAAGCGCCCTACTTCCGGTATTCGTTATCGACTTTTCCTTCGTTTTGTCCCCTAGCCCCCTGCTTCGCGCGCTTTTGCGATGGGGTTTTTACCTCGGCGCCCCCCCAAGCCTTCCCCTTCTTCTCTAAACCAGCAGAATTCCTTTGGGTTGCCCCCTTGGTACTCCCCAGTTTTGTTTTAGTATCATAACAGTTTTCCCCCACCTTCCTTCGCTTTTAGATTCCTCCCCCTTGTTGAGACGACGTATTGGCCCCAACCAGTTCCCCTTCGTTGGGGACTCTTGCGGTTTTCCTCAACTACAAGGGACAACCTCGAGCGCCTCTCCCGATTTTTTACTTTTTTCCCGAGCTTTAGGGGGGGATCCCGCAAGCGCTAGTGCAGACCTGCTGTTGCAAAAGGCGTCGCGCTGGCGTGCTTCCCCCCCACCCCCTCCCCTTCAGGTTACACTGAGCTTTCCTCGCGATCAGTCAAGTCTCTCAAAACCTGACGCCGCGCACCCCGCTAAGTCCGCCTCTCCCTGTGAGAATCTTCCTTTAGTTGCTCGTTTTCTTTAACGTACGAGGGCCGCCGAGGCCCCTCGATCCCCTGCACGGTTCCCCTTAACCTTGGGGTTTAACTACACCGGCCTGACTTTGCTTTTTTCCCCCCCCGCCATGCCCCGTTTCGGGTTCGTGTTAGTCATGGGGAATTCTGTCTTTCCCTCTCCCCTGACGTGATTTTGCAGGTTTTTCCTCCCTTTCAACTGATCTTTCAAAACCCCCCACCCGATTGTCGCACGCATCGGTCTGCAGCCCTCGTCCGGGATTTTGTCCCCTTTTCGGGACGCCGAGTGCTGCCCTCCCTCCTCTTAGTCCGATCTAGGAGCCGCTTGCTTGTCCCCGGCCGGAGACCTTTTCCAAAGACATAAGCGCCCTCACGAAACGCGACGACACGTTATGCCCTTTGCCCCCTCCCGCGGCGGCGAGCAGTTCTTAATTGTTTATAGCTTGGCACGGAGGACGCATAGCTCACTTCGATTGCGCTCGTTTCGCTCTCCGGCCGACGCTCTCGGTCTATCTGGTCATCCCACCGCTGCCCTTTCTTTCTGACAAAACTGTTTAGCACCTTCGCCCCCCTTGCGTCACTTATCCTCTCGACTCTGTCCTCCTCAGGCCACTATCTTTCCCGTCTCAACCAGTCGTTAGTGCGGACTGGAGGATATGCCGTCTTTCTCGCTGGCGCCATCCAATCCTAATAATCGAGTTCTCCCCCAACCCTCCTCTCAAAGGCACCCCCCGCTGTTTCTCGTCGGCTTTGTTTTTTTGCTTTTCTTTTTGTTAGAAACGTTGGGTTGAACCAAATTATTTTGTTTGTGGTAGCAATCGCGGTGGAGGCTGGAGGGACTCCAAGCTGTGAGTCTTTTCCCCCCCCCCGGTTTCAATCCCGGCGGATTAGTCTGTTTTTTTTTTTTTTGCAAATGGACCCCATGCTTCTTTCCCTGCGATGCGTTGATCTCTCTGTTCCCCTCCCATTTGTTGTTGTTATTTCATCGTACGCTTCCACGAGAATGTCCTTGACACTCACAGAGCTGCCTGCCGTATGACTCCACCCTCCACTCCACCACTGTAGTGACAGCGCTTCGCCATCAGACCTCCCTCCCCTTGCTGGGGAACCCCCCTAATCCTCTTGTGGACCCGTTTTATAACCCCGCAAGCCCCCCGACCCCCAGAAGATTTTTTACTCCCTTCTCCCTCATTATATCTTCGCGGTTATGTTTTGATAATGAAGAGTTTTTCCAGTTGCCAGCAAGAGGGTCAGACAGTCCCTCCATTAGTCTTTTTCCCCGAATGGATGTTAATGATGCGCGGGTTCTCCTTCCAGAGAGCGCGCGACTTCCTTTCCCCCGGCGTGAAGCTCTGTTCCTGAGAACAGTCCCATCAGAATCCGCCGGATAGTGTGGACATTGAGTAGCCGCGAGCGTTCTCGTCGAAACCCGCTTAAGTGCCCCCCCCCTCATAGACTGTCACTTGACTGGAGCGCCTTCTAGCCCCCGCCACAGAACTATCGACTCCGTTTGCCGATTCCCCCCTTCTCGCCTTTGGGATTTCCGCTTTCGCGGTGTGAGGCTAGGTTTTTTTTCCGTCTCCTATTAAAGACCACGGCTTCCCCCAGTCTCCTTCTGTTTGCGCTGGAGTCATGAGACCAGGTGATACAGCTCCACCCCCCGGTTGCGCTGTGCGCTCGAATTGATTGCGAACGAGATCTGTTGCACGAAGCCATCTTATTTCCCTGACTCAATTCGCCCCCTCCCCCCTACATAACCAGCCTTCCCATTCCCATGCCTTCCCCCCCTCTCCTTTTCATTCCCAGGTGTTTAAAGAAGAATGCAGGTTATGGCCACCAGTCGGGCCATTCCATTGCTCCCTCGGGCGAAGTCTTTCTTTCCCCTGCTTCTGGTTGTTGCGCGCGCGCGTTCATAGAGGCGGCCACGAGGATCCATTCCAGATGCTTTCTTTTTGTTGCCGGGAGGTACGGGCAGGTTGCTATGACTCCCCCCTTTTTCGCTGGACGTCTTAGCTCTGGTACTCTAACGGTTGGTCGTTCTTTGATCTTTCTCCCTGCCTGCCTTTCTGCCGAGCGCTGCGTTCGCCGCGTTCGTAGTACGTCCCCAAAATGTCGTATTCGCGAGCGTACGTTCTCACGCAACCCTCTTTTCCGTTGAGTTTAGCCGGAGAAGTTGTGTCAACGACCACGTAATCAGAATATATCTACCCAAACTATAATCATCATTTGGGTCGCCCTTGCCTTTCTTTTTCCTTTATTCCTCCATCCGTGGTTTATCTGATCGATCGCACCCCCCCAAAGGCCTGGCGTGTCCCCATCTACGCCCTCTTCTCCTTTTGAGCCGAGCGTTAGTTCCACCCACCATCTTCTTGCCGGTCTCGGAATACGTTTTCTCTCCACTTCCCAAAATCCCTCGCGATCCGCGCGCTTTTGTATTTCGCCTCATCCTTGCTCCTTGCCCTCCAGCGTTGTCTACTTGTGCCAGCCGCCGATTTTCCCCTTTGATAGACGACACGCCTTCAAGACCCCCCGCCCTCCTCCTTCTCGCCGTCATGTACCCAAAACGCCCGTCCGTACTGGCAACCCTCTTATCCTGCGACTGTTCCGGAATCCTCGGCTTTATCCGCCCCCTCGCCCTCCCTACCGGCCGCGCACCCCCCTGACTCCCCGTCCGCACCGCTGCTTCCGATGGTTTTTCACGAACCTCTCCCTCGCTTCATTGACCAAAGCTCGACGTCGAGTGTTGTCGAGATGGATGGACATTTATTCTCCTCCCTTTGATCCCCGAGCTCTCCTGATTTTTTGCCCCCCTATTTTTGTACCAAGACATTTGCGCGCGCCCGAAGTCTGTCGCATCACCCGGCATTGACGCGACTCTCCCCCGTTGATGTTCCTGTCGGGTAGAAGCGCGTGTCTTTACGACAGAATGGGATCTCCTAGCCCCCCAACGGACCTCCGCGATTTCGCTGTCGAATACGTGAATGCTAGGTGCCCGCAGCTCGGGTCTTCTTGTTTTCGGCTGCACACGCATTCCACGTCTTTGTCTTTTCCCTTAGCGCGCGCGACGGCGACGAGGCTGCTTTTCCCGATCCCCGTGATATTGCTGTTGACGACCGTTCTGCATTCGCACTAGGCTCTAGACCCTTCGCCCGCCTTGACTAGGCTCGAGGCGCCCTCATCTGCGGCTCTGACCTCCATTCCCTTGTTGGTCCGCTTCATAGGCCGGTTCTTCATCCCCTTCCGATTTCCAATAAATTGAGGAATCAAACAGAAGAAGGGACTTCCCGCGAAGAGGCTTTGTTTTTTTCTTTCGTGGTTTCTAAACGTTGCTCTATGCACCAACTGTATTTGTTCGTCGAATTTCTTTTGGTGGTGGAGGGGGGCGAATCGTCCCCCCCCCCGTCTGGGGCCCTTAGTGCAGTCGGGAGCCCATTCCATTTTCGGCTGCTGGCTTTCGATTCATGAAAGGATTCGTTTGCCAGGTTCAGACTTCTCCCTTTTTCCCCCCGTTTTGTGTTTTCTTCTCTTTCGCACCCTTCCCCCAAGGAATCCTTCCTTAAATTTTTCCTACCTCTCCCGCCTTCCCTTGTTGTGATTGAACGAACTTTCCGGGTTTTCCCCATGGACCTTTTTTCGTGGACGAGCGTTGCCCTCACCGCCCCGTCCCCTTGAGACCTCAATACCGCTCCTTGGTTCCCATCCCCGAAGCACAAAACGAAGCAGTTTTTTTTCCCCCCTCCCCCTTCTTCTAGCCCCCCCCTTTTCCTTTCGTTTTTTTTATTTCTCCCTCGGTCTTTGACGCCTTGTGGATTCCCTGGCCCCGTCAGGCGCGTGAGTCCTCGTCGATCCCTAACCCCGCATAGGGTTCCTGCTGCCGTCCGAGATGCGTTCGGTGCTTTTTGCGACTTTCGTCAGGCGGACAGCTCCCGTGCTGCAGAAAAGGTCGGTATCTAGAGTTTCTCGTGTATCCGCGGGGCCTGCTTTTTTCCCCGCTTCGCCGCTTCCCCTCCTTTGGCATTCCCCTCTTCTTGCCCCTCCTCAGCAAGCCACCAGACCTCCTCGTTCTTGGAGTGCGGGTCGAGTTTCGACTTTTTTGGTTCGCTGTTTCTTGCGTTCCTGCCGTTCTCCCGCGGCAGTAAGACCTGCGCTCCCTGCACCGGTTTTCATTTCCGCGTCCCGTCGGTGTTTCCCGTACTCCCCCCCTTACCCTCCTTGCAGAAGTTTTAGCACGAGACGTGTTAACCGCGCTCCGCGCTCTGTCCTTTCCTCGAAAAACCCAGCCTTCCTAATGTTTTTTTTTTTTCCTACTTCCACTCCCCCTCGTCCACGGTGGGTCACGAAGCTATGACTCTTGTTGCCCTAGTTGTAAAAATGTCCCTTGTGAGCCTCGCTTTCGTTCTTCCCTGTATTAGTTCTGCGAACGAGAACGAGGTGAAGCAACGGAGGATTACCCATCGTGAGCCCTTGTCTTCTTGCGGTTGTGTTGCCCGGCGAGTGTACGGTGTTTTTCAGGTTTGGTCGTACTCCTTTTGATCTTGCTGAACCGCTTCCGCTCCTCCTTTTGACTACGGTGTTTGGTTGTTGAGCGCTCACCAATGGTTAGGGTCGCGACAGCATGGTTTTTCAAGTTTTAGTTTTTGCAACCTTTCCCTCCAAAGCTCGGGAGTTCAGGCTGACCGACAATTTATCTTTGTCCTCGGTTAATGTGTTCTTTCTTTCCCCCAATGGATTCTCGAGTCAGGACCGCCACGGAGAGTGTTGGTATTGGTGCCACGAAACCGCGTCGGGTCCTTTCTTTTCCACTAGTTCTCCAACCTTTTTTTTTTTTTCTTATCTCCTCTCGTTTTTTTGTCTCTGAGATCCTGGCAAATCGACCCAAACCATGTGAGCTGCTGCGTTACGAGGCGCTTTCTTTCCGTTTTAGTGGCCAAAACCCCTTCTCTTTGTGCTTCCTACTCGTTCGACTTCATACACGGTCCCCACAGACTTGGAATACGGATTTGTCCTAATAGACTAGAAGAGGGCTCCCTCTTCCACGCTCTTGCTGACCGCCTTCCCTTCCCTTCGCCGCCTTTTACGACAAATTGGGTTAAGTCTAGCCCCAAACAATCCGTTGGCGGCCTTCTTCCTCCTCTCAGGCGTCGATTCTCACCTACGTGTACTTTTCCACCACCCCTTTTCCTTTACAATGCGCCTTTTTCTTGAATCTGGCCTTTCGTCTCTCCCAACTGGCTTCGGTGGACGCGTCCGAATACTTGGCCTTGGATTTCCGCACGAGCTCCGCTATGCGTCATCCTTTTTCCATTCTTTCGCCTCGCTTTCACCCCTTATTTTTTGTGTGCTGCTTTCGTGTCATGGACTGTAATGCTGGGTTATTTTCTTCGATGCTGCATTGGATTTCCCGTGCTGATTGAAGCAGTTTCCCCCCCTCATCTCTTGGCCGCCCAGCACTTGCCATAGGGTTTTTTTCCTTTTATACCGTCCCCCGGACTTTGCTTTTGGGGCAGCTTTATGCGTGCTTCTCGAGTACGCGCGTCTCCCCTGATAAATAGCACGCCATCCTTTCCCCGCCAGCGATCCCTATTTTTCAATTCCTTTATGGGCGGTGCCTTAGCCACGTTTATATGGGATTGCGTTTTTTCCTCCCCCTGAGCCACTGCTCTCTTTTTAACGTTTGCCCTATCCCGCGAGCCCCTTTTCCCTCGCTCTACCTCCGGTCACCGCTCCGGCTTCATGATGACTGTCCCGGTACAACTGTTATGCATTCGCCCTTCGTTCCGCCGGGATGTCCTAGAATCCGTTCCCCCGTTCCTGTTCTTTTTCGGTACCTCGTCAAAACCCTCCCCCCTTGCGTTGGTTCGTCCCCGTCGTCTGGCCTCATTTTGGACGGGGAGCTGGACCCCTACTCCCACTAAAGAGGAAGCCCCCCAAGAGTCTCCTCCTTCCCGTTGAAGAATTCTTTTTCTGACATTCAGGGCCGGTCTTCGTTTTCTTGTTTCGTGGTAGAAGGATTATGCGAACGATATTAATTGGTTACCTCTTCTTTAGCGCTTTCTAATAGCCTCCCCCCGTAACTTTCTTTTTTAGTTCCCTGTTCGGTTTTTCGTCATCCGGACCCTCTTCAGCCGGTAGTGAGCTTATTTTTCCTATAGTTATGGATTTAAGATATCCCCTCTCCGTTGTTTTTTATCGATCTCTTCGCGCGGCAAATGAAATTTTTTCCTTGCCCCAAGCTCACGCTTTCGTCCTGCGTTTCCGTGATGACCGCATGCCACTGGGTTCAATCCTCCCCCCCCCAGGGCTTTTTCGTGGGACGGCACCTCGACCCCCTCCAGCTTTCCCACCCTCCACCCACCCCCCCCCCCACCCCACCCCAATCCTGACCCCAAGAACTACGAATCATCTTTTTATAAAAAGACCGAAACTTCCCCAACCGCCGTCCTAGCTCGAAAAGCTTCTTTTCCTTAGAGTCTTAGTTTTCGCTCTGAGTGACTGAGGATTAAAGAGTCAAAAGCTGCCGTCCGATTCATAGCTTTCCTTCAAGCCCCCCTCTGGCTTCTGATCCCGGCAGATCGTTCGCCTGTTCGCCGTTATGTCGAGCGCGAGTCCTTTCGTCGGCTTCCGTTTTGCCTGTGCCCATGCAGAACCTTGTTTCCAGTCATGAAGCTTCAATTTCTGGTAGCGTGCCCCCTGCCCTTCTCTTCGAAACCGCGTCGCGACTGTAAAATCCATAGTTGCGCCCTCCTTCCGCCCTGCTGCAACAACGCCCCCCTCCTTTGAGTCCGAGTGGGGCATGTATCAAGTTTGCCCTTCTGTGCTATCTGGATTCGCGTGATGGCGTCGTATTTCCTCTGGTTCTCCCGTCTTAATCCCCTTCCCCGATTAAGAACTGAGGGTTCAGGCTTCATTGCCTCCCCCCCTTTTCAATTTTCGTTTATTCCCCCGATGCGGACCCTGCGCCGAAAGTCCTTATTCATGTGTTTTTTTGCCTTTTTTTCCTTTTCAATTTTTAGATCCGCCACGTTTTGGAAATCCAAGATCCCCTTCCACCTCTGTCCCTTCACCTCGGCTCTGATGCGGTTGGTTCGTTCCTCTATGCCTTTTCATGTGAAAACCATCTGTTGTAAGTTGACGAGTATAGTGAGCTTCCCTCGTGTCATTAGTGAGCGCCACCCTGATCCCCCCCTAGTTTGCCATAGAGCCGTGCCGTCGTGATTACCTTCCGGCGCAGTGCTCTGAATTTCTTGTTTGACTGTGTATTGCTTGAACTGTGACTCCTGATCTGCGGCGGACCTTTTTAGACGCTTCCCTTTCATTAGCCTTTATGCTTTGGTGGCTCCGCCCCACAATGGCTCTTCTGCCCGCTTTGCAGACCAGCAGTTGACCTGTAGCGTTTTACGTCGCTCTCTTTTAGAGATGTCCTCCCAAAGAACCCTTCTTTTCCTGATTCGTAGATATTTGTGTTCGTAGTAGTTCTGCTGAACTTCTTTTCCTATCCCAGGGCACGCCGGCGCCGTTTTTTTTGGGTTCCTTCAGCTTCACTAGCCCTTCTTTTACGAGAAAAGCTATACTCCTTGGTTCTCCCCTCCTTTCGTATATACTCTCATTTTCTCTCCCCTTTTGGTGTTTTGTTTTTCCGTCGATATACCGAGTGCCCAAGCGCCACACCGCCGGCCTCTGTGTTTTCTGCCTTTCCCCCTCGGCGATTGGCGCCGCCGCAGGTTTTTTACCCAAACCATTTCGACCTTGGTCCTGCTACCTGAAGAATAATTTTTTTTTCTAGACTTTCCCCCCGTCAAAAGATCGAAGTTAATACTATTGCTTTTTTTCGTCTCGAACTCTATCCAGACTTATTTTTCCAGCCGCCGTGCTTAAGCACCTCTTTGCCTAAGGTTTAGCCTTTTTCCAGCCCCATTTGAGCAGCCCCCCCCAAAACCCAGCTCTTCATTATGTACCCCTGAGCGCTCAGCTTGTCGCTCGATCATGTTTTGCGTCCCGCTTTTCTACACCCCCCCAGTACCTCTTCCCTCGCCTTCAACCCCCCCCGCGACCTTCGAAAATGCTGCCTGGATGGATCCCTTGCCCGTCGTCATCCCAACCGTTATAGGGGCCTCCCTCCCCCCGCCATCCTGAGGGCCTCTCCGCGAGAGTCCCCCAGCGTCGCTCTTCCTTCACAAGTTCCCCGACTTTTTTCCCATCCCCCGCTCTAGCATATCGACCCCCGCATCTACGTCGAGGTTGACTTTCCGATATTCTTATGTCTGGGAATTTTTTTTCTTTTTTTCGTCTTCCTCTTCCCCTGCCCGGCGCGATGAAAGGGTCTTTGATGGAACGCTCGGACCCGTAGTATTTGCCGCCACAGCATTTCCTCCCGCCGCGGGCCGCCTTTCGTCCGGGGTGACGTCCTCTCCTTCTCCCCTTTTCGCCCTCCTAGGCAATTTCCCCCTGCTCGAGGGCGAAAGTCCTTGATCTTTTTTTTACGCCAGAAGCGGATACCGCAGTCAAGAAGACAATACGACGCCCTCCCTCGCTCGTCTCCATTCTCCCGTATGTTATTCCCCCTGTGAGAAAGAGCGCTAGTCCCCTCGTTCGGTATTTTGCCTTTCTTCTCAGGGTCTTCTTAATCACGGCAATGCCAGTCTTTTCTTTTCACGTTTCGCGGCCCCTTTTTTGACCGATAGGCCTGACTCTCCTTTACTCGAGTTCCAGAAGAGGCGTTCTTTTGCATCCACCTTTTCTGCATAGCACAGGCGCTCCCGCCGGGGACCCCCTAAGTCGCCTCTCTTTGAATCTGAGATCCCTTTAGTACATATCTGCTTTCCAGATCATTCCCCCACAGGAGTGTCGCCCGGTTAATGACGCATCGAACCGCTCTGACGGGGCGACTTTATTTTGCCCCCAGGTCTTTTTCCCTTCCCCTTCAGGCATAAAACACTCCCTGCGAGTCCTGAAGAGCATTCTTTTACGAAAGCATTCTGTTTCGTTTTTTTTTCTTTCGTTTGGTTCTCCCCCTTATGTGCAACCAAGGATCTTTTCCTTTTTTGGTTTCGCAAGTTAGGCGGTGTCGGTCGAGAATGCGATTCAAGCACCGACACAGTCCCGGTCTGGGGCGGAATTGCCCCGGTTCAGTGCGTCTTCCCCTTGAAACACGCGTCTGAGCTGCTGAGTCGGGATCTTCCACTTCCCGGAGGGGGGACGT
>Ga0179591_1374749_pt1 | contig 10859 bp, 12 predicted proteins | sample CZOMad2_1_08_16f_FD_182891 | JGI IMG/M metagenome (GOLD analysis project Ga0179591, IMG submission 182891) | Vadose zone soil fungal communities from Angelo Coast Range Reserve, California, USA - CZOMad2_1_08_16fungal (PacBio error correction) | ecosystem: Environmental > Terrestrial > Soil >... | reverse complement strand
ACCTTTTGTTAGCCTCCTTTTTTGTCACGATGACCGCGTTACTCTTTTAATCTTTTGTCAGATATCCGTTAGCTTTTCGAACAACGATGTTGATTTCTCTAGCTTAACTATGAGCTTCATTCCAGTGGTTGGTTGTTGAGCTGATGATCCCTGCAGTTTCCCTTTCTTCCCAGTGCTGAGAACTTCCCCACAATAGTTTATCGAAAGTAATTTCCAGCGATGACACCTCTTCTATTCTCTACGGCACCTTTTTTTTTTGTTTAACTTTTTTCAAATTTCCCTCGTACCCCTCCCCGGGTCAGATCTACCCGCGAATATTGGTGACTCCTTGTAATAATGCTACCCCTTCCCTACTGGATCAAGCTTTTCCACAAGACTTTATCATAACCAGAGGGAGTTTCCGGTTGCTTTTTTTTCCCTCCCCCTTTTTTTGTCGGGTCCCCGTCGGTCAGCGATGTGCCGGAGATTGACTTTCATCTGGCTTCATCCCCGACAGATAATAGCAATTGCCTTATAAGTGGTCTTTTTCCTCTGCATCGTAAAGGACCCTTCCGGGAGAGTTATATCCAACTAACCTTCCTCCCCTCTGGACGCTGTTTTTGCCGCCCCCCCCCCCCCCAATTGTGGAGAAGGGCCAGTAAATCGGTGGTTGGGGGTGGGCCGTCCAAGGAACCTCTTTGTCGCAGAGGCTTTCACTTGGTCTCCCCTTGGACCCTCCCGTTCCGCAGACCCGCAAACAATCCACGAAGCTTCCCGCTAGTTGAGTAGGCCTGGAGGTCTTCCTGTCCTCCTGTCACATCCGTTCTCACCACCTTTCCCTGCTCGCCTTTCTGGGAGAAATGGGCTTTTCCGCACTCCACCTCTCTTTTCTTAATGTCCCCGCCGGGTTCTTCGGAGATCAATCCTCTTATTTCTCCGGCTTTCCTTCCACACCCCTTAAGTGAAACCCTTCTGAGCATTTTCCCCCCAGATCTTTTCTAGGGCCGGACCCCCCCCTTTCCGCCCCCCCCGCCCTCGTGCGGTCTACCATTTTAGAAACAGAAGCAAATTTTCCAATAAGTCTCATTTCCAGAGGTGGCTGGCTTCCTTTCAGCTCGTGTGTCTTTTCCCCCTCTGACAGTCTTTTTTTTTTTTTTAACATCGTATTCAGATGCACGTCTTCTTTGCGTCGTCCTGCCTTGAGTCATCTCCTATCCTTTTTTTCGGAAATAGCTGCCTACGTCGACAGGTAGTGCTCGATTTTCCGGAATCTACGTCTTTCCCTGTCCTTTACATGGGCTCCTTTTCCACAAATTTTTTTCCTTTCAATGAAAGTTCCCCCCCTCTTTGAAAGCGTTCTTGACGAGATCTGTCACCAAAGCGTCTTTGAAATATGGGTCATCTAAGCCCCTTGTTTTACGCGGGCCTTCCCCTTCCAGATTTTTCAGAGCCTGCTAATGTTCCGGACCGCAGCGCACCTGCCAAGAGGTTCTATATTTTTCCTTCCTTTGTGCCCCTTTACAGCGATAGTTTCATCAGCTTTGGTGAATCCACAGGTAATCTGCGGCCTGGCAGAATTTGAAAACCATCCCTGCCCCAGTCCCCCTACCCCCTCTAATATTCCCCTTGTCCCTGCGAGAAAGAGACGTTCATTCTCCCCCTCCCTCTCGGTGTTCACCCAGCACTCTTTTCTTTTTCTTCGGGAGACCTTAGGCGCCCTTGGAACGAGGGCATCTTCTCCCACGACGACCTTTTTTTCCCCTATTACATCCGACCGACATATAGTTTTTTATCTTTCACCTATTCCGTTCGCACCCCCCATATGGCGCTGGACCCTGGGGGAGGATTTCCCTCACTCCCCTTTTCTCTCTGTTTCCCTTCCCCGATTTATTACACAGGTTGTTGATCCCCTTTCCCCCCCGGACGGGCCAGGAAATTCAGGTGCCTCTTCCCTGGAGAAAAGGACGTTCGCCCCATGGCGTTCTGCCCCAAGACGTTCACCTGAAAGGCTACGGCGACGACTCCCCCCCCTGACCCTCACCCCCCCCCCGCGAGGGTGAGTAGGCACGTCATCAACACTACCCAGGTACGAAGCCTCCACCTCAATCCCCTTCCGTGTCTTCTTGAAATTTCAGGCGTTTCTGTTCTTTCCTGTCGTCACACCTCTTCTTAATTTCCTTCCCTCCGGAAATCTTTGTCCCCCTCGAACTTCTCTCGAGCCACACGACCCCCCCGCACCCTCCCAAAGCCGTGGGCCACAGTTAGACGCTCCCCCCCCTTCCCATCCACCCCTTGGCTGCCAGAAGGCATCTTTCCCTCGAGAGAGATTCCCTCTTTCCAAGTCTTCACTCTACTTTTTTTCTTTTGCGAGATCCCCCCCCCCCCCCTTCCGGACGATCCTCCCCCGCTGTCAAAGAGTTCGTTTTCTCCGAGACAATGGTGGATTTGTTTCTCCTTGAAAGGCTTTCCCAGGTCAGTATTGGACTTTTGTTTGTGTTTTTTGTTTGTGGGAGCGAACGCCCCTTGATAATTAGATGGCCCCAAATTTTCTGCGGAGCGTTTTTTTCCTCTAGGTGGTTACAGCCCTTTCTCTTCTTTCCCTGTCCGTTTATGAGTAGTTGTATTCTTGTAAAAGGAGTTGTTTTTCTTGTCCAATCCTACCGTCGCTGAGTGGTGAGTTGGGCGTTTTCGTTTTCCCCTTAGTTTCCCCCCCTCAGCGACGTATGATAAACTGCTTCACTTTCCCATCTCCAAGGAGCCCTTTTCGAAAGGAATCGTCCCCCCTGTAATCCCCCGTCCTGCAAGTCGTTTTCCAAACCTTTTTTGGGAATCATGAGGGACTAGCCCGTTAAGATAGTAGATTCGGAAACAGGCTCTTTTCCACTGTCTTTCCAATTCTCCCCCTCTGACACCGAGTGTGGCGACCTTCCGTTGATTTTCTCCCCCTCGATTTTTTCTGCTGAGTATTGTCACTCTTTTCGGCGGTCGGGTTCCTCAGAATTGAGCGTTCCTTCCGAAGGGGAGACAGTTTTTTTTCTCAGGCATAACCCTTCGTGACCCTGACTGTCCCCCCTTCCCTTTGAGACCTTCTCGCAGTTTCCCGGGGATGCTCGTAAGAAGATTGTTTAGTGGCGAACGAGGGTTCACCTTCTTTCCTTCCCCTCCGTTCCCCTGTGGTCTCACCACATGTGTTTTATCTCTTATGCGTCAGTCTCCAAAAAGACTTCTTACGGACCTTGCCTCGTGCGCTTTCTTTGCCAGGTCTGATAGGAGAGTTCTTCCCCCCCTCTTGCTATTAACCTCTCGGCTCTTTCGCGGTCCCCTTATTTAGCGGTATTTCCAAAGAGTGCCGGTCCCCCCCCCCCGGTGAAGTTTCTCAAGAAGACATAGAACCCCCCGCTTCAGCCACTTTCTTTTTTTTTTTTTCCCCTTGAGGTGTCTTTCCGAAAACGGTGGTTGATGCGTTCTGAGGCGAGGACAGGTCCGCCGTCGCTTACCTTTGATCACGACTTTCGACGTCTGGGAACCGTTCACGTGATTTTTTTCTTGCAGTTCACTAGATCCCCTTGCCTTTCCCGTTGCGCCGACTCCGATAGCCTTTCTTTGCCCTTTGGCTCTTCACGCTTTTCTTCTTTCACTCTGCGACGATCTTTTTTCTTTAGACACTTTTCTTCCGAACTCTGCAGGCCCCAACCTTTCGTAAACTCCGGCCCGAGGAAAGCCCTTCAACAATCTTGTGTTCCAAGAGGTTTTTCCCAGGGTGGTGGTAGCCGGATGGTTTTCTTTCGGCGTCTCTCTTTAAGTATTTCTTTGGCCGCGCCGAAGCCTGCGTTTTCCTATCTCTTCAGCGCATTCATAGTCCCCCGCCTGCGATTGCCCAAGGTACCTGGTTGTCCTTCTTTTCCCTTTTTTTTTTTTTCCCCTTGTAGAAGGCCTCCCCCTTCTCCTGATGAAGTGCGGCTCCTACGATCCTTCTCTTTACTTTTCTTCTTAGGATTTTAAAATGAGTAGATTCCCAGTCCTTCCCTCTCTGCGCCCTAGCTGGCTGTCCGTTGACGGCCCCACTGCCATGTACGCACTTGGCCCTTCTTCCCAAATTTGGCTTCCATTTTTTTTCCTTGAGTCTAGAGGGGTTTCGAAAATCCCCCTTGTTAACTAGGCCCTTTGATGCGCCAAGAAGTCCCCCCATGCCACTGCAGTACCGGCCCTGTAGTACTTTGACGTATTCCTTTTTTAGCACCCTCTTTAGTTCCTTTTTTTTGCACCATCCTTTTCCACGCTTTTCCCGAGTGGTAAGATACGAAACGCGTAGCCCCCTCTCTCGCTTGATTCTCTTCGGATCATTTTGCGGGTCGATGTCTCTCTTCCCGCCCTTTGACATGATGCGGCCCTCAGGAGCAGTAGTATCTGCCGTCAACCCATGATTTCCTGCGGAGACCGATGTTAGATTTGCAGAGACGGCTTGGCACGACTGAAAAAAAGGCTTCCCAGCCTCTATACGAATCGGTTTCTATTTAATGTTCCTCCCTTCCTCCCACGATTTTGTTGAATTCCTTTGCTCTTCAGTTAGCTCCCCCTCTCCTTTTCCGTTGATTTTGTTTTGAGAATGTCCGCTTTTTCCTCCAGTGATGAGTCCTCGTGGAATGCGACATTCGGAAAGCGCCTGACCCCACGAGTCCTTCTTGCTGGGGTAATTCCCTCAGCGTAGCCCCCTTAGCCTTTTTCAAGAGCTACCGAATCGGGTTGGTCCAGCCGTCCCCTTTATAGAGCATCCCTCCCTCTTCCAGAGAGAACTCCTCCCAGCCCCGCAGTTGAGAATAACCCAAAGGTGTGCAAGTCTTCTTTAGTTTTTTCTCGCTTTTTTTTACCACCGCTGTTTGGAAAGTTTGTGAACTGCCGATGGACAGAGTCTTTTATACCTACCCCGAATCTTCCCCTCTTCCCTCAAATTTGCCGGTTACTTTTGGCAGGTGGTTGACTCAGTGCGAATAAGACGAATATTCCGGCTCGGGCAGTGGGCCTTCTAGTAAAAAGGACACAGATCGAAGCTGAGACGTTGACTCCCCCTGCCTTTTTGCCTGGTGCTGCTTCTATCGACCCACTTCCCCCCCTTTCCATCAGCCGAGTCGTCCGAGATTTGACATTTCACGATCCAATCTCCGAAGTTTTTTTCCCTGGTATATACTTCGTTCAGACAAATCCGATAGGTGATACGTTGTTAATTCCAAATTCGTAATTCGTTCTCCCCTTGTAACTGCTAGTCCCTTTCTGGTTTTGGGAGATTGACGCGCAATGGGCTGTCGAATCCCCAACGAGAGAGTATGTTTCTTGCCAGTCTCCTTTTGGCTTTCCTCTTGCACTTCCAAATTCCCTTTCTCTCTGCCCACTGTTCTCAGACTAGCCCCCTCTTTCTGTTTTGGCGAGGTCTTTCCTCGGTTGAAGGCAACAGTCCCCCGATTTGCCCTTCCTCGTGCGGCGCCCTGAACATCGCTATGTGCACGGTTGCAAGAGGGTGTTCGGAGAGTTCGATGTGTTTTTTCCGCGAGCCTGTCACGCTATCGTATCTCTCGGAGAGCAAGCCCTTTTCGAGTCCTGCATTACATTCCACACGTGTTAAATACGTCTCCAAGTTTTTTCTCTCCTCTCCGGGAATGACGTCGGAACCTTCAGCCTGTTCGGGCCCGACATAAAAAAGGTCGGCCGTCACTGCAGTTCTCCCCTCGTCTGCCTTCGAGCGCGTCTTAGAGTAGTCCCTTCACGCCCTTTAAATTGGGGTCCAAGATTTTCCTCTTGGTTTCCTGCCCTGCCGAGATGGCGTTTCTACGAAAGCGCCCCTCTCCTTTTCACCGTGAAACGCAGCCATGGCCGCGGCTACGTACTTCTTCCCCATTTTCTGCTCTCAGCGCTCACCTACCCCTCCGGTTGGGGACGTCAAGGTGAATAACCTGTTAGGCATCTGATCAACCAGATTGCAACCCCGAATAGTCCCCTCTTCCTTGGGCTCAATGCCCCTGCTCCCCGCGCTCCCCTCTACAAACGTGACCCTGCATTCTGGCGGTGTTCCGCACCTTTTTCTTTCCTGCGGAGGCCCGGAGCTTCCGAGGTCCTTTTCCCCCAGACGCCCCTCACCTCTCTTCTACTCACCTGGTTGTCAACCTCTGTGTTATCTGATAAAACGAGCATTCACAACACCCTTCTTCGCTGGAACAATTTTATTCTTGTCTTGGCGGAATTCGCTCTTGCCCTTGATTTCGAACGTCTTTCCCCGCGGCTATTCCGATTCTTTTTTTTCCGCCATGGCTTCCAGACCCTTAGCTATTTTTTTGTTCTTTTCCCGTTACGTTCCCCTTTTTTGATCTGCCGGTTACTGGGAAGTCGCTGCTGTTCAATAACTGAACGGCTACTCTCCGAAGATGAACTCCCGCAACCCCCCCCCCTAGGTTTCAGCAACACCGTTTTTACACCAACCAACTACCAATCCCTTGACAACGGCACAGTTGCACCAATAGGGAGATTGAACGTTCAGTGGATGTTTCTTGAGCCAACCTTAACAGCGGAAGCTTTGTCCCGACTTTTCCTTTTCCCCACTACCCCAGCCCATGCAAAGACCCCCTCACTTAAAAGACTCTTCCCCCGGTCTCTCACACCCATCCAATCCCTTGGCTCGATTTTCCGGACGCTGACACGGGGCTCGCGAGATTAGCCCCCTGTGGACAAGGTACTCGATATTTCATACTCCTCCTTTTATGTTGTTTTTTTTTAATCTGCCACGCGCCTTCGATTTTAGCCAAGGGGGGGATTCTTTTTTAGCGTTTTCACTTCCGCCTTCCACGGGGGTCTTTGGCAGGGGAAGGTTCTTCGTTGCGGGTGCTTATAGGGTCTTTGGCCCGACCCGGCGGAGCGTTTTTTTCTGATTGAGGGCTTCAGCCCATCACGCCGAACTTTCCAGTACTCCGAGTAGTAGTGCACGTTATGACCCTTTTTCATTGATTTGTAGTCTCTTTAGGAGTCCAGGAGTTGGACCGTCCTTTTACAGCCTTTTTTGTTGGACCCGTAACTTCTTTTCGGCTCTAGTAGTCTTCCCCGTATTGACACCCGCGACGTCGATAACCTGCAGACGCCAAGCCCCACCACTGCGACCGTCAGGTTATACCAGTCCTTTTTCCCTGAATTTCTGTTCCCCCCTTACTTTTTTTTCCCCCAAAAACTGCCTTTCTTTGGAATATCGGTGAAGATTTCAGATGTCGTCGTGAATCACCTGTGCCACTTTGAACGTTCCCCCCTTTTTCCAGCTTTCTCTTTTTTTGCGACCGCCGTTTCCGATCCCAGATTCGTAAGGTGTAGGGATTCTCCAGATGTTCTTCTTTTTGTTCGCCGTTTTTACGGGGGCGCACGCAGTTGTCCATTTTTCCTCCCCCCATTCCCTTTTCTTTGTGCCCCCAGAAGGGTAGACAGGCACGTTTTGCTTTCTCGTTGCGGGGTTGAACTTGGTAAGACGTGAGTTTTTTTGTCGACTACGCGATGTTCCCTGGCTGCCTGGCCGCCCAGTGAGCGAAATTCCCCAACCTTTTCTTTAGAGCTCCAAAGAACAGCATTCCGCCGGCCCGCTTGCAATGCGACTGCGTTCGCTTTCATTATCTGCGCGGTCTTCGATTCTCCCCGCGAAGCGAGGCCTTTTTAAAACGATTTGCGTGATTCCAGAGTGCACCATTCTTTTTTTGGGTCGACTCCTTTAATACTCTGGTCGCCCGGCGTTCTCCTCCGAACCGGTGGTTTTTTCGCCCGCTGGTCGAGGACCGGTCCCGTCGCTTTCCTAAATAGCATCTCCCAACTTTTTTATTACAAACAGACTGACTATGCTACTATTTTTCCCTTCGTGATCGCATCCGTCGGACGAGAGCGTTCGCGGTTGCGGCCCACGTTTTGCACCAGGCCTCGAGAGGTGGTGCGCATGTTCCTTTCCCCACTGGTCGTCGCACTCTGAAGGTCCAAAGTCGTAAACGTGGTCCGGAACGGGAAAATCCCAAACAGATCTGGGTGGCCTCCTCCTGTATTTTTCCCGGGGTTTTCTGCGCCTCTTCGGAAGGAAAGCGGATCGTTGCTCGGTCCTTTGCCGCTCCGACTCCCTGGCAGGTCCTCTTTTTTCTCGTGGGCAGTCACAGCAATTTTTCCCCCAGCCCCCCGATTTCCGAGCAAGTCTACAAGGTGTTAAGGATTGAAGCAGCGATGGAGCTGAAAAGGCGAGTCCTTTTTTTTGCCTACTCCCTGATTGGATGTTGCGTTTCTAAGTAGATACCGGTCTTCTTCGAGGTCACCTTCGTTTCACTGCCCCTTTTTGGACGACGTTAGTCCTTTTTTTCTCTTCCAAGCATTATGCTCCAAATGGATGGCAACGGTAGCAATTGAGATCTGTGCTTTGTCCTGAACTCCCCCCCCCTTCCCTCTTTAGATTGATGCTATTTCCACTGGAATTCATTTTCCTCTGGACGCTTAGCGTGTTTTCTAGACTGCGCTTTAGCGCCGGCCCCATCGCGTGAAGACCGGTCTCACCACCGTGGGTAAGACACTGCAGGAAGCCGTTCTCAACTGCGGTGGTCTGGGTTTTTCCCATGCCATGTCTTTTCCGTCAGGAAGCAGTAGTAGAGGACCGGAAAAAAGAGTTCCGAGCTTTCGCATTCTCGGTCCCGTTCTTTCCCTTTTGCGGACGGAGGGAAAGATGCCATTCTGCCCCCGCTTCCTTCCTCGGTTTTCCGCTTCCGTTTTTTTGTCGCATGCCCCTTTGTTTTTTTTCAGTTCCATTGCACCGATGCGATGCGCCTTCATCTCTCTATTCCTACTCCTTTTTTTTGCTGAGGCTCGTTTTGAACCTCGACAGCGAAAGGAACCTAGTTTTCACTTTTTTTTCCTGCTGGCCTTGTTTCATTGCCCTACGTTGCGGCGACCAGTAGACCTTCAATACCCGGGTCAGCAACCGTCCTCCTTACTTTGGCTTTACGTCCTCCTTCCTACTTCCTATATCTTTCCCAAGAGGAAGAGAGACATACCCGACCCTTTTTCTCCCATCGGGCTGCTGCGCTGTGGCATCGCGTTTCTTTACAACGCTGTGGGTCCTCCAGGGTAGTAAATCATTGGTGAAGGAGCTGGCTTTGGATCATCCCCCTGATTCGCCAAGTCCTTTTCCGGCAGTGTTGTGTTTTCTTGCGATCCGGCCTCTCCGCTAGGTTCAGGGAGCGTTATCGTACACGAGATGGCCTGGCGCTGGCCGAAGAAATTTTTTAGCCTGTGCGTACACCTCTTTTTTGGTTCACTGAAAGCAGGATAGTCGTAAGTCTCCGTTTTCAGTTTCCCCGGTACTTGTGATCGGAAGTTTTGAAGTTGGCCCCTGGGTTCCTGTCGCAGCAACGGCAATCCCCGAAGATTTCGCTCCTTTTTAGGCCCGTCCTCGCCAGGTTCCCCACATCAGGTCAAAAACCTTGTAACTTGACTCGCACTTTTTTGGGGGGGCGCTTTGAGCTCCATGGTTGCGATGCCACACGCTGAGATTCTCTCAGGGGACCGGTTTTCGCAGGCAAATCACCCCTCAACGATCCGCAATACCTGCTCTTTTTTCGCAGACAGATTGGCGACAACGATTTTTTTTCGTTTTTCTGGGTGCAACACGTTTACTTCTTTTTGCCTGCAGAGGTGCCGACATTGTATGTCCATAGAACGCATGTTTATCGTGCAGGTGAACCAGCTTTTGAAGTAGTGCTGTCGCCTCTTTTTGGCAACTTCTCCTGTATTACTTGCACGGAAAGGCGCGAGTACTGAATCGTAAATTCCTATCATTTGAACTTGTTCCTAACATTTCCCGGGTAAGCCCCAGTAGTTTACCTGTCTTTTTCGCTTCAACCCGTTTCTTCCTTCCACATGCTCAGTTCGGACCAGAGGGCTGCGAGACGTCTTAGACGAGCGTCAAACACTTCGGCTTTTTCACTCTGGGGAGCTCCCTCGCGGCCCCCGTCGCGGCGCTAACGATTTTTCGGATCGCGCCGCGCTCTCTCCTTTGACCGCGCAAATGCGCACCTGGCAGAGTCCGGATTCTCCTCCCCTTCTTTGCCAGGTTTGCGCTTAGAATAAGTTCCAGGTTTCGCCCCACAGGTACTTTTCATGAGCCAGTCAAAATAGCTTACAACGCACTCGCAACCTTGTCGTACCTCTTCCCTGGCAGTCAACGAACCTGCGAGACTTTTTCCCCTGACTACCTGCATTATTGCGGTAAACTCCCCTCTTTGATGGTTTAAGCCCAGTCTTCTCCTTCTTCTCTACGCGGCATCTCACCCCCAGTGAAATCGTCTTCTCCTTCCATTTCTTCAGAGAGCAGTCCCACCTCTTGGGCGCCTCCACCGGGGAGACGTTCCCCCTCGTGGGGGATTTCGTGTTGCCCGTAGAGATCTTACTTCACCGAGCAGCATGACAACCTTGGCTTTTCTTCCAGAAATAGGTCCGACGGCCTGGAGTCCCGGACGTTCAGCCGTGTCCTGGAGTATGCCGGTTTATCCATCGCTGGGCACCCGGCTACTTAGATTAAAATACCACAGCACCCGTTCCTGGTCGCTTCCTTTGCCCAACTCCGGGTAGAGCAATACAAACCTAAATAAAATGCCCCCCGGTGTCCCTACTTCCGAGGCCTTTGGATGTTTAGGGTGGATTGCCCTCCCTCAAACTCTTCAGCAGGTTTAGCCTTTTGCCCTCGAGTATCACGTTCGCGACCCACGCCCCTCTACCTCCCCAACGCCCACCCAGCCGGTACGCCGTCCCTACCGTTTTTCCTCGAACCTTTCCCCCCCTGCTGGATCTGGCCGATGACCGACGAGCGAGCCTTTTCGCGTTGGAAAAGG
>Ga0179591_1362043_pt1 | contig 10860 bp, 9 predicted proteins | sample CZOMad2_1_08_16f_FD_182891 | JGI IMG/M metagenome (GOLD analysis project Ga0179591, IMG submission 182891) | Vadose zone soil fungal communities from Angelo Coast Range Reserve, California, USA - CZOMad2_1_08_16fungal (PacBio error correction) | ecosystem: Environmental > Terrestrial > Soil >... | reverse complement strand
TTATCGACCCTGCCATTATTGGATGATATGTCACGGCGTCCCCCACCTTTCGATCCTTCCTCCTGACGTCGATGTGGCCCCCCCTTCTCAGCCCCGGGCAGGACGGCTTCCCCTCATCCTTGCCTAAGCTCCTTTGCTACTGCGATGAGAGTGGCCTGGCGTCGACCGGTACACGCCGATCCGGCCGTCTGCCACCGCCCCCTTTTCGCGGTAAACCCCCAAACACCACCACCCACACAACCCCCCAACCCCAAACCCCCCCCCCCACACCCCCCCCCCCCCCCCCCCCCCCCCCCCCCCCCACCCCCCCCCCCCCCCCACCCCCCCCACCAACAACACCAAACCCCAACACCCCCCCCCACAACACCCCTTTTCTGTAAGGCTGCCAATGATTCCCTTTTCCTCTTTCACGGCCAGGTGCCTCACCCTGAACGATCCCCTCGCTCACCCCACGCCTTCCCCTGCCCACTTCCCCCTCCTTCCCTCTGATCTGAAGTAGTCTCTTTTCGGCAATAACCCCCATGTCCTATGCCCCCCCTCCTTCATGACTTCCGAATCAAACCCCCCTCACGTAGCAATAGGTTTCCGGTGTCGCGCTTTTCTCGGCACCGCTCTCCTATGGTTCCCTACCCCCCGAAAGTCGCCGACAGGAGAAAATTTTCTTCGTTCCCCCCTCAACCAGCTCCCGCGTAACCTGGTCGTCGAAGTCTCCCTTTAAGGTAACGACCTGAGTTAACGATTGAACAGTGACTTACGATTTCCTGAGCCGCTCTTCGGTCGATGCCCTCCTGCCAAAGGCGCCCAGCCGATCCCACAGATCCCCCCCTCTCCCAGAGAGAGGAGAAACCCCATTTCTCAATGATTCGGGCTGTTTTAATGCCGCTCCTCCTCAATCTCTTTAAGGGCCTTTTTCAGGCGTATCCCCACAAGAGTTTCCCCCCCTCCCTCCTGTCGTTTTTGAGACACCGACGCCTTCCACGTTGACCTCTGGGATAGGGCTTTCAATCTTCACTTCTTCTTTATTTAGTCTTGCCGGACTGCTCTCGCCTATACTCCAGTTTCTTCCTCCGGTTTTTGTGGTCTCTATCCTGTCTGCAGGCGGAGACTCCCAGGAAGGCAAGACACAAATCGAGCGTATGTGACTTTTTCCTGCCTCTTAAACCAGAGAACGAAGATTCACCTTGGAGAGGTTTTTCGGGTGTAGGAAACATCCCCCCGGGAGGGCGTTCCCACCGTGTTCCCGCCTCCCGAAGGAGCCAGCTTGCAGAATCCGAAGCTCTTTTCTTCTTAGGTATTATGACCTCGCTCGATGCAAATCACCAACTATGTTTTCCTTCTATAGAAGGGAGAGTGCTCATTATAGCCCTTTTCACGTGCGGTCGCACTAACTTCCCCCCTCCTCGAGGAACTCGTTCCCCTATTTGACCCGATCGGTTGTTATCTTTCCCATTTTTCCCTCCATTGAAAGATGATTGACCCCCTTATCAGTCTAGAACTGCTCGGCTATTTCGTGAGATGAACTCTTTTTTCGCGAGGCGGTCATTCAGCGTCGCTTTCTCTCCCCCTCTCTTCCTCGTCTGATCGTACTCAGCGACTCGGTCCTAGGTGTGCGGACGTGAGTCGAGGTTTTATCGGCAGTCCTTCCTAGGTCGAGCCGCAGCGCCCCGGTTTGTTTTTCTCCCGCCCCTTAATACCTCTAGCTATAAGCTTAGCTGGTCGGTTCAAGGTGGTGTTCTAGTTTTTTTGGTATTGTGAGCGTGCGGGCTGTCGAATTGGCCTCCCGTTGGCCAGCCCTTCAGCGGGTTTTTCGGAGAAACCCGTATGCCTAAAGGTTTAGTTTTTACGTCCGGTCTCCTTTTTTTGCTACTCCTCCAAGTCTTATGTTTCGCCGGTCTCCGTCATAGTGTCCTTATGCCCGGGTTAAGTATGGTACCCCCTTTCCCTCTATTAGCTGGACCCTCGGCTCACGACGTTGAGTCGCCGTGATTGATATCCTCCCCAACTCAGGAAATGTTTCCCCCCCTCCTCCCCCTCTCTCTTCTTCGCCTCTGATAAAGGATCTCCTCAGAAATATGATAATTCGTTTGGAGGCGGGTTCCCCCGGTTTGAATGTTCTTTCCCATGGTATTGCGGCACTAGTTCCATGGGTATTTCCACCGTTCCAGCCCCTCCCCCTAATAAGATGGCACAGACAAACGCTGTGTTTCTTCTCGTGTCTACCACGCGTTATATCGTCGTAACTTCTGCCCTTCCAAAGAGTTAGAGGAGAGGTCTGGTGCTTGCTTCTGCCGGTGCCCACAAGACCCCCCACTCCGCTCTTAACGGACTTCTTTATTTGGTCCGACATCCCCCCGGCCGTAGACTCTCACCCCTCTTCACGAGATTGGTTTTCACCTCAGGTATTCCGTCTTTATCAGGACCAAGATTTTCTTCCTCATATACTTGAGTCGTTTGCCCGAACCTTGATCTTGTAAGAGACAGCCCTTCGAGGTCCCCACAACTCCATGAATTTAAACTGTCATTTTCTGATACTCCGTATGCGTTTATGACTATCGCTTCTTTCTTTCTACCCCTCCAAATTCCTGCCCTTCTTTTGGGACCCAGTTTCTTGTTAACGTTCCCCCCCGCCCTGGTATCAAGAATAGAAGTTCCGGCGAATCTCTTTGCTTCTTGCACCCCTTTAGGGTTCCCAACCCACTTGTTTCACGCCATGTTTCGTCTCCTTCGAGAAGAGGACTACCACCCCCCCCCCGCGTTTCTTACCCTCCCTCTTCCTCTTAGAAAGTCCTCCCCCTTGAACCGAAACGGGCCAATTCAATTCGAAGTCCACATTGCCCCCCCCCCCCACAGCGGCGCAAACCCTTACCACCAGTTCCCAACCTTCCCCCTCCGGTACCAATCGAATACCCCCCTTTCTCCCCTTCGGGTAAGGTCGAAACAGTTGCGACAATTTGCCATCTCTCCCTTGAACCGAACACCTGTCAGAATTGCCCTTTTTCTATCTAGTCCCGGTCTCCCCCCTAGATATGATGTCACCTCCCTGCAAAGAGGCCCCTTGGGCCTTGTATCAACGCCCTGTTTTTCTCTCGAATTCCCCTCGGATACCTTCTGTCTTTTTTCTCGTGTGGATGGAGAGATGCTCCCTGTACATTTTCTCCCGTTGTTTGGATAGTATGAGCGAATTAGCTACGCACCGGCTCCTAACTCTGTCTCACCACGTTCCCCCTCCCCCCCCTCCCCTATTAAAAGGTTTTGTCACTATTTGCTTTTTTTGCCCTTCTGACCGACCTCAGGACCGCTTGTTAGCTTCAACCCGCAATTTCCTGAGCTAGTCGCGCGGGGTCCTATTTCTTTTTATAGTAGGTCCTCAGTCCCCCCTTTTCCACAATCAGCCCCGCCGAGCAGGTCCCAACTCCTGATCTTCCCCAGTCCAACCGTCACATGAGACCGGTGGGAACGTCTACTTCGCTCCATAGCCCCGAGTGTCCAGACTTTTCTTTCTTTCTTCCTGGGCGTTTTGTAGAAGGCTTATTCCAGGTTCCTCTCTCTTCCTCTCGTTTTTTGTTTATCGATCTCCTGTCTGGCTTAATGCTTGACCTGCATTTAGTCCCCCCCCCCTTTTCGTTAAGTTCTTCCGCTCTTCCCCTTAATTCTACTCCCTACCACGCTTCTGGTGAGAGGGGCCCAAAAACGGCTGTCTCCTTTGACCGGTTTTTGGTAGCAGCCTTTTTTTGCGCTGATCCGATGATGTTTGTCAAAACAGTTCGAGTTCCCTCCCCCCCTTCCTCTTCACAGAGAGAGGAGAATTCTCTGAGCTGAAAAACCCAACAGAACCTTCCTTCCCAGGCCTTATTGCGATGGGTCGCGGGGCTGTACCAGGCCCACCTCTGCTTTAAACCCTGGTTTCCCCTTTCCGTTTCACTTTTTGTGAAGGAGAGGTTAGCGCCCCCCCCTTTTTTGTGACGGCCCGGATCTCGTTTTCCGACTCCACTTACGGGCCTCCCCGAGCCCGGCTTTACAACGCTGGACTTCCAGCTTTTGTCTCCATCGCGCCACTACCTCCCTCCCCAACTCGAACAGCACTTGCTATGCTTCGTCGGAGGGTCCGTACCTTCCAATCCGTTTGGGTCTTCGAGGCAGTCGGTTGCCCATAGTCTCCCTAGCGTCTTGAAGGTTTCCTATATCCAAGTCACACGTATGTACTCTTTGTAGGTCTCTTTTTCATTTCACTGAGCCCCCTTCCATCATGCCCCGTTGAATTAAAGCCTAGAAAACGTGTTCTTTTTTTCTTGGATGCTACGTTGGGGTGCCCCCCCCTGGGTTTTCCCAATGTGCTGTCCCGGTCTTTGTTTTTTTTTTCAGGTAATTATTGGCCTCAGTGGTTCCGGGGCGGACTAGGTACCTGCCCCCTTCTGATTACGGTTTAACGACCCCTCTTGTTGGTCGTCTCTTCCCCCTGTCTTCGAAGGATTCCTTCCTGCAGATCCAGATAGTTTCTTTAACTCCAGGCTTTTTTCTCGCGCACCGCCTCCGTCTTCAATTGCTCCTTTTTCTTTCTCGAAGTTGTGACGTTCCAGCTTTAAAGCCCCTGTCTGAGATGGGCAGGCTTTGCAGTGAAGGGACCCTCTAGCTCAACCCCCCCCTCCCTTCTTTCTCCTTAGGAACAAGTATGGATTCCGATTAGTTTTGGGAGATTTTGGCGGTTGTCAATCCATTTTTCCTTCCGTGAGCCATCTTCTCCCCATGAAAAGCTTTCCCCCTCAACTCTCCCCCTTCTCATGAAGTGACACCTCTAGCATGAACCTCTGGACGACCACCCGGAGGATTCGTTGGACCGGGCCCTGCCGCGGTGATTTTCATGTTGTTTTGTTTCTGTAGTTGTGGCATAACCCCTTCTCCCCGAAGATCTGAGCACTCCCCGCTCGCATTTCTCTAGTGTCATAACCCTCCCGTTCATTCCCTCAGGCGGTTATATGTCTTGTCGGACATGCTTGTCCTTATGTGATGACCCTCTTCTTCCAGAAGTAGTGCGGTTTCTGTCAGAGTTTCAATTGGGACCTAAGACCACCACCTTCATGCCTCCTCCCCATTTAGTCCCTCTAGTAGTAGAATAATTGAAATTTCTCTATTTTCTTCTCAATAAGAAACCTATGTTCTTGATATGCTCCAGTAGTAGAACTTCTCCCCTCCCCTTTTTCAGGTAACCCTCTGTACGAAGGAACCCCATGTCTCTCCCCCCTTCCCCTTACTCTCTCCTAGAAGTATAATCTCGGATGAGGAGGTGAAAATTGCTTTTATTATTTTCGAATCATAAGAGCTTCCTTCCAGATAGTACCTATATTTCCGCTGCCACCTTTCCTCTCCTCGGGTCCCTCCGTGGAAAATCTCAAAAACGCATTACAGCTATAGTTTGGACAGAAAGACTGACATCCCAGAGTCTCTCGGGACCTTCTGTTTCTTTGGGCTTCCCTCCCAATTCAAAGGAGAGGACTACGCTCTGAAGAACCCCCGCTCCTCCCCGTTTCTCCGATTTTCTCTATTTTGCTCTCGAACAAGAGACGATTTCGAATCGCAGAGATCCCTTCCGTAGAGACGCGTCAAGGGCCCAAACTACCTATGAGGTAGAGACCTCATGCGCCCATTAAGGTCCCATCATTCCATCTGAGACTTAACTCGCATATTGTCTTAGATGTTTTCGCGGCGAGTCTGTTTTCCCGCCCCCCTTAGACAAGTTCCCCTTTTCATAAGAGCCCTTCCCGGGAGATGACCCAACACGCTTTTTTCCTCCCGTTGCTATCGCCGCATCCCTTTTTTCAGATCTTAGACGTCGTCAGGCGATCAACCAGCCTCAAGAAGATCCCTCCAACCCTCCAACCCTCCTCCCGGTGGACGGAGGGGCCCCCGGTGTCAATAGCTAAATCTATGGTGGAGATTTGCTGCTATGCATGAACCCCCTCTCTCTCTAATTACTCCGTTGTGGATATATGGTCTGCCGGCTCCGAATTCCTTCCGGCCTCTTCTCAAAGAGAGGAGATGGAGTCTGGCAGCCCCCCCGGAAAAGCCGTGAACCGTGGGGGTGGCCCTTTGTCGGCCCCAGCCCCAGGTCTCTTTCGGGGACCTGTGTTTTTTCCCTCTGAACTCTCCTCTGCTAGTCTCAAGAGTGAGGAGAGGTGGCACCCTCGAAAGATGCAACCCCCCCCTTTCCTGTGTGTTTGGCCCACTCTAGATTTTAAGACGCTCGCAGGTTCGTGGTCGGGGAGGATTATGACACGGGTTCTCTTTTTTTGTAGCACGGTGGTAGGGCCCCATCGCCGTCCGCCATGCGTTCCCTCTTTCCTCAGAAGGTGACCTATCCCAAATTGACCGCGTTCTGGATACAGGTTGCGAATCCGGGGTACTCGTGTAGGTGGGGCGACTCTTTTTTTTCGCCTCCAAATTTTTTCTATTCCTCAAACTCTTAGAGGCGACTTTTTTCACGTCAACATTTTACTCTTGGTCTCCTTTGGCCGCTGGTGGTAGCGGCTTCCATCAGTTGAGAAGAAGCCTCCGGGTTGACTTGTTCTGGCTCACACCTACGGGCCGTCACTCTACTGAGATCGAGGACCTTATTCTTTAAAGGTTTATGTCCTTTACCTCGTTTTGGGTTTTCAAGTTCCGGCGGTCCCATAGCCCCTCCCCCCTTTGAAGAAATGACGCATTCTGGGACACCCCGTTGCGTGGTTTCCCATTTTCTGTCGAGTTTTGCCCGTAGAAGACGTTTTCCTCTCCCCTCCTTCTTGCAAAAGTCTGTAGCCGTGAGTTCCTGAAAGTCTTGAGGGTTCATTAGACCGGTTTATTGGGACCATGCGAAGTCTATAGTTTTCCCCGCTTCTCAGTTCGTCGACGTGGTACTTCTTCCAATTCCCTCCCAGAAGGGCATGTTATTCGGACCCTATTAGAGTGACCCGGAAGTCGACCCGTCACGCATCTGGCAATTGTTGATGCTGCAATTGTTGTTGCCTTCTGTTCTTTCCCTTGAAATGAGAAATGTTACTGTGTCTTGGCCCCCGACTTCCGCTCCCGAGCAAGAGAGAACAAGATGGGAACACAGCATTTAGGACCGACACGTTCGTTTTTACGCAGCGCTTGGTTTTTTCGTTTACCCACGCGAAAGAGGGCTCCTGTTCCCGGTTCCGTCCGCTTTTTGATTTCCCGCTCTTTCACTTCTGGTGTGTATGGCCGACAAAACCTCCTCTCCAAAGGATTCCCCTAAATATCCCGGAGGTCTTGTAAAGCCATAAGCTCCCGATGATTTCGTCAGCTTTCACGCTCTGAGTCTTTCCCTTCCTCTTCCTAGCCTCCTCTTGAAACGCCACGCGTTTCGGTTAGTTTTGCAGGTTTCCCCACTTTCTTGGTCAGCACACACGGACTATTGAAGAAGTACACCGCTTCTTTTGTGAGAAATCCCCCTATGTGCTTTCCCTGCACCCTAGTATTTCTATCGCTGCTGAGTTCCCTGCCAGGCCAACATCATGCCCATCCTTCAGTATTTTTGACCCCCGCGCCCCCCTCCCCCAATTAAAAGCGCCCGATCACTGCCCCCTAAAACTCTTGCTTTTGGGAAAACGCCCCTTCCAGGTTCTCCCGCCCCCCTGCTTTCCTGATCTGCTGTGTTCCTCCTGAGAGCAGCAGGGCAGCCGTACGAACCAAAAATCCTTTGTTCACTGAATCCGTGTCTACGTGGTCCGCCATTTCCCCTCACCGACTTTCCCCCCCCTCCCCTTTCCCCCCCCGTTCCCTTGTCCCTGCCCCCCCAGTTCAACAACCAAAAGGCGCCCCCCAAAACCAGTTTCTAACAAGACGCTGAAAAAACGCCTCCTCCCCTTCCGTTTCTCCTCGGGAATTCTCCGTCAGGACACAATTTGCACTTCTCCCTCCCGCCTCAAGGAGAGATGGAATTTGTACCCGGATACCCCGGCAGTTTTTCTCTGATGAATCACCGACCGGAATGCGGCCTTGTTTACTTCTCCGGGTCTTCTCTTGAGTTGATAAAGAGATGGGCTATTTTTTGGCTTTTGATGCTCCCTATTCGAAGAATCTACCTAGAGTCCTTCGTGAGACCCCATTTCGTCTGGAACTTGGACCTTTTGAGATAAGGGAGCCGCCGAACCTTAAACCAAAAGTCGGCCCCCGAAAGAGTGCTGCTTGGCCAGACCCCTCTCCCGCTTGTGCCAAAGTTCTCCCCCCTCTCACCTCATGTTAAGAGAAATTCACGCTGCGTCCTCTCCGTGATTTCTTCGTTATGAACACCCCTTTCGTCACCTCAGCCGAGGCCAAACAAACCTTCTGCTCTCCTGCCAACCTTCACAATTTTCGACTCTTTTTTCCCCTCTCAGGAGAGGCTGATCTCCCTTTTGGGGGCTCCTATGCGAGGGTGATATTATGGAGGGTCTCAGCCCATTTCGTGATCAGGTTCCAGGATCTCTCTCTTTCCCATCATTGTTTTTGAGCTCTTTTCTTTGAATCCGGCAATGATAACACTTATCCCAGCCCCCCGTAGTAACTCCAGCGAGGCCTAATTTCCCGCTCGGTCGCTGGGGAAACACCCCCTCTCTGTTTTTCTTCTTTTAAGGGGTGCGTGCTGAATCATTTTTCGTTGTCCCCTTCTCCTTTTTAGTTCTAAAACCGGGCCTCGGTGCATTGCTAGTTTTGGATTCAATTCCTTGTAAGGCAGTCCTCCTGCGTCGCTCGCGTTGGTAAAAAGTCCCCCTATGCCTTCTGCAAAACCTTTTTCCCCCAGATTTATTTTTTTTTCCTTCTCTTTTCCCAGCCGGTGAGGACGATCTTCTTCCCAGTCCCGAGCCAGTTTTTCGTCCATTTCTGTAACCGCATGTCCTGCATGAGCTTTCAGAAATACAAAAACAGAGCAAAATATAAAGAGTCTTTCTCTCGTCCTTAGCTTTCCCCCCTTTCTACCTTGCATAAGGCAAAAGTTCCGATGGTCGGCTCTTGTGAGTCATTCATAGCGACGTTTTGTAGCCTTCCTCATATCCTTTCCTTTACCACGTATCTTACGGTTAAATTGAGTGAACTGGCTTCCGCCATCTCCCCTGCGAATAAAGCCTTCTCCCCATTATTTTCTGAGGAGGTATCGTTCCCGGTGGACAGGGTTTTGTTTTGGTTGATTTGGGTGAGTTTTTCGTTGCCCTGGATTCGGGCCCTGTCGCGTCACGTCTGGGCGATTTCTTCCCCTTCTTAAAGGATTGTGACCCCCCCGGCTATTATGTAGCTTTCCCCCCTGCTGCCTTGATTTCATCGCGAGTTGCTCTTTTTTCTGCATGAACACTTTTACCGCCGCAGATATCGTCTAATCTCTTGCATTTTTCCGGTAGAGATTTGGGAGCGACGGTCTGCCACTTGCTTTCTTCCGGATGTGCAGTGTCAGTGCGCATCTATCCATACCAGAGCGCTGGCTTCACGGCCCTTCCCTTCTTTCTCTCCATATTCGTTTTCTTATTCAGCTCGCCGGGTTGCGTAACTCCCTTTTCTTGCACCGAAGACACGAGTAGAAGCTCGCCTCCTCTTCTCCGGTAATGATGCGATCCCGGGAATTTGCTTTTGCACTCCTCACTCGAAAAAGTAACCCACTCTCTTCGTTGGTCCTTTCTCCGGACTCCCCCGCGGTTTCTAAAGTTGGAATGAGAGTAGTTGTGGCCATGGTTCGAATACAGATCGGCCCATCATCGTTTCGTCCCTACTTAGAGAGTGTCTTTTGTTTACCCCGAATACAGACGCCGAAAGAAAGTTTCTAGTTCACAGGTTTTTTTCGTGCCCTCTTTCCTCCTTTAACTCCTGTGATCCAAAATTGAAGCGCCTCCTCCCCCTTTTCCCGCCCGTCGAACCAAAATGGTACCGCTCCCCTTGCCTTGAGGTACTCCCCTTATTTCCTAGGATTTCCTATATCATTATTGGCCTTTGATTCATTCTCCACTCAGTAGTATCCCTTACTCTTCCCGTTCTCATCTTCCAGTGTCCCCACTTAAAGGTCAGTAATTCAGACGTTTTTTCACTCATTGAGCAGCATTAGACCCTCTGCCCTCCTCTATTAGTAGAGTCTCCTTTTTTAATGCGTACCCCTAACCTTATCCTTTTCCCCTTCCCTCCCCAACAGGGTGTTACCCGTTCCCACCACCCTTTTTGAGGCTGCAAAAGTGGAAAGATAAGCGTTGTGGTGGCGATCAACCAAAATCCGCTTCTTCACAGATAAAGACCGTCACTCCTGGCCTCGATCTTTTCTCTTAGCTTTGCGTTCCCTTCCCTGACCCAAGGTAAACAGGATCGCTTCGAAGGATGAAACTTGATACCAAACGTTTTTCCACCTTTTTTAGGTCGTTTTCTCCTCTTTGTTTAGAAACCTATACCGCAGATTTGTGGATCTCCCGAACTTTCTCCTCTCCCGAGAAAGTGACACTCCCTCTAATCTAAAGAAGGTTCATCCTTTTGATGTAAGGCCCTCCGTTAACTTAAGTGTGAATGACTTTCGAGCCAAGTAGGTATCTTCTACTACGCGCGTCTTTCGTCTCAGAGAAGAAAAAAGGAACACCTGAGTCCCCCCCCAGTTCTTACTGAGAGGGATCCTGCCATAGTATTTGATTTGTAATCTTCGCTGCAGAGAATTCTTCATCCTCATCTCATTATTTCTGCATTCTTCTCCTTCTCTTTCAGTCTCTGTCCAACCCCTCATACATGAAAATAGCTTTTTCGTGTTGACCCCAAGCCCCCCCACGCCCCCTGTGTGCAGAGCCTGGCGCGGTGATTGTTCCTTTCCTGCGGCCCAGATTTTGCGATCTGTTACGGCCTTGACCTCCCCCGTCCTCCCGC
>Ga0179591_1269341_pt1 | contig 10860 bp, 18 predicted proteins | sample CZOMad2_1_08_16f_FD_182891 | JGI IMG/M metagenome (GOLD analysis project Ga0179591, IMG submission 182891) | Vadose zone soil fungal communities from Angelo Coast Range Reserve, California, USA - CZOMad2_1_08_16fungal (PacBio error correction) | ecosystem: Environmental > Terrestrial > Soil >... | reverse complement strand
GCGCCTCGGTTTCCACCACACCTCATAAATGTTCATTCGGTTTTATCATACTTTTAATCCCGAGCGTTCCCTGCTAATTTAACTCTCGGCCCCCCCTAGCGGACAACTGCCCATTTCTTTCATGAGTGGGAGGTTAACTCTTTCTGTGGTCGCTTTACCCCACCCCTCCTTTCCCCTCGACAACCGAGCTTGGGATCTTTTTAATGTCCTTTACCCCGAAGCTGATAACTGCGCATCAGAAGCCCCTTTTCTCCTCTTCCCTTGGAATTCGGTGTTTTGTTGTACTTTCCCTCCCCAGTGACAAATCCCTGTGTTCCTCATAATCTTAGGCATGGTCCTCTAATAACTTCCCAACCGGCCGATTGGATGCCATGAGGGATGCGGTCTTTTAACGTGTAAAACATGGTGGAATTGAGGCATCGTTCATTACATTTTTATTTCTTCCCTTGTTGTTCCAGAATGCAGACCACACACTGCCGAATAGCCCCACATTTTCTCCCCAGTTAATCCCGATTTGCTTTCTTAATAGGACCTCCCTTTTTTCCCCCTTTACCTTTCCAAAGGTCACTCTTCCTTCCGGACACCCTCCTTTTGAGTTCCTGCCTTCTGATATTTTCGAGCTGCGGCCCCCCTTCTAGGTGTTTGGTGCCCTGTTCTTTCAGATTTCACTGGACGTTTCTCCGATTTGTCCCGTGCGACGAGACCCCGGCCAGCTGCAGACCTAAGCCCTTCCTCTGCTTCCTCGAAGGGACTTTCTTTGGCAACCCCCCCCTTCCCTTTTACAACCCCCCCCCCTCCACCTCTTTTCCACCCCAGGTTCTGAAAGATCAGAAGACGTCATTCAATTGAATCTACTTTCCCTTTCTTTCTCCACATTGCCCTCTGAATGACTCGGGACTCTCTTCCCTTCATTTGGGAGTAGGATTAGTTGGCTCCTTCAGGGGATGGGACGTCTATTACCCACCTTGTTTATCCTCTTTTTCTCTGAAACCTCCCCCCAATCTGATCTTCACCCCTCTTTGTAGGGCCTCCCCGCCCCCTATCACGACCTTTCCTCGACGTTGTGCGCGTGATGACGTCTGGTTTTATTTTCTCTACAATCAGCTCTTTCTCCAACCCTCTTCCTACCCTGTCTCCTGCTCCCTGACCTGCCTCTTTTTGTCTGGCCTTCTACTCAAGTTGCCTGGGAGTTTGTATTCTCGGAAGCCAAACTCCTTCGCCTTTAACAATGGTCCCCCCCGAGACCTTTTTTCTCCATCATCCTACCTAGACCTTTCCCTGAGTGTTCCCTTAACGTTATCAGTACGCTCTCTCATCAGCCATTGGTCTCCCCCCCGACCCCCAATCCGATCGTTCGTTTCAAAACTTCTCTTCTTTCTTGGAGCATGTCCCCTTCGGCCGCCGTTCTCATGACTGATCTGTCTAGACTGTATATTTTCATTTTTCTTTCTCCGACTTTACTTCGGAAGGTATGTTGATATTCCCTTTGCCATTTTAGCGCCCCACGTCCCGAGCAACTCCTTCTTCAGGGCTTTCTGCTCCTCTCGTTGTTTCCATTCCTATTTTTTTGTAGGACGACGTCTGGTTTTTTCCCCGTGTCTTTTCAATTTCGGACGCGCTCCCTTCTTTCTCTTTTTGTTCAGGTGCCCTCAACCTAATGCGGAAAATGATGATCGTCCCTCCCCCCGCGTTCTAGGGCTTTCTTTCCTCCCTCCGCCCCGCGAACTTATGTCAACTTCGTCCCTCTCTCTCTCGGTCCCTCCTGTGTATTAAAAACTCTTCTCTGATTTCTCATCGTCTCATCCTCCTCTTTCTTCAATCCCTTTCCTTTTTTTTTTTTCTCTGCTCTCTCAATAAGTATCCGTCGTTTGAGTCGTCCTCCGGTCCTGATCCGATATAGAGCCTTTGACCTTTTCTTTTACGCAGATTACACAAACTTCCCGAGAGAGAAACTCCCATTCTTCATCTCGAATTTCCCTATTATTGCCCCTCCCCCTTTCGCAATTCCCTTTTCTCTAGAATCTCCCCCCTCCGTCCCCCGTTTCCCCCCCCCCCCAGTGAAGGAGGCAGCTACTCTCATCCAACTTTGCCTTTTTTTCTTCTCCTTCATAAAAATGAACCTCTCTGTTGGATGAGATATTCTCCTTTCCTCCTACTCATAGTTTACTCACTTGACTATAAACTTCCTGCAAGAGGTCTCGCCTTCCACTCCCATTAACATCTCCTTCTCTCCGATTGATCAACAATTGATTCCTTGTGAGATTCCCTTAGCGGAACTTACGACGAGAATTGTTCCTCCTGTCTGATTGCTTGGTCCCCCTCTTCTCTCTCTCACTGGCCTTTACGACCTGACTAACGAGGACCGCTCTCTTAGTTCTTATTCCGCCCCCCCCTTTTCTGTACATTTTCCCTTGCTTCTTAGGTCCTGATCTCATACCCCAAACATATGGCCTTCCCGTAGCTACTGTAAAGAAGCCTGCATCAGCCTTTCTTCTCATCTCCTTTAAGTAGACCCTGCTTGTTTCCCTACTTTCTGTACCTTTTCTCTGCTAAACTCAACCTCCCTTATTCTTCCAACTTCTCTACTTTTTAGTAAAGTTGACTCATGCGCCTTTATGAGTTAATTACTTGACTTAAGGTACGATTATCGATTATTAATCTCCTAATCCACCCTCCCAACCCAATCTCCCTCCTCTTCCAGTCATTTGAACTCAGGGTTCTTTCTTGCCTTTTGGTTCTGAACTTCACTTTCTTCGAGTTCTTGATATCCCTCTTCTCTCTTTCAATACCCCCCATTTCCTTCCCCCCCTTTGGTCGTTTTTGGTTGTCCCACGTGGGCATTTTCCCCTCTACTTCTGATACTAATGATGTCTTCTTCTGAAATCTCGCAGAGACTAGTCTCGGGATTCCCCCCCCCTGCCCTTCGTCTCTAACGCCAGGTTCCGGGATGTCCCGGAACCATCCTTCCTGGAATATATCCCCCCCCCAGTCAGGCCACCGAAGAACTTACTATGATGTTTCGTCCTTCCGCATTGCACTTATCTATTCTGAGGTGTGGAAATGCCCCCCCCCCCCCTCTTCGCTGCCAACTATTCATTCTAACTGGGGCATCGGCTGGCCTTTCCGTGTGTCTCGGTGCAATTTCGAACCACCCCGTATTTTCGCACCCCCCTTTCAATTCACTGCTGCCTGACTTAACACCCTTTTTTCTTTATCCCGTCCTGCATCCCTCCCCGGCATGCATTTTGCCGCGTTACATACTCTTCTCTTACCTTTTTGGCCGTTTCTTTTACCCTCAACGCCCCCGCTTGCCCTGTCAAGTTCGCACAGGTTGTTTCGTTCCGCGTCTTTCCCTTTCGATCCCGAATGAGCCTTCTTCCCTCTTTCTCCAGGTTCTTAGTTCTTAACAAGAGATCGACCTCTTCCCCTCAAACTCCCCTGGAGTCTGTTGCCGTTGGTCCGTGCGACAGGGCGTTTCCCTTCCCTTTCTTTTTTATAGGGCTCTAGGTGTCCTTACCGCTCCCCTTTCCCGAGAGTCTACTTTTTGGACCCAAGTAAACAGCTTCGATTCCCTCCCCTTTTGGGTTTTTCGATCTACTCTTGCACTTTGTCACCCCCTCTCCCTCCCGAATATTGATAAGTCTGATCCTCACTCTTCCCTTTTACATTTTCACCCAATTATTCCCTTTCCTTCCTCTGTAAAACGGCCCTGCCTTGCCCTCCCCCCCCCCCCCACCCTTGTTCTTTCTTTTAATCTTGGATCTCTTTTCCCCTCTCCTCTTCATTCCTACACGCCAGAGATGATTTTCCTTTCCTTCGTTCCCTTCCTTTGCCGTGCCCTCTGCCTCCCTTTTTTTCTGCTGTGGTGGGAGGTTTGCTGGTACGACTGCCCACGTGCCGGTCCCAGTTTCAAGATATATTCTGTCCCAAGTGCGGTCCCCCTCGACACTTCCCCCCCCTGCAGCTGGAGCATTCTTTTTTGGATCTTGCCCTCACACTGTTTTACATTTCAGAACTGGCCTTTACTTCGCAGCTTTCTCCTTTTTTTTTTTTCCCTAAGGAAAGCTCACTGACACTTCCCCCTCTGGTATACCCCCCTTTATTACACTGTCCAATGTCGACTTGCTAGGTTCCAGTCCCTAAATTTGTCCCCTGAAACTCGATCTTCAAGGGTCTTCGGCCGTTCACGGACACAACATTCATTTGTCGTTACATGTCTGGTTTCCGATTTTTTCTCTTCTTCTTTTTTCTTATGTCTGGCAATGACCGGCGTGACTCCCGACTTTTCCTTGTATTCCTCCTCACGAGTGATTCTTTCCCTTCCCCTGCTTATCCTCCCTTTCATTCCTTTCTATCTCCTTCCGTCGGTCCCCCCTTTCCCCCCAGCGGCAACCCAACACCTTCTCTAGAACTGGGTCTCAAGATCTCCTCAAATCTCACCTCTGCCTCCTTTAGGTCACTCCCCAGATTTTTTTATAACCTCTTCGAATACTGCTTTTGATACGGCATTGAATCTTTCATCTTATTGATTTTGGTTCTTGACATCTTCTTTTCTACCTATGGCATCACTCCCGCTTCATGTGTCAGTTTTCCCCCCCACTCCTTTCGTCTTTCTTGCTCAGTTCCACTCTTCGACCCCTTCCACCGTCTCGGAAGAGTGCGACTAGACTACTTTTCTGTTGTATCCCCCCTCTCGATGGACCCCCCCGCGTTTTCCCTTGTAACTCCTTATCTGGAAGTCGGTGTTCTTCACTCCCAGTGAGCGGGCATATGTTGTATCTCTCCCCCACCCCTACTCAGTGCCCCCCCTAAACGAGACCTTCTTCACTTCCATTCCTCGATGTCACGCGTTATGAAAATGAACATCTGGAGCAGTCCAGGACTGAGACTCCTATTTAACCATGCACCTCTCTTTGTCAACTTTTGCTTTGTTTTTTTTTTGTTTGTTGTTTTTGTGTTTTTTTTTTTTTTTTTTGTTTGTGGTGGTTTTTCTGTGTTTTTTTTTGTTGGGATTTTTGTTTTGGGTTTTTTTTTTTTTTTTTGTCCTTGTGTGTTTTTTTTTGTTTTTTTTTTTTTTTTTTTGTGCATGTCCGCCCTTTTCCTTCGCATTGCTTTCCCTTACGAATTTCAACAGATGTTTCATTTGCGGATCTGTCTCCTCTATTTGCCGGTATCCAGTTTCCTTCCCCTATGGGTTTCAGCCTAAATATTAAGCCCCCCCCCCGTTCAAGGTTGTCTTTCCCTTCTTCTCGTAACCTTCTGTATGCTTCCTCCTGTAGGGTTCCCATAGGATGTGCAATCGGCTCTATCCTCATGAACTTGCCGGGATTTCCCTTCCAATTCTATTGCGTAACTGTTTTTTTAGTCCGTTAAAGTTTACCCCCTGCTTCTTTCTCGCTGCGGGTCCCTGTCTCGCCCCCCCCAAGAAGCGTCAGGTAAAAGGTGACTATCCTATCTGGTACTTCTTCTCGCCCTCGCAGATTCTTTCCGCTCCCTTTTTCTCTCATTTACCACTCCTAAGTTTTTTGTGAGTTTTGTCTTTCTCCTTCTGCAGGTTCCTAGAGTTGATCCTACTATCCGATTCAGATTCCCGAGCTGTACACTTCGTCCATCTTCCGATCATCAGAGATCGACCTCCCATGTTTGTGGACCCTTTTCTCCTTTCTCTTGATTTGAACAGGCCCGTCATTTTCCAATTTTCTCTGACTTTTTCACATCTCGTCCCAATCTGTGAAGCTTCCTCCTTCCCCAAATTAGGGCAAGTTCCACCTAGTCGTCAGGACAAGCAAAACTCAATCCTGAGTGTTCGTTCGCTCTTGCTTTGTCGCGACGCACGGGTCCCCTTGCCTACCGGACGTTTGGTTCTCCACTCTCTCCCATTCCCCTCCCTTTCTACGTTTTCCTATGCCCCCCATTCTTCCTGTTCGCTGGTCTTCGCCCGGCACCTTTTTTCCCGAAGAGAAAGTGTTCCGCCCCACGCTTCCTCTTGGGTTTTAATCGGTTTCTTTCTCGCCTTCCTTTAAGACTCAGGATCCTCTCTGCGTTAACTTTGGTCGTGTTTGACTATCCAACACGGTATCGTTGTCATGTGCCCCTTGTCGCTCGGTTTCCTCAGATCCCAAACATCTTTCCAGATTTTTTATACTTAACCGCCTCTGATGCTCACGTTCTCGAATAGTCAGGTCCTCAGACCAATCTTTTTTTACACGTACGGCTGCTGTATTGTTTTTCTCCCATCAACCAAGCACCCCGACATTTATTCTACCTTCTCGTTTCTGGTCTCGCAATGTTCTCTGTAATCTTGTACTCGTCAGCATTCAGGAGTCAGAACCTCTCTTATTGTACACGCGTTACCCACTTCCTGTCTTCCTTACATACCTCCCGTGCCTTGAATCTCCCTTTCGGATTCTTTCTGCCATCGGGGGAGTTTCCCTTAACGGTAGGTCATCTTCTTTTCTCCTAGTTCGATTCTTTCCCCCCCGTCACTTTTTTCCGCTGTTTCGGGTTTTGCCCCCCATGTCCGTTTTTAATTTCCACTCTTCCCCCTTTAGAATTGATTAGAGGTCTCCTGAAGCTTACTACTACCTATTTTCTCTTCCTGCAGGACCGCGTCCCCCGATCCGCCTCCCCCGTTTATGTTTAAGAAGCCTCCCCTCAAAATTGTAACGTTCCGTAGATCTCCCCCGATCTGACAAGGCAGGCCAGCCAATGATGTCCTTTTCCTTGCCGACGATCTCCCTCCCCCGAGTGCTGTGTTCCTTGCCCATTTTCTCCGCCCCTTCCAAACTTTTGTAATAACGGGGTTATCTCGTGAAGTGGAAGTTTTATGTTGTGGCACTTGTGTTAACAACACGTATCTTCCTTTCCCCCCCCTTCCCCTCCATTAACTCTTTACTGTACAATTTTTTTCGTAACCCAGAACCCATCCCTGACTACGCCCTCGGTGACATTTTGCCTTTTTCTTTCCTGAGTTTCCATCATCTTCTCTCCCTTTTTCCCCCGTGTGATGTTTTTTCGTACCAATTTTCCCCCCCCCAACTGCAACCGACGTGCCTTTCCCTATCGAAGGCGCTATTGCCGTTGCTTTTTAAGCTTCGATTTGAACGACCTTATCCCCTTTTCCCCCTAGTCTTACTTTCTTATGAGGCGGTTCAACCTTCTCTCCTAGTAACCGTCCCCATACAGGCCCCCTCCTTCCGTGGTCCTCGCAGTGATTTTCTAATTTAGGTTTTAATTCTCCGTGCTTTCTGTTGACTCTCCCCCTGTCTGTCAAACTCTTCCTTCGTTTGGAAACCCGTAATCTATCTTTCCTCATTCCCCCCTCCCTAAGTGTGTTGTTTTCTTTTATGATGCCTTTGTATTTTCCACTTGAGTCACTCCACTGTCATTGTGCCAGACGGATCTTTTAATTCACCCTCGGCCCTTAATCTCCCCCCTGAGGCCCACCTCTTCTGGACCATTCCTTCTTCCCTGGTGGTTTGGTTCCCTCTGTTTCTGCGCTTTTAACCGCCCTTGCGCTCATCCCCGATGATACATAGCTATGGATAAGGCTATTCGTTTAACTCCTTTTCTCACGGCTCTCGCCCCCTGCCCCACTTTTTTTCTCGGTTCATTGCGTCTTTTTTCTTTTACCTGCCACCCGTGCCTTCCAGACATGTTTTCCTCTCTCTTCTAAATTCTGGCCTCCCTGCAACGTAACCTCTTGATGAATTCCTGTGTCCGGTTGTCTTAACTACCCCCCCCGTTGGGGACCGCATGGAAGAGTTCATGGCCCTTTGTATTTCGTCCCGCGCCGATTACTTGTTTGTGAGACTGCACGAGACCAATACCCTCAGTCCCCTATACCCCCTCTTCCAAGTTCAAATTCTATTTGTCTGGCTTCATATGATTATTGCCCCCATGACATCCCAATTTTCCTCGGTCGGTCCCCACTTATCTTTCTTTCCTACGGGCCTTCTCTTCTGAGTGGATCTTTCTCCTGAGTTGTTCTTTTTCTTCTTCAACGCTTTCAACCTTTTTTCTTCAGCGTTTCCTGTCAATCTCCCGATATATCTCTTAGTGACGCGCTTTCCAGCCTCAGCCCCTTCCTTCTTCTCGCTTTCTTCCTTGTTCAACTTCAAACGTACGGTTTACCCCCCACCCCTCCCCGTCGCCTAAAAAGGTTTCTTATTAAAGTCCTCCTCGAATTCTCCACTATTCATAACGACGTTACACTTCCCCCGTTTTTTTCTCCCCCTATAGATCCGGGCTTCTCCTGCACTTCCTTTCGGAGTTTTCGTTGGGGCGGTAATAAGTATTTTTTTTCCGCCCTTTTCCCCCCTCCCAATCTTCGTAGACGGCATTGCCTCCCCGCCGTTAGTCATTCTACCCTCTTATGTCCCAGTAGAGACAGGTGTAGCAGAATTTCTCTTTTTTTTCGTGATCCCTTCCTCGCCTTTATTTCACCCCTTGTTACCACTTCTCATTCTAGAATTTTTAGTTTTCCCGGAGTTACGTCTCCGCAAGTTTTCCCCCCCTCTTTCTATTCTGTGTGAAACCACCCGATCTCTCCTTGACATGTAATGCTCAAGTAGTTTCTCACTACTCAAACCCTCCTCTGCGCCCTCGTCTGGAATTCAACGTAACGAGGTAAGCATATCCAGTTCCTCCTGTCATCTCCGACATCTTCGTTTCGTTCCATCATAGGTTATTTACTTCGCCTTCGAGATATTCTTCTCAATGGTTCTAAAGAATCGTTCTCTTTTTTTCACGCCTTTTTTTGTTGACGATTTCCTATTCCCCTATGCCGTTGCGTTTGGTGTGAACTTCCTTATTCCCCTATGCTTCGACAAAGCCCCCCCCCTAGGTTCTTTTTCCAGTTGATGTCTCCTTCTCTTTGACCCCCGGTTTTGCTCTTCTGCGAAGGGTCGGGGCCCGTGTCTTGAAAATAGTCGTACTTTCCCTCAATTCAATGGTCCTTTCCTCACTCTATTCATCTTCCAATCGGCTCGTTCCCGAAACCTTTTCTCTCCTTGAGTTTGAAGCGTCCACTCCTTCAGTCAACTGGATTCCCCCTGTTCTCCTGGTATTTGCTCACCTCTATTCTCTGGCTCTAGATTGAGAATTTCCTTCCCTTTTTCTTTCCTCCTTTGTTGGAGCTAGCCGCGTCTCCGTTCTCCCTTTACGACCGGGATCCTGTACCTCCTCTCTCTTTGACCCCTTTCTTTCTCGTCCGTAATATAGAGAATGATAACTCAATGTTGTTCCTCTCCGTGTACGTGACCGCTTTTTCTTTCCCTGCCTACAGATTCTTTATCTCTTTCGCTCCCTCAGACACCTGAAACAAGCCGTTCGTCCGTCTCCTTCCCTCCCCCTCAAGGTTCCCTCAGTCTGGTCTGGCCCTCACCCCTCCCTAGCGGCTGCTCTTGAGTCTTTTCCGCGATCTTGCGACCCTTCCCTATTCCCAGAAGTGCCTCCGATTATCCGTTTTACATTCCTCTTAACCCTTTACCCTACGTTCGAGAAGTTAGTTTACTTTTTCACACATTGCATGGCTCTCTAGGACCCTTCTGGGCTTTCCCGATCCCTGGCACTCCCTCTGTTAACCAAGGCTTTCGTGCCTCTTCTCCAGAGTTCCATGACCTCAATTCTTTCCCGGCTTCCGGTTTTCGGGTTCCTTCCCCCCACTTAGTGCCCTTTTCCCTGCCTCTATAGTGTGACGATACCAAACATATGGCCAGGCCTGCGTATTATTCCCCATCCCCCGCGCTCAGTCTGGCTTGCCTTCTCTTCCTCGCCCACGGGTGGTCTCCTCTCTTAATTTTTTTAGCACCACTCCCCCGAATCTAGACGCCCAGAACTTGCCGGTACGAAGCTTTTCCTTCTCTAGCTGGTCCCCTCTTCTTTTAGTGGTGCCAGATTTCCTCCATTCTTCGGCTTTGATTCATTGCGAATTCCCCCCTGATTACCCGCCACCAAATCCGCCGCCTAACCCCTGCAGAGCAATCCTGATTCTTAATTGGAGACATCTTGTTTCTTCGGTTCACGTTATGAATTCCTTTAGCTCGAGTTCTCTGCCCTTTTTTCATTATTTTGAGAGTGGAAGGTTTTTTTCACGTCGTGTTCCCTGTTGACTCCCCCCTTGCTACTGAATGATCTGACGAGTCGGAATGTTCCTAGAATCTTTTAAGAGGTCTTTCCCCCAGTTTCAGTCTCTCCATGTTCAATCTGTCTTTGAGACGCAGATACCCCCGACATCTTCCTCTCCAGAAAAGATCATTGCCCTGAAGTCCCCCCCCCCCCATGATGGGGACTGGTCCGGCCCTTCCCCTGACCTGCCGATATCTTCTTTTTTTCCGGAACATTTTTTATTCCCGCAGGAAAACCATTGACTGCTCATCACTGTTTTTCTTTCTTGCATTTTGCCTGTTCTTCTTTTTTCTTATTCCCCCAAACTTTTTTTTTCATACCCAATTCCATGAACCCCCCGTGTGAACTTCCAACACCCTTTTTTCGTCACTTTCCTTCCACGAATCCCTCATGAATGCCTCCGCGGCACTTGTCCGTTCCTCTTCCCCGCCTTTCCTCTGATCTCCCCCTGGCGTACACTTCCTGTCTACCAAACTCCACAAGAAGGCAAGTTTTTCCGCGCCGAACCAAGGGGGCTTCTCTGGCCGTGCCCTCTCGGATGTTCAACCCATGATCCTTTCCACTTTCGTAAGTTTTTAGTATGAGTTTCTTCTTTTCAATTCCCTGTTTTTACACCGGCCCCCCTACACTTTTGCGGTCAATTTTCTTGTGCATGTTGTTTTGAGATCTTTCCCTCTTATTTTTGATATACGTATGAACACTGACAGTGTTTTTTTCTTGACCCCCGTCAGC
>Ga0179591_1319115_pt1 | contig 10861 bp, 13 predicted proteins | sample CZOMad2_1_08_16f_FD_182891 | JGI IMG/M metagenome (GOLD analysis project Ga0179591, IMG submission 182891) | Vadose zone soil fungal communities from Angelo Coast Range Reserve, California, USA - CZOMad2_1_08_16fungal (PacBio error correction) | ecosystem: Environmental > Terrestrial > Soil >... | reverse complement strand
GTATTTTTCTGACCAGTCCCTCTCCTTTTCGGGCTTACTCCCCTCGTTGCTTTGCAGTCACCCTCGTAAACCCCACGTTGAATAAGCCATCTTTTTCCCCTTTTGAGACATGTGTTTTTGGAAAGCAGGTCCTTTGCACCCTGGGTTTCCCGACACCCGTGATCGTGAATCTTCGCCGAGACCGGTGCGTCGTTTGTCCAGTCACCCCTATCTGCGTCTTCGTCCCCAAGAGATTTGATGGTTGCCTTCCGTCGTACACCGGTATTCCCAGTCTTCGGGAAGCGCATAGGCCGTCTGACTTCTTCACCACGGTCCCTGAGCGCCGTGAAATTTCTCACCTATTTTTCGCCAAACGCATTTCACCGCGCTCGCCTCCAACACCATCCCGCGCCCCCAGGTAGGGACCGTTTTTGATGTTTTAAGTTAATGTCGATTCATTCCATGAACTCTTTCTTCCGGAACCCTTAACCAGTAGTGTCTCACTTTTTAAGTCCCCTTAGAACACTTTTTCCCGAACGTAGTTAGTCCGGAGACATTGCTGTGTTTCGTGTCTCCAGCGCCCCACTTTTGACTTTTCCCCTAGCCTGGTTTTTTTCACTTTTAATGCCGTGCCCAGTGACCCTGCACGTCCTTTCTTTCCAGCTTCTGAGTCCTTCCCACTAGAGTGATAGTTTTTTCGTCTAACCCACTAGGTTCCTCCGTATTTTTACCACATGGTCCCCCTCCCATTTGTATTCCCTTCGTCGTAGTCACATTGACAAATGACCGTTCTTGGGCGCACCCGCTTTTATTCGCAACCAGACGACCGCCCCCTCCTATCACCCCCCCCCCCCCCTCTAGCAAAGGGTCGGAACCTTTGCTTTCATTTTTTCGGAGTCGCATTTCCCCGAAAGTAGACCATTCGGAGCCCAAGTACCCCGTTGTCGCACTCGTCGCCCAGTAAAAGTTCCAATGTGACAGACCGTTCATCCTTTCTAGTGTTTTAGCCCTTCTTTTCGTCAAAGATAAACCCAGCTTGGTCCCCATTCGTATGGTCAGGTGACCTCCTTAGAATACTTGAATATCGTTTTTGTCGTCCCTACCCGAGTCTCTTTTCCGAAGCAACCGCGTTATCGTGTTTGAAGTCCCGTCGTTTCAACGAAAGTCCTGCGCCTGGTCCCCGCTCCAGAGTAGTTCTCTTCGTACCACCCCGCCTCCTCTCTCCGTGAATACCCCTTTTAAGTGTGTCCGACGAACTCCTCATTACTTCTCCCCATTAAGACAACAGGCCGGACCCGCCGTGATTTTCAAAAGTTTACGTGGTGATCTTCTCAACCGGTCTATCTTTTCCTCAGCAGTAGGTCTTTTCCTCCCAGCTAAGTAAGCGCCAAATCTCTCCGCGAAGTTACTTCCTGGAGTTCCTTTTTCCCACGTATATCCTTTTACCTGTAACGTGGCCGTCCCGTAAGCGTGACTCCCTAGTCCCTCCCTCCCCTGACAACGATCTCCTTCTTATATCAACGAGTCAATGTCCGCTCTTTTATCCCCTGTTATGCGGCAGATCCTGCCCTTGTGATCTTCCAGCGAATAGGTCCGTTCCACCGTGCCTGTTTTTCCCTTGCATGACTTCACCTCTCCTCTCACTGAGCAATGACCCTGCCCTACTGATGTTATCCCTGCTGACGTACCCGCATACTGCCTCTCTCCTCCACCGTATCCCCCGCGCCCATTTCCCCCTAATGATCGTCAACAGGTCTTTTGCGTGTGGGGTGTTGTGGATTGATAGTGTCCCCCCGTTAGTGTCTTTCACCAGATTTTGAAGATTCCGGGGGCCAGATATTGGTTGGTATGGCAAGTGGTCCATCATGTCAGGACCTTCCCGCCGCCATGGGCATTGCATCCTTTCTCTGGATTGACGGCACATAATTTTGGTTGATAGCCCTTTCTGGCACCAATTTAGTACGAAGATCGTCCTTCCCCAGTTGTTCCCCTTTTTAAGTTTCCTCGATCTTCGTTGGTGGTTTTCCTAAAACCCCACCCGTCCCGTCCTCTCTTTGTGTATAATGATCACCAGATTTTCTCCTCCCCACTGTAACGATTTTTAATGTTCCTTTGTTGGAGATAGCGTGACAAGAACTGGACTTTTTCTGTATCCTATCTTCTACTCCCCTTTGGTGTCTTTGTCAGTTTGAATTCTGGGGTCCCGCCGTTGTTCTTTTCCCCCTTCCGTTAGCATGTCCTCCCCCCCCACCTGAATTAGTTAATAAATTTCTGCCTTTCTTTCCATTTCCAATGTTAAACCCCCTTAGCCTTAACCTCCTTTTCACCCCCCCTTGGTCCCAAGTCCTTTGTTCCCTCCCCCTTCTTCCCAAGGCCTTTGTTCCCCAGATTTTCCAGAGGTACCGATCCACTCTCTGCGCTTCCGTCATCGGTTGTTGAGTCTGGTTTTTCCCAAATCACTTTTTTTCGTTTGCACAAATTTTCTTCCCTTTCCATGCCTCGAATCCGTGGGTCCTCAAATTTGATGGACAAGTGGTACCCAGGATGCTGTTCACTGTCAACGCCCTTTTGATACTTTCAAACTTAACCCATGGAAGAAAAGTCCCTTTACCTCAAAGACGGACAGTGTCCTTTGCGACCATCCGTTTTTCCCTCCTCCCCCTTGTCTTTCCTGTTCAACCAAGCCCCCCCTTTTTTTTGGCCAAACAATTCCTTGCTATCTACTTCCTCATATGCCCCTTCTCCCAATAGCATTTGCTAGATCCCCAGAAGTCAAATACCTTCTGTCCAGACCCGAGACGTTAGAAAATCACGGTTAACTGGTTGGTCCCCCGGTAGCTTTCATGAAGATCTCTTAGAAACGGTTCCCTGGCCTTTGTTTTTTTGTTCCCCCAGTTTTTGAACGGTGTCTTATCCTTTTGAACTCTCCTAGCCACCTCTTCTGCAATCCTTGCTGAGCAGGAGCTTCGTGGCCCAAACTTTTTCGCACTCCCAGTTTTTTGACTGGTTAGTTACCGTCGGTCTCTTTCCTCCCTCCATTATACAGAGCGAGTTCGCCCCCCGCCCCGACACTAGCCTTTTTTTTGAAAATTTGTATTAGTTGAATTGTTTGCGTGCTCTGCCCCCCTACTTTTCTTTGCTCTATAGGCCAACTAGTTCCATGGACTTCGGTCTTGTGTGTTGAAAACTGATCGCCCCGCATTTGGCCGCGGTTTCTATCCCCCAATTATACGATCGGATTCGAGCTGCTCTTTCTTTTTTTGCTGATGAAGGACCTACTTTGTACGTCTTACAAAGCAGTAAAGCTTTTCGACTCATTAGCCATGAGCACACTTTAGTGCGGATCCCGCGGCAAGTAACAGCTTGGCTTTTATCGACCTTGTCCTTCCCCTCATAAGGTTGGGGGTGACAGAGATAGATGAAATATTGACTGACGGGTCTAATGACTATGCTTAATTTCTCTGTGGGGATGATGGGACTCCGAGCCGGATCTCCATTGTCTCGCAACATCGAGTCGGTTTTTGTTCACGTCACATCGTCTTCCAGCACATCACTCCGTTTACCCTGATTTGCGCAAGCGAGTTTCAAAACTCCCGCGCACATCATTTTTCCTCTTCAACCGACGTTCGGAAAATACCCTTTGGACGTGTACACCATACCTCCCCTAACTTCCATCTCCTTTACTCGGTTGGTCGACACCTCGCATGGTTGGCCAAGGTCTGCGAGCATCCCCCATTTCGGCTTCGGCATCCATACCGCCCTTTCAAACGTACTACTTGGTCGTCGGTCTAGCGAACGCTCCTCTCATGTTTAAGTGATCGTTTCTTACCCTTCCTAGCCGCCTTGCCCTCTATCCCCCCCAACCCTTTTTTCCTCCTACCCCCTTTTTTTTGATGGGCCGACCTGTGGCTAATCGCTCCTCCTGAGCCCTTGTTATCCTCTTGCTTAATCATTCGGTATCCCCCGAACCTGTCCCAACGCCCCCGGGTTGTCCTCCCAATTTTTCCTATGACGAAGAGTTCTACGACTACTTTTTTACGGTCCCCCCACTTTTCACCTTTATTTCATGAACTATGGGCTTTATCCATATTCTTCTATCGTACATACGTCCTCACCCCGAATCGGCTTTGACTCTGTTAGAGGTTTTTTTCCATAGGCCGGCCATTAGAGCGACCAGGTCCTTTCCTTTTGGCCTTCACCTTTTGACAAACCTTTCGGACTCATCGGGCTGGCCCCCCCTTTATGGTCGGAAGCTCCTTCCCCCATTCGTTTGTAATTTTGAGGTCTACCTCTTACTTGCGTGTCTGTTCTTTCCCTGCTTGTATAGAGCGTTTCCCACCGCCGTTTTCATCCTGGGTCCCCCCCCAACGCCAACCTTGCCAGAATCTAAGACTACTTATCCCTCTCGTGAAACGTGTCTTTCTTTTTCATTTTCTCCGCCACAGTTACCCGTGATCCCAAACCTCTTCTAAACTTCTCCATTTCCAAGACATCTTGCCCCCCCAAGCAGAAGCGCCGCCGTTCCTTGAAGGCTTTCCTTTTCGCTAAGTTTTTTGTCTCTTCCCTTTGCGTCTGTCCTCCTTACCAGTCCCCTTGCTGGATCCCCCCAAGATTTCAGTGCCCGTGGTTTAACACCTTCTTTTCTTCTCTCTGTTGCTAACATTTGGCCCTTGATTCATTCAGTCAGAGTTTCATTTCCCGTTAGGAAAGAAAGTTTTTTCCTCATTTACCCACGGAATTTCCAACAACCTCCACCCACTATCCACCCCGGACACATCGCTGACCGCCCACTTTCGTTTAGATAAATCTTCGGCTATGAGCATACCCCCAGGGCGATCACTTCTCTCGACAACGAGACCCCAACTCCGCGTTCCCCTTGTCTTTCCCCTGCTCATGTTGGAACCCCCTACTTTACCCTTTTGAGAAGTTTCCCCTATTGTGCAGCCTCTCTCTTGAAAACACCTTTACCCCCCTCCAGGGGCACGGGCGGTATTTCGGCGTTGAATTTCCTTGGAGATCAACCACCCCCATTCCTGGCGTTGAATCCGTACAATCACTGCCAAGGGCAGATCGGAAGCGGCGGGAATCTTCCTTCCTAGTGGGAACCGCTCCCCCCAACCCATAATTCCCAGTGCTTCACACTCTGGACGTACGAACCCTCCATCCCTACTTTAAAGATAATGAAACAAACCGCCACCCCCTCCTTAGCCCCTACTCCCAAAACTGTGAGATAATTGTCAGTTGGATTTTTGCCTGTGACCAGAGACCCTTCATTTCTGAGTTCTTCCTCTTAACCCTCCTTTTCCTACAATGCTCTAGTCAGCGCCGTCCGTCCGAGACTACGGATGCTTTTCGTCCTTCATTTCCCCCCACTTTACCACACACAGTTGTGAAGTATTGTCCCCTACCCCCCCCCTCTTCTCCAGGGGTGGCTGCAGTTATGCCCCCTACCAATATGTCCTTCTCTAGACCATATGAACCAGACCTGAGCTGTTCTCCAGTCTCCTCGGATGGCATATTTGCCTCTCTTATCGTTCCCGTGACTGTAAGGCCACCGCACGGTACCTTTAACCTTAGGGCGCTGGGCGTGCACCCGTTCCATGACCGGTCGAGTGATTTCATTTCATTTTTCGCCTCGGCTTTTTGTTTGTCGCTCTGCAGTGCTTTACCGAAATTAACACTACGGTTGGCTCCCCATCCCTCTGCCCCCTTTTCCTCTGCTTCCCCCTCCCCCCATGACGATTGGTCCGGTGGTTGGTCCCCCATAACCAGGAGGGCCCTACTTTTCTTCTGTCCAAGGGCTGAACGGTTGGCGGGCGCCGCCATTCTGCCGCCCACCGGCTCCTCTAGCGTTTATGCCTGAAGCCTATACGTCCTACTCCTTTGGCGCTGGCCCCCCATCCCCCGACGACGTTCCTTCCCGTTTTTTGAAGACGGTCAGTGCCACCCTATCACGTGCATGGTGAGACGCATAATCTCGGTTGACGCCTCCAAAACGACCGTTAACCTTTTCCTTTCTGATCAGGAATCCTGCACGACATTTTCTTTACAACTGATCTGACCTGTTGGCTCCGGCTAGTACCCCCATCCCCTTCTCCCTCAAGCTCGTCTGGCACTGCTTATGAACATGGTTGCCCCGTGGTTTTACTCTTTCCTCACTACGGAATTTTTCTGTTACCGTTGTTCCCTAGTCCATGCTTTCGATTTGCTCTGCATTAGACCTATCCTCCTTTCACCGATTTTCCTACCTGGTCGAATTTTTAGGTCGCGTTTGCTGCAGATTTTCGGTCTGTCCCTTTTCTGCTACCTGTCTGTTTTCTTTTTTCCGGCCCTCTCGCTTGTTGTTTGTGAATATACGTCCCTGCACAGCTGTTAACCAGCGCTACCGACCCCCTGCTCGGAGTGTGCTTACCGGTCATGCAACCCGGACCGATGAAGGTTTCACGGACGTTCGATGTAATCACGCGACTTGCAACCCCTTCTCTTAGCGACGGTTCCGTCACCGATCCGGTGCGGGCAAACAGGGTTGTTGCGTCTAGAGTTTTTAATGGTGGGCGTGTCGTCACGAACCCAGCCCTTCCCGTACATCTCTATACGTCTGATCCCGTCAGACGGTGGACTTTTTACCGCGTTTCCAAGAGTTTGTGCGCCAGTCCTCCCCCACTTCTTTCGCGATTTCTCTTACTTCTCCTCCCCCCCCTTACCCCCCAATCTGCCCATAAAGGCGGGACTCTTGTCTCTCTTTTTTTTTGGAGTTCGGCGTATGTAGCCTTGCCATTGCCAGGGCCTCTCATAACGGTTGCTCCCTTTTGTCCGGGGGTTTTTACTACGTTTGGCCCCGCTTGCGGTGCAAGAGTCCGACGTCTTTTGATGTATAATGGTTACAACCATGCGATCACGCTTCACCGTTGATCGATGTCAGTCAGCTCCCTTGGATGGGACGACCTGATGCCCCCACGCTCGCTGGACAGGCAGTCACCTAGGTTTTTGTTCAACCCAGGTGCCGCTGACATCTTTGTTGCTGTGCGACTACAAAAGACCCGTCTTAAGCTGACATTATGACAGGTCTGATCAACTTGGTCGAAGGTTTTTTGCGACGACATAGAACCAACGCTTGGTGACCGCCAGTTTTTTCCTTTTCGAAGCTGTAGCTTTAATCTAGCCATCCCTCTTTAATCCTACTTCTTTTGGTTTTTTGAGTTTCCTTGGTATCGAATGAAAGCGCCATCGGCGAAGCCTTTGTGGACGCCCACGGTTGTCGCCGTCTGTCTCTTAAAAGTTCCTCCCAAACTTTTTGCTCCCTCCAGTTAATCTTGAGTCCGGAGCCCCCATTTGCTTTGTGCGTTCACATACCACCAAGCGAGTAATTTGGTCCCCCTGGTCAGCCGTGATGTTTCATTTTCCTTCCGCGTCCATAGTCGAGTTGGTATTGTTTCCAGCGTGATATGAGTCGTCGAATCAAATTCAGCCGTTAGCAATTTCTTCCTTTTCCCCAACAGGTTGACTTCGCGATTGAAAGCGAAAGCTTTTTAGGCCTTTTTTTATGTCACAGCCTTAGACTTGAACTCTGTCAGCACCCTCTCGTTTTTCGACACGCATGGCCTTTCGCCCCCCGCTTCTGCCTCCAACCCCCTCAATCTGCTCCTGTTTCCACCTTATGCAGATTATTTCTTGGTTGACAGTACCCTCTTTCTCAATTTTCTTCTTCAAGCATTCCCAAGTAGTTGTACCCTCTTCCGATCCACAGTGTCACGACGTTTTATCCCTACTTCTTTCGATACCCGTTGAGGAACCCTGCCTGTGTTCCCTTGCCCAGCTTGTCACCAGATTTTTTTTCCCTGCCTTTAAACTGGTGAACCCTAACCCCTGATTGGCCGTCGAGTTCCCGTAGACGTGCCCCTCTCTTCGTACCCTTTCCAAGATATTTGCATCGAATAACATTTCTTGATCGTCATGTGAATGAAGTTCTCCCCCCCTCCGGTTGGTTTCACGTGTTTTTTGTGGGGTTTTTGCGCCGTCGGATCTGGCCCCCTCTCCCCGAGTGTCTTCCAGTCTGTCTTAACTCCCCCGTTTCTCCGTCCACTTCTTTTAATATATCCAACCGCTCCGCCCCTCCCCAGCCATCAACCCTCCCCCTAGTCGCCAAGTGGTTCCCGCCGTTATGTTAATCGTATTGGTTAGATTACAGCAGAACAGCAGGTAGTATGATTTGTCACTCTTTACATTCTTTTCCTAGGTCTGTTCCCCCCCCAGTCGCCACCACGTTTGTTCTAAGTAAGTCTACTGCTGTCGGCGAGTGTTTCGTTCTTCCCTAGCACAAGCGACGTACCCCGAGAACTGGTTGCCTACCATTTGATCCGTGACACTGACGTAGATCTCCCCCCCCTTAATTTTGCCCATTGTACATTTGCCCCTAGACTATGCGTCTCGCCCTAACATGATTGGTTATGCCTGTAGCACAATCAGGTTTAGCCGTCGAGAGACTGTCCCGTCCCAGAGTTTATGCCGTCAGCGTTCAAGCCGCATCGCCCCGTGAACGTAACCGTTCTTCTTTTTCTTTTTGTGCCAGCACAGATCTGCCTGCACTCAGCGGACAAAAAGTATTAATCCGTCTTTTCCCCCCACCTTACCTTTTTATGTCTTGTAAGCCCCAGGTACCTTCTATTCTGACTGGAGGGTGCTTTCATTACCGTAGAATTTACGAGTAACCCGACACACCCTTCTTCAAGAAACGAAATCTTAACTAATCTGGAACGACAGGGAAGTATATAAGCGCATCCAGGGCATTGGCCACGCCTCTCCCCGAGCAGGCGAACGAGACCGTTGAAGGTCGTACTTTTACCCTTCCCTTATGTCCTTCTTTTGGTTTTAACTTCTATGAGTAAGCATCTCCCCTGTGCCCCCCAGGTCTGGACACATCCGCAATACCTTTTCCTTCACTGTCCTGTAAGAGTTCCCGTCCGTTCTTTTTCCTGAATCGTCCTTTGGTCTAATATTCCCCCCTACACCCGAACTGATCTGCCAGCGTGCCCCATAGGTCACAATATGCAACCTTCTTTTTGTTCATTTCATCAGCAACCAGCCCGAGCTAATGGCCTGCTTCTCCGCCGAGTAAGGTGTCGTTTCTACTTTTTTCTTTCCCGCATTTCATGTCAGCTATACAATAACAGGCAGCCTCTGCCCTACGTTTGGGTTCTTCCGGCTTTTTTGTTGGGGCTTTCCGGTACCTAATTCCCCCTGGATGGGCTGGAAGGCAGATTGACGCCGTCATTTTTTTCCGTCTTTAGGCGGCCCCGGGTCCAGTCAGGGCCAGTCCCGGTCCGCCGGCCCTGGTTCCCTTCCCATCTTTTCCTATTCAAACCCTATGGTTGGTGGTGATGGGCATGGCCCCATTGCACTGCCCCATAAATCTCGCGCGGGCTTGGATTTGGTAATGTTCGAGATCCCGTCCTTGCTAGACAACAGTTAGTCCACTCGCTTGTTTGTTCCACGGATGACCCTCCTTTAGCAATTTGACCCTCTTTCCTTTCAGTTGGCGATAGCTGAAGTTTCCATTTCCGGTAGCCCTCGATTGATGAAGACGAATTGTTGTTCGCGGTCTGGTCGTTTGACTATTATTGGGGCGAGTTGTTCGACTGTTCGCCTGCGCAACGGTAAATTGTCCGCCTACTTCCCTCCCTGACTTTGATGTCATCAATTCCCCCGACAAAGGTAGAAAAACTTACCCCATGCTTGTTCCCCACTTTGTACAATTCTTGGTTAATCACCCCCCTTTTCCCAAAGGCTGTTGTACCCGGTTCCTCTGCGTCGCGGATCCCAACCCAACCCCCCATCCTCTTTCAGTTTCATTCCGCTGTTGAGAATTTGGCCCCCACTGCCCGGTTGCCCCCCCAATTTGAGACTTTAATGATCTCCGAAATTTTGTCGCTTACTTTTCGGATGCACTGATGGGGGTCCCTGAGGATCCTAATTGTTTCCATCCATATCCTGAAGAACCCCCCCCTTGCCCTCCAAAATACGTCAAACAGTCCCTCCTTTCCATGCACGTCGGTCCGCTGCCAGCCTGGTTGGACGTCCCTCGTCCTACCCTGTTTGCCCCCACCGACCGGTTCGCCCCATCCCCCCCTTCCCTGCCCTTCCTTGAAGGCCTCTTTTTCATTTACCCCTGTCACCGCCCCCTCCTTGGTGATGCACGTTTGCCTCTCGAATTCAAATCCACCTGGAAACACACACCGAGATGTTGTTCAAAAATTTACCGGTGAGTGTTTTTTTTTACCTGTCCTCCAGCAGATCTTTCCCCTTTTATCACTGCGTTAAGTCATGGAACTCCGTGCTGTCAGCTGTGTCTAGTTTTAAGGTTATGCCTTACGTTTAATATAGATTCACATTCCATCGTTTCGGATGTCCGCTTGTCGTCTTTTTTAGGGTGCTGATAACAAGTCCGCCATAGAACGTTCAAGGTTTTCAGCCTATTTGAAAGGTGTATTCCGTATGGCCAATTTAGATTATTCGCACCCTCTCCTGTCATCCGCTCCGGGATTGTCTTCCCCCCCGTTCCCCCAGCATTGACATTTTTATTTTGATCTTTGATGCCCGGGTTTTCGGCTAGCCAACCACTTCCATTTTAATGCGATCGATAACCCCCCCGTTCGCTCTTGATTAGGTCCCATGTTGGCCATTCAGCAACTCTCCCTGTAATTGTGTCGCCGCTTTACTTCGATTCCCAACTAATAGAGGGTCTTTCTCGTTACGCCTTTGACTTCTGCTTGATGTGAAGATTATTGGTTTCCTTCACACAGACAGCTAATTCTTGGCTTATGCCTCATTCGTATCCCACTAGAGGAGCATCTTTCTCGCACTTTTCCAATTGGTCCAGTGGGAC
>Ga0179591_1297304_pt1 | contig 10861 bp, 13 predicted proteins | sample CZOMad2_1_08_16f_FD_182891 | JGI IMG/M metagenome (GOLD analysis project Ga0179591, IMG submission 182891) | Vadose zone soil fungal communities from Angelo Coast Range Reserve, California, USA - CZOMad2_1_08_16fungal (PacBio error correction) | ecosystem: Environmental > Terrestrial > Soil >... | reverse complement strand
TCCACGCCAGTGCCCCTCCAGTACCTGGGATTTAGCCTCGCGGATGTAACCCGATCTTCTGCAACCCCCACCTTGCCCCGTAGTTTGAGACGTTTAGGTCTTCCCCACCTCATTCCCCCCCCGACAAGCCCCCCCTCCACTCTTCCAGTTATAGACGGTTTTTTGAGGGCCGTTCTTTTTTGTTTTTGGGGTGATGAGTGCTAGGCCACAAAACGGAGCCTTACCTTTTCCCCCGTCAACCCCGTTTCTTTTCCGCCTCCCCCCCCGCGTTGTTTTCCCCCCCCACCTCGACGTGATCGTGGGGGACTTTCAAGATGTTCCTTTCCCCGCTCACCGGTATTGGGTCCTAATCAGCTCCCCACCAGCGCAATTTTCCCCTTTTGTCCGCGCCCCACCGCATCTGAAAAAGTAATTGTTTTCATCAGACCCTCGGACATAATGCCCCTGTTATTTAGGGGCCACATGCGTTCTCCCCTAGTACCACGAACCCATCCCATAATTGGTTTACTCCCCTCAGGAAGCAGACATCGCCAGACAGTCGGCATTGTGACATTATTTCCCCCCGAAACCACTGGCCTTCCCATTGGCGGCATTTCACTGGAAAGTGACTTATGTTTTTTGCACAACCTTTGGAAGGATTTCTTCCGTGCCGAAAGAATCCCGGGGGTCCGAATATAGCCCCCGTTCAGTGAGCCCCCCCTCGACCCTTTCGTTCCAAGTTCACTTTTGTCCCAGAAAACCCCTCAAGAACGTGCCACGCATAGGGGTCACCTTCTTTGGCAGTTTCTATTGGATCTCCTGCATCTTCTTGTATTGCGGTTCATACCCCCCTTCTCCTTAAACCATGTCCTCTTGTTGTCTATTCCTCCCCCTCCCGCACTGTGTCCCCGCGTAGGAAGGCGCCGCAACTTTGCCCCTGGGTTTTGTTGATTCCCTTACCGCCCCGGCCCCCCATACGTTTTTTTCTTTTTGCCCATAGGGACTTGATTTTTCTACTGGATTTTGTACAGTTCTTCATTTAACCATATTCGCGCTTGTCCCCCAGTCTGTGGCCCCTTCTTTGCAGCCCCAGCCAGAGCGGCTGTGTCTTGTTGTTGGAAAGGAAGCCCGTTCCCCCCTACTTCTCCTCCTAACAGGCTGTTCCCCGGCGCCTGGATCCGGCTTTCAATAAATATGACCGCGTACCCTCCGATAGTGCCGGGTTTTTGCTTTTTAGGATTGGGTTTTTTTGCAACCCATTTCCAAACGATGGACACTTTTTTTCATGTCATTGGGGATACTTTTTTCATTAGCAATTTTTTTTCCTTTCGTTCTGGGGTGGCCCCCAAAAGCGTCTTGTGCCCGTTCGCTTTTTTTGACCCTGTCCCCCCACACAACCTTCAGACTACCCCTTGGTTTCCCAAGCGGTGTTGCACACCACCAAAACTTTCACAACTAGCCTTGACCAGGCCGGCCCCAACGTCCCCCCGTTTTTTGCTTCCCAGTCAGTGCTGCGCCTTTTGCCGTTTGAGGGAGGTGGGTGACCCCTTCTCCAATTTTTTTGACTGGCTTCCCGGTAGGAACCTGTTTCCGTGGACTTTTTTTCGGTCACCGCCCCGATGGTTTCTGTTTTTTTCTATCCCCCCAGCAAGTAACTTTTCAACCTTGGAGGGTTGTTTTGTCCCCTGAAATCGCTCCTCCTTTGCACCCTTAGCCACCTTCCCGTCTCGGGGTCGACGGAAAGATGTGTTCCCACGTCTTGCTGATGTGGGCCCTCCCCTTCTTGTCTGGCAAGAACTTCTCTTGGTTTTTTTCCCCCCCCTTACCTCCCTCTTTGGTGTTTTGAGAGTTCCTGATTTCTCAAGACTTGGAATTTTGCCCTAGCCGTGACGAACTTTTTCCTCCCCCGCTTTCTTTATACCAACGGGGTGACCGGGTTATATTGCTTTCGGACCCCAGGACCTAAACCCACGTTTTGCTTTAGTCACTTTTCCCTTGTCCTTGGTTATTCCCCCCTCGAATGAAGAAATCCCCTTTTGTTTTTTCACTCCCCAACGGTTTCCCCTCGTGCTTCACATAACTTACTTCGCGCCCCCCCCGTCCACTGGTCAGGGCCACCCCCCCACTGAACCCCCATTTCGGGGCCCTTCGTCCTTTGGCTTTTTTTGACCACGAATGTCGATTTCCTCTGTTTCGGGGGGCACAACCACCAGGTTATCCCCCCCCCCACTCCTGTAGTGTTTTTCACGGGTTTTTTGCTGCCGGTTTTTTCACACAACTGTTATACTCCCCTTTATCCCCCGCCGCTCCGTGTCCGGAGTTTCATTTTTCCGGCCCCCGTGCTTTCCTCATTCGTGATTTTCGGACCGCAAACCCTTTCCCGATTCTTAGGGACCCTGTCCGATTATTATGGGCCACAGAAGTGCCCCTATTCCGTTGTGTTTTTTTTGGCCGGGGCTGTTTCCGGCAAACTGTGCGGTAACCCCTTCACTACTCCCTTCAGACCTTGGCGCCTGGAACATCCTGCCTTTGGCGTGTGGTTTGTCAGAGTCTCCCCTTTCCACTCATCGTGAAGCATTCCCCCCCCCTGTTTTTTTTTTTTTTTCCCCACTCAAGGTCCGTCATGGGGTCCCCCAGTTCTTGGTACTGGCGAGAGTCTCTCGGTCCTAACCCCCCCCCCAGTCCCAACTTTGTGATCTTTGCCGGGTTCTCACGGCTGCGCCAGGCTTTGTCGGTTGAAGGTGACTATCCATTTTTTGCCTGTTTGAACCTTTTTTCATCCCTCCCATTCTCCCTCTGCTGATCATTTTTTTTCTTCTTCTCGGATTTGGGATCCCCATCCCAAATTCTCTTTCCCCCCCCTCAATGCTGGCTTTCCTGCTCCCCCTTGTGCCCCACCACCCAAACCGGCGCCGGAATCTGGAAAAAACCCCCTGGCTTTTCGTGTCGTCTTTATTCTTCGTTTCTATTCCCTTTCCTTGTGTTTAGGTCCCCCCCCTGGGATATCACACCCTCAGTTTGACCAAACCCCCTCTTTTGTTTGCCCGTCCGCTTGTCTCTCCACTTTTTTTTTTAACCCCCTTCACTTGCCCGGTGCTTACTCTGCCCCGATTCCTGGGGGCTTCCCCGCGCGGTCCCCCAAAAGGATTTGGGAGTTCTTTTGGTGGGTTTTTTTACCGTCAGCCCATGGAGCTTAGTTTTAACCCCACCAAAAGGGACGAACCTGCTGGCTTTTATTTAGGGAGTACTCTTTTACATTATGGGGCCTGGGTTCTCTTAGGTTCGCGTTTTTCCTTTCTTGCTTGCTGTTTTTTCCGATTCCTTTTTTACCCTCATGGGGTTTTTGTTGTTTTTTTTTCCTTGCGCAGTTGGCTTATCCCGGGCGTTCCAAGATTTTTATATTTTCTTTTGGTCACCCCACCGCGTTTGCCGTGTCCCCTATTGACCCCGTTGTCCGTCGGTCTCCCTTTTTTAGCCACGAAGACTCCCCCCCCCCCCCCCCCCCCGTCCCCCCCCAATCGGGACCCCCTTGGTTCGGTTCTACTATTCCTTGTCGGGCGGTAAAAATTCCGGTCGGGTCCCTTTTTTTTTGTAGTGTGTCCAAGAACCTTGCTGGCCCCCCCCTCACGGGTGTGGCCCCCTTTGGTCTATCTTTTTTTACATCTTCGCGGGCACCCAATTTAACTGTGGGTTCTTCTTTACTTTTTTTCCCTGAGTTGTTTTTTTTTTTTCAGAGGCAGGTCCTCTTGGCCCTACCTGTTTGTTTTGCACTTCCTGTTTTTTAACTTTCATTCGCGTGCCGAATCTAGTCCCTTTCCCCCCCACCATTTCACCGCAGTTGTTCGGATATGAAGGAGTTCCCGCCAAGAGGGCATTCAACGTCGTTCTTTTTCGCCGGTGGTTTTCTTTGGCATGCGCCTTCTCCAACTTACCCACTTGTATCCCTTTAATTACATATCAACGCGATTCCCGGATTTCACCTGATGTTTTTTGCCCCACTTTTCTTTTTTTGCTGGACACAACGATGACTTCTTCCCTTTGGTTTCGTTTCGGTGTTTGTATCCCCCGGCCTTGATTCTCCCCTTTTTACCCGTTTGGCCAGTTCTTACAATTCCACGTTTCCTGTACAGGATTTAAATCCGTCAACCTCTTTCGCCGGCCCTTTGCCCTTGGTGGATGCCCCGAACATGTCCTACCCATTTTTCCTAAGGATGGAGGTCATTAACGAAGAACTCCCTTTCCCCACTGAGGTGTTGAGGTTGGGACACTTTTCTGCACCTCCCCCCGAAATTTAGGGGTGTGGAAAGCCTTGTTCCCTCTGAATTTAATCATGGATTCCCTACTTGCCTCCCTTTATAGTTTAAGGAGGGATGCCTTGGTCGAGGTCTTGTTTTGATTTGTGACCAAGACGGCCCCCGAAAGCCGTGGCCAGTCGTTGCATGGGATCCCCAGTGGGCGTGAACCTTCTTTTCGTTTTTTCCGCCTTTGGTGCCATCGCTGGTTGATGGCCCCCCCCCCCCCCTGAATTCTTGATGTTGTTTAGCAACCCAAGAAAATTTTCCTTTCCCACCCCCCCGCCTTCCCCCCGGTCATGAAACTTTCCCTTTGAGACCAGTAGCCACATCGCAATAGTCCTTGCTTACCAAGCCCGGATGATTCCCAAGCCTTGCCTCAAGTCCGCTCAGACGTTCTGCCATTTTTCGTCTTTTCAAGTGGGGCACCTTGATAGTTGGTGAAAGGACGCCTTCTTTGAGGTCGTCCATGTTTTGCTCGTCCGATTTACACCCCTCAACCCCGTCCTCCTTCTTCTCTGGTCCGGTTTTCCCTTCCTCTTCATTGTTGGCTTCGTCCTTTTGATGAAGGCTCAGGTTCTTCTGTACCCTCTTTCCCTCCGTTGGTTGTATTTGAGATTTTTTTTGGTTAAGTTCTTTTTTAGTTCTGCTCCGGACGGATTCCCCTTTTACACCACCTTTTTTTTAGTGTAACGGCACTTCCCCTTGCATTCCCCTCCTTTTTTGTCAGACCCTCCCCCAAGGAAGCTTGAACCCATGACAGCCGACTAAGTTTTTCTTGTCTTCGGGGACCCCTGCAACCCCCCTCATGATCCTTCTTTTCGGCTTTCCCCTTCTTCCCCTCCTTCAAGTTGGGTCCCCCTTGCTAGGCAGTTTATAAGCATTGGGGGACCTCCTTCATTTACTATTTTTCTGGTTTATGTTCTCCCCCCCCGACGTTCTTTTTGGTTTGCGATGGTATCTAGTTTCCACATTGTTTGATAACCCCCCAATTTCGTCCTAAAAAGAGGAACAAAAAAATGGCGCCGGCTCCTCGATTACCGCCATTTTCTACATGTCTTCAGCCGTTAGCACTATTGTCCCTTTTTTTTTTTTTGGGACCCCTACCCCCCCCCGCCGCCTCGCGCTAGATAGGATACGTTGCGCGGACGCCATGAATTATATGTTTCAATTCGGTCCCCCCATTCACCTTCTTAGTTTTGGCCGGCTTTGCGACCCCGCAAGCACACCAAATCCTAATTTGCTTTTTTTTTTCGGTGAATCTTTTCTTTTGACATTTCAGTCTTGTCCGGGGCCCATGCCCCTTCCCAGCGTTCCTCTCCCTTCTTTTGGGCGCATTCTCTTTTTTTTGACCTCGCATCTAAACGGTTCTACCCCTGATGAAGAACAACTTCTTTCCCATGTTATTCCCTCGCCGACAAAAATTCCTCCCCATTGGTTTTCAATGTGCGTTCCGTGACTGACCATACTCCTTCCTTTCTCCGATCCAGTCCCCCCTTTTTGACTTTGCGTCCTGCCCCCTCGTCCGACCCCAGGCCAGCGGGCATTTTTTTTTCGGCCACTTGGCCTCTCCCCCCCCTTTACTCCAGCAACTGTCTGTTGGCTTTTTTGGTTAGGGACTCATTTTTACGGCGGGGGCAGGTGACTTTTCACCACACTCCATGGTTTCCCTTCGTTTCCGGTTTTTCGAATACTTCCCCCGCTTTTTCGTAAACAATTAGTCCCTCTCCCACGTATCAGTTGCTTTTTCCGACCAGGGCTGTGAAGCGACTTGTAACCCCGTTTTCTTTAAGCCCCAACAGGGTGGCTCCCGTCTTTGCGCATTTTGCTTCACACTCCTTTGCAAGGTGTTGACCCCCGCCCCCTCCGGTCCGGCTCCGTGACCCACCCCTTTTTGGTTTCCTTCCCCCGAGTTTGCGGCTTGAGTTCTTCTTGCGCCCCCCCTGGCTCTGACTTCACCTTCCAAACGTCTGCAGGGAGAGAGTTGCCACCCAACCCCGCGATTTTTTTTTTTTATCCCGTGGAATCCACTGCGAATCACCCCGAGCCTGTGAACCTTCCCCTATCGAAAGAGTCACCTTTTCCCCCAGGCTTACCCTGTCTGACCCCCCTCTGTATTCCAACGGAAATCCCCGTGCCCCCCCTTCCTGGTCGGTTGTTTTGTTGTAAACCCTGAGCTTCATTTTTCCCCCCCCCCCTGAACTTAGTGCCATTCCAAGCACCTTATCGTGCAAGGACGTACGGTGTTCTTTACAGTCTTTACGTACCGACACCTGCTTCTCCCCTCGTTAAAGGCATGCACGGGTACCCGTTGTTTGAAAAACTTAGGTTTGCAACTTTCCTTTTCCCTCTTCCTTTGACCCTTGCCGACCTGAATTACTCGACTCCCCCCTTAGTCAGGGAGTTTTTTGCCATAAAACTCCTCCGACCGTCCCTGTTGTGGCCAGGCTTTTTCATCCTTTTCTTCGCCCCACCTTGGTTTGTTCAAACAGCGAACCCAACATTGGTGTCCTTTGGTTTCTCAATTTTTTCGCGGTCAGGGAGTAGGCGTTAAAACGGAAATGGTGCTCACCCCCCCCCTGATACTTCCTAGTCACCCCCCCTGTGCGCCCCTGTCTCTGACCTGAACACGTCGATGAAGTTTCTTCTGCTTCCCCCCCTCCACGAGTTTTTTTGGCCTTAAGCCGTTCCAGGCTTCGTCGCTTCTGAAGTGGAAGGCGTCTACGTTCGGACCCCCCGGGCGCCCTCCCCTTTTCCTCTTGGCCTTCAGGCCCCGTTTCGGCATCAATAAAAGGCCGGGTACAGCCCCCTGCTCTTTTGGTGGTTTTTGCGGACTCCCCCTTCCCAACTTTTCACTTGTTTTTCTGTCCCGTTGCCTTTCGAACACTCTCTTTCCCCCCCCAGGGCTCCGCTGACTTTTTTCCCCCGTTTCGATGCCATTTCCCCCGTCCCAACAAAACAGTAGCGCTGTCTGTGTTCGTCGTTTTTTTCACTACCATCTTTTTAAAACTTTTTTTAGCCCTTTCCAGCTTCCACCTATGAAATTTCTCCAGTGCGGTTTGGAGTTTGCCTTGATTGTGTATCCCCGGGTGGCCCTTTTTTTTTTCCCATTCTTTGCGGCGCGAAAATCCAGAGGAAAAAAGCGGGTTCCTTACAGTGTGACCCGCCACTTGGGTCCCTAAGTTTAGTGGTTCTTCTAGAAGGAACACCAGTGGCCCCCCCCATAACCTTGTATCCCCCATCTGTCATGACGAGGTTCCGAGCCCCCCTCAAACTTCACAAACCTGTACTTGGGTTGAAACCCCAGGATGCCCCCCCCTTTTCTCCTTTCTTGCGTAGACCCCTTTCTTTTTTTTTTGGATTTATCCCCTTTTCTTCATAAAACTTTTTTGTTGTTTTGTTTTTTTTACTATCCACCCTCGTGGCGCGGCATCCGGACCTAACGAACCGTGGAATCTTTATTTTTATCGTTTTTGCATTTTTGGCACCGGTGTTAACTTTGTGTCCGGCCCAAGCCCCTTTTTCTTTTGTTTTGGTATTTTGGCACCACCCGCGAGACCCGACTGGGGCGTTTTTCCTGCTCCTCCGGCACCCCTGCCCCCCATACTTTAACGGGTCGGAGCTTTTTTTTCACTTTTTTCCTGCCTATTTCCTTTCAGCCGCCATATGCCTTTTCCACCGGCGACACCCACGAAAACGATTTTGGTTTTTTTTTATGTATCAACATTTCTCTGTCCTTTGTGCCGAAGTGCAGATTTTCAGTCTTTTCTTTGGTTTTGGACCCTGGTGGTTACGCTTTTTGTTCCCCGTACCCTTCGAGTTTCCTAGGGGGTTTGAGCCGGCAAAACTTTTGCCGACTTTGGATTTTCACTTTTTTACTGTTTTGTGGTCGACCACTTTCCTTGTCCATCTTTTTACTTTTTCCCTTCCTCCCAATTTAAAGCTTTATGGAGTTCGTCCTACACAACAACTTTACTGATCGCGCGTCCCTATCTATTATGCCCCCCTCGTCCCTCGGGCGTGCAGGGTTTCTCGATGCGCAACACCTGTCCGACGTCCTTCTTCACCCACCGGGCCCCCGCGGGCGCTGTTTCTTCCCGCCTGGCCCTTGTCCAAGGCGGTAACGCTGCATGTGCCAGATCTTCCCCACCTTTCTTTTAAGGGCATGTTTTTTTTGACATGGACCCAGCAAGGAGATTTGTAGTCACGTACTTTTTGCGTTCTCGCGGTCCCCCAAACAGGGCCCTTTTTCTTCTTTTTTTTTTCCGCCCGTGTTCCCCTCGGGGTGAAATCACCCACACTTTTGTCCCCCCCCTTTGTGACTGGCCGCTATTGAATTTTTGTTTTTGACCCCCCCATTCCAAGAGATGTTTTTTTTTGCTCCCTTTTCACACGGCCCTCAAAAAAAACCTTTCGCTGCTGTTAGGCCCACCTTTCCCCCCCCTGGTCCTTTTTTTTTTTTTCTCATTGTTTTTTCGGCTTTAAATTCGTTTCGTGAGCGTCCAGTCCTCGTTCCCCCACCACGTCCTTTGTTTCAAAACCCATAGGTCCCCCTTTTCTCCTTCCCCTGCTGCTAGACCTGTTTTCTTTTTTTTTTTTCCAGTGAACTAACTAAACCAACCAAAAACACCCCTTCCCCCACTTTGGCCGTTTAATTATGTGTGTGATTGCCCTTCTTCCCTTCCCAGATGGGATTTGCCTTTTTACGGGTCACTCAATTGAGGGCCGTTCCCCCCCAGGGTAACTACGTCCCACAGGATTGACTGTTCCCTGTCAGGCTGATTCCCCCCTTATGTTTCCTTGTTCCTGGTAAGTTGGGAGGGGGTACACCACCCCATTGCCCTTTTTCTTTGCTTTGCAGGATGCTTAGTTAAATAATTGCTTAGGGGTTGGCTTGCGCGGGATCTGCCCTTTGCCCTCTATCACTCGGTAGTGGCAAAGAGTGCTTTGTTCTCGTTTTCCCCCTTGTTGGACGTCGCTGTGCCGCCCTTTTTTTCCCCTTCAAACACCTCTTTGCCTGGTGTTTTTTTCTAATAGGTTTACTTTTAGTGGAGGGGAGCCCTGTTCTTTGTTTGGACCCCCAATTTCGTCGTACTGCTCAACCCCCCCCCAGCCGGTGCTGTTCCTTTTTGGGTTGTCTAATACCTTGTAACAATGTATATCTAAGAGGCTGCCCCAGCGACACTCCCCTTTTTATGTCGTCTTATTACTACACGCTGGTCAACCTGATTTCGCTTTTTCCCGGTCTGGCCCCCCACCTTTTCACTTGTTTGTGGTCCCTTTCCTCTCATCCCCTGATTCCAGAGTTCCCGTCCAACCCCCACCACCTCGTGTTCTTGTTGTGGGGAGCTGCAATTCCCCCCCAAGTTTTTCTCAACCGTTTTCCTTGGTGGCTCGCCTGCTGCCCCCTCCCCCCCCCTTTTCTCCTTTTATGCTCTGACTTTTTTTGTCCCCCGGTATCACTGAATTATTTCTCGCTACCCCTTTTTGAGACCGGACTTTTTTTCCGTGTGGAAGCACCCAAATTTTCATTTTTCCATTGCGTTGTCCCCACGTTTGTTGTACAGCGTTTTACCCAACCGTTTTTTTAGGTAAGGTCCATCATTTCCTGCGGCCCCCTGATTGCCCTTTTTGGTTATTTTTCATCATGGGTCCCAGGGGACCTTTGAAGTAAATGAATAGGTTAGCCTTTTTTTTAATCTCCAATGTCCCCCTTTCCCGTTTGACAGACTTGGATTGTTTGATGTATTCTAAGCCCTATCTCTGTTACCCCCCTTCCTCCCTGCACTCTATCCCTCATTCCTCCCCTACTACTCCACAATCCTCCTCCTCTCCTCCCCCCCACCCAATCCTTGCACTTTCCCTCTCATCTATCTGCTCCCGCGATCGCTCCCACCTGCTCCTCCCCTTCATTCGAATGTTCACTCCTTCTGTGAATTTGTTTTACGGTGTTCGGTTTCACTCCAATTATGTGGACCGGGCTTCACACCCCCCCCCCCCCCCCGCTCCCTCTTCCTATGTTAGGGGGAGAGGGTGGTGTCCTTTTGGCCTCTCCTTGCGTTTTTGCTTTTGTATTGAGGGTTCATGATTCCCTTCAGCCTTCGGGCACTAGGTTTGCTTGCAAGTTTATAAGGCGGATTATTAGGTTGGGTTCTCCTGTTTTCCTTCTCCCCCCTTTGGGATTTTTTCCCGCCCAGAAACCTTTCGGTGTTAGCCATGAAAAATTTTTCCTCCACCCGCCCAACAGTTCCTGCACCGCCTTTGAGTTCTAGCCTTCCCGAAAAATTTTTTGACGAGCGTTGTACATTTTATCCCAAAGACACAGCTGTACGCCCCATCGCCGACGCTGCCCCCTGCCCCTTCCTCAATTTGGGGCCGTTTTGGTCCGTTGTTTTTTTTTTTTTTTGTCTTACAGTGGGAGGAGCCTGCTTCTGAACCGGGATGGTGGTCATTGTTTTAATTTCTTTCCTTGATGGGACCGCCCCTTTTCCAAAAACCCTTCCTTCTTTTTTTTCCTTTGCTGTTACCGGGATGTGGAAAGTCCGCAATTCTGGCTCTTCTCCTCCTCACTGAATCTTTCCTCATCCCCC
>Ga0179591_1403408_pt1 | contig 10863 bp, 15 predicted proteins | sample CZOMad2_1_08_16f_FD_182891 | JGI IMG/M metagenome (GOLD analysis project Ga0179591, IMG submission 182891) | Vadose zone soil fungal communities from Angelo Coast Range Reserve, California, USA - CZOMad2_1_08_16fungal (PacBio error correction) | ecosystem: Environmental > Terrestrial > Soil >... | reverse complement strand
TTGCGTGCAAATCATCCCCGCAATCTTCGTCTCCGGTGGGTTTGGGCCGAGTAAAACGGGTTCCGCGACGGTTGCCGCGGCGGGACAAAAAGAAAAACCCCGGCTTTCGACCCGGGGGCTGAGGGTTGGCTGTGGCAATGGTTGGTTAGTTGCAGACGTTGCGCCAAGAATTTCGGTTAGACCGGCCGCACCCTGACGGTTCTAGGTTTTGCGAACCGGGCCTTGCTTACCGTTCTGGTCCCTTGATATCTCGACAGACAGGCGGCCCAAGTTCGGGGGTGACCGTGAACGAAACCCGCCGTATCATTTAAGATGCCGTTCGTGGGATTCGGAAGTCTGTAATCGCACCGGGCACCAGATTCGCGGCGGGCAACGATGGGTAGACCCCGGCGGGGGACCCTTTTTAGCCGGGAGCCATCATGTCACTCTGGACTGTCCGGACGACCGAATTGTTGCGGGGGCCGCTATAAGCGATAGGACGTTTTCGCCAGAATGAGGGGTGAAAGTATCGGGCAAAGCCGCTCGGCCCACTCTACCTGTTGTGCCTTCTCCGGCGGGGGCGGACTTTTTTTTTTTTTTTTAGGCGCATCGCGGCAACATATTAAGGCTTCGGCAATTCACCCATTTGCGGTCGGAAGGGGGGGCATGCGGGCTGGCACGTCGAGCAAACAGTGACAGGGGCGCACGATGGACAAGGCCGTTGGATTGCCCGCGCCGCCAAAACTACGGGTATGGCTTCCCCGCCGCCGTCGCCCCGGGTAAAACCGAGGAACAGGGTGGATCCGCTCGCTTCGGTGAAGGACGATATCCAGTCGAGCCCTGAAGCCGGGGTGGGCCGAAAGCTTTAATGGTCGAAAGCTAACGATCTGCCACGAGATCCGTCAGTCCGGTACCCCCCGTCGTCATTCGAAACCACGTCCGGCCCAGGGGGACCAGGCATGTCTGACGGCATCCGACACGGCAATGTATGGCTTCAGAAGCGTAATTCGGTGGCCGATCGTGGCGTGCGGCATTTGAAAGCTTCTTCGGGCACGCTATGCGCCATCGGACCACGGCCGGCCGTTGCTTAGAACCCGGAGACGATCGGGCATGGTTTTAAGCTGTTCTTGGGCCGGAACTTATCGGCCTCTCAAACTCATACCGCCGGACCGGCTTGGCGACCAGCGAGGGCCAGTCTCGTCGGCATGAACCGGGAAAAAATCTGAAAAACTTGGCCGCGCGAGCAGTTCATCGGCCTAGTCTTGGGGCCATGGGAACTTGCGCAATCACGCTGGCGGCGTCGATCCAGGGCGGGAGCTAGTCTTGTTGGCGAAAGCGAATTGCACGAGCCGGCGCTTCGGACATTTGAAGCTTCATGCGGAAGAAGAGTTTTTTTAGCGACGTGCGGATGTCGGGCGTGATGATGATTTTGTGTACTCACTTCGCCCCGTGGGACGTGGGGCGGCGGGCTGAAATTCAGCCGAAGAGATTACTCTGCTGAACCCAGTCCTCCGCCAGATCGTCGGGATTTCAAGCGATCGGGCGCCAGATCGTGCTATTGAGTGCGACCCTTCAAGCTTCCGATGTCCGTTTTCTTTGCGATGCAAAGAAGCAGGATCGGGCAGCTTCTTTCCAAACCTATTGGGCAATGCCTTGAACCCATGGTCCGCAACAAGGGGCCCGAATCCGGGTTCTATACGCGCTTCCGACGGAGGAAAGGAAATTCGAGCTTTGTCGGGTCCACATCACACAACGCGGGAATACCGATCCCCCCCGTCAACGCTCGAAAAACTCTTTCAGGCCCTTTCTTCGTGGGGGGCTGCCAATAAAGTCGAGCCGCCAGGGAGATGGGATTATTTAGGGATGTTTAAATTGGGTTCGAGGGGGTTGCGCGCCGCTTCACGGCGGGCACGCTCCAAAAGCAAACGTCTTCAACTGGAAGAGGGACGTTATTTTCCCCCCTTCGTATAGGCGAATGCCTCGGGGTACAGCCACTGAGGACGAAAGGTCGCCCAAGAGTGTTGGTCCGGCCGGGCACGCCGCGCTCAGCAATATCGAAGGGGGACCCGCATCAGGAGCGTTTGGGCCAATTTTTTTCGATTTCGACGGAGGGGGCGCACCTCCATGTCGTTTTCATTCTCCCGTGGGCCGATTGGCCGACAGGGCCCTCATGATTTCATTCGCCAGCAGCAAATTAGGGGTCTCCCAAGTCGGGTGGTTTTGGACCTCATGGGAACCGTCGTGAAAGCTCGTAGATCGCCGTGCCGTATCTCGGCTTGGGGCCAAGGCTCTTGTTCTCTGGCACATAACAGATTCCGGCCGCTTCTCGGCCGCTTCCAAGGGCTGGCGCAACGGCCGAGACTCCCCCCTGCCAAACAGCTTCTTTCGCTCAGCTTCTATAAAGAGCAGCAAAACCCCAACGCAATCACGGGTCCATCCGTGCCGCAGCTAAATGGTTTTTACGCTCATGTCCGATCTCCATGTCCCATGCCCGAGGGGGCAATTGCCCGCCCCGCCATTGTGAACGTCAGCCAAAGGCCCGACTCTGTGGCAGTATTCATCGTTCAGCCCGCCGAGAGACCGGCTGCACGACCGCCAAGTTTGATCGACCGGCAGGTACTCGCGCTTTGTGTGAGGGATTCTACCCGGTCAAGTACCGCTCGTGCCTCCCTCACTGACGACGGTTGGCGGCGGCGCCCAAGGTCCTTCTGCAAAGTAGTCGATTTCGGCTTGGGCCGCCCGTTTCTCATTCTCAGCGCACACGGCAAAAAGGGACGGGATAGAGAGGCAAACATGGGGCTTGCTCGACATTTTCAATGGGCATGCAAAAAACGGAAACCGCGCGGGCAATCGTGGGGGGCTGTGGAGGCGGCCAGGCAACATGTTCGCCGGATCACGATGGGCCCTGCTCGGCCGCTTGGGGCCTACACAAGGCGGTCAAGGGGCTTTGGCGGGCAACCCCGCGAAACCCGGGGAGGACGGGATATTCCGGGGGCCCGGCCGGCGGGGACGGCCGGCCTTCGGGCGGTTTGGGCGATCTCTTCAAGGGCCTCGGCGGGCGGAAAGCGGGCATAGCTGCCGGCGGAGGGAGGCCTCGGCGGGCTCCTGACAGGCGGCTTGGGCGATTTGCTCAAGCAGTTCAAAGGGGAATCCCTTGTCGGGCAAGGAAAGACGTCGCCCAAGGTCGTGGGGTTTCGGCACGGCACCAGAAATCAGCCCATTTACGCTGGCCGACCCTCGCACCGGTTTCCTGACGCCCGAACAAATCGCATTCCTGATGGGCGCGCACGGGACTTTTTAAAACTGTCGGGGCGGCGAGGGAGCTGACTGGCCGGCTCAGGCGAACAGGGCTGCCCAAGGCGGTCGATCATCTCACCCCCCGAGGGCCGCCTTTGGCCGAACACCGACCCACGAAATGAAACCGGGAGGTCGTTGACCAACGACAAACAGGGTCAAGCCGGAGGCAGTCAATGGGTATCTGTGGGATCGTGTTGGGTTCGGCTTCGTCGCCGGATATCGCCCGATTGTGGCGCCGGGGGTCCCAAACACGCCGGCCGGCTTCCTCCTGACCACGGCGGCTCGGCACATGCTGGCGCATTTGTCGCCACCTTCATCGGCCAGGGCGTCGGCCTGGTATTCGGGCCGACCAGGGGCGGGCTTCATTCGCCGCCCACCGGGGGCGCGATCGTCGTGCGGTTCATTCCGGAACGGATTTCGGCGGAGGTTTTGCAGTGGGCGTCCTAGGCACGGTCGGCGGGCCAGAACCGGAGAAAGCGCTATGGGTTTTCACAGCCAACGCGTGGGGGCCTTCTCAGGACACAGTAACCGGCTTCATTCGACCGACAGCGCCCTCAGCCCGGGCGGGGCCGTCGATCGCCCACTACACCCTGTTCTACGATCGCGCCGGCGGTCTTGTGATATTTAATTCGTGGCGGATCGCCGGAATTGGTGTTCGGCCGCGGACGCAATCCAAGGGCGCCATCGTCGGCCAGGTTTTGAGCGGGCTGATGGCGAGGCAGACGGCCCCAAGGCCGCTGGGAGGAAATGATTCAAAAAGCGCCGAACAAGCACGATGGCGCGGGCACGGTGCACGATTCTGTCTTGTTCGTGGGGCGTCGTAGTGCTGATCGTGGAACGGCGACGGGCGTATTCGGCGAGGTCAGTCGGCGATGGAAACGCCGCACATCTGGCCAAGGCAAAATCCTCGGACGCTGAGCCGACCTGGGTTGCGGCGCGCGGCTGGAAGTCTGGGGCCTGGTTTCGTTGGACCTTGCGGTTTTTGTTTGTTTGCTCACAGTTCTCGATCGGACGGTCAGCGGCCGGCCTGCAGGCCTTATTCGAAGTACCTAAGGGGTATCTTTCCCGGGCGGGGACCAGTGGGCCCTGGCAGGTCTTCGGACTTCTTCGCCTTTCTACCTCATTCATTTCGGGGCTATTCGCGGCCCATTTACAAGGTGCTGGCCGACAAGCAGATCAATTTGGCGCGACGTTTGGCCATTGGCGCGTTGGCGACGGACGTTTTCTGTTTTGAGGGCGGCAAGTATTTTATTGATAGGCACCCTCTATGTCGGCCAAAAGCAATGTCCCGCCCTCGTCATACGGAGGCGGCGGGGTGGCCCTGATCGTGCTCCTGCTTGTGGATCTATTAACCGGGCCAGATTTATTGCTGGGTGCCGAGTTCAACTCGCGCATGCGCCAAAAAAGCCAACGGCAAGCCACGCGGAGGTTGACAACCGTTTGGGACCGAAGATCGGGCGGGCGCCACGATAAGAGGATCACGGACACCGCGCTCCGCTCTTTCGCTTTCATGCTTCAAGGTCTTGCTCGACCGAATAGAGAGGGTCCGAGAGCATATCAGTCGGCATAGCCGTCGATTCGCCCCCCGTAGTTGATGTCATTTTGCGGAAAAAATGCTGTGCCGGCTTTCGGCCAGGGACGCTCCAAGGACCTCGCCGAAGCTCGGGGCCTTGCCTCGCCACCCCGAAGGCGGCGGAAAAGCCGTTCAAAAGAAGCGATCGCGCGGATAGTATCGGCTCCCGAAGGGCATTCGGCGACGCTCGGCCGGCAAACCGGATTGCTGGGCTTGCCCACAATGCACCATAGGCCGCCAGCGCGTTCCCAAGATTCTCTCTCTTTTATAATATAAGTTGTTTGTGTCTTGCGGGTGGATGTGCGGGGTGGGGGGAGTCGGATGTGGGGGGGAGGGTTGATGCGGGGGGGGGGCGTGTGGGGGGGGGGTAAGGGCTTGTAGGAGAGGGTGGGGGGGGGGAGGTGTTTGGGGGGGTGGCGCGGTAGGCGTGGGGGCGGGCGGATGGGCACGGGTGGGTGGGGTGGCGGGGTTGTCGAGGGGGAGGGGGGGGGGGGAGTGGTGGGGGGCGTGGGGGAGGAGGGGGGGTATTGGGAGGTGGGTGGGTTAGGGGGGTGGTGGGGGGGGGGTGTATTGGGGGGTGGGTGGGTTGGGTGGGATGGGGTGTGGGGTGGTGGGGGCGGGGGGGGGGGGGGGTGGGGGGGTATGGGGGGTTTGGTGGGGGGGGTGGGGCGAGGTGGGGTGGGCGCGTCTTGGGGGGGGGGTGGTGGGGGGGGGTTGGCGGGGTGGGGTGGCTGGGGTGGGTGGGGGCGGGTGGGGGGGGGGGAGTTGGGGGGGGTGGGGGTGGGTGGGTTGTGGCATGGCGGGGGGGGGGAGGTGGGGGTGGGGGTGGGGGGTGGGGGGGGGGAGGGAGGCGGGTGTGTGGTTGGGGGGGGGGGTGGTGGGGTGTGGGGTTGGGGGGGGGGGGGTGTGGGTGAGTGGGGGGTGGTGGGGTGTGGGGGCGGGGGGTGTGGGGTGGGAGTGGGGGAGGGGTGTGGGGGGTTGGGTGGGGGGTTTTTTGTTGGGTGTGGGGGCGGGTGTGGGTGTGGGGTGGGGGGGGTGGGTGGGGGGTGGGGGGGTGGGGTGGGTGGTGGGTGGTGTTGGGGGGGGGTTTGGGGGTGGGTTGGGGGGTGGTGGTGGGGGGGGGTTGTTGGTGGTGGGGTGTTTGGTGTGAGAGAGGATGCGTGAACGCGCTGCGGCTATGGTGCAGTGATGGGCAGCCAAGCAATCGTTGCAGGCGAGAGCAGCCGATGCTCGGGACGCCGATACGATCCGCGCCGATCGGCTTGGAACGCTCCGCGCCGATCGGGGCGAGGCCAAGGGCCGAGCTTCGCGGGAGGGGTCCTTGGAGCGTCTGCCGACGCACAGTTTTTTTTTTTGCATTACGCAAAAATGGGACAGCAACAAACGCGATCGAAGGCTATTGGCCGACGATCTGCTTATCGGGGACCCGTTCTATTCGGTTCGAGCGAGACCTTGAGCATTGGAAAAAACGAAGAGGCGGAGGCGCGTGTCGTGATCAGCTATCGTGGCGCGGGCCCGATCTTCGGTCCAACGGGTGTCACCTCCGGAGTGGGCGCCGTGGCGTTTGGCGAATTGAGCGATGTGGAACTTCGGGCACCCAGCAGAAAAAATCTGGGCAGGTGTAATAGATCCAACAGCAAGGAGACACGATCGGGCACCCGCCGCTCGTAGGACGAGGCGACATTGCTTTGGCCGAATAGAGGCGATCAGATTACTTTGCCGCCCTTCAAAGCCAAGAAAAACGTCGTCGCCAACCGCGCCAATTGGGCAAACGTCGCGCCATGTGGCTCTTGCTTGGCTGGCAGCACCTTGTTAAATGCCGCGCGAATTAGCCCCGAAATGATGAGGTTAGAGGCGGAAGAAGTCGAAGAACCTGGCAAGGCCACGTCCGAGCCGGGAAAGATACCTTGCGCGTTACTTTCGATAGGGGCCTGCAGGCCGGGCGGCGACCGCGAGGCGAGAACGGTGAGCAAAAAAACCGCAGGTCAAGACCAGGCCCAGGCCTGCCAGGGACGCGGCGCGCACCCAGTCGGCTCAGGCGTCGGGAGGATTTGCATTTGGGCCAGGATGGCGTTTCATCGCCGGACTGGACCTCGCGAATTACGGCCCGTCGCCGTTCAGATCAGCACTACGAAGCCACGATTCGTGGCCACGAGCCCGCATCGTGCTTGTCGGGCGCTTCTGATCATTTCTCCAGCGGGCCTTGGCCGTCGGGCTCGGCCATCAGCCGCTCAACTGCCGGGACGATGGCGGCCTTGGGATGCGTCCGCGGGCCGAAACACCCATCCGGCGATCCCACGATGATTCAACAGGGACCGGGCCGCGATCGAGAACAGGGTGTAGTAGGCATCGGACGGGCCCCGCGGCTGAGGGCGCTGTCGTCGCTGAGGGGGCCGGTTTACGGTGTTCCTTGAGAAGGGACCACGGCGTTGGCTGTGAAACCCCATAGCGATTCTCCCGGTTTCTGCCCGACCGTGCCTAGGACGCGCGCGACGCCGCGATCCTGGTTCAGGATGAACAGCACGACGATTCGGCGCCCACGGTGGCGGCGATGAAGCCCGGCGCCTATGGTCGGCCCGATACCAGGCCACGGCCTGGCCGATGAAAGGTGGCGACAAATGCGCCCCGCAAATTGCCAGAGCGCCGTGGTCAGAGGAAGCCGGCCACGGCTTGTTGGGACCCGGCGCCAGCAGTCGGGCGGATTTGGACGCCGGCGGACAAAGGCCGACCAACACGATCCCACAGAACCCATGATCTGCCTCCGGCTTGGACCCTGTTGTCGGTGCGTCAAACGGACCGGTCATTTTCGAGTCGGGGTCGGCAGGCGGGGCCCTCGGGGGTGAGATGATCGACCGATTGGGCAGCTGTTCGCTGGAGGCCGGACAGGCAGCTCTCGCGCGACAGTCCGGGCGCGCCATCAGGAAGTCGATTGGTCGGGGGTTTCAGGACCGTTGCCGAGGGTCGGCCGGCGTAAAATGGGCTGGATTCTGGGCCGGGGGGCCGACCCACGGACTTGGCGACGTCTCCTTGCCCCACGGCCCTGGAACTGCTTGAGCAAATCGCCCAGCCGCCTGTTTCAGGGGAAGTCCCGCCGAGGCCTCCCGCGCCGGCAGCTATGCCGCCTTCCGCGGCCGAGGCCCCTTGACAAGAGATCGCCCCAAAACCCCCGCCGGAAGGCGCCGCCGCCGTGGCCGGAATGAAGGCCGTCCCCTGTTGGCGCGGGGTTGCCGCCAAAAGACATTGGACCGCCTTGTAGGCCAGAAAGGGCGAGCAGGGCCATCGGTGAATCGGCGACATGCCCGGCCGTGCCTTCCAGCCCACGATTGCCGCGCGGGTCCGTTTTGAATGGGCCATGAAAAATGTCGAGGCAGCCCATGTTGCCTCTCTATCCGTCGTTGCGTGTGAGCTGAGACAGGGGAAACGGAGGCTGCATCGACTACGTTGGCAAGAAGGGAACCTTGGGCGGGCGTTCGGCCAACGTCGTTCAGGGAGGGAGGAACGAGGCGGGACTTGACCGGTAGAGTCCATTTCAAGCGCGAGTCCTGCCGGCGATCAACCGTGGGCGGTCGGTGGCAGGTCTCGCGGCTGGCTGAACCGAACTGAATACTGCAACAAGTCGGGCTGGCTGACGGTTCACATTTGGGGCGGGCAATTGCCCGCGCATGGACATGTAGATCGACACAATGCGCGTAAAAAACCCTTGCTGCGGCCCCGATTGGACCCGTGATTGCGTGGCCGTTTGCTGCTCTTTTGAAAGGCGAGCCGGGGGAAGAAGGCTGTTGCCGGGGGAAGTCTCGGGCGGTTGCGCCAGCCTTGGGAAGCGGCCGAAACGGAAAGCGGCTGGATCTGTTTATGCCAGAAGACAGTGAGCGCTTTGGGCCAAAGCCGAGATTGAACTGGCACGGGCGGATTACGGAGCTCCACGACGGTCCCATGAGGTCCGAAAAACCAACCCGCCTTGGGACCCTAAAGTGGCGGGCTGCGATGAATCAGGGCTGTCCGGGCATCGCACGGGAGGATGAACCGACGATGGGAGCGTGCGCTAGTTTTCGAAAAATCGAAAAATGGCCAAACGCTCTGACTGGGTCCGTCGATAATTGCTGAGCGGCGGCCGGCCGGAAGAAACACTTCTTGGCGACTTCGTCTCAAGTGGCTGTACCTCGAGGCATTCGCAATACGAAGGAAAGTCTCCTCAGGTGAAGACGTTGCTTGGAGCGTGCCGCCGTGAGCGGCGGGCGCAAAACCTCGGAACGCAATGTACAGCCCTATCCCAGCCCTGGCGGCTCGACTTTGCAGGCCCCACCGGGGAAAGAAGGGGCTGAAAGAGTTTTTCGAGCGTTTGGAAGGGGGGACGGTATGCCCGCGTTGTGGGACCGACCCAGGCTCGAATGCTTTCTCGGTCGGGGAGCGCGGTAAATTAGACCCAAGGATCGGGCTTTTGTGGGGGAAAACCATGGGTCCAAAGGCCATTTGGCCAATAGGGGTGGGGGAAAGAAGCTGCCCGCTCCTGCTTGCATCGCAATAAACGGGAACTCGGAGGGCTGAAGTCGCACTCAATAGCACGATCTGGAGGCCGTCGCTGCAATTCCCGCGACGGATCTGGCGGAGGAAACTGGGGTCCAGCCCAGAGTATCTCTTCTCGGCTGGAGTCAAGCCCGGCCGGCCCAACCGTCCCACGGGCGAAGTCGAGTACATTCATCAATCAGCGCCGTAACATCCGCACGGCGCTACTCCGCATGAGGCTTTCAAGATGTCCGAAGCGGCCCGGGATCGGGCATTACGTTCGCCAAAAAAGAACCTGCTTCCCGCCTGGATTCGACGCCAGCGGATTGCGCAAGTCATGGCCCCAAGACGGCGATGAACTGCTCGCAGCAAGTCAGATTTCCAGGTTCATGGGCCGACGAGAACTGGCCCCCGCTGGTGCCAGGCCGGTCGGCGGTATCGAGTTGAGGCGGCGATAAAGGTGGCCAAACAGCTTAAAAAACATGCCCGAGCGTCTCCGGAGTTCTAGCAAGGGCCCGGGGCCGTGGGCCGATGGCGCATAGCGGGGACGGAAAGGAAGTCCATCCGCACGCACGAATAGGCAACCGAAATGTAGGCTCTGAAAAAAGGGCCATCAATTTTGTCCGGTGTCGGGGATGCCCGCAGAATTTGGCCTGGTCATGGGCGACGTGTTCGGATGACGGGACGGGGGTACCGGGACTTGACGGATCTCGTGGCATGATCGTAAGATTTCGACCTTCAGTCGGCCCCCGGCTAAGGCCGAACTGGGATTCGTGCCTTCACCGAGCAGGCGATCAACCGTTCTCGGTTACCCCGGGCGGACGGGCGGCGAAAGCCATACCCGTAGTTGGCGCGCGCATCACTGCTTGTCCATCGTGAGGCCCTGTCAATGTGCTCGACGTTGCCAGCGCGCAATGCTTCCGACGCAATGTTGATGACGAGCTTAATGCGGGGCGATGCGCTCGTTTCACCGCGGAGAAGGCACAACAGCGTAGAGGGGCGAAAGAGGGGCTTGACCCGATACTTCACCATCATGCTGGCGAAAAGTCTATCGCTATTTAGGGCGGGCCCGCAACAAATTGTCCGACAAGTCCAGGAGTGGGACATTGATGGCTACGCGGGAAGGGGTTTTTCCCCGGCGGTGGGTCTACCAGCGTTGCCGCGGCGATTCTGGTGGCCCGGTGCGGATTTACATCTTCCGATCACGGAAACGGAATCGAAATGATACGGCGGTTTAGTTCACGTCACCCCCGAATGGCGCTGGTCTGCGAGATATACAAGGGGACCAGACGGGTAAGCCCGGTGGCGCAAAAAACCTAGAACCAGTCAGGGTGGCGGCCGGTATACCGGAATTATTGCGCACGGCAAACTAACAAAACCAATTGCAAGGCCAAATCAGCCCGGGTCGAAAGCCGGGGGTTTTTCTTTGTTCCGCGCGGGCAACCGTCGCGACGTTTTTAACTCGGGCCAAAAACCGACGGAGAACGAAGGATGCGGGATGATTGCACGCA